>Ga0116164_10000090_pt1 | contig 89369 bp, 97 predicted proteins | sample AD_UKC109_MetaG_FD_89888 | JGI IMG/M metagenome (GOLD analysis project Ga0116164, IMG submission 89888) | Active sludge microbial communities of municipal wastewater-treating anaerobic digesters from Hong Kong - AD_UKC109_MetaG | ecosystem: Engineered > Bioreactor > Anaerobic > Digestate... | reverse complement strand
TGTGCATCTGGAGGCTCTACGGAGAAGCCCGGCTGAATATGGAACGGCAACGAAAAGAACGACGGTAACAAGAACAAACACCTGACGGATAAACAACAGCCCCCGCTGTGCAAGGCGGGGGCTTTTTCGTTTCTGCCGCTTCTCAATGTGGAACGGAACCAGGCATCATGTCTGTTTATGAGCATGCGATTAATCTTTCAAACGGAACGATACCTGGACCCGCGCCCGGTAAGTCTTCACCTTTCCCTCTTCAATGGTCATGTCCAGTCGGGTAATTTCCGCGATCCTCAGATCGTGAAGAGTTGTGCCGGCTGTCTCCACGGCATGTTTGGCCGCATCTTCCCATGACAAGTCACTCGTTCCTACTAAATCGATAATCTTGTATGTACTTTCAGGCATGGTGTTTTCCTCCTTTGCGTCAAAGATTGTATAAAAACCCGGTTAACGCCAGGTCACGGAACATATTCCTGAGGATGACTTACATATGAATGGGAAATGCGAATGGATTTGAAGAGGATGTTACGTGCACGCCTTCGCAGAGACAGGTTCTGTGCGGAAAGAATACAAGCGTTTTGAGAAGAACGGTTTAAAAAACGGAGTTCGACGAAGCGTTACAGAGCAGTCCCCGTGTATGTTTTGTCTCTATAATGCAGGACAACCGGGATTTTGTCAATCAGTTTATTAAGAAAATCGAATATTGACGAGCCTGCAAAACTGTGCGAGATTATCATCTTAAAGGGAGGTTCAAAACATTATGACAGAAGAAATTCTTCCCAATCTGTACCGTACCGAAATTCCTCTGCCCAACAGTCCCTTGAAGTGGCTCAACAGCTATATCATCAGAGGAGACGATCGGTTTCTGATTATCGATACCGGGTTTAATCGAGAGGAATGCCTGAACGCGATGAACGAAAGCCTGCAGAAGCTCGGTGTCGATCTGGACAAGACCGATTTTTTCATTACCCACCTGCACATAGATCACATAGGGCTTCTTGGTGCACTCGCCTCGGAAAACGCCAAGGTCTTCTTCAATGAACCTGAGGCACAGCGCATATATGCCGCCCAATATTCCTGGAAGGATTACTGGCAGAAGATTATGGATGTGTATATCGCCAACGGTTTTGACGCTGAGGTTGTTCGGAAATCCATGCTGAGCCACCCGGCGCACCGGTACAGTTCGCAGCGAACGATTGACTTCACCGTTGTAAACGACGGCGACCCGATAGAGATCGGGGATTTTCACTTCCGGTGCGTGTCGACCCCCGGACATTCACCCGGCCATCTGTGCCTGTACGAGGAAGAAAAGAAGATTCTGATCGCCGGCGATCATATCCTCTTCGATATCACGCCCAATATCAGTTACTGGCTGGATATAAAAGATTCTCTGGGCCGGTATCTGGCGAGTCTTGAAAAGGTCGACGCCCTTGACGTGGAACTCGTGTTGACGGGGCATCGCCGCCTGGTGCATGATCTGCACGGGAGGGTGAGGGAACTGCAGGAGCACCACCGTGCCCGACTGGATGAAGTGATGACGGCCCTGGGTGATGGTGAGAAAAACATTCTCCAGGTCGCCCCCCACATCAGCTGGGACATTACCGCCAAAACATGGGAGGAGTTTCCGGTGCAGCAGCAATGGTTTGCCTTCGGAGAAGCCATGGCGCACGTTAAGTATCTTGAATATCAGGGGAAGGTGCGGAGCAAAAACAGCAACGGCACGATAACATATTCACTGGCGTAATGTATGAAGTGGCAGATTCATAGTTTTAACCGTTAACCTGAGTGGGAGGTGTACCATGGAATTCAAACTGGCGCATACCAATATTAATGTCTCAGATCTTTCCAAAAGTCTGACTTTTTACCGGGAAGCACTCGGATTACACGAAGTGCGCACCGTAGAACAGCCTGATGGTGAATTCAAGCTGGTGTTTATCTCTGATGAAGCCAACAACTATCAGATTGAACTGACCTGGTTGCGGGATCGAAAAGAGGCATACAACCACGGCGACAACGATCTGCATATAGCGTTTGTCACCGATGATTATGAGGCCGCGTACAATAAACACAAGAAGATGGGCTGTATCTGTTATGAGAACAAGAAAATGGGAATATATTTCATAGCAGACCCCGACGGGTACTGGTTTGAGATAATTCCCGAGAGAAGATAGGGAGGTGTGAAAAAAGCATTGTTCCTGTTGAGCCAAAGAATAAGCAATCGCGGGACCTTGAACTGACAAGTACTATATCGCCTCGTGACGAATCCCCCCTGTTGTCAGACTTCATGTTATTTCGAGGGTTATGCTTTATTACAAACGGTAATGATTGGCATACGGTAGTACCGTTGGGAAACCAAGGGGAAAACGGAGCGAACAAATCTGATCAACCTGTAGGATCGGGAGAAAACGGTCTACTTGACGCAATCCAATCCCGGGTGATGGGAAAAGTATGGTCGCTCCGCTAAACGGTTCAGAAAAGTCGCCACTTCTTCAAATACAGCACGGGATATCTCGCCTCTTACGATGCCATGAAGATGAAAATGAATATCCCGATAAATTTTGTCGGCAGATGAGATCCGATCATAGATTCTCCTCCCGCTCCGACCTGCCACCTTGGGATCATTGTTCGATTGAATGATCAGTGCGGGGATGGACAAGGCGGGAAGTGCTCCGTATACTTTTTTCATTAACGCCTTAACTTGAACGATGCTCCTGACGGGACAACGGTGATAGTTGATATGCGGGTTGTCAGGATGATTGGCAACAAAATCCCTGCGCATGCGGTTGATGCCCATGACGCGAAGAAACCTATTCCACTGGTCGAGCATTTCTGCAAAACAGGAAGAGATGTTCTTAAACTTCAGCGGAGCATTAACAGAAATCACCGCCGTAAATGCTTCGGGATTGCTGAGAGCTTGATACAGTGCCAGCCCGGCGCCGGTCGAGAAACCGGCCACAATGATTTGATCGCAGCAGGTTTTCAGGATGGCGTGTCCACGGTTTACAGACTCCACCCAGTCGTCATAGCTGCGCTGTGAGAGATCGACTGCGGAAGTTCCATGACCTGCCAGCCGGGGTGCATAGACGGTATACCCTTGGGAATATAAGAAGTCTGCCCATTCACGAACCTCCTCCGGTGCGGCCATAAGACCATGGATCAGGAGTACTCCCCGATTTGTCCCATCATGATTAAGCAGATAGGGCTCTCCAATATGACGGCCTTTTGTTTCCCCTGCCAGGAAGTGTTCTTTATAATCCCTTTCAAAAAGCAGCGATTCCTGGCGTATAAGTCGCTTACATTCGGCTGAGACTAACATCGTTATGAAGACCTTGTGCCAATGCCTGTATGATCGATTTATTCAAAATCTTTCATGCCACTAGGTGACCTTTTGGAAGTAGACAATGTAAATCATTGCATAGTGAAGCCCGCTTCCGATCAGAACCATGACGTGAAAAAGTTCATGAAAGCTGAAGATTCCGGGAACAAGCCTCGGTTTCTTTATTGTATAGATTAAACCGCCCAGTGTAAAAAACGCCCCACCGGTAAATAACAAAATCTCTGGCACGATGGTCATGGACGGCAGCATCTGTTTAATCGGAATGAGCGAGAGACAGCCCATGATGAAATAAATAATGAAATAAAGAACTCTCGGTGCCCGAGGGAAAAAAAGTTGAGAGACAAGCCCAAATCCCACAAGTCCCCACTGGACTGCAATCATTGACCAACGCCAAGGACCATCTAGGTACATATAACAGACAGGCGTCGAAGTGCCGGCGATCATGCAAAAGATGGCGAGGCGGTCCATTCTTCTCCAGAAAGACAGCTCATTTTCCCCTTTCTTGAAGGCGTGATACAGTGAACTCGCTAAGAAAAGAAAGATCACTGAACTCCCATAAATCAATGCGACAATCAACGCTGAAATCGAATAGCATGCAACTATCACCAAAAATACAGTGCCGACTAGCGCCGCAATGACGCCTACCAGATGTGAATAGACATTAAAAGCTTCCTGGATTCTTATGCGCATGATTCTTTCCTTTTATCTGGGATTTTTGGTTTGCCAGCCACGGGGATTTTGGATGTCACACCCGATAAAAAAGCTACCATAGCGATCTGTCCACCGCCTCTATATCACATATTAATTGAGAATACTGTCAATTTTACATTTCTTAATGCAAATAATTCTTTGTCACTGTGGGAAAGAAATTCAGCGGGTTATATGACCTGAATATTTTATATCCAAGTCGAGATCTTTCAATCCGCAATCATCCGTATGCGAAGTTTACGAAGATAGTTGTTTGTAGATGGAGGGTGCAAGATTTGCTACAGGGTAGACAAGGCAATATTAGTGATGGCTTTTTCTGTGGTGTTCTTCCTGAAATGTTGTTTTTATTCTTCTGATCTCACATAAAACATTACAATCAGTAATTCTTAGCTGTTTTGTAAAAAAAAGGCAGAGCCCAGTAAAGACCCTGCCTTCTCATATTATACTATCCGTTGATTAGGTTCTACCTCTTCCTCCTGAATCCTGCAAGACCTATAAGACCAAACCCTAAGAGAAGCATGGTAGCGGGCTCGGGAACTGTGGAGGTTCCGATGTTGAGGGTGAAGTAGTCCGCACCCCAAGTCCAGGTATAGACGCCGGGTGTCACGCCGAGGGTGTCGAAGGACTTGTTTGCCCAGGTCGCGGAGGACCATAGCGGGTCAGAGGTCTCATGATCATAAAACTCGGGCACCTTCAGACGCCCATCCTCGGCGTCTATACCGACCGGATTGCCAGAAGAGGATGTTGCGTAGATGAGAGGGAAGGTTCCAAACGCGGCAGGACCACTTATGGACCCGTAGAACATAGAAACCCGATCCGAGTTCGACCCCAAGTAAATCAAGCCGTCCTCGGGTATCATACTGGCTAACTGGGTTCCAGGCCAGCCAAAATTTAATCCGGTTGTATCGAGGGTGCCGCTTCCGGTCGCGACAACGTCCGTCCCCACTTCCTGCAAGGTGACAATGTATACGGCGCTTACAGTCTGCGGAACCAGAAGTGCGGCAAGGATAAGCAGTACAAACAAACGAGGGCCGTGCTGGTTCAACTGAAATCTTAGAAATCCTTTTTTCATAGTTCTGACCTCCAGGTGCTGAATGATTATCGCGGATTTGGCGGCAACCGCCTGCTGTGAAGTGCCGGATGCTCTACCCACGCGCGAGATATTGTGAGCAAATTTCATGCCTCGTATTCTAACATAGTATAATATGTAATTATTGCAGAATGTTAACAGATTGAATCAATGACTACATGAAACAAGAGGCCATCGGATTTGTAAAACAATTTTACACTCTTCGCCGCGACTATCTCCCAAAACCCTTTGCGCATTCGCTCAAGCTAACGATTTAGGCGTAAACCGGAAGTTGTAAATAAATTCGACGGCTTCTTGGAGGGTGGTAGACGGCCCTATGTAAATTACCAATGATTTCATTGTACTTGGCATCGTTTCGCATGTATAAGGCATTGCGACAGTCTTGTAACGGCGGTACAAGGTTCTCTCTTGTCAGAGTTTTCTCATGTTCGGGGCGACTGATCCAGGCAGATCAATGAATATGGAATGTGAGATGCATTTCGAGGACGATAATATCGACGGCTCATTCGCGGACTTGGCTCCTTCCTTTAGTAAAAGCCGCGCTCTTCTTATTCAATGGGACATAGTGCGGGAAGCACTCGGATTACACGAAGTGCGCACCGTAGAACAGCCTGACGGTGAATTCAAACTGGTGTTTATCTCTGATGAAGCCAATAACTACCAGATCGAACTGACCTGGTTGCGGGATCGAAAAGAGGCATACAACCACGGCGACAACGATCTACATATAGCGGTCACCGATGATTATGAGGCCGCGTACAGCAAACACAAGAAAATGGGAATATATTTCATAGCAGATCCCGACGGGTACTGGTTTGAGATAATCCCTGAGAGGAGATAGGGGGATGTGAAGAAAAGGGAGTTGTCCCTATTATACCTAAAAAGATGCCTTATTTTTCTCATTTCTATTTCCCGCAATGAAGTCTTATTGCAGACCTTAACAATGTAGCATTTCCGTGATTACTAAATATAACAAGAGAGCTTATGAAAAATCCTTTACAAAAGTCACAGCACTTTATAGAGTTTAAAAAATTATTAGTATTATAGGAGGCTCACGTTCAAATGCTTTTTCCCGACGACAAGAAAAATTATCGGATTTTCTTAGCTTCAACGTGGGAAGATTTAAAAAAAGAACGCGAGGAGATACCGGAAGCTCTCAGACATTTTTATTTCCAGCATGTTAACATGGAGTATTTTGGTGCTGACCCAAGGAAACCCATTAAAAAATGTCTAGAGGAAGTACAAACGTCAGATGTATTTGTGGGAATTATTGGGCATAGATATGGAAATATATTGGAGGATACGGGAAAATCATATACCCAAATGGAATATGAAGAAGCTGTGAGGATAGGTTTACCATGCTTAATTTATATGAGAAGCGATGATGTTCCGATACTACCTAAATATGTTGAGAATAATCAGGATTCAATTAACAAATTAGAAAAATTCAAATCGCTTTTACTAAAAAGTCATACGGTTTATTATTTTAATTATAGTAATGATCTTGTTACCAGAGTCACTTCAGACCTTTCTTCATTAGTGCAGAAGGTTAAAACTGATAAGATTCCTTACACAAATATTGATGCTTTGAACAATAAAATAATTACGGTTATAGACTCCTATCTGAACGCAACTCAGGAAAAAGATAAATTATTAGATTTTATCAGGAGACACTATGGTTTTTATAGTGAAGATGATCACAATCGTATTATTGGTGAATTAAAAAAAGCTTCAGTTAGTGTTATGAAGTCAATGGCTGCGTCAGTTGAAGCAAGAGATCCATACTCTAGTGGTCATCATGAGAGAGTAGCCCAGCTTGCGAAGGCCATTGCTAAGGAATGTAATTTATCACAGAAGCAAATCGAAGGTATTGAGATGGCAGGGTTTGTTCATGATATAGGGAAGATTAAGGTTCCTGCTGAGATTCTTCTTAACCCGACTTCACTCACTGATATGGAGTTTAGTATTATAAAACTGCACCCCCAGTCCGGGTATGACATATTGAAAGATACCGAATTCCCATGGCCAATAGCAAGAATGATTCTGGAACATCACGAAAAGATGGATGGTTCCGGATATCCTCAGGGTTTAACCGGTAATGATATACTCATAGAGTCAAGGATTTTAGTTGTAGCCAATGTAGTAGAGAATATGTGTACCCACAGACCTTATCGTCCAGCCTTAGGTATTGATATGACCCTAGAAGAAATCGAAGAAGGTAGAGGGACTTTTTACGATAATGATGTCGTAGATGCTTGTTTGAGATTATTTCGGGGAAAACATTTTGAATGGTAATCCTCATTTCAATTCTGATCTAAGAGTTAAGGACTTGTAAATACAAACGATAAAACACCATTTGCGAAAATAGCTTTAAAGTAAAACCATACCCATATTCACCAAATATATCATTACTGGTTTTTACCACAAGGATCAATCTTGACTTTATCCTACCATTATATTAGTGAACTTTCTGACAAGACGGACGGCCGCGAATAATTCGGATCGGGGTATCAGGGCGGATGACAAGTTTTGTGGCGCAGGAAAGACCACCATGTTGTGCGGAGTTTGGAGGTCTTTTTTTATGCCGGTCCTGTGCAAGGCATGGTAGACATAAACGATGCCGCAACCGATGGTTCACTTTGTCCTGCGTTGATGCCGCCGGTTGTTCTTTCGTCTGTCTGGGGGAGTACCGTTAGCCTGTATCATCTGAATAATATAAAGCGGGCGGGACTTTCGAGCCTTCTGGAGAGCGTCATGCGTCGCGTTTCCACGTTTGGCAGGGACGTCCCGGAAAGGAAGGGAGCATGGTACCATCTGTTCAAGAAAGCCCTCTGTTCAAAATCGCCAATCCCGACAGTATCGCTTTTTTCGGAGCTTCCAATAACGTATCCGCCATGGGGACCACCCAGCTCAATTCTCTAAAATCTCTCGGTTTTGAGGGAACTATCTATCCCGTTCATCCCAGCGAGACGGAAGTCCAGGGGCTGAAGGCGTACCGGAGTATTCTGGATGTGCCCGAGGTTCCGGATCTTGCCGTCATGGTGGTTCCCACGAAGATTGTATGCGAGACAATGGAGGCGTGCGGTGAGAAGGGAATCAGGCATGCCATCGTCATCTCGGGAGGGTTCAAGGAGTCGGGTACGGATGGCGTGGAACGGGAACAACGACTCGTTGCAATCGCGAAGAGATACGGTATCCGTTTTATTGGGCCCAACTGTCTCGGTGTGACGAATCCCCACCATAGATTGAATACGACCTTCCTCCGCTACGAGAGCGATCCGGGCTATATCGGTATGGCGTCTCAGAGCGGCAGCTTCGTCACCCAGGTATTCAACTATCTCTCACAGTACCGTCTCGGGTTCAGTACGGCCTTCAGCGTGGGTAACGAGGCGGATGTGGATATTGTGGATTGCATGCAATATCTCGGCTCCTGTCCCCATACACGGGTGATCGCGCTCTATGTAGAGGGCATACGGAGGGGACGAGAGTTTATTGAAACCGCCCGGTCGATTATTCCCGAAAAACCCATTGTCGTCTATTATGTCGGTGGCTCGGAAACGGGCAAGAAAGCGGTGTTTTCCCATACCGGGGCGATGGCCGGACCGGATCGACTGTATGACGGGGTCTTCAGGCAGAGCGGCGTGATACGGGCCGAATCCGTGACGGAACTGTTCGATTTCTGCTGGGCCCTCGGAAATCTGCCCGAACCGGGTGGACGCAGGGTGGTGATACAGACCCATTCCGGCGGTCCGGGCGCGGAGGCGGCGGATATCTGCGGGAGGATCGGACTCGAACTGCCGGATTTTTCGGATGAAACCATCTCAAAACTATCCGCCTTTGTACCTCATACGGGGAGTATCCAGAATCCGGTGGACATCACCTTCAGCAAGAACTGGATGGACTTCTTTTCGGGTATCCCCAGGGCGCTCCTTGAAGAGGAACATACGGACATCCTTCTCATGTATTTTCTCATGCCCTCGGAGATGGTGGAGCAGTCGATGGCCCTGATGGGCATGTCTCAAGAGAAGATCGACATAGAAAGCAAAAAATTCATCGAAATCTGTTGCAACTCCCTTACCGGCGTCGTGAGGGAGTATCGCAAGCCGGTCGTCGGCTTTACATACCGCAGTTTCAGGGATCATTTTATTCAGGAGCTTCTCAGCAGCGGAGTCCCCGTTTTCCCCGGCCCCGAACGCGCCGCCAGGGCGGTACGGGCCCTTGTCCGATACTATGAAATGCGAGACGAAATCATGAAGACAGGCGGGAAGGAGAATGACGACCGTCGGGCGGCGATCGATTCCGCGAATCAGGGGAGTTTTTCTTTTTAATATAGAGGGTGATGCCGAAAGGCTTTTTAGTTGACTATAAGAGGGCATTAATACTAGATGGATTTCACGAGTTCACGTGGGGAGGAATTTTATGGATCTCGACAGGTTATTCTATCCGAAAAGTGTTGCCGTCATAGGTGCTTCAGCAAAGGTCGGGGGAGGGAAGCTGCCCTATTATCACATCCTGAAAATGGTGGGATATAAAGGAAACCTCTATCCCGTAAACCCGAAATACGATGAAATTGATGGAGATAAATTTTATGCCTCCATCGACGATCTTCCCGAGGGAATCGATCTCGCGATTGTTACCGCGCCCGTCAGCGGATCTCTCGAAGTAATGAAGGCCGCCGCGCGAAAAAAGATCAGATTCATACATTTTTTTACCGCCGGGTTCGGCGAGTCCGGTAATCTCGACCTGGAGAAGGAACTCCTCGAAATAGCCCGCAATGACGGAATCAGGATTGTCGGCCCCAACTGTATCGGCATATACTGTCCCGAAGGGGGGCTGAGCTTCGGCTCCACCATGCAGGAGAACTCCTCGAAAGATGTTGCCTTTCTGGGACAGTCCGGTGGCGTGACGACCAATTTTGTGCGGGCGGCTAGCGCCTGCCTCCTCGGGCTGAACAAGGTTGTCTCGTACGGAAATCAGATCGACATACGGGCCGAAGACTATGTGGAATACTTCGCGAAGGACGAGAAGATTCGAGTCATTGCAGGGTATATCGAAGATCTCAAGAACCCGAGGGCCTTCCTGGATGTTTTGAAACGGACGACCGGTATCAAACCGGTTGTGCTTCTCAAAGGCGGCATGACTGACGTGGGCGCAAAGGCCGCGGCGAGTCACACAGGGGCCATGGCAAGTAACTTCCGCTTATGGGAATCTGCCATGCATCAGCACGGCGCCATTGTTGTTGAGAACTTCGAGCAGATGGTGAATCTGGTCATGCTGGCAACGGGAGAGAAAACACCCGAGGGACCGCGGGTCGGCTTTCTTGCGGCAGGAGGAGGCGCAGCGGTGACCTTTACCGATCTGGCGACTCTCGGAGGATTATCGGTGCCGGAGCTGCAGAAAGATACGCAGAAACGCATCGCGGACAGGATCAGTGATGTGAACACCTCTACCGCAAATCCCGTGGATCTCGGCATGTTCGGTTTCGACTTCAGGATCATGGCCCACACCATGGAGGCGGTGGATACCGACGATCGTATCGACATCATTATTCCCTTCTTTTCCGTCGATATTATCAGCGCGTTTCAAAAAGATCAGATAGAGAGCGGACCGAAGTGCATCATAGAGGTTGCAAAGAAATTGAAAAAACCGGTCATCCCTGTTTTGTCGAGATATTCCCAGAACAACATTGACATGGAAAAGGCCCGGGTTTCCATGTTTGCCGCCTTCAGGAATGCGGGACTCCCCGTCTTTGCAAACGTACAGGATTGTATCTATTCGATTGTTAAGTATCTTGAATGGAAGAACGCAAACGGTAAGAACCGCTGATCAGCGTAACGACAGAACCGGAGCCCCGATACATGGGCCGGGGCTCCGATTTTTGACCTTTTCCTTATCTGAGAAGCTCCCGTGCGATAATCATGCGGCGGATTTCTGATGTCCCTGCGCCGATTTCAAATAACTTTGCGTCGCGCCACAGCTTCTGTATTGGATATTCGAGGCAGTAGCCGTAGCCCCCGTGGATCTGGACGCCGTCGCAGGCGACCTTCGTGGATGCCTCGGCAGTAAAAAGGATGGCGGCGGCGGCATGTTTGTCAAGTTCCGTCCCTTTCCCACCCATCGTGCCTTCTGGTCCATCGGCGAAACGGGCAGCACCGTACACCAGTCCTCGGGACGCCTCCACGAGGCAGTACATGTCCGCGATCTTCTGCTGAATCATCTGGAAATCCTTAATCGGCCTTCCGAACTGTTCTCTCTCTTTCGCATACTGAATCGAATATTCGAGGGCCTGCTCGGCAGCTCCGAGAGCGCCTCCGGCAAGGACAATCCTCTCGTAGGCAAGACCGGACGTCACAACGGCTACGCCGCAGTTTTCCGCATGAAGCAGATTTTCTGCGGGGATCTCCACGTCTTCAAAGCTGAGTTCACAGGTGGGCGAACCCCGCATACCGCATTTCTTGAGCTTTTTGGAGACCGTTACGCCGGGAGAATCGGCTTCGACTATAAAAGCGCTTATCCCGTGCGGTCCCAGTTCGGGCGCCGTCTTCGCATAGACCAGCAGGGTGTCGGCGATGCTCCCGTTGGTGATAAACATCTTCGTGCCGTTCATGACATAGATGTCGCCCTTCTTCATCGCGACGGTTCTCATGCCGCCTAGGGCATCGGACCCGGCGTTCGGTTCCGTGAGACACAACGCGCCTATGTGCTCCCCCGTACACAGTGGCGGAAGATACTTTCTCTTTTGGGCTTCATTCCCGTTCTTGTGGATATTGTTTGCGCACAGATTCGAATGGGCGCCATATGTCATGCCCAGGGCCGGTGAGATCCTGCTCAGATGTTCGATGGCAAGGACCTGCATCATGATCCCCTGTCCGGACCCACCGTACTCTTCATCGATGGTGATGCCCAACATACCCAATTCGCCGAGCTGCTTGAAAAAATCGTCGGGAAGCCAATCTTCTTCATCGACCTTTTCCTGCAGCGGCGCAATCTCCTTGACGGCCCACTTGTACATGGTCTCCGCCAGCATGCGCTCCTCATTTGTCAACCCAATCATGGCCCGCTCCTTTTTTATATTTTTTGGGAAGATCATGGCCGGAAACCGACCGTGATCATTACCCTTCCCCCCCGTTACAATTGAGGAATTCGGTGAGCAGCACGGCGGCTATGGATGCGAAGATATGCTACAAACGGAAAACCCCAACTATTATATACCACCAAATATTGACTTATTTGTCAATAATTAATTGACATCAAATATTATGTAATGATATATTTTAATATATACGCAATATTAACTTTTTGTAGAAAGATTTCACAATGAATTTAGGTTCGATATTACGAGACGAACGAAAGAAACGAAAACTCACTCTCAAAGCCGTATCCGAAAAGGCCGGTATATCGGAAGGGTTTCTTTCTCAGGTGGAAAATGATGCCAATTCTCCGTCGGTGTCTACGCTGATCAGTATATGCAATGCCTTGGGAATAAAAGCGGGTGACGTGCTCAAACAGGTCGAAAAACAGGAATTGCTGGTAACGATACGATCGGGAGAATGGAAAGATGTTGAGTTCCCGGCATCGGGCTTTGTAACACAGCGTTTCTTCTCACCGGAAAACAGGAGGATCATCGACAGCTCGGTAATTGCCATTGAACCGGGAGCAAGTATTCCTGCAAGGAAAAATGTGAAGAATACTCAGGAGGTACTCTGCGTTCTGAAAGGGGCGGTGGAACTTTCACACGGCGGGAAGGTCATACGGCTTGAGGAAGGCGATTCGGTCCATTACTGGTCGATCCAGCAGAAAGAGACCATCTCGAACAGAACGACAGGCTGTGCCGTTGTCCTGTGGGTAGGCACCCTATAATCAATATTCCATGTAAGAGTACTTCGCGGTTGCCGCTCTACCTTATATAAAGGAGAGATTGGCGGTTCTACGGACAATTCTCCTGACCGTCCCGGTTGAGATAGTCGATGACTTTCTGTCGAATGGATTCGGGAAGCTTGATGCCGATGTCATTGAGCCGTCGTTCGTATTTATCGAAGGAGCGTGTGTGCTGGGATGTGTTGATGAAAATCTTGAAGTAGGACTGGATGCTTCCTTCCAATTCCATCCGGAAATCCATGTCCTTGTTGAGGAGATCTTCAACGGGGGCGATCACCCGGTAATTGATGGGGCGGCAAATGGACCGATAAGACACAAAGCGTTGTGTCATTTCGCATTCGTAATTCTTTTCACGGATCGCTTTTTCCACCACGCCGAGGTCGATGCAGTCCATTAATTGAAAAGCGTAATCAGGCCTGAGGATCTCTTCCAGAAGGAGTCGTGCCTTTTTGTATTGCGGGCTTTCGGTCAGATCGGCGAAATATTCGGGGCATCGAATATACAGGACGAAATCGATGTCCGAACCGGCCTGGCAAATGCCCATATTCGTGGAGCCGAGAACATCCATTCCGATGTCGTCATTAATTTTTTCTTCGATGAGTTTCGCCACCTCCTCCAGTTTGTCCAGTCGTTCCTCCGTTTCATCTGTCTGGGACATTCTGTAAAACTGCTTGATATCATTGTACAATTCGATCTCTGGGATATGGGAACATTTCTTGATTTTCATATCGAAGTTTTCACCGGCCTTCAAGGCGTTTAACCGTTCCTGATCGACGATCTTTTCAACCCATTTCCCCTGTTCCTGAACATAATCTATTATGTCGTATATCCGGTTATCTACCAGTTTCTTGAAGATGATTTTCTGGATGGTGTGGTTGTCACACTCCAGAACGTAAAAGAAGCCGCCCTCCGACACCCCGCCGGTCAGGAGGGTCACCTCGCCGAAGTTAGACGGATTCAGATAGATGGTCTTTTCGCTGATGTGAAATCCCCAGTCTGCGTGGATATGACCGGTCAGACAGGCCAGGACCGGGTTGTTATCGCAGAAGCTGCGAAGGGAAGTAGAGCCGGATGTGCCGAATTGCAGGACACGGTCGTGTATCCCGTGGGCGGGCTGATGGGTTACGATTACATCGGGATTGACCGCTTTGAAAAATGTGATCATTTCACTACGCGTGCCTGAGGAATCGTTATCGTTCTGATAGTCCACCACATACCGTTCGGGGATGCCGGGGGTCCAGGTGTTCGCCCCTCCGTACCCGGCAATTTTCAACCCTTTGACATTGTGCCAGTGGAGGTGCAGGTCCCTCTCGTGCAATGAGGTATACTTCAGATCCATGTCATAATTCCCCGGCAGCAAAAAGACGGGAGTTGTCTGTTTCATGGATGCTATATTCTCAAGAACCTTGTATTTTTGTTGAAGGACACGCCGGGCGCGGATGGTGTATTGCTGATATTTTGAGCCCTTTTCTTCGATCTCTTCAGAGGTATCGGGCATATCGAGCAGCTCATCCACAAAGTCGTCTATCTTCATCTCCTCTTTCTTCATCCGAAAGCGCAGGCCGTGAAAGAAGGATTGCAGCTCGTGATAGTTGATCGCGGTATTCATGGTGTAAAAGGGTATATCGATGAGATCGCCGGCAATAATATACAGATCGGCCACGGTTTCGGACAGAAGTGTCTTGACCCGTTCAAAGGCACCATGAATGTCGGCGGCGTAAATCAGTCTCATGTATGACATCCCCCTTTTTGACAAGTAGTATATCAATGACGCTCGCTGAAAAGGATTTAATGCTTCCTGACAGCTCGGTCAGTCGGGTTCTGTAGCTGTTTAGTCGATGAGATCCATTGGCGATAGGATATTGTTTCAAACATACCATACTTGTTCTCTATTGTACTACATTTTGACTCGTAATTCTCCCCTTAATACCCCTGTTTCGTACCTATCCATGACAAGCCGATGGATTATCCTATTTTTGAAACATTGAAAAAACCATTATACCATTCCATTCTTAAAATATTTGTGGCGATACATATATAAAAAGGTGTACAATATAAAATTAAAAATGGCTGGATCTGAGCCTGTTCGCCATTTTTATACTTCTCATAGATTCATAATCGAAATTACGTGAGAATTAATGCGATTAGGGGACGATATCATCAAATAATTGTAGATAAACTGATAAAAATATCTTGACAAATATATTAATTAGTTTTAGTCTCCTACTCTTGCATTCAAGGACATAGGAATGCAATTTGCGTGCACTAAAGAATAGTCTTTTATATAAATAGGTTAACCTTGCTGGCGTAGCTCAATTGGTAGAGCAGCTGATTTGTAATCAGCAGGTCGCGGGTTCGAGTCCCATCGCCAGCTCCAGTTACTTTTAAATACTGTGGAGGGGTTCCCGAGTGGTCAAAGGGAGCAGACTGTAAATCTGCCGGCGAAGCCTACGGAGGTTCAAATCCTCCCCCCTCCACCATATTTTTGCCATTTTTTGTTTTTATTGAGCGGGAGTAGCTCAGTGGCTAGAGCATCAGCCTTCCAAGCTGAGGGTCGCGGGTTCGAATCCCGTTTCCCGCTCCATTTTTTGTATCAAGGTGTGAATTGAAGGGTTATTGTAGGCCCACGTAGCTCAGTTGGTAGAGCACATCCTTGGTAAGGATGAGGTCACCAGTTCAATCCTGGTCGTGGGCTCCATTTTGATAGAAACGGATTTATTGGAATGAGAGATATTGTTATCCTTGCATGTGGCGAGTGCAAACAGAGAAATTACACGACGACGAAGAATAAGCGGATTACGAAAAATCGTCTTGAAATGAAGAAGTATTGCAGATTTTGCCAGCAGCATACACTGCACCGAGAGACGAAATAGGGTACCTGCTAAGATTTGAGGTCGTGGCATAGTAATATATATTGGATGTGGGAATTTGGAATGTCTTTTATAATAGAGGTTCCGGAGTCTCAAAGAAGAAGATTTTGGTTGGTACAGGCCAGTAGCTCTAACGGCTAGAGCACCGGACTCCAAATCCGGGTGTTGGGGGTTCGAATCCCTCCTGGCCTGCCATTATGTTTTTACTGGGTCTGTTGCAATGGAAAAGATCAAGTTGATATTCAATAAGGTGAGACGCTTCCTGAGGGACGCGAGGGTTGAGCTGAAAAAGGTAACGTGGCCAACTCCTAAGGAGGCGCTTGCCTCCACGTCTGTCGTTATTGTTGTGGTTATTGTCCTATCCATCTTTCTCGGCATTGTAGATCTTGGTCTTACCAGAATAATCAGATTGGTTTTGGGCTAAACATATGGCTTTTAACTGGTATGTTGTTCATACTTACTCGGGTTTTGAGAACAGGGTGAAACTCTCTCTGGAGGAGCGGGTGGCCACCTTTGGTATGCAGGATTACTTTGCCGATATCCTGATACCGGAGGAGGATGTGGTCGAGCTGAAAAAGGGTGAGAAAAAGACCTCAAAAAGAAAGTTTTTCCCCGGGTACATCCTCGTCAAGATGGAATTGAACGATGATACATGGCACATAGTAAAGGACACTCCCAAGGTTACTGGTTTCATAGGGATGAGAGATAAACCCTCGCCTATATCTGATGAATCTGTCCAACAACTAAAAACCAAGATAGATGAGGGCACATTAAAGCCTAGCCCGAAGTTTAAATTCGAACTCGGAGATCATGTAAGGATTGTGGATGGTCCCTTTACGAATTTTGACGGAGTGGTTGATGAAGTAAAACCTGAAAAGGGTAAGTTAAGAGTTATAGTCAGTATCTTTGGTAGATCAACGCCTGTGGAGTTGGATTTTATACAGGTTGTCCAAAACTAGAGAAACCGTAAGAGAATTTTGAGAAGAGAAATCACTAAAGGGGAATCTAATGGCTAAGAAGGTTATTGCGAGTATAAAGCTTCAGGTTCAGGCCGGTAAGGCCACGCCATCACCACCGATTGGTCCTGCTTTGGGCCAACACGGGGTTAATATAATGGAATTCTGTAAGGCCTATAACGCCCTCACGCAGAAGCAGGAGGGTATGATAATACCGGTTGTGATAACCGTATATGCAGATAAATCGTTTACCTTTATTACCAAAACGCCGCCGACATCCGTTTTGTTGAAACAGGCAGCAAAGATTGCGAAGGGTGCCGGAGATCCCAAGAGAGATAAAGTGGGGACCATAACACCCAAGCAGTTACGGGAAATCGCTGAGATAAAATACGAGGATTTAAATGCCATAGATATGAAGGGTGCTATGGCTACAGTAGAAGGGACTGCAAGGTCCATGGGTATTGAGATTACCAACTAAATCTACTTTGGAGTTTTGTGGAGATGTCTAACAAGGGTAAGGGATTTTTAGAAATGAGAGACAAGGTAGAGGCTGGGAAGCGCTATACATTGGGTGAGGCTGTTGAGCTTGCGGTATCAACCGCACGGGCGAAATTCGACGAGACTACCGATGTTGCCATTAAACTGGGCGTAAATCCCAAACACGCAGACCAGATGATACGAGGGAGTGTTGTTCTGCCCAATGGTCTCGGAAAGTCCGTGAGAGTGCTTGTTTTTGCCAAAGGAGAAAAGGAAAGAGAAGCCCTTGAAGCAGGAGCGGATTATGCCGGTTCGGATGACCTTGTTGAAAAAATTAAGGGCGGATGGTTGGAGTTCGACAGGGTCGTTGCCACCCCGGATATGATGGGCAGTGTCGGAAAACTGGGAAAAGTTCTCGGCCCGCGCGGTTTGATGCCCAATCCCAAAGTTGGCACGGTGACTTTCGACATCAAACACGCAGTTGAAGAACTGAAAGCGGGTAAGGTTGAGTTCAGAGTGGAGAAAACAGGAATTGTCCACAGCCCCGTAGGGAAAGTTTCGTTTGGATCAAATAAGCTGACAGAAAATATCTTGGCATTGGTAGAATCCATAATGAAGCTCAAACCTGCATCCAGCAAAGGAACATATCTGAAAGCCATCTCACTCTCCACAACGATGGGCCCCGGGATTAAGGTAGATCCCGTGGATGTTAGGAATGCCTTAAAGGCTTAATAATAAACGAATAAGAAGTCAGAGACAGCAGGTACAAATGTTTAATCGAGCATACGGTCGGCCTGCCGAGACTATGGGGAAGTTTACGTTGTATCTTTTCCTGTATAGCGGTCTGACTTTCAGAGAATCTTGATCGTCTCCGGGCGACAGGATGTTTTGAAATTCGAACATTGAAAGGAGGCCATGTATTGAATAGAAGTACTAAGGAACGTGTTGTTGCCGAGCTTCATAAAAAGTTGCAAGATGTGAATCTGGCGATTCTTTCGGATTATAGTGGCATCAAGGTTAAGGATATCACCGATCTGAGAAATAACCTGCGTAAGGCAGACAGTGAACTGAAGGTGGTGAAGAATAATCTTTTAAGTATCGCTCTCAAGGACACGAACTTTACGCTGTTGGATGAGCATCTCAAGGGCCCCAAGGCTCTTATGATGAACTTTGGAGATGTGGTTGAACCGACGAAGATACTTGTTGAGTTTGCCAAAAAGAATGAGAAGCTTGAGATAAAAGCCGGTGTTCTGGACGGTAAACTGTTAACCAAGGAACAGATATCGGCTCTGGCCGAATTGCCGAGCAGGGATGTTCTGTTAGGGAAACTCCTTTCTGTCTTGGTAGGAGTTCAAACACAACTTGTTACGGTTTTGAGCGCAGTTCCCCGAGGGCTCGTGCAGGTGCTTGAGGCACATAGAATTAATAAAGAAAAAAATTAGATATACAGGAAAGGATAGGGCAAAAGATGGCTACAGCAAAAAAATTAACAAAAGAAGAAGTTGTCAGTTTTCTCGAGAATATGACGGTTCTTGAATTGTCGGAACTTGTGAAGGAATTAGAGGAAAAATTTGGTGTCTCCGCAGCTGCTCCGGTGGCAGCTGTAGCGGCGGCCGGACCGGCAGCGGCGGCAGCCCCGGCAGAAGAAAAGACTGAGTTTGATGTTATCCTCACCGGATTCGGTGATCAAAAAATTCAAGTTATCAAGGTTGCCAGGGCTATAACAGGATTGGGCCTCAAGGAAGCGAAGGACCTTGTTGAGGGTGTTCCCAAACCGGTGAAAGAGGGAGTATCTAAGGAAGAAGCTCAAGAGATTAAAGCCAAGCTGGAAGAAGTAGGCGCTACTGCGGAGATTAAATAAGAATACCACGAAGTCACTAAAAAACAATAATGGGATTCGATAGTATGGGTCCGGAAGCCAGAGGTCAGAAAGAAATTAAAGAATGTTTTTTTCTATTCTGGCTTCTCTATTTTATGAAGGATAATTCATTATAAGGATCATCATGGGTACTTATAGAAAAAGTTTCAGCCGCATAAAGAAGATCGTTGAGATACCCGATCTTATAGAAATTCAGAAAAAATCATATGAGAAATTTCTCCAGGCCGATGTCAAGCCTGAAGAGAGGGAAAACTACGGGCTGCAGGGGGCCTTTAAAAGCGTCTTCCCCATCGTTGATTTTGGGGGAAAATGTTCTCTGGAATTTGTCAGTTATAAGATAGGAAATGCCAGATATGACGTCAGGGAATGTACGCAGAAGGGGTTGACCTTCAATGCCCCGCTAAGGGTTGTGATTCGGCTTGTTGTATTCGACAATAACGGACGAAGCGGTGAACAGAAAACTATAAGGGATATAAAGGAGCAGGAGATATATTTCGGCGAGATTCCCTTGATGACCGATAAGGGTACCTTTAATATTAATGGTACCGAGCGGGTGATCGTCAGTCAACTACATCGGTCGCCGGGTATCTTCTTTGACCACGACAAGGGAAAGACCCATGTGAGTGGAAAGCTCATCTATTCGGCGAGAATAATACCCATCCGAGGATCATGGCTTGATCTTGAGTTTGATCCGAAGGATCTCCTCTATGCCAGAATAGATAGAAGAAGGAAAATGCCGGTCACGGTACTCCTCAAAGCTATGGGATATTCCAACGAAGAGCTGATGGAGTACTTCTATGATATTGAGAGGGTTTTCCTGAATGGCGATAACATCTCCATTATGGTGGAGGACAGCCTCATTGGTGAAAGGGTGCCGGAAGATATTAAGGATACGCAAACCGGTGAGGTGTTGCTCAAAAAGGGAAGGAAGATTACAAAGGCTTCTCTGAAAAAGATGACTGATGCAGGCATGGAGTACATGGAGGTGAGTGCGGACTACATTGTGGGGAAGATCCTCGCTTCCGATGTCGTCGATCCTGAGACCGGTGAAGTCTTTCTCAAATGTGCCGATGATCTGGACAAAGATGGCGTGGAATTGCTGCGCGAAAAAAATATTACGGAAGTCAGGTTTATCCGGCTCGATGAAGAAGGGACGAATGCCTATATCAGAAATACCATGCTCATGGATAAGATAGAGAGTGAAGAGGATGGAATTGTGGATGTATACAGACGATTACGTCCATCTAATCCGCCCTCCTTGGAAACCGCTCGCAGATTTTTCAACAGTCTTTTTTTCACTAACGACAGTTATGATCTGTCTGATGTGGGACGCGTCAAGATGAATTACAAACTTCGCATGGATGTCCCATCCAACGTGACGGTGCTCCGTCGAGAGGATATCATGGAATCTGTGAGGTATCTTATCAACCTGAAGAATGGCGTCCCCGATTACAGTGTTGATGATATCGATCACCTCGGAAACAGAAGGATCCGGTCCGTTGGAGAATTGATAGAAAACCAGTACCGGATTGGACTGGTGAGAATGGAGCGCGCCATCAAGGAGAAGATGAGCCTTCTTGATATAGAAACCATGATGCCCCACGATCTGATCAATGCCAAACCTGCTACCGCTGTCGTGAATGAGTTTTTCGGGAGCAGCCAGCTGTCTCAGTTCATGGATCAGACCAATCCCCTTTCGGAAATTACGCATAAGAGGAGATTGTCGGCCCTCGGTCCCGGCGGTCTTACGCGCGAGCGGGCAGGTTTTGAGGTGCGGGATGTGCATAATACACACTATGGGCGTGTGTGTCCCGTCGAGACGCCGGAAGGCCCGAATATCGGTCTGATCATATCTCTGAGTACCTATGCCCGTGTTAATGATTTCGGTTTCATAGAGACTCCGTACCGGGTTGTGGAAGGAGGAAGGGTCCTTGATAAGATACGGTATCTTACCGCTACGGAAGAAGAGGATTATATCATAGCGCAGGCAAATGTGCCCCTTGACGCAGCAGATAGATTTACTCAGGAGCTTATTACGGCAAGAAAGGGAGGGAATTACATAATCGCAAGCCCAGGGGAAATAAACCTGATGGATGTGTCTCCCAATCAGCTTGTTTCGGTTGCTGCCGGATTGATCCCATTCCTGGAGCACGATGATGCCAACCGGGCCCTGATGGGGTCAAATATGCAACGACAGGCCGTTCCGCTGTTGAAACCGGAGGCGCCCCTTGTGGGAACGGGCATGGGAGCGGTTGTCGCCAGGGATTCTGGAGCCGTTATCGTGGCAAAGGGATCCGGTGTCGTTGAGGATGTTGATGCAGCGAGGATTGTGATCAAACGTGATACCGAAGAGGGAGGAGATGAATCCGATATCGGGGTCGATATATATAATCTCATTAAGTATCAGCGTTCCAACCAGAATACCTGCTTTAACCATAAGCCAATCGTGGAGAAGGGGAACAGGGTAAAGAAGGGGGACATCATAGCCGATGGTCCGGCTACCGATAACGGTGAACTGGCACTGGGCAGAAACATTATGGTTGCCTTCATGCCGTGGGGTGGATACAACTACGAGGATTCCATTTTGATCAGTGAGAGAGTCGTAAAGGATGATATCTATACCTCCGTGCATATCGAAGAATTTGAGACGGTGGCCAGGGATACGAAACTGGGCAAAGAAGAGATTACACGGGATATCCCCAATGTGGGGGAAGACGCCCTGAGAAACCTGGATGGAAGCGGTATCGTCAGTATGGGAGTCTCGGTAAAAGCGGGCGATATCCTTGTAGGAAAGGTTACCCCGAAGGGCGAAACCCAGTTGTCACCGGAAGAAAAGCTCCTCCGTGCCATATTCGGAGAAAAGGCTGGTGACGTCAGGGATACATCCCTGAGAGTGCCACCCGGTGTTGAGGGAGTGGTTATTGATGCCAAGATATTTACCCGTAAAGGTGCCGAAAAAGACAGCCGGTCTCAAACGATAGAAGATGAAGCGATCGATAATCTCTTAAAGGACAGGGATGATGAGATCAGAATTATTACCCATCATGTGAAGAACAAGATTTCCCAATTGCTTGCAGGAAAAATTTCCGCTTCTAAGCTGGCCGATCCGGATAGCAAGAAAGTATTTCTGAAGAAGTCGGAAACGATACCCGACGGTATCCTCGATCTTATCCCCTTCAGGTTCTGGAAAGATATAACGATAGATGATTACAAGACTGAAGAGAAGGTGAGATCCTTATTGGGTGGTCTCGATAAGAGAATAGAATCCATCGAAACGTTCTTTGCGGAAAAGATTGAAACGGTACGGACGGGCGATGAACTGCCCCCCGGTGTGATCAAACTGGTAAAGGTCTATGTAGCCATAAAGAGAAAACTCTCTGTCGGCGACAAGATGGCGGGTAGGCACGGTAATAAAGGAGTGCTGTCCCGAATCCTTCCAGAAGCCGACATGCCTTTCTTTGAAGATGGGACACCCGTCGATATCGTATTGAATCCTCTTGGTGTACCCTCTCGTATGAATGTAGGCCAGATTCTCGAGACCCATCTCGGATGGGCGGCAAAGGGGCTGGGCGAAAAGATACGGGACCTTGCGGAAAGAGTCGGCATGAGTGCGGTAAAAAATGAACTGAAGGAGATATATGCTTCTCACGAAATCAATGATTTTGTGGATGGAGCCACCCCCGATGAACTCGGTAAATTAGTTCAAAGATTGCAGAAGGGAATCCCGCTGGCCACTCCGGTTTTTGACGGCGCCCATGAGGATGAAATACGAGATCTGCTCCGATCTGCGGGTCTGCCGGAAACGGGCCAGACACAACTGTACGATGGCCGAACGGGGGAGCCTTTTGATCAGAAGGTAACGGTGGGGATGATCTATATGTTGAAGCTTCACCATCTCGTCGATGATAAGATTCATGCGAGATCCATAGGACCCTATTCTCTGGTGACGCAACAACCGCTTGGTGGAAAAGCACAATTTGGCGGTCAGCGATTAGGTGAAATGGAGGTATGGGCGATTGAGGCTTATGGCGCAGCCTATGCATTGCAGGAATTTCTTACGGTCAAATCGGATGATGTGGCGGGTAGGACGAGAATGTATGAGGCTATAGTCAAGGGGGAACATACCTTGGAGCCCGGTCTGCCGGAGTCCTTTAACGTACTGATAAAGGAATTGCAGGGCTTGGCTATTGATGTGGAATTATTAGAGGATTTGGACTAATTCCTCCATCGAGGAACTTAACAAAAAAGGGAGCTGTATCCAGTGGAAGATATCTACGGTTTTTTCGAGAAACCTAAAGACCCTATCAGATTTAATGCCATCAAGGTGTCGCTGGCTTCACCGGAAGCTATAATCTCGTGGTCGAAGGGAGAGGTTAAAAAGCCTGAAACTATAAATTACAGAACGTTTAAGCCGGAACGGGACGGTCTGTTCTGTGCGAAAATCTTTGGACCAGTCAAGGATTACGAATGTCTTTGCGGTCGCTATAAGAGAATGAAACACCGGGGTATGGTGTGTGAAAAATGCGGAGTTGAGGTTATCCAGTCGAAGGTACGCAGGGAAAGAATGGGACATATCGTTCTTGCCGCACCTGTCGCCCATATCTGGTTTCTCAAGAGTCTACCCAGCAGGATCGGCAATGTCCTGGACCTGACGCTCAAGGAATTAGAGAGGGTATTGTATTTCGAGTCGTGGATAGTCATCGATCCAAAGAACACTCCCCTAGCAAAGAAAGAGCTTCTTTCTGAAGATAGATATTGGGAAGCGCAGGAAGAATACGGCGCAGAGTCCTTCGAAGCGGGTATCGGCGCTGAGGCCATACGGAAGCTTCTGGAAGAGATTGATCTGGATCAGCTGAGTGATGAACTCCGGACCGAGCTGAAGGACGCTACTTCGGTGACGAAAAAGACAAAACTCACAAAAAGGCTGAAGGTTGTAGAATCATTGAAAAGCTCAGGCAACAGGCCTGAATGGATGACCCTTACCGTGTTGCCGGTAATTCCACCGGACTTGAGACCCCTGGTTCCACTGGATGGCGGACGGTTTGCCACGTCTGATCTGAATGATCTTTACCGGAGGGTCATCAACAGGAACAACCGGTTAAAACGCCTCCTCGAGTTGAATGCGCCGGAAATTATTGTCCGGAATGAAAAGAGAATGCTCCAGGAAGCCGTTGACTGTCTGTTTGACAACGGCAGGCGCGGTCGAGCGGTTACGGGTTCAAACAAGCGACCCTTGAGATCTCTGTCGGATATGCTCAAAGGTAAGCAGGGAAGATTCAGACAGAATCTGCTCGGAAAGAGGGTTGATTATTCAGGAAGATCCGTGATCACGGTGGGGCCCGATCTCAGACTGCACCAGTGCGGGCTTCCCAAAAAGATGGCGCTGGAATTGTTCAAGCCCTTTATTTACAACAAACTTGAAGAAAAGGGATATGTTACGACCGTAAAAAGTGCGAAGAAGATGGTCGAAAAAGAGGTCTCGGAAGTATGGGATGTCTTGGATGAGGTCGTGCAGGAGTACCCCGTAATGCTGAACCGTGCTCCAACACTCCATCGACTCGGTATCCAGGCCTTTGAGCCGGTCCTTATCGAAGGGAAGGCCTTACAGCTTCACCCTCTCGTTTGCGCTGCATTTAATGCGGATTTTGATGGTGACCAGATGGCGGTGCATGTACCGCTGTCGGTAGAGGCCCAGGTGGAGGCACGGTGCCTCATGATGTCCACCAATAACATACTCTCACCGGCAAACGGCAAGCCTATCATTGTTCCCAGTCAGGATATGGTCCTCGGCATTTATTATATGACCAGATCGGGGGAGTTCGTCAAAGGGGAAGGGATGATTTTCTCCGACCCCGGTGAGGTGAGATGCGCCTATGATGCGAATGCGGTTGATCTTCATGCACGGGTAAAGGTTCGGATGGACGGGCACACGGTTGACACCACCGTGGGCAGAATGTTGCTCTATGAGATTATTCCCGACGGGATCCCCTTTGATCTTATTAACAGGGTGATGAACAAAAAACAGATAGCCGGCCTGATCGACTATGCATACAGGCATTCCGGGGCGAAAACGACGGTTATCTTGGCGGACCGGTTAAAAGATCTCGGGTACAAGTACGCCACCTTATCCGGTTTGTCGATCGCCATCGGCGATCTGGTCATTCCGGACAGCAAGAACGATATCGTTGGAACAGCACAGAAAGATGTCGTGGAAATACAAAAGCAGTATATGGACGGCCTGATAACGGACGGTGAAAGGTATAATAAGGTTATTGATATCTGGGCACATGCCACTGAAAATGTTGCCAATGACATGTTGCGTGGTATCGGAACCGAAGAATTGGAAGGGTCTGATGGAGAGAATCACAAGGTCGAGAGTTTCAATTCGATTTATATGATGGCCGATTCCGGTGCCCGTGGAAGTGCGGCTCAGACGAGACAGCTTGCCGGTATGAGAGGGCTGATGGCAAAACCGTCGGGGGAGATCATAGAGACACCCATTACCGCCAATTTCAGGGAGGGCCTTACGGTCCTGCAGTACTTTATCTCTACCCATGGTGCCAGAAAGGGTCTTGCCGATACGGCACTTAAGACGGCAAATTCAGGATATCTCACGAGGAGGCTTGTTGATGTGGCGCAGGACAGTATTATTATGGAAAAGGATTGCGGCACTCTTGATGGGATCTATGTTTCAGCACTGGCCGAAGGTGGAGAAATAATAGAAACAGTGGGCGAACGTATCCTTGGACGGGTTGCCTTGGAAGATATAGAAGATCCCTTTACCGGAGAAATCCTGGTGAAGGCGAATCAGGAGATTGACGAAACACTTGCGGAAAATATCGATAAAGCGGGGTTGGAAAAAGTACTGATACGGTCCCCTCTGACCTGCAAATCGAAGTACGGCATCTGCATGCGGTGTTACGGAAGAGACCTGGCCCATGGACACCTGGTGAATATAGGTGAGGCCGTTGGCATCATCGCGGCGCAATCCATCGGTGAACCCGGAACACAGTTGACCATGAGAACGTTCCACATAGGTGGTACGGCTAAATTTGAAGAACATTCCACGCTGGAGGCACGGCATGACGGGGTACTCAAATTCGTTGATCTCCATGTGGCTGTTAACAAGGATCGTGAAACCGTAGTGATGAGCAGAAATGGAGAAGTGCATGTCCTGGATGCAGAAGGCAGAAACCGTGGTAAATACCCTGTTCCCTATGGGGCTCACTTACGGATTGCTGAAGGGGATGCGATACAGGCAGGTACCTTGATTGCTCAATGGGACCCCTATTCGATTCCGATTCTCTCCGAGGTTGATGGGACGATTAAATTTGGAGATATTGTTGAAGGGAAAACGATGCAGGAGCAGGTTGATGAGGTTACCGGCCTTTCGAGAAAGGTAATTGTGGAATACAAGGCTGCTGACCTGCGTCCCAGAGTTTCAGTAAAGGACAAAGATGGAAAAACGGCAAGGGTTCCGGGCTCGCATACAATTGCACGACATCTGTTGCCGATAGGGGCGAACATCAGCGTTGCGGAGGGCGATGAGATAAGTGCAGGAGATATCATTGCCAAGATCCCCAGAGAAACCACAAAAACGAAGGATATTACAGGAGGTCTCCCCCGTGTTGCGGAACTCTTTGAGGCCAGGAAACCGAAAGAGTTTGCCGTCATAGCCGAGATCGATGGGGAAATCTCATACGGTGAGGATGTAAAGGGGAAGAGAAGAATAATAGTCACGCCTGATGTCGGTGAACCCAAGGAATACCTGATCACCAAGGGTAAGCATGTCAGTGTCCAGGAAGGTGACAGGGTTGTTGCAGGTCAGGCCCTGATGGATGGCTCCAGTAATCCCCATGATATTCTGAATATCAAAGGTGAGAAGGAACTGGCAAGCTATCTGGTGGACGAGGTGCAGGAGGTCTACCGTTTGCAAGGGGTGAAAATCAATGACAAGCACATAGAGATTATCGTGCGACAGATGCTCAGAAAAGTACGAATAACCGATGCCGGTGACACCACATTTCTCGTGGATGCGCAGGTTGATAAAAACGAATTTGAAGAGGAAAACGAGATAACAATCCGACGGGACGGAAGACCGGCCACAGCCGTACCTGTGCTCCTCGGTATTACCAAGGCATCACTTCATACCGACAGTTTTATCTCGGCGGCATCTTTCCAGGAGACGACCCGCGTACTTACCGAGGCGGCCCTGTCCGGGAAAGTTGATTATTTAAGGGGACTTAAAGAAAATGTAATTATGGGAAGACTGGTCCCTGCCGGTACGGGACTTCCCATGTACAAGAAACTGGGAATCGATGTGAGGAATGCGGATCAAATTTCTGAAAATCAGCAAATAAATGAAGAAAATATGGAGAAAAACCTTGACAGTCAAGTGGCGAATTGATACTAATCGTTCCTTTGTTGTGAGTCGTGTGAAAAAGACAGAAATGGAGAGAGTTTTGGAGGTACAATGCCTACGATAAACCAGTTGATACGCAAGGGTAGATCAAAGATAAAGAAGAAAACATCTGCCCCGGCACTTGCCAGTTGTCCCCAGCGAAGAGGAGTTTGTGTGAGGGTGTATACCACTACTCCCAAGAAACCTAATTCCGCCCTTAGAAAGGTGGCAAGGGTGCGTCTTACCAGTGGCTATGAAATTACCTCGTATATACCGGGGATAGGGCATAATCTTCAGGAACATTCTGTTGTTCTCGTAAGGGGCGGAAGAGTTAAAGACCTTCCGGGAGTCAGATATCATATCGTGAGGGGCTCTCTGGACGCTGTCGGGGTTCAGGACAGGAAAAAGGGCAGGTCGAAATACGGCTCCAAAAGACCTAAATAGACAGGAATAGTGATATGCCGCGCAGAAGAGTAGTAGCAAAGAGAAAGATACAGGCAGATCCCAAGTACAACAGCACCCTTGTGGCGAGGTTTATTAATAACCTGCTGAAGGAGGGGAAAAAGAGTGTTGCAGAGTCCATACTGTATGGGGCTTTTGACACGATAGAACATAAGGTAAACGGATCGCCCCTTGAAGTGTTTGAAAAGGCTATGGAAAACGTGAAGCCTATTCTTGAAGTTAAATCGAGACGTATCGGAGGTGCCACCTATCAGGTTCCCACAGAGGTGTTGCCGGACAGGCGAATAGCCCTTGCGATCCGGTGGTTGATAGGGAATGCCAATGCGCGTGTCGGTAAGAGTATGAAAGAAAAGTTGGCGGCTGAATTGATGGATGCGGCAGCAGGCAGGGGCGCATCTGTCAAGAAGAGAGAAGACACTCACAAAATGGCTGAAGCGAACAAGGCATTTGCCCATTACAGATTTTAGGGCACGCTTTCGATTTGAGATTCCGGCTGGTTTCTGCGAGTGTACATAAGACGAAACGGGAAATCTTACGGGGATAGACAATTAAAATACAGTTTGTGATTAGAGAATCAATTAACCATTTTTAATTATAAGGACATAAGGAGGTAATGGTTATGGCGAAGAAAAAATTTGAAAGAACAAAACCACATTTGAATATTGGAACCATCGGACATGTCGATCATGGAAAAACTACATTGACTGCGGCTATAACAAAGCACCTGGCCTCTAAAGGCCTTGCCGAATTTATGCCCTTTGACTCAATCGATAACGCTCCTGAAGAGAAGGAGAGAGGCGTTACGATCAATATCGCTCATGTTGAGTATCAAACTGAGAAAAGGCATTATGCTCATGTCGACTGTCCGGGCCATGCCGACTATATCAAGAATATGATATCTGGCGCCGCCCACATGGATGGTACCATACTGGTTGTGGCTGCTTCGGACGGCCCCATGCCGCAGACAAGAGAGCACATACTCTTGGCCAGACAGGTGCAGGTTCCCTATATTGTTGTATACATGAATAAGGTTGATCTGGTTGATGATCCGGAACTCCTTGATCTCGTCGAACTTGAGCTGAGAGAGCTTCTGACCGATTATGAATTCCCCGGTGACGATCTCCCGATTATACGCGGTTCGGCCTTGAAGGCACTGGAGAGCGATGATCCGAATTCTGAAGATGTTAAGAGTATTTGGGAACTCATGGATGCCGTTGATGAGTATATCCCGGAGCCCGTTCGTGACCTCGAGAAACCCTTCCTGATGCCGGTTGGAGACGTCTTTACCATCTCCGGGCGTGGAACGGTTGTTACCGGTCGTGTTGACAGGGGTATCATAAAGACGGGTGAGGAAGTTGAAATAGTGGGAATCAGGCCCACCTTTAAAACGGTATGTACCGGTGTGGAAATGTTCCGTAAAACCCTCGATGAAGGACGGGCCGGTGACGATATCGGTATCCTTCTGAGGGGTACCAAACGGGAAGACGTTGAAAGAGGGCAGGTTGTGGCGAAACCTGGTTCAATCACCCCGCACACCAAATTTAAGGCGCAAGTGTACGTTCTTACGAAGGAAGAGGGTGGTAGACATACCCCGTTCTTCAACGGGTATCGGCCGCAGTTTTATTTCAGGACAACGGATGTGACGGGAGTTGCCTCGCTGCCCGAAGGGACGGAAATGGTAATGCCGGGAGACAACGTAGAGATTACGGCTGAACTGATAACCCCCATTGCTATGGAGGAGCAGTTGAGATTTGCTATCCGTGAGGGTGGTAGAACCGTTGGAGCTGGTGTCGTCAGCGAGATTATTGAATAAAGAGCTGAAGGCTTGTACTTGACAGAGGATTAGATGGAAAATCAAAAGATAAGAATTCGTCTCAAGGCTTATGATTATAAGTTGCTTGACAGGTCTGCGCAGGACATTGTGGAGTCTGCAAAGAGGACGGGTGCGCGTGTTGCAGGTCCCATTCCTCTCCCGACGGTGATTAATAAATATTGCGTGAACAGATCTCCCAATGTTGATAAAAAATCTAGGGAGCAATTTGAAATCAGAACGCATAAGCGACTTATCGATATTGTGGAACCGACGCAGGCGACCGTAGATACGTTAATGAAACTTGATCTTTCGGCCGGTGTCGACGTAGAGATTAAGTTATAGTCTTGGAAATTGTGAGGAGATGACCGATAGGCTCCATCTCCTCATTTTTTGTCAAGAAATTGCATGGGAAATCGTAGATGTCATGAAAAAGGGATTAATAGGCAAAAAATTGGGTATGACGCAGGTATTCTGGGATGACGGTTCCGTTATTCCTGTTACTGCCATTGAAGCTGGACCATGTGTTGTCATACAGAAGAAAACCAGTAAAGTGGACGGATATGATGCCCTGCAACTCGGGTTTGATCGGGTCAAGGAGAAGGCGGTCAATAAACCCCTCAAGGGACATTTCAAAGGAGCCGATAAGGGATGTTTCAGGGTTTTGAGGGAGTTTAGGCTTGAATCTACCGACGATTACGAAGTTGGCTCGGAACTAAAGGCTGACCTCTTCGACGTGGGAGAATATGTAGATGTTGTCGGGACGACCAGAGGCCGAGGATTCGCGGGTGTAGTCAAGAGGCACGGATTCAAGGGTGGTAGGGCAACCCATGGTTCGATGTTTCACAGGGCGCCGGGATCGATAGGGGCAAGTGCGTGGCCTTCCCGAGTTTTCAAGGGGAAGAGATTGCCGGGGCATATGGGTAATCGCCGACAGACGGTACAGAATTTAATGGTTGTCGGTATACGGCCGGAGCAAAATCTTATTCTGGTAAAAGGATCTGTCCCAAGCAGTAAGAATGGCTTTGTCTTGATCAAGAATTCTATTAAAATATAAGGAAAGTAAGTGGTAAAATGCCGGTTCTCAACGTATATGATATAGAAAAAACTAAGATAGCCGAATTGGAGCTCAGCGATCTTGTATTTGGCGCCGACGTAAATGAGCACATCCTGTATGAAGTTGTGAAGATGCAGCTTGCGAGCAGGAGGGCGGGTGGAGCCTCTACAAAGGGCAGAAGTGAAGTGCGCGGTGGCGGAAAGAAACCGTGGCGCCAGAAGGGTACGGGAAGAGCGAGATCTGGAACGTCGCGATCACCAGTCTGGAGGGGTGGCGGAATTGTCTTTGGTCCAAAACCCAGGGATTTTTCTTACAAGATTCCCAAAAAGGTGAGGAAGGCCGCGCTGAAGTCCGCTTTGAGTATGAAGGTAAAAGAGGATCGGGTGATTATACTCAGGGACTTTCCCATGGATGAGATAAAAACAAAGAAATTCAAAGAAGTTCTTGACAGGTTTGAACTGGGAAAAACCCTCTTTGTGTTGGATGAAAAGAATACCATTCTGGAAAAATCATCAAAGAACATCAAAGATGTAAAAATGTTGAGATCAGAGGGTATCAATGTCTATGACCTGCTCAAGTATGATGATCTTGTTCTTCTGGAGCCCTCCGTGAAAAAGATAGAAGGAGTATTATTGTCATAATGGATATATATTCCGTCATAAGAAAACCGCTTGTTACAGAGAAAAGTACGATTGCCAGAGATGAAGAAAATAAATATTTCTTCGAGGTGGATCGAAAGGCAACAAAGATAGATGTACGCAATGCCGTAGAAAAGATATTCAAAGTAAAAGTGGTTGATATACATACGATAAATGTAGCCGGTAAAAAGAAGAGAATGGGAAGAATTATCGGCAGGAAACGCGACTCGAAAAAGGCTATCATCACCCTCGCCCCTGGCAATACCATAGAAGTTCACGAGGGAGTTTAACAAGAAGAGGTTTTAGAGAGATATGGCACTGAAGGCATATAAACCGACATCTCCGGGTAAGAGATTTCAAACATGCTCTACCTTTGAGGAAATAACAAAAACGAAGCCTGAGAAGGGCCTTGTAAAGTCCTTAACAAAATCCGGCGGGCGTAACAATCTGGGGCGGATGACAAGCAGGCATATCGGCGGAGGGCATAAGAGAAAATTCAGGGTCATAGATTTCCGGCGCGATAAGCTGGATATTCCCGCCAAGGTTGCCGCTATCGAATATGATCCGAATCGTTCTTCGAGAATAGCGTTGCTTCATTACAGAGATGGGGAAAAGAGGTATATTCTCGCTCCGCTAGGCCTTGCAGTGGGAGATACGGTTATCAGCGGTGAAAATGAGGATATAAAGACAGGAAACACAATTCCGCTGAGAAATATACCGCTGGGTTCTTTAATACATAACTTGGAACTCAAAATGGGTAAGGGGGGACAGCTGATTCGTAGTGCCGGTTCCTATGGACAGCTTATGGCAAAGGAAGGTTCCTATGCTCAGGTTCGTCTACCGTCAGGAGAGGTCAGGAGGGTTCTGATGGGATGTAGGGCGACGATAGGGCAAATCGGTAATATCGATCATGAGAATATGAGTATTGGAAAAGCGGGTCGCGCACGATGGCTGGGCAGGAGACCAAAGGTTCGAGGCGTCGTTATGAATCCCGTTGACCATCCGATGGGTGGTGGTGAGGGCAGGTCGTCCGGCGGCAGACATCCCTGTACACCGTGGGGTATTCCAACGAAAGGTTACAAGACCAGAAAGAATAAAAATTCTGATAAGTATATTGTGAAGAAAAGAGGTTAGAGTGTGGCGCGTTCAATAAAAAAAGGTCCATATATTAATGAGAAGCTTCTAAAAAAGGTGCAGTCGGCGGAGTCTGCAGGAAGCAGGGCGGTGATAAAGACATGGTCCCGCCGTTCCATGATTATTCCCGATCTTGTAGGCCATACGTTTGCGGTACATAATGGAAAAAAATTCGTCCCTGTATATGTGACTGAAGATATGGTTGGACATAAACTGGGTGAATTTGCGCCAACGAGGACCTTTTACAGTCATGCCGGTGACAGAAAAACAAAGCTGAAAAAGAGATAAACAGAATCAGCATGTGGAGTTTTGTGACGAATGGAAACTAAAGCAGTTGTGAAACATGTTCGTATATCACCACAGAAGGCACGGTTGGTGGTTGATCTGATACGAGGGAAAAAGGCTGAAGAAGCGGATACGATGCTCGGTTTTACCCGTAAAAAAGCCGCGCTCATTGTCCGGAAGGTATTGAAGTCCGCGATGGCAAACGCAGCCCAAAATCCCAATATAGATGAAAAGATACTGTATGTGAAACAGGTATATGTCGACCAGGGCCCGACAATGAAGCGATGGAGGGCACGGGCACAAGGAAGAGCAGCTCCTATACGAAAAAGAACAAGTCATATTACGGTTGTGCTTGGTGAAGGGTAATCTATAAGGAGGTGGAGGTTTGGGACAAAAAGTAAATCCCATTGGATTCAGGTTGGGTGTCAATAAAACATGGAGCTCGAAGTGGTTCGCAGAACGGAATTACAGTGAGTTGCTTCATGAAGATATACGGATCAGAAAACATATACGGAATAAATTTTTCCATGCGGGTATATCCAAGATAGAGATTGAAAGAGCTTCCGACAAGGCAAAAGTTAACATATATACAGCACGTCCCGGGATCATCATCGGTAGGAAGGGCACAGAGATTGAGAAGGTAAAGAAAGACATCGAAAAGATCATGACGGGTGATGTCATTATCAATATTCTGGAAGTACGCAAGCCCGAGACGGACGCACAGCTTGTCGCGGAGAATATCGCCCTGCAGTTGGTACGAAGGGTAAGCTTCAGAAGGGCCATGAAACGAGGTGTGACCACCGCCATGAAGTTCGGCGTCAAAGGTGTAAGAGTAGCCTGCGCCGGGAGATTGGGCGGAGCCGAGATGGCCAGGAGAGAATGGTACAGAGAGGGTCGGGTTCCTCTGCATACCTTGAGGGCGGATATCGATTATGGCTTTGCCGAGGCCCGTACGACTTATGGAATCATAGGAGTCAAGGTATTGATATTTAATGGCGAGGTTTTGCCGGACAGGAAAATAAGTCAGGGATAGAATCGTTATGTTAGCACCTAAGAGAGTAAAATACAGAAAGCTGCAGAAGGGACGCATTAAGGGTGAAGCCCATAAGGGAATTGCGGTGGCCTTCGGTGAATATGGACTCCAGGCAACGGAGAGTGGCCGGATTACCTCACGGCAAATAGAATCCGCTCGTATTGCAATAACCCGTCATGTGAAACGTGGCGGTAAGATATGGATTCGCATCTTCCCCCATAAATCAGTGACGAAAAAACCTGCCGAGACTCGTATGGGAAAAGGGAAGGGGTCTCCAGAAGAGTGGGTTGCCATAGTCAAAAAGGGTACGGTTCTCTATGAGATGGAAGGTGTTCCGAAGGATGTTGCTCGCGAAGCACTGAGATTGGCATCGTATAAGCTTCCTGTGGCGACCAAGTTTCTTTCCAGGGAGATATTTGATGAAAATTAAGGAAATCAGAGACCTGAGCGTTGACGAGTTAAAAGAAAAGGAAAAGAGTTTCGTTGAAGAGCTCTTCAAGCTTCGTATTAGGTTTGCAACGGGGCAACTAGAGTCTTCCGCTGCCATGAAGGGTGTTAAAAAGGACGTAGTCCGTGTAAAAACCGTTCTCAGAGAAAGAGGAGTCTCAAGGTAAGATGGATAACAGGGGTAACAAGAGAAGCATACAGGGGATGGTGGTAAGCGACAAAATGGATAAGACGGTTGTTGTCCTGACCGAACGTCTGGTAAAACATCCTAAATTTCATAAGTATATAAAGAGACACGCCAAATACAAGGCCCACGATGAAGGGAATATCTGTGGCGTGGGAGATAAGGTAATGATTGTAGAATCGCGCCCCTTAAGCAAAGATAAGAGATGGCGGGTATCTGAGATTTTGGAGAAGGCGAAGTAACAGAAATTTATAGCTGTGGGGTTTTGTTATGATACAAATGCAAACCTTTTTAAAGGTGGCGGATAATTCTGGAGCCAGGAAGGTCTGCTGTATAAAGGTTCTTGGCGGTTCGAGGCGGAGATATGCCAGTGTGGGAGATGTTATCGTGGTCTCCGTTAAGGAAGCTATTCCCAATTCGAAGGTAAAAAAGGGAGACGTGCTGAAGGCCGTCGTTGTGAGAACAAGAAAGGAAATCGGTCGGAATGATGGTTCATACCTCAGATTCGACGAAAACTCCGCAGTCCTCATAAATGATCAGCATGAGCCGCTTGGAACAAGAATATTCGGACCGGTTGCCAGGGAACTTCGGGCAAAACAGTTTATGAAGATCGTATCCCTAGCTCCGGAAGTGATATAAGAAATAAGCATTTTTTGAGCTTTTGATGGAGTTGCAGCGAATGCATATAAAGAAAAATGATATGGTAAAAGTAATCGCCGGCAGGGAGAAGGGAAAGACCGGTAAGGTGCTTAAAGTTATCAGGGAAAAAAATCGCATCGTAATAGAAAAGACAAACCTGATAAAAAAACACCAGAGACCCACTGCAAGTGGTAAGGGCGGAATAGTAGAAAAGGAAGCCCCTCTTCATGTATCCAATGTCATGCTTGTTTGTAGCAAATGTAATGACGGTGTAAAAGTTGGATACAAGGTGTTGGAGGATGGTAAAAAGGTGCGTATCTGTAATAAATGCCAAGAGCTATTGGATGAGTAACCTGGGGAAAACAGATGGCAAGATTAAAAAAATATTACTATGAAGAAGTGGCTCCTGCCTTAATCAAGGAGAATGGATATAAAAATCCCATGCAGGTACCCAAGCTTGAAAAGATAGTAGTCAACATGGGCTTGGGTGAGGCTATACAGAATATCAAGATACTCGACAGTGCCGTTGAGGAACTTGCAATGATCGTAGGTCAGAAACCGGTGATCACAAAGGCGCGAAAATCGATTGCTACCTTCAAACTGCGTCAGGGTATGTCAATAGGATGTATGGTGACCTTGAGAAGTGATAGGATGTACGAATTTCTGGACAGGCTTGTCAATGTAGCTATTCCAAGGATAAGGGATTTTAGGGGTATTTCACCACGGTCATTTGATGGCAGGGGGAATTTCTCTATGGGGATTAATGAACATTACATCTTCACCGAAATAGATTATGACAAGATTGATAAGGTAAAAGGGTTGAATGTTACTATTGTCACGACGTCACAGACAGACGACGAGGCAAGACAATTATTAAAGTTAATGGGAATTCCATTTCGTAATTAGGGAGGAATGGGTGTGGCGAAGAAATCCTTGATAGCAAAAGCCAAGGCTAAGAAAAAATTTTCTGTTATGGAATACAATCGTTGTCCGTTGTGCGGAAGGCCGCGCGCCTATTATAGGAAATTTGATATGTGCAGGATATGTCTGAGGAAGCGTTCCCTGAACGGAGAACTCCCGGGCGTCGTTAAATCAAGCTGGTAAAGGAGATGCACAATGGGAATGACCGATCCTGTTGCCGATATGCTGACAAGAATCAGAAACGCGAATCGCATGAAGTTTAAAAATGTAGACGTGTTGCTGTCGCGAATGAATTTGAACCTTGCGAAGGTGTTAAAGGACACCGGATATATCAATGGGTTTGATGTCAGGAAGGGTGATAAAAAGACACATGGTATGCTGAGGATACATCTAAGATATACCGGTGCGAAGGGGAGTGTAATAACCGGAATAGAAAGAGTGAGTAAGCCAGGCAGAAGGATATACTCGGGCAGTCAGGATATTCCAAAGGTTTTAAATAGATATGGAGTGGCTATCATTTCGACTTCCAAGGGGATCATGACCGACAAGCAGGCACAGACCTTAAATGTGGGTGGTGAAATTCTCTGCAATGTGTGGTGAGCGTAGATTTGTATAGCTGATAAGATAAGGCAGGAGAGTTATTCATGTCGAGAATTGGCAAGAAACCGATAGAAATTCCTGATGGTGTAAAGATCAGACAGGATGGTTCTTTGATGATAACGGAGGGCCCCAAAGGAGTTCTCTCCAGGGAAATCCCTGAGGGAATTGAGGTTGCCGTGGAGGGGAATCTAGCCTTGGTAAATGCAGTGGCTGATACGAGGAAGGGAAATTCCCTGCACGGACTTTCGAGGACACTAATTTCCAATATGGTAACGGGTGTAAGCACGGGATTCAAAAAGTCCCTGGAAATAGTCGGAGTCGGATACCGTGGGGAAATCGCCGGTAATGTCCTGAAGTTGCTTATAGGATATTCCAATCCGGTGGAATATGCGATACCCGAAGGGATAACCATCAGTGTCGACAAGCAGGTAAACATAATGGTTTCAGGTATCGATAAGGAACTTGTTGGTCGGACTGCTGCAGAAATACGAGATTTGAAGAGACCCGAACCTTATAAGGGGAAGGGAATCAGATATGCAGGCGAGTACGTGAGGAAGAAGGTAGGGAAGTCAGCGGGGACATAAGTCGAATCTTGAGTTACTATACTGTAGTTAAAATTATTGTAGGGGAGCTGTTGTGGCATCACTAAAGAGATTGAAAAAGATACGCGAAAGGCGCGAGAAGAGGGTCAGGAGAAAGATATGTGGCACTGAAGAACGGCCGCGTCTTTCGGTCTTTCGTAGTTCCAGGTATATTTATGTCCAGGCAATTGCCGACGATGTAGGGAAAACTCTGGCTCAGGCATCGACGTTGGATAAAGAAATTAAGGGTCAACTGATCGGTCTTAAGAAGGTTGAGGCGGCAAGAGAAGTCGGAAAACTGATGGCGCAAAACCTGTTGTCAAAAGGAATTAAGGAAGCCGTCTTTGACCGGGGCAGGTTTCTATATCATGGAAGAGTAAAGTCCCTTGCCGAGGGTGTGAGGGAATCGGGTGTCAAATTATAAATCTTGGATTTGGATAAGGGAAACATGGAAGAAACAGAACTTCTTGACAAGGTAATAAAGATCAAAAGAACTGCCAAGGTGGTTAAGGGCGGCAGGAGATTTAGATTCAGTGCCGTGGTGGCGGTTGGTGATGGAAACGGTTCTGTTGGCGTAGGATTGGGAAAGGCCCATGAAGTTCCTGAAGCTATCAGAAAAGGTATGGAGATGGCCAAGCGAAGTATTGTCAAGGTCTCCATTACGGAAGGTACGATACCCCATGAGATAATAGGACATTTTGGGGCTGGAAGAGTTCTGTTAAAACCTGCCACCAAAGGAACGGGCCTTATAGCCGGGGGTGCGGTACGGGCCATTTTGGAAGTGGCAGGAGTCCAAAATGTTTTGACAAAATGCTTGGGTTCACATAATCCCCATAATCTTGTGCGAGCAACTATGGACGGACTGAGGAACTTGAGAAATCCAGAACAGATAGCCGCATTACGGGGAAAAGAGATAACCGAACTTTAACGATATACGATATACTATTGAGGAATGGGTCGTGAAACAGCTTAAGATCAAACTTGTCAGAAGTCCTATAGGGAGACCGGAAAAACAAAGAAAGGTACTTCGCGGAATGGGGCTTGAAAAGTTGAATAAAACGGTTTACCTGAAGGACACTCCGGAAATTCGAGGCATGGTCAGAAAGGTTTCCCATCTGGTTGCTGCGGAAGAATGTGAGATGGACATATGAAGTTAAACGAATTGAGACCTGCAGTCGGGTCAACTAAGACAAGAAAAAGAGTCGGACGTGGTGATGGTTCGGGTCATGGAGGAACTTCATGCAGGGGCTCTAAAGGACAGAACGCTCGTTCCGGCGGGGGCGTCAGGCCGGGATTTGAAGGCGGACAGATGCCTCTTACGAGAAGGTTGCCGAAGAGAGGATTTTTTAACCGATTCGGAAAAAAGATGGCTGTTGTCAATATCGACCAGTTGAATGTATTTTCGAAGGATTCTATTGTGGATGTGGATGTCCTGTTGACAGAAGGCATTGTCAAGAGCATCGGTGATGGGATCAAACTGCTTGGTAAGGGGAGCATAGACTATCCATTGACGGTAAAGGTGAATGGCATAAGTCGTAGTGCACGGGAAAAGATTGAGGCTTCAGGTGGCACGGTAGAGGTTGTCTCATGCTAGGTGGTTTTAAAAACATAACGAAGATTCCGGAGCTGCAAAAGAAGATTCTGTTTACGTTCTTGCTTCTTGCCGTTTACAGGATAGGCGCACATGTACCCACGCCTGGTATAGACACGCAGGCCCTTGCCGCATTTTTTGACCAGGCGAGGAATTCTCTTCTCGGACTCTTCGACATGTTTGCAGGGGGTGCTCTGAGCAGACTCTCTGTTTTTGCACTGGGAATTATGCCGTATATCAGTGCATCCATCATCCTTCAGTTGCTTACGGTTGCCGTCCCCCACCTCGAGAAATTGTCGAAAGAGGGGGAAGCAGGCAGACGAAAAATAACCCAGTATACGAGGTATGGTACGGTTCTTCTGAGTATCATACAGGGGTTTGGTATAGCTGTAGGTCTGGAGAATATGGCGGGCCCATCGGGCCTGTCCGTTGTTATTGCTCCTGGCTGGGGTTTTCGTCTGATGACGGTTATTACGCTGACAGCTGGTACGTCCTTCATCATGTGGCTGGGAGAAACAATCACTGAAAAAGGGATCGGTAACGGAATATCACTGATCATCTTTGCAGGTATCGTATGCAGGGGACCTGCCGCTGTTGTAAATACTTTCCGCCTCTTATCAACGGGTGAGATGGGTATATTCTTTGTCGTGATCCTCTTTGTGCTGATGATTGCTGTTGTCGGTGTCATTGTGTTTGTCGAGAGCGCACAGAGGCGGATACCCGTACAGTACGCAAAGAGGGTTATCGGAAGAAAGATGTATGGTGGGCAGACGACCCATCTCCCATTAAAGGTAAATACCGCCGGTGTTATTCCACCGATATTTGCCTCATCCATAATCATGTTTCCCGCGACTATCGCCAATTTTATCCCTCATCCGTGGATGAAATCGATGGCGGGATTCCTGATGCCCGGGAGATTGGTATATGAGTTGTTATATGTGGTACTGATAATATTCTTCTGTTATTTTTATACGGCAGTCACATTCAACCCTGCGAATGTGGCCGACAATATGAAAAAGAATGGCGGATATGTCCCGGGGATACGACCGGGTAAGAAGACTGCCGAGTATATAGACAGTGTCCTGACGAAACTGACCTTCAGTGGCGCCATATATGTATCTGCAGTATGCGTCCTGCCGAGCATCCTGATAAGCCAGTTTAATGTTCCATTTTATTTCGGAGGCACGGCTCTCCTGATCGTAGTCGGCGTCGCCCTTGACACGGCCGGTCAAATAGAGACCCACCTGCTTACCAGGCAATATGAAGGGTTTATGAAAAAAGGCAGGATAGGCAGAAGGCGTTAATGGATATCTCGTGCTCGAGGACACGCGTGTGAGGCAAGATACCAGATGATCATTCTGAAATCTCCCGAAGAAGTGAAAACAATGGGAGAGTGCAATGCTATTGTAGCCGAGGTATTAGCGAGTTTAAAAGAACAAATACAACCTGGCGTAACGACGTTGTATTTAAATGAGTGCGCTGAGGATATTACGCAAAAAAGGGGAGCGAAACCGGCATTCAAGGGGTACGGAGGCTTTCCCTTTGCACTCTGTGCTTCGGTAAACTCTGAGGTTGTGCACGGTTTTCCTTCGGAACGGTCTTTGGAAGAGGGAGACATTATAAGTCTTGATTATGGTGTGCATTACAAGGGGTATTATGGAGATTCCGCTATTACCGTTGCGGTAGGCAAAGTATCAGAATCTGCATCGAGGTTGATAAAGGTTACAGAAGAATCTCTGTATCGCGGTATAGAAAAGGCCAGGGAGGGAAACCGGCTCGGCGATATATCCTTTGCGGTACAAAGGCATGTTGAGAATGCCGGTTACTCGGTAGTGCGCGATTATGTCGGCCACGGGATAGGGAAAGACCTTCACGAGGATCCTCCGGTTCCCAATTTCGGGGTGCATGGCCGGGGGGTAAAATTGAAAGCCGGTATGGTTATAGCCATAGAACCCATGGTGAATGAGGGATCGTACAGGGTAAAAACAAAACCGGATGGTTGGACTGTAGTAACAGAGGACGGTAGCCTATCAGCCCACTTTGAACATACAATAGCCGTCACTGAAAAGGGACCTGTAATATTAAGCGGCAGGATATAGGAGGGTGAAGTACCCTCGGGCTCTTATGGAGTGATGATCGAATGGCTAAAGAAGAAGCTATAGTTGTTGAAGGTACGGTGTTGGAACCACTACCGAATGCGATGTTTCGCGTGGAACTCGATAATGGTCACCGGGTTCTGGCCCACATATCTGGTAAGATGAGAATGCATTTTATCAAAATATTACCGGGGGACAAGGTGACGATAGAATTATCGCCCTATGATCTGACCCGAGGCAGGATTACATATCGTTCAAAATAAAGCGGAAATGGAGTGTGTACGCCGTGAAAGTAAGGGCATCTGTAAAGAAAATATGTGTTAAGTGTAAGGTCATAAAGAGACGTGGTGTTCTCAGAGTGATATGCGAAAACCCAAAGCATAAACAGCGCCAAGGATAATCAGCGGGAGGTTGTAAGGTGGCACGAATCGCAGGAGTTGATTTACCCAAAAATAAAAGGATGGAAATTGCCCTGACGTATATATACGGGATAGGAAGAACGAAGTCTAAGATGATCCTTGAAGAGGCCGGGATAGATTTTGATACAAAGACCGACAACCTTCTCGATGAGCAGGTAGCTGCAATAAGGGACATTATAGATAAGGAATACAAGGTTGAAGGTGATCTCAAGAGAGAGGTCACCATGTCTATAAAACGTCTCATGGATATAGGAACTTACAGAGGACTCCGGCACAGAAAGGGCCTTCCTGTGAGGGGTCAGAGAACAGGTACCAATGCACGAACAAGAAAAGGTCCGAGAAAAGCTGTTGGTGGAAAAAGGAAAAAATAATATCGTAGTCTGTCATTATGACAGATGCTGTATCTGGAGGAAAGATGGCTCGACCAACAAGGAAGAATGTAAAGAAAAAGGAAAAAAAGAATATATCCGATGGGATTGCACATATTCAGTCGACTTTTAATAATACCATAGTAACGATTACTGATTTGAGCGGCAATGTTATATCCTGGGCGTCCGGTGGAGGACAGGGATTCAAGGGATCGAGGAAAAGTACCCCCTTTGCAGCACAGCTAACCGCTACGGATGCCGTAAAAAAGGCAAAGATACATGGACTGCGAAACGTTCAAGTATTTTTAAAGGGACCGGGATCGGGGAGAGAATCGGCGCTCAGGGCGCTGCAGGCTGCGGGTTTAACCATTAGTCTTATCAAAGACGTGACACCGATTCCCCATAACGGTTGCCGTCCACCGAAAAGAAGAAGAGTTTAAGAGATCATATCCGAGAAGGATTATATAGTAGGGAGGAGTATTTTGGCACGATATAGAGAATCTTTATGCAGGTTATGCAGGTCTGAGGGTGCGAAGCTGTTCCTGAAGGGAGACAGATGTTATAGCGATAAATGCTCCTTTGAACGAAGGAGTTACATACCCGGGGAACATGGCCAGATTAAATTTAGAAGAAAGGCATCGGATTACGGCACCCAGTTGCGAGAAAAACAAAAACTCAAAAGGACGTTTGGTCTTTTAGAGAAATCGTTTAAGGGCTATTTCGAAAAAGCTGAGAGACAAAAGGGTGTAACAGGTACGAATCTGCTGCTTCTTCTGGAGAGAAGACTGGACAATATGGTGTACCGGTTGGGCTTCGCGAGTTCCAGGGGTGAGGCCCGGCAACTCGTACGGCACAATCATTTTCTGGTGAATGATAAAAAGGTCAACATCCCTTCGTATCTGGTGAAGATGGGGGACAAGATACAAGTTAAAGAAAAAAGCAGGACGGTTGCCACGATAGTCGATGCGGTAGAAACCGTTGCAAGGCGTGGTGTACCCGAATGGTTGGATTTGGATAAAGATAATTTTGCCGGTATTGTAAAAGCGCTGCCCACGCGGGAAGAGTTAACTATGCCTATCCAAGAACAATTGGTGGTTGAGTTTTACTCTAAGTAACAATGTAGTATATGAGGGACAAATAATATGGAGAAAAACTGGAGCAGCCTTATAAAACCAAGACGAATCGAAGTTGATGAAAAGACCCATACATCAGAGTATGGTGAATTTACCTGCCAGCCCCTGGAAAAAGGGTTTGGTATTACGCTGGGGAATTCTCTGAGAAGAGTGCTCCTATCTTCCATTTACGGTGCTGCCATTACGTCAGTTAATATTGAAGGGGCTCTTCACGAATTTTCGGCTCTCAGCGGTATCAAGGAGGATGTTTCTGATATCATCTTAAACATAAAGGGGGTCCGGCTGAAATTATACGGAGATGGTCCTCGGACGCTCAATATAGATGTATCAGATGAAGGACCCGTTACGGCAGGTGATATTATCACTGATGAAACGGTTGAGATCCTCAATCCAGAACATCATTTGGCTACTCTCTCAGACAATGCGGTTTTCAAGGCCGAGCTTGTTGCAAACGTCGGGAGGGGGTATGTACCCGCAAAAAGAGAGACCGATCAGATTCAGGCTGAGGGCACTATCAACATCGATGCCCTGTTCTCCCCTATCAAGAAGGTTGCCTATACGGTTTCCAATGCGCGGGTCGGTCAGATAACGGATTACGACAAACTGGTTCTTGAGATATGGACGGACGGGAGTGTTCTTCCTGAAGAAGCCGTTGCCTATGCGGCTAAAATCTTAAAGGAACAGATGAATGTGTTTATCAACTTTGATGAACGCGAGGTAGTTGAAGAGTCGAAAGAGCCGGAAGAAATAGATCATATTAATGAAAACCTTATGAAAGGGGTCGATGATCTGGAGCTATCCGTGCGGTCGGCTAATTGTCTGAAGAATGCCGGTATTCGGTACATAGGTGAACTGGTACAGAAGACGGAAGCGGAGATGCTCAAGACACAGAACTTCGGTAGAAAATCTTTGAATGAGATAAAAGAGATACTTTCCGAAATGGGGCTCAGTCTTGGGAGCAAGGTGGATTTTCATCCTCCCACCACGGATGATGAAGATGGAAAAGAATAACATTTGAAGGGATAATGCTCAATGCGTCACAGGAAAGCCGGAAGAAAACTTGGCAGGACTTCAAGCCACAGGAAGGCTATGATGAGAAATCTAGTCACTTCTCTCTTGGAGCATGAAAAAGTCACCACAACCGATGCGAAGGCGAAGGAATTACGGGGTGTTGCCGATAAGATGATTACGCTGGGCAAGAGGGGAACTCTCCATGCGCGGAGGCAGGCCCTGTCTTTTATCAGGGATAATAGTGTTACGAAGAAAGTATTTGAGGAGTTATCACCTCGGTATACCGAAAGAGAAGGAGGGTATACGCGGGTAGTTAAGATAGGAAACCGTGTGGGCGATAACGCACCTCTTTCCATTATAGAGTTGATACCGGAAGAGAAGAAAAAAAGTGTCAAGAAGAAAAAAGCTGCCAATTAGAGGCAATGAAATACGATTATCTGGGGCAGGGTTTTACCCTGCCCTTTTTTATCGCTTGATTTTTTCGCGGGAAGGATTATAATCATTTACGTTATATACGGTAACAATCTTTATTAGTCCGGTTCCTACACGGTTGGCGAGGAGGTTGTGAATTATGGGAGAAGAGAAAATTGGCGAAGTAATGAAATTTTTTGCGAAACCCAGTGTTGCGGCAGTTAAGATTACGTCGGGAGAATTGCATGTAGGTGATACCGTAAAATTTACCGGCCATACCACGGATTTTGAAGACACGATAAACTCGATGGAAATTGATAATAAGCAGATCGAGAAGGCGACGGTAGGCGACTATATCGGTATCAAAACTTCGGAGCGGGTTCGTCCCGGAGATGAGATGTTCAAGGTTGTCCCTGAGTAATCATCGTGATCTAAGAAAGAGCATTTTTCGATCGGGCATGGATCGACATTTCCGGTAATTGATCTATGCGATAAAAAGTTGTGAAAGCCATAGGGTGTAGTATGCATCTTGTGGCTTTTTTGTTTGAAGTGAGCCCATGCGTGATCCACTTGTATATCTAGAAAGTTTGAAACAGAAGGGAATTCATCTCGATCTTGGACCCGTATCCAGACTTCTCACCCGTCTCGGAAATCCTCAGAATGAATTCGACACGATTCTCATAGGAGGAACCAATGGTAAGGGATCTACAGCGGCAATTCTTTCTTCCATATTCGCCAAGGAGGGAATGAAGGTAGGTCTCTATACATCGCCCCATTTGTGCGATTTCAGGGAACGGATACGGGTGAATCATCAGATGATTCCTACGGATACGCTTTGTTCGCTCATAGAGCAGATCGCAGAGGAGATCAGGGAAGACGTCACCTATTTCGAATTCGCAACGGCCCTTGCATTCCTGTATTTCGCTCGGTGCAAGGTGGAGATGGGGATTATTGAAGTGGGCATGGGGGGGAGACTCGATGCTACCAATATTGTAGCACCAAAACTTTCCATAATAACAAATATCTCCATGGAACATCAGCAATACCTGGGTACCGATCTGCAATCAATTGCAAGGGAAAAAGGAGGAATCATAAAGGAAGGGGGCATGTGCATAACGGCAGCCAGAGACCGTAAAGTGATCGATACTCTTGCGGAAATATGCTGTCAGCGAGAAGCGGCGTTGTATAGATTAGGCAAGGATATAAAAATCAGGCGGTCCGGAAAGGGAACGTTTTCCTACCAAGGTATTAATAAGCAATACAACGGTCTCGCCCTTTCTCTTACCGGCAGACATCAAACTGAAAATGCAGCGCTGGCCATTGCGGCCGTTGATCTGCTGTCGACAAAAGGTATGACCATTGATGACAATTCCATCATTGAAGGGTTACGGGATGTCAGATGGGAGGGACGACTGGATCTAATTTCCCGTGATCCCCGGATTGTCTTGGATGGGGCGCATAATCCTGCCGGGATCTCGTCTCTGTGCAATGCCCTGGTGAAAGACTTTTCTTACCGAAGATTGATAGTTGTATTCGGTGTGCTTCGTGATAAGAACTATCCCGGGATGTTGAAGAGATTGCTTCCCTTGGCGGACATACTCATCTTAACGCAACCGAACGAGGAGAGGGCCGCCTCTCTCGAGGATGTATTGCCGATAGCCGAACTGCATCATGGACATATCGAGGTCGTAGACGATCCGGGCAAGGCCCTAGCAAGGGCCCGTTCCCTGGCCGGTGCCGATGACCTTGTGTGCATAACCGGTTCGCTCTATCTCGTGGGGGAGATAAAAAAGATCTGAGTTTTGATCTTCCGAAAAACAGGTTTGTGTGATAGTAACTACAACCTGTTGGCATGGGAGATCATATCAGAGGGATGCTTTGTGCGAAAAGTATGTATGCTGCTTTCTATCTTGTTCTGTTGGTTGATCTGCGGGGATCTTGCCGGTGCCTCTATGCGGAAGGATATGCCGGAACGGGTGGATATTGAAGCGGACAGACTAGCGTATGACAGCGATACCAAAACATATCGGGCCAACGGCAATGTTGTTATCACCATCGATAGCGGTTACCTTAAGGCCGATGATGTCACCGTGGATACAGTAACGAATGAAGCCGCAGCAGAGGGGCATGTCTTTATCAAGAGTGGAAAGGATATTCTCGAAGGGGAAAAAGTGCATTTTAATCTTACCGACGATACGGGGACCGTATCCGAAGGCACGGTTTTTTTTGACAGGAATCACCTCTACCTGCGCGGTGCAACCATTGAGAAGAGAGGCGAGGCGACCTATTTCCTGAAGAGCGGCCAGGCAACGACATGTGACGGTGAAGATCCCGACTGGAAATTTACCGGCAGAGAATTAGAAGTTACCATCGGTGGATACGGAACCGTTAAAGACGGGACCTTTCAGGTAAAAGGTCTCCCGATCCTCTATATCCCCTATCTCATATTCCCCGCCAAAACTACGCGACAGACGGGATTCCTGTTCCCCCGCATCGCCTATTCGAGTGATAAGCTGGGATGGGATGTGGGAATTCCGTTTTACTGGGCTATTTCTGAAAATATGGATGCAACCTTTTATCAACGCTATATGGATAAACGGGGGTTTCAGGAAGGAGCGGAACTGCGGTATCTTGCCGGTAAAGATTCCTACGGCATGCTCTATGGGGATTATCTCCGCGATACCATGGACGCATCGGATTCCGAAGAAGATGACTTTCTGCCCCGGGACTGGAACGATAATAATAATCGGTGGTCGTATTATCTGGCTTACATGAAGACATTCAGCCCGGGGTTTTATCTGAAGACAGACATCCGAAAGGTGTCTGACCGGTGGTATTTCAAGGATTTCGATTCATACAATTATTATAAGGAACAGTATGGAGAAAGCAGTACCCGAACATTCAACGGAGTGTCGTTCGATGCCGATAAATCTCTGACCTCACTGAACTCAACGGTTCGTCTTGTAAAGGAGTGGAGTCTCTTTAACACAACAGCCCTCATGGAATATACGGATAATTTCCAGAGTTATTCCAATGATGAGACACTGCAAAAATATCCTGAAGTTACATTGACGGGTATACGGCAGCCGATTCTGGATTCTCCGTTTGATTTTGAACTTGAATCTTCGTATGGCTACTACTACAGAACAACGGGATACAAGGGACATCTCTTTGATCTGTATCCGATATTTTCACTGCCCTTGAGGTTCGGAGATTTTCTTGAGTTTACTCCATCTCTCGGTCTGCGGGAGATAGGGTGGAGCAGTTCATATAACGGTGATACCGTGGATGAGATGGATGAACATGGAAGCCGCGAACTCTATACCATAGGGGCTACCCTTTCCAGTGAGGTGTACAGAGTATTTGATGTAGGAGGGAGCGTTGTAGACAAGATACGTCACGGCATCAAACCGGAATTGGCATATACGTATATTCCGTATGTAGATCAGGAAGAGGTGCCAGATTTTTTTAGCAGTATACCGGAAACGAATAGTGTGACCTGCTCGCTCACCAATGTATTCACTGCCAGATTGAAGGATGAGAGTGGCAATATTTCCTATAGGGAATTCCTCAAGCTGAAATTGAGTCAGTCTTACAATATCAGGGAAGCGAGAAGAGACAGCGGCGGATCTTCAGACAAAAGGAGACCCTTCGGCACTGTCAGCGCCGAACTTGATTTTATTCCTTTCCGGTATTTCTCTCTTGATGCCGACGCACAGTTTGATGTTAATGCTGGAGAATGGAAAAAACTAAATTCCTGTTTCGATATAAAGGATTATCGTGGTGATGCTCTGACCGCCGAATACCGGTATACGCAAGATTCTGTGGAAGAAATAAATCTTTCTTTGAGGGGGAAAGCAACAGAGCGGCTTGATCTGATCTATGCCTTGAAGAAGAATAGACTTGATAATCAAACACTTGAAACTACGTATGCCATAGATTATCACAAGCAGTGCTGGGGCGCGGAGTTCAGTTACTCGGATTCTCCTGACGACAGGAGGTTTATGGTGATCTTTTCTCTCTATGGCCTTGGTAAGGTCGGGAATGTGACAGGCAGGTTGCCGTAATAGTGATTATTTGTTTTTATTTTTCCTTGACAATTACATCATAATTACATAATCTCCACCTCTTTGAGTTTACGATTATAGGTGAATATATGAAGACATATAGTACCAAGAAGGAAAGCGTTGTAAGAGACTGGTATCTTGTTAATGCCGACGGTAAAGTGCTGGGCAGGCTTGCCGCCGAGATAGCAAGACGTTTGCGAGGGAAGCACAAACCGGTCTATACCCCGCATATTGATACCGGTGATTTTATCGTTGTGGTAAATGCCGATAAAATTGCCGTTACGGGGAAGAAACTTACCGATAAGATCTACTATCATCACAGTGGTTATCCGGGAGGACTGAAATCAGCGACAGCGAGCAAGATGCTGGCGGAGAAGCCGGAAGAGCTGTTACGCATCGCCGTCAGAGGAATGCTTCCGAAAAACAATCTGGGGAGACAGATGCTGACGAAACTTAAAGTGTATAAGGGTGATACGCACCCACATAAGGCCCAGATGGCCATACCGCTGGAAGTATAGACCAGGAGAGAGAAATGTCAGTAAAAAGCTATTATGCTACAGGCAAGAGGAAGACCTCGATAGCACGAGTGTGGATGAAAGAGGGAAGCGGGGCCTTTGTAGTCAATAAAAGGACTTTTGATGATTATTTTACCCGTGATATATTAAAAAGATTGATCCTGCAACCTCTCTATATGACCGATAAAGCAGATAAGTTCGATTTCTATATCAATGTCAACGGAGGGGGGAACACCGGCCAGGCGGGAGCAATCAGACATGGTATATCGAAAGCCCTCGTTGAGTATGATGAAGAATTAAAGTCTGTTCTCAAGAAAGCCGGGTTTCTGACACGAGATGCCCGGGTAAAGGAGAGGAAAAAATACGGCCAGCCCGGTGCGAGAAAGAGATTCCAATATTCAAAGAGATAACATCAGCAATACACGAAGGGGGCTATGGCCCCCTTTTTTTATTCGGAGGCGGTTTTCATGGTAAGGGTGGGTATATATGGGGCAAGCGGCTATACCGGCCAAGAACTGTTACGGCTTTTAATCAATCATCCCGATACGGACGTCGTAGCCGTCACATCGAGGAAATACCAAGACGTTGCAGTCGCTGACGTATATCCGGTATTTGCCGGTATCACGGATCTGAAATTTATGGACTCGTCTCCTGAGAACCTTATTGCTTCCTGTGATGTCGTATTTCTGGCGCTTCCCCATGGAGAGGCTATGAAGGTAGCACCGGCATTTATCGAAGCCGGAATACGGGTCATCGATCTGGGAGCCGATTTTCGACTGAGAGATGTGTCGGTATATGAGAAGTGGTACATACGGCACACGGCTTCCGATCTCATCCAACAGGCCGTCTACGGTCTTCCCGAATTGTACCGAAATGATCTGAAGGATGCGGTTCTCGTTGCAAATCCCGGATGTTACCCCACGAGTATCATTCTCGGAATCGCCCCTCTGCTGCGAGAGAAAATCATTGCTTCTTCCTCGATCATAGCGGATTCAAAATCGGGTGTAAGTGGTGCCGGGCGGGATCTGCAACTCGGTTCACTCTTCTGCGAAGTGAATGAGGGGTTCAAGGCGTATAAGGTCGGATCGCACCGTCACACTCCGGAGATAGAACAGGAACTTGGACGTATTGCGGGGACGGAGGTAATCATTTCTTTTACCCCGCATCTTGTGCCGGTCAACAGGGGGATTCTGAGCACGATCTATGCGGATCTGAATGCGGAGATAACCGCTTCAGCCCTGTTCGATCTCTATGAGAGTTTCTACGGTAATGAACAATTTGTTCGCATATGCAAGCCGGGGACCCTGCCGAATATCTCTTCGGTCAGTGGTTCCAACAACTGTGATATCGGAATCGTCGTTGACGGACGTACCGGCAGGGTGATCATTGTGTCGGCTATAGACAACTTGGTGAAGGGGGCTTCGGGTCAGGCGGTACAGAATATGAATATCATGTGCGGACTTCCGGAAGGTGCCGGCCTGAATCATATATCACTGTTTCCCTAAAGAACCGGTGCATGTTCCCGTGGAATCTGACTGCCTGTAGCGCATTGGAAGAGGGTACTATGAGCTTGAGACTGTATAATACACTGACAAAAAAGAAAGAGGAATTCGTTCCCATCAAAGAGGGTGAAGTAAGTATGTATGTCTGTGGGATCACGGCGTATGATGTGTGCCATATAGGACATGCCCGATCGGCGGTGGTCTTCGACGTGATATACAGATATCTGAAATATAGGGGCTACGATGTAACCTATGTAAAGAATTTTACCGATGTTGATGATAAAATTATCGCAAAGGCTAATGCCGAAGGGACCGATATATATGATATATCGGAACGCTTTATGAGGGAGCATAACGATGATATGGATCACCTCGGAGTGGCGAGACCAACAGTCGCACCGAGGGCAACCGATAACATAAAGGGGATGATCCGGCTTATCGACGCCCTTATGGAAAAGGGATTGGCCTATGTAGTCGATGGTGATGTGTATTATTCGGTTGAAAAGTTTAATGGATACGGCAAACTATCGGGCAGGAGTCTGGATGATATGCTTGCCGGCGCCAGGATCGACGTGGACGAAAAGAAGAGAAATCCCTTCGATTTTGTGCTGTGGAAATCCAGTAAGGAGGGAGAACCCTGGTGGAACAGCCCGTGGGGAAGGGGCAGACCGGGGTGGCATATCGAATGTTCCGTTATGAGTCAGAGGTTCCTTGGTGATACCTTTGATATACATGGTGGTGGCGAAGACCTGATTTTCCCCCATCACGAGAATGAAATAGCCCAGTCTGAAGGTGCCACGGGAAAACCCTTTGCGAACTATTGGATACACAACGGATTTATAAAGATAAACAGCGAGAAGATGTCAAAATCTCTTGGAAACACCCTTACCATAAAAGAGATATTAACTGCTTATCACCCGGAAGTAGTGCGATTTTTTATCCTTCAGAGTCACTATAAAAGTTATATAGATTTCTCGGATGCCTCCATTGCCGAGGCACGGTTGGGCTTGGAGAGATTTTACGCCACGCTGAAAGGGATAAAGGATGCGCTTGCTGAAGCAGCTGATTTATCGGGTATTTCCGAAAAAGATCTTTCCGAAGAAAGCGGGGAGGTATGGGAGAAAGTCAATACCCTTCCCGACAGATTCAAAGAGGCCATGGATGACGATTTTAACACGGCAATGGCTATCGGATACCTGTTCGACACGGTTCGCATGATAAACGGATATCTCTCACAGACTGCTCCCCCCACCCGAGGATCCCTTTTTGTCCTGAATGAGGCGAGGAGACATATCAGAGAGGTCGGTAAGGTGCTGGGGTTGTTCCTGGAAGATCCGGATGAATACTTCGAAAAAGACAAAGAGAGAGAAGTTAAAAAGCTGGGTCTGGATGTGAAAGAAGTGGAGCAATTGATTGCGGAAAGGAAACAGGCTCGGGAAGCCAAAGACTGGGGCCGAGCCGATGCCGTAAGAGACCAGTTGGCCGCCAGAGGAATCGTCCTCAGTGATACACCAACATCCACTACCTGGAAGGTGGGTTAAAGAGATCGAACCGCATATCATCAATTCCCTCAGTTTGTGTCATCTTCCTTCCCATGAGATTCGTATAGGCAGATGTTTCATTCTACGGATATATCAACGATCTCAAACTCTCTGATGCCTCCCGGAGTTGTGGCCCTCACTTCGTCCCCCACTTCTTTTCTGAGAAGCGCTTTCCCTATGGGGGAGGTAATGGATATATGGTTTTGGCTCATGTCAGACTCAAAGGGCCCTACGAGCTTATAGCGGGTCACTTCTCCCGTGTTTGCATCTTCTATGGTAACCGTTGATCCGAAGACGACCATCTCATCGGTAAGATCTTTCAGATCGACGATAGTTGAGTTTGCCAGGTTGTTTTCTATCTCCTGAACCTTCCCCTGGATAAAGGACTGCCTTTCTTTGGCCGCAGCGTATTCGGCGTTTTCCGATAGATCACCATGACCCCTGGCTTCTTCGATATCCTTTATGTTTGCGGGTACTTCAACCTTTTTCAGATGGGCCAACTCATTTTTTAATCGCTCAAATCCTGCGCGTGTTATAGGAAACTTGCTCATTCGTCTCACCCTTGGGCTTTCGATCACTGCGCCCTGTAATAAAATAACAATGCACAGAGTCGATACGCTCAACCCTATGCATTGACGTTCTTTTTACACTATCTCTCCCATTTTTTCAATGTATTTGAATGATGTTTATTATTCGCCCATATATTGCACAAAGCTGATATTCCGGTAAAGATGTCGTCACATTTGGAGTATTCATGCTGATAAGTAAAATATTCCATGAGAGTTTTTCCCCGAGCGTATGCGGCCGCGAGCCAAGGTCTCTCCGTGTTTTAGCTGTTGTGATGGCATCATCATGGAAAAGAGGTACATCTGTTCAATTTCCCCCATACTTTCGAGATGTGTGTATTTCGTAGATTGCTATTTCACCGTTTTCATATTAAACTTAGACGAAATCGGCCAGGGGTGATGAGGTGAGAATCCGGGTAACTCCGGCCGTTCCTCGCCATGAAAAAAGACAGTCAAAACCGGTATCCCGTTCCAATCCGTGAATGGTCGGAAGACGACCAGCCTCGTGAAAAGCTCCTCAAATACGGGGAGCATGCGCTCAGCAATGCGGAACTACTGGCTATCTTGATCAGGACAGGGATGCCCGGCAGGAGTGCCGTCGATATCGGTAGAGAACTGCTGCACCGGTTCAAATCGCTCCGTGCCATGAGCAGTGTCGACCTTTCAGAATTCCAGAAGATCAAGGGTCTTAAAAATGCGAAAATCGCACAGATCAAGGCCGCCATCGAACTGGGCAGGCGCATGATCAGCGAGGAGAAGACACTCTCGGATCCTGTCAGACATTCCTCGGACGTGGCGGATCTTCTGATGCCGCTGATGAGAGACTTGAAAAAGGAACGCTTTGTCCTGCTGCTCCTTGACGGCAGAAACGCTGTGTCGGATATGATAGATATTGATTACGGCACCGTCGACAGGGCGAATCCCTATATCCGAGATATCATTCAAACGGCTATCCGGCATAACGCACCATCGATCATCGTCGCCCACAACCACCCCTCCGGCGCTACAATTCCGAGTGAAAACGACAAGGCATTTACGAGAAGCCTGATGATGGCCGCGAAAGCAACAGGTATCAGTTTCTTTGACCACATTATTATCGGAAACGACAACTATTTCAGCTTCGCAGATAAGGGATATATGGGAGAGTACGAAACAAAAGCCATTCGAGAGCTGTAATCGGTTCATGCAGAGTAGGATTCGCGTGTAACATGAAAACCGCCTCCGATGAGCAGTCTGATCCTTATATTCCGTTTATAGAGCGGTTGACAGATACTGGTCATCTCCTCCCGTGAGAGGATACAGGCGCTATGGGTGATCCGTGGTACATGCACGCTGGTGGGTAAGAGATATATCGGATACATTCCTAAGGAGTTGCGTGTCTCGTATTTCGGAGTACATACTTTCAGTATACTTTATATTACATGTAACTAGTTATAATTATAAATATAATTCTTAAAGGTTTCCTTTTATTCCTAATAGTAAATAATTTCTTGACAATTAGATGGGTGCTCCTTATAAAAATAAACAGGTAATATCTTCTCAAAACAAAGATGGTTTGAAGCCATACTTGCTACGTACACGGGGTTTAAGGGCATGTAAATTTCACCGGTAACATTACTGAACCTATCATTGATCGGACTTGCAGGACTTTTAAGTAGTTGTCTTACATGTCAAGGAAACGGTGCAAATGAAAGAAATAGATATTTGCCAGCGAATCAAGCAATTACGATCAAGAAAAAAGATGACTATCAAAGAATTGGGGAGTAAGACCCAATTAACCCAAGGCTATTTATCAAGAATCGAAAACAGCAACAATCCGCCACCAATCCCAACATTACTCAAAATCAGTGAGGCTTTAGGCGTCCATATTTCTTATTTCTTTGGAGATGAAAATTCTCAGAATGGGATGTTCATCACGAAGAATAATGAAAGAAAAAAAATTATCAGAGACGCCTCTTCCTTAGGGTACATCTTTGAAACGCTGGCTCATAAGAAAAACGATAAGGTTATGGAGCCGCTTATTTTAACATTACCCCAAAAGTTGGATCCCGATACATTACCGTACATGTGTCACGGCGGGGAGGAATTCCTGTATGTATTGAAGGGCGAAATGATCTTTTTCTATGACGATGAGGAATATCGTGTCAACGAAGGAGATTGTATGTATTTTGATCCTTCAATCCCCCATAAAGGTGTGTGCTCAACCGAAAATAGTGAGGTCAAGTTACTCATGGTTCTTTCTCCCTATACGACAAAGAACCTGAAAGATATTCTCATAAGTTAATAACGAGTACCATACTGACATACAATACACGCTCAAACACATCTGATCCCATTACATCTCCGGCGAATCATCTGAATAGGTAAGCAACTAAGGCTTGTGAGAAAAACAGTGCTCAATCTATCTCGACAGGAGGTATTGCGGTGTTAGATCCAAAGGTGACTCGAGAACTGAGAGGGATAGTCGGTGAGAAAAACTATCTGGACACTCCCGAAGACTTGATGAACTATTCATATGATGGATATGTCCCGGAGTCTAAGCCTGATGCCGTACTGTTCCCCGTAAGCACGCAACAGGTTTCAGACATCATGAAGGTGGCCTATCGAGAAGAAATTCCGGTTACTCCCCGGGGAGCAGGAACAAACATCTGTGGTGGCTCGGTTCCCATGAGGGGGGGGATAGTCCTCGCCTTTACCCGCATGAATCGCATACTCGAGATAAACAAAGAGGATCGCCTTGCAGTGGTGGAGCCGGGGGTTATCAATGCGGAATTACAGGCAGAGGTAGAGGCGCGAGGTCTCTTCTATCCCCCGGACCCGGCTTCCATGAGCGTGTGTACCATTGCCGGGAATGTGGCCCTGAATGCCGGCGGGCCCCGGGGGGTCAAGTACGGGGTCACAAGGGATTATATTCTCGGTCTCACCGTCGTGCTCCCAGATGGACAGATTATTCATGTAGGGGGGCGCACGGCAAAAAATGTTACCGGTATAGACCTCGTTAGCTTATTTACCGGATCGGAGGGGACTCTGGGACTCATCACGGAGATTACCTGTAAGTTATTGCCGAAGCCGGAAGCCAAACAGACTATGCAGGCGATTTTCAATGATCTCGATCTGGCAGGAAAGGCCGTCGCGAAGATCATGGGCGAGGGGATGCTGCCGGTGGCGCTGGAACTGATGGATTCGGTGGTTGTCAATCTGGTTGAAGATTCGGCCCACGTCGGCCTACCCAGAGAAGCAGAGGGGGTCCTACTGATAATGATGGACGGGCCTCGGGAAAGTGTAAAACGGGAGGTGGAAATCATTGCACAGCTATGCCGGAATCAGGGGGCCACAGAGGTACGGGTAGCGAAAAATCAGGAAGAAGAAGACGCCCTCTGGTTTGCACGCAGGAGTGCCTTTGGGGTTATGGCCCGTTCGAGGCCGAATTGCATCGTCGAAGATGTTACCGTACCGGTGAGCAAGGTTCCGGCAATGATACGGGAAATCGTCAGCATTGCCCGTACATACAACGTTGTCATTGGTGTCTTGGCCCATGCGGGAGATGGAAACATGCACCCCCTTCTCCTTACCGATCAGCGGGAGACGGAAGAGTGGGAACGGGCCCAGAGTGCTATCCGAGATATCGTTTTGAAGGCGGCGGAACTCGGCGGAACCCTTTCGGGAGAGCACGGAATAGGAATGGCCAAGGCCGAATTTCTGGACTTGGTGATGGATACGGAAACCCTTCAGTTCATGGGGGTGATAAAAAGGGCTGTGGACCCCAAGGGAATATTAAATCCGGGCAAGTTTCTATAGGCTGCTCGTATACTATCGGGAAGGTTCGGATCGTTATGACGGAAAGGGTATCACTGAGCGATATTACCACGGAGAATCTCTATCACTGCAACAAGTGCGGTTTATGCCTGCAGGCCTGCCCGGTATACAAGGAACTCCTCGTCGAATCCGCCAGTCCCCGTGGCAAGGTTCAGCTCTGCAAACATGTCTTGGAAGGTGACATGGATCTCTCGGAAAAGACGAATGCCATCCTATTCTCTCAGTGTCTGCTGTGCGGTTCATGTACGGTAGCCTGTCCGAGCGGCGTGCACCAGGATGTGCTGTTCTCCGGATTACGTTGGCGGGCAACACAGCATTACGGCATCGACTGGTCGAAGAAGCTGTTATTCAAAACACTTTCGACCCCATGGATCATGCACGGTTCCACATGGTTTGCACGATGGGCCAGGAAGATATTCGGCGGGTCATGGATAGAGAGTAAAATAAAGTTGGGCAATCTTCCCATGGATGGAATCCCGCCCTTTAATGCCAAGCCCTTCAATGGCGAGGTTACGGAGATCGTCAAACCCGACGGGACGCCGAAGGCCCGTGTCCTGTATTTCCACGGATGCGCCACAAACTATGTTTTCGGCGATATCGGCCGGGCGGTCGTCACCGTCCTGAACAGGATGGGAGTGGAGGTTGTAATACCACGGGATCAGGGTTGCTGCGGTCTTCCCATCTTCCTTTCGGGAGACCGTGCGACATCGCTGAAATGCATACAGGAAACCCTGAAGCTATTTGCACGGGAAGATGTCGATGCCGTTGTCGTTGATTGTGCCACATGCGGATCGGCACTGAAAAAAGAATACCCGCAGATACTGAGGGAACTTCGCGATCTGGGGGAAGATATCGAAGAAAAACTGGTGAGGGATGCCGAATTGCTGGCATCGAAGACCGTGGATGTCTCGGAGTATATCGGTGACCATATGGACTGGTTGCCCACGCTGTCCGCGACGGGCGGATCGCGGATCCGGGTGACCTATCATGATCCCTGCCACCTGCTCAAAGGACAAAGCGTCGGACTCCAGCCGCGGCGCATTCTCAGGGCATTGCCGAATGTCGACTTTATAGAGATGGGGGGGCCAGACACCTGCTGCGGGGGCGGAGGGGAGTTTCAAATAGAGTGTCCCGAAACATCGGCGGCTATAACGAACCGCAAGATACGAAACATTCATCGCAGTGGAGCCGGGATAGTGGCCACCGGTTGCCCCGGATGTAATGTGACGATCAGGTCACATATGGATAAGAATAAAGAGATCAAGGTGTTTCATACGGCACAGCTTGTCGCGATGGCTTTGGAGAATCATGATCTTGTATCGTAGATCAGTCAACAGGCACGGTCTTCCGTTCCGGGATGTGTGGCTTTTCGGGATACGGGAACGGAACACGATTATGGAGGCGAATGATGGTTGAGATACGGTTTCACGGGCGTGGCGGTCAGGGTGCGGTGATTGGTTCCGAGGTGCTGGCCCGGGCCTTTTTCAATGAGGGCAAGTATGTGCAGTCATTTCCGGCATTCGGCGTGGAACGGCGTGGGGCCCCGCTGATGGCATTTTGCCGTGTTGACGATCGTCATATCAATCTGCGGAATCAGATCTATGAACCCGATCATATCGTGGTGCTGGACCCCACGCTGATTGAGACAGGGGGTGTTACGCAAGGGTTGAAAACGGGTGGTTCAATTGTAGTTAATTGCAGGCGGGATTCGGACTGTTTTCGGGGGCTGATCGGTACCGATTTCCGATTATATACGGTTGATGCTTTCTCCATAGCCAGAGATTACCGGCTAGGGTCGGCTTCCAACCCCATCGTAAATACCTCCATACTGGGGGCCTTTGCAAAGGCGACCGGTCTGGTTAAGATTGAATCTGTGGAGCAGGCTATTGGAGAATATATACCGATCAAGAGAGAAGAGAACAAAAAAGCCGCCCGCACAGCCTATGAACAGACCGTCAGAAAATAGTCGGTCATAGAAAGGGATATCGTTATGGCTGTCAAAAAGCACAGAGATGTATCCGTGATCTACGATATTAAGACGTGGCGCGACATTACACCGATGAACACATCCGCGGGAACGATGCTTCATAACAAGACGGGAAACTGGCGAACGATAAAGCCTGTCTTTGAAAATAAAACACCGGCCTGTCAGGATGCATGTCCCGCCGGTAACGACATTGAAGGCTGGATACGGCTGCTCCAGAAGGGAGAGTACGAGAAGGCCTACTGGCATCTGAAACGCGAAGAGCCGTTCCCCTCCGTTCTCGGCCGGGTCTGTTTCAGATTCTGCGAGGAGGCCTGTAATCGAAATCCCTTGGATGAATGTGTCGGCATCGGAGCGCTGGAGCGATTTATTGGTGATTATGGTGCTTCATGTGGTCCTCACCCCGATCTGCCCGAATACAACGGCAAGAGCTTGGCCGTCGTCGGTTCCGGTCCGGCAGGCATGTCGGCCGCATACTTCGGACGACTACTCGGATTCAGGGTTGTCATCTTTGAAGCACTTCCGGTGATGGGAGGTATCCTGCGGGTAGGTATCCCCGGCTACCGCCTGCCCCGTGAGGTAGTTGCGGCTGAATTTGAGAAACTGGCTGCTATGGGTATCGAATTGCAACCCGGAACCGCCGTAGGAGAAGACATCTCTTTTAAAGAGATCGGTAACCGGTATGATTACATCTTTCTTGCCACCGGCGCCCATGGAAGTAAAAAACTCGGCATAGACGGTGAAGATGAAAGCCGCCGGATCATGAGCGGCCTGGAACTGTTGCGGAACGTGGCCTTGGGCGAGGACGTCACATGCGGTAAGCGTGTAGCGGTTATCGGCGGAGGCAACACCGCCATTGATGTGGCAAGAACGGTCCTTCGCATGGGCAGTGACGTGACGCTTATCTACCGCCGTTCAGAGGAGGAGATGCCAGCGAATCCGGAGGAAGTTATGGAGGCGCGCGAAGAGGGCATCCAGTTCCGATTCCTGGCAGCCCCCGAGAAGGTTGAACTGCACGATGACGGCTCTATCAGAAAATTGATATGCTGCGAAATGGAACTGGGTCCCATCGATGAGAGTGGTCGAAGAAGGCCGGTCAGAAAGGACGGAGCCTTGTTCGATGTTGAAACGGACAGCATCCTGACCGCTATCGGCGAAGTGCCGGTCCTTGATTACCTGAACGGGATCGCAGCAGCAGGGAATACATCTGTAGCGGTGGATGATACCCTGACGGCCGGTATCGGAAAGAACGGGAACATCTTTGCAGGTGGCGATATCACCGATATCCCTCGAACCGTCGTCAATGCCGTTGCATCCGGAAAGAGGGCGGCCATCGCCATCGACTGTGAGTATAAGGGGATCGATTTCGGCGATGTGGTCAAAGAAAATTCCGTCGGCAATGGATCGGCGCTGAGTTTTTCACGGTATATGCACTGGGAGCCGGCTGTCCCGTGGAACATCCATCAGGTCGTTGATTCCGAGAAGATCGTCTATGACTATTTTATAAAGGCGCCCCGCATTGAGGAGAAGACCGAAGATGCAGGAGAACGGAAGGCTTCTTTTAATGCATACCGGGAAACCTATACGGAAGATGACGCTCAGCAGGAGGCCTCCCGCTGCATGCACTGTGGCCGCTGCATCGAGTGCGATAACTGTCTGATCTTCTGTCCGGACAGCTCCGTTCTGCTGCAGGATGACGATCGGTTCGGGTATGCGTTTGATTACGACTACTGTAAGGGGTGTGGAGTATGTTTCACCGAATGTCCGCGGTACGTTATAACGATGGTAAGTGAAGAGGAGGGTGATAAGTGAGACAGCTACTGAAAGGAAATTACGCTGTAGCCGAGGGGGCGAGACTGTGTCGTGTCAACGTTGTTTCGGCCTATCCGATCACACCACAGACCACCATTGTGGAGAGATTGTCCGAGATGTGCGCGAGCGGAGATCTGGATGCGAAGTTTATAAAGGTAGAAAGCGAACATTCGGCAATGGCAACACTGGTAGGCGCATCTTCGGCCGGCGTTCGGGTATTCACGGCCACCAGCAGCAACGGACTGCTGTTGATGCACGAAGTGCTCCACTGGGTTGCCGGTGCCCGGCTGCCCGTCGTCATGGCGAATGTCAACAGGGCTGTCAGCGGCGGATGGAACATATGGGCGGATCAGACCGATGCCATATCCCAGCGTGATACCGGCTGGGTTCAAATCTATTGCGAATCCAGTCAGGAGGTGCTTGACAGTGTTATCATGGCCTACCGTTTGGCCGAAAAGATATCGATGCCCGTCATGCTCACCTATGATGCCTTCTTTTTGAGTCATACCACGGAGACAGTTGACGTGCCCGACATTGAACGGGTCGATGCGTTTCTGCCTCCCTACCGGCCAGAATTCAAGATCGACATAGACAATCCTCGTATGTTCGGCGGCCTGATACCGCCGGAATATTTCTATGAACATAGGTATGCCGTTCATCGGGCATCTCTTGAGACGCTGGACTGGTACCCGGAAATATGCAGGGGGTTCAGGGATATGTTCGGGCGAGAGTATGGTATCACCGAAGAGTATCGAACGGATGATGCTGAGGTTGTCGTGGTTACTGCCGGAACAATCACATCCGTTGTACGTATCACCATTGACAGGATGCGGGAAGCAGGCATCAAGGTCGGGTTGGTGAAATTGCGTCTCTTCAGGCCGGTACCGGTCGAACGATGGCGAACGGTTCTCGGAGCTATCGGGAAAGTGGTGGTGATCGACAGAAACCTTTCGCCGGGTCTGGCAGGTGTTTTCGCTAGTGAGATCCAGGCCACCCTGTATCCGCTTGAAAACAGACCGGCAATCTATCCGGTTGTCGCGGGCCTTGGCGGACGGGATGTGACACCGGAGGATATTGAAGGCATTATCAACCATGCCCTGTCCAGTGATGACCCGGCGGGTATTCCCCTCTTCTGGGGTCTGAAACAATAAGAGGTGCGTTATGGAGAGTACGACTCAAAGAATAATAGACATACCGCGAGATGTGATGACCAATGAGGAATTATGGCAGCCGGGAGGATTGTCGTGTCAGGGCTGTGGCGCTTCACTGGCGATGAAACTAGCCCTGAAGGGTCTGGGTCGACGTACGGTTGTCGTGCTGCCTGCCTGCTGTATGGCGATCATTGTCGGCTCCTATCCCTCGTCGATCTCACAAGTGCCGTTACTCCATGTTCCCTTTGAAACGGCCGCGGCCGCTGCATCGGGTGTCCGTGCTGCCCTCGACGCCAGGGGAGAAGAAGATGTAGTTGTCATGGCGTGGGCCGGGGACGGTGGAACGTTTGATATCGGACTGCAGTCCCTCTCGGGTGCCGCGGAACGGAACGACGACATCCTTTATGTCTGTTATGACAATGAGGCGTACATGAATACCGGCATACAGCGGTCCGGTGCGACGCCTCCCGGGGCATGGACAACCACAACACCCGGCGAAGCTGTCAAGGAAGAACCGAAAAAGGATATCGTGCGAATTATGCTGAGTCATGGTATTCCCTATGTCGCGACGGCATCGGTAGCCTATCCTGATGATCTGTATGCCAAGTTCAGAAAGAGCCGCTATATCAAAGGAACAAAGTTTATCCACATACTGTCACCGTGCCCGCCCGGCTGGCAGATCGATCCTGCCGATTCAGTCAAGATCTCCCGCATGGCCACACAGGCAAAGATCTTCCCCATCTACGAAGTAGAAAACGGAACGTATACCATCAACATTTATCCCGAAAGAGACGTTACGGTACAGGAATACATGAAGACTCAGGGACGGTTCCGGTATATGACCGATGATGCCGTCAATGAGACCCAGAAATGGACCGACCGGCGATGGAAAGACCTCAGGACAATGGCCGACAGGATATGATAATCGCACGGAAATGGAAAACCAACCCGGAGAAAGGAGGAGCATAGAATATAGTAATAGGGGGCGGGCAGTATAGACAGCTGTATTTGCAGTGTCAGGATACAGGTAAGGCCGGTTCATGTTGACTTAAACGACTACCGGCTATGGAGCAAGTAAAAAAGGAGGAAGGACCAATGAAAAGGAAAAGGTTGGTGGTATTATGCATGGTAGTGGCGCTCGGTGTTGGTTTTGTATTCGGTGCTGCAGACTCTAACGCGGCAGAGAAAGCAATTAACTGGAAATACAATTCATTGTGGCCTGTCGGCTTGGCATTATATCAGGGTGATAAATACTTCTGCGATACCGTTAACAAGTTGGCTAATGGCAGGCTGACCATCAAACTCTATCCGGCGGGACAGTTGCTGCCGGCGTATCAGAATCTCGATGCCGTCAAGAAGGGGACCGTCCAGTGTGCGGGTGATTTCGGACCCTACTGGTCCGGGAAAAACACAGCCTTTGATCTCCTGGGTACCACCCCCATGGGAATGACATGGATAGACTATATGCTCTGGATCTATCATGGCGGCGGACAGAAGGTCTACGACGAGATGTATGGAAAATATGGCTGTAAATGGCTTCTGCAGAACTTCACTCCCGTAGAGGCCGGTTTCCGGACCCATGTGCCCATTTCCTCGATCGATGACTTTAAGGGTCTGAAACTCAGGATGGGGAGTTTGTTTGGGCAGAAGATCTTGAGGAAACTCGGTGCCTCCCCCACATTACTTGACAGCAGCGAAATTTATGAATCGGTGGCACGGAACGTCGTGGACGGTGCGGAATTCAGCATTCCCGTCGTTGACTGGACTGTGGGATTCCAGAAAATTACCGAATACTGGTGCGCACCGGCCTGGTACCAGACCGCAATAGTGCTGGGTGTCATCATAAACAACGAGGCGTGGAATGCACTCCCCGCTGACCTGAAAGAGGTGGTCGAGCAAGCGGGAAGGGCCACCGTTGCCTATATGAGTTCCTGGTTCGAATACGGGAACATCAAGGCGACGGACGACTTCATTAAGGCGGGGATAAAGATGACGCACCTGGACGATCAGTCAATGGCAAAGTTGCGGGTCATCATCAACGAAGTCTTATCGGAAGAGGCGGCAGCAAATCCGGACTTCGCCATGGTCTTGAACTCACAAATACAATACATGAAGGGCTTTGCACCGGTGAGATCATATGAATCCCCCTATTCTTTCGGATTTAATCCGGAGAATTTCCCCACCTTACCGTAACCGCTGAAGCGGAAGGTATTTGTCGTTATTCATTTCCCGGGGGCACCCTTCTCCCGGGAAATGACTACGATACGCGGTTGATCTCTTATAACTACTCGGGTGTCGGGTCATAGGGTTTGTCATATGCCGGGATAGAATGTGTGGTCCCAAAGAAAGGCAGGATTTGTACATGGTATGGATGAAAAAACTGTCAAAGGTATTGGATGCCGTCAGCGAATGGACGGGTACCATATGTGTTTGGATAGTCGTTCCCCTTATGCTTGTCATGGTTTATGAAGTTGTAACGAGGCGTTTTTTTAACAGGCCTGGCGTGTGGGCCTTCGAAACGGCTATTCAGATATATGCCTTTCACTTTATGATACTGGCTTCCTATACCCTTCTGAAAAAGAAACATATTTCGGTGGATATTGTTGTGACTCGATGGTCACCGAAAACGCGTGCAATCCTTGAGATGATAACTTCCCTTGTCCTTTTTTTCCCTTTTATGGTGGTCATTCTCATTGAGGGGACCTATTATGCACAGGAGTCTTGGGCTATCAAAGAGGTCAGTTATACCGTCTTTGCACCCCCCATCTATCCGATCAAGACTCTTATCCCTCTGACTGCTCTGTTGTTGTTGATTCAAGGAGTATCAGATTTTCTGAAAAACATGCTTTTTATTTCAAAGGGGGAACAATCATGACATTCAGTATGGTATTGGCGGTTTTGATGTTTGTCCTCCTTGTTACCGCATTAGTTCTGGGTGCACCGCTCGCGTTTACGTTAGGAGGTATTGCGGTAATATTCGGATATTTCGGATGGGGCCCTGAGTGCTTCGGCATGTTCATAAATCGCATCTATATGACGGTTATGAACAATTACGTTCTTGTTGCGGTCCCGCTCTTTGTTCTCATGGCGAACATTCTGGATAAATCGGGCATCATGGATGGCCTCTTTAATTCGATGCGCCAGTTATTCGGCCCTGTCAGAGGAGGAATGGCGATAGCGGTTGTGGTTGTTGCGACGATCTTCGCAGCCTGTACCGGAGTTGTCGGCGCCTCCGTTGTTACGATAGGGTTGCTGGCGACCCCTCATCTGCTCCGTTACGGGTATAAAAAAGAATTGATAGCGGGGACAATCTGCGCCGGCGGTACACTCGGGATCCTCATACCTCCGAGTATCATGCTGGTCCTCATGGGATCTTATGCCGGAATATCCGTGGGTCAGCTTTTTATGGCCGGGATCATCCCCGGGTTGATCTTATCCGGCCTGTACATTCTCTACATCGGGGTGGTTTGTCTGCTGAAGCCCGATTGGGGACCGGCTATGACGGTCAATGAGAGGGCCTCGACACAGTTCGGTAAGATTCTTATTGATTGTCTCAAGAACCTTGTTCCTCCTTCCATACTGATCGTTGCGGTCCTCGGATCTATCTTTGCCGGTATTGCCACACCGACTGAAGCCGCCGGTATGGGTGCATTCGTTGCTCTGCTGATGATGATTGCCTACCGCCGGTTCAGTTGGGAGGCAATCAGAGGATCGGTCATAGCAACCGGCACGGTTACCTCAATGGTGTTGATGATAGTTGTTGGTGCCACCTGCTTTACCGGGGTCTTTATCGGGCTGGGCGGTGACGAGGTAGTATCCAAACTGGTACTGGGCTTCAACAACAAGTGGGGGGGCTTCTGGATAATGATGCTCATTGTCTTGATCCTGGGAATGTTCATCGATTGGATCGGGATTACCATGGTCTGCCTTCCGCTGTTTGTTCCCATAGCAACGGATCTCGGATTTAATCCGCTGTGGTTTGTTATGATGATAGCGATTAATCTGCAGGCATCATTTTTGACACCGCCGCTCGGTTATTCCTTTTTCTACTTTAAAGGGGCCGGGGGGGCAGCGGAACACATCAGTATGGTGGAAATTTACCGTGGCATTACGCCTTTTATCATACTGATGATAATCGGTCTGATTGTCTGTGTGTACGCTCCTCAGACAACGTTGTGGCTCCCCAGCTTTATGGATTAGCGAAGAATGAAGGATCACGTTCGTATGGTAGGGTATGCGTATGCCTTGAAAGGAGATATCCTGAATCTGCAAACTGCCGTGCATCTGAGGTTTGCGGAGTGCCGGGTTACGGAAAGAGCATAATGGTACCCGTATGAATAATGCTACGTCTGTTTCCATCCTTTCAGGGCGTCGACGAATGGATTACCCGACGTTTTACCGGCCGTCTGGGGCCGCTCGGCCCTTCCGCCGGTCTTCTTTTTCCTGTGATCCTCTCTGTCGCGGGGTTTCATCGGATGGGACCGCATGGAAAGGGAGATGCGGTTTCGCTTCATGTCAACATCAATCACCGTCACCTCGACCCTCTGGTTTACCTTGATGACATCGTGGGGATTACGGACAAACCTGTCGGCCAGCGCGCTGATATGCACGAGCCCGTCCTGGTGCACTCCGATATCCACGAAGGCGCCGAATTCGGTCACGTTTGTTACGATACCCGGCAGTTTCATCCCCACCTCCAGATCAGCGATCGAACTGACACCATCGGTAAAGGTCAACAGTTCAAACTGCTCGCGCGGGTCGCGGCCGGGTTTCGCGAGTTCGCTCATGATATCGGTAAGCGTCGGCATGCCCGTAGTGTCGCTCACATACTGTTCCAGTATGATCTTCTTGCGCAGATCCGGGCCGGTCATCAGATCTGAAATGCTGCATCCGAGATCGCGCGCCATCGATTCGACGACCGGATAGCTTTCGGGATGAACCGCCGAACTGTCGAGAAGGTTTCCCCCACCTCGTATTCTCAGGAATCCGGCCGCCTGTTCGAAGGTTTTCGCACCCATCCCCGGGACCTTCATCAGTTCGGCGCGCGAGGGAAAAGCCCCATGTTCATTGCGGTAGGAGATGATAGTGCCGCTCAGTTTTTCCGAGAGGCCCGACACATAGCTCAGCAGTTGTTTGCTCGCCGTGTTCACCTCGACGCCGACCGCGTTCACGCAACTCGTCACGACATCATCCAGGGATTTTTTCAGGGCCTTCTGGTCCACATCGTGCTGGTACTGTCCGACACCGATGGCCTTGGGGTCGATCTTCACCAGCTCCGACAGGGGATCCATGAGACGTCTCCCGATCGATACCGCACCGCGAACGGTCAGATCATGGTCGGGAAATTCCTCGCGGGCCACTTCCGAGGCGGAATAAACCGATGCGCCGCTTTCGCTGACCGTAACCACGGCAACGGGTCTGCCGAAATCTATGCCCCTGCAGAAGGTTTCCGTCTCGCGTCCTCCCGTGCCGTTGCCGATGGCGATGGCCTCGATATCGAAGGTCTTCGCCAGTCTCTGTAAGGTTTCTTCCGATTCCTTCACGCGGTTGTGTGGTTGAAGCGGAAAGATTGTTTCGTTGTGCAGAAGCTTTCCCTGTGGATCGAGGCAGACAACCTTGCACCCCGTTCGCAGACCGGGGTCAATGGCAAGGACCCTTTTTTGACCGAGCGGAGGCGCAAGAAGCAGATTTCTGACATTCTGCGCGAATACCGTGATAGCCTCTCCGTCCGCCCTGTTTTTGCTTTCGAGACGGGTCTCCGTTTCCATGGATGTTGAAAGAAGGCGTTTGTAGCTGTCCTTCACCGCAAGCCGCACCTCTTGTGCCGCGGCAGTGTCACCCTTAACGAAATGCCGCTCCAGGATGTCGATCGTTTTTTCTTCATCCGGGAGAACGCGGAAGATGAGGAATCCCTCGGCAGCCCCCCGGCGAATAGCAAGAACACGGTGCGAAGGTGCCATAGCGACGGGTTCCTGCCAGTCGAAATAATCTCTGTATTTTGCCCCCTCTTCTTCTTTATCCTTTGCGACCTTTGAGTATAAGACGGCCTTTTTGGAGAACAGCTCCCGCAGGGCCTTTCTGACTCCCCCATCCTCGTTTATCCACTCCGCAATGATATCCCGTGCGCCGGCAAGGGCATCTTCGATGGTCTCCACACCCTTTTCGGGATCCAGAAACGCGAGTGCCTCGGCTTTCGTGTTGATGTCACTCTGCTCAAATATCCGTGCGGCGAGGGGCTCAAGTCCGCGTTCCTTAGCCATCATCCCTCGGGTGCGCCGTTTCGGTCTATAGGGCAGATAGATGTCTTCCAGAATTGCCAGGGTCTCGGCGGACATTACCGTGTGTCTCAGATCGTCGGTCAGCTTACCCTGTTCCTCCAGTGATTTGAGAACGGTTTCTCTTCGTTTGTCCAGCGTGGCGAGCTGCTCGAGCCGATCCCGAATGGATATGACATTGACCTCGTCCATTCCGCCGGTTGCTTCTTTGCGGTACCGGGCGATAAACGGAACCGTAGCCCCTTCTTCTAGAAGCAGCGCAACCGTTTGCACTTGCTTTTCCGTCAATTGCAGTTCCTGCGCGATCTTTGTAGTGTGTTCTTCTATCATCCGAAAAATCCGACTCCCTGAATATTATTTCATCCTCACGAAGAGATCTGACAAAGCTGGCAGGATAGTTCAGGGGTAGCGGCACCTGAAGGAATCCTGACGCCGTAGCGAAGTTTTTTGGGGGGAAACGTTCTTAGCTGAAGGGCATGACATATCGGTACATCATCCAGAAATGCGAAAAGGTTCCCATCATGACGAAGAGATGGAAGATTTCATGAAACCCGAAGATGCGGGGCCACGGATTGGGTCGTTTGATGGCGTAGATCACTGCTCCTGCCGTATATAAAAGGCCGCCAATGAACATCCATGTTATTCCCCCGATGTTCAGAGCCTTGATTAATGGCCATATGGCCACAACGGCCAGCCATCCGGTAGCGACATAAATAAAGGTGTACAGCCATCGCGGGGCCTGAAGCCAGAATATTTTCATCAGTATGCCGGCAGCCGTTACTCCCCATATCACTCCGAAGAGACTCCATCCCCAGGCGCCTCTCAGGGGGATAAGGCATATGGGTGTATAGGTGGCAGCGATCAGTATAAAGATCATCATGTGATCGATCTTTCGCAGACGCAAAGCGATCTTTTCCGAAACGGGCAGCCAGTGATAGAGGGTGCTCGCTGTGTAGAGCAGGATCATGCCTGCCCCGAAGACGGAGAAAGCCACGATATGAATGGGGCGGACGGGATGGGTAGAACCCCATAGCAGGAATATCAGTCCGGTAATGGCAAGGATGATACCAATGCAGTGTGTGAGCCCGCTAACAGGATCTTTCAATCGTATCATATCTCATCTACTTTCCTTTTTAGGTTGCATATATGCGCAGTCCTCAGGATAACGACGCGTAGTATTGTTCGATAATCGATACCTGATTCTGAATTGCTTGCGGTAGCGACGGAAGTCGATACTATTGTATTTTCGGTTAGATTGTCAAATGCAAATATGTTCACTCATAGGGGATGTTTTTGATAGGATCAATCCAATGGTACCCTTTCAACGATACCGGCCGCCATACGATTCCTATGTTTCTTGATGTGTTCCGTACAATAATAAGATTCGGGCATACGGCTTGATATTGACATTCATGTGGAGTATGGCTTCATATGCGGATGTACCTGTCATAAAAATGGATTTTACGATACCTTGAAAATAGGACAGAAGGTGAATCATGAAAATAACACTTGCATTACGCTCCTATTGTTGTAGAAGTATCAAAACGGAAATAATTACTCAATCAAGGAAGGAAAAATACAATATGAGAATAATGCAACAGAAGTGGTTTTACGTACCGGTTGTTATTATAGTAGTGGCCTTTTTTGCACTGCAGGCGTGCAAAAAAGAAGAAGAAATAAAGATACCTGAAGGCGCAATAGCCATAGTAAACGGAGAGGTTATCACGCAGGACGAACTCGATAAGGAACTGGCCATGGCGCAACAGCAGTTTGCCGAGCAGGAACAACCAAGCGATGAGAAGCTTGCGGAGATCAAGAACAATCTCATAGAGAGTCTGATCTCACGCAAGGTGCTCTATCAGGAAAGTCAGAAAAAAGGAATAACCATTGACGATGCGGCCATTGATGACCGCCTTGCAAAGATAAAAGCACAATTTCCCAAGGAAGATGATTTTAAGGCGATGCTCGATACGATGAAACTCGATGAAGCTCTCCTGAAAGCTCAATTGCGTGAAGGAATGGCAATCCAGAAACTCGCAGAAGAGGAAATTATAAACAAAATAGAGGTGTCGGACCAGGAAACGAAGGAGTATTATGATGGTCACCAGGATCTCTTCAAACAACCCGAACAGGTCCAGGCAAGTCATATCCTTGTTAAAGTTGATGATGGTGCTGAGGAGTCCGTTAAGACCGATGCCCGCAAGAAGATCGAAGAGGTACAGAAAAAACTGAAAGAGGGCGGGGATTTTGCGGCACTCGCCAAGGAATATTCGGATTGCCCGAGCGGGGCCAATGGCGGCGATCTCGGGTATTTCGGGCGGGGGCAGATGGTAAAACCCTTTGAAGATGCGGCCTTTGCCATGCAACCGGGGGAGATAAGCGATATAGTCGAGACCCAATTCGGCTATCACCTGATAAAAGCCGGTGATAAGAAACCCGGGGGGACAATCGATTACGATGCGATCAAGGAACGGCTCGCCCAATATCTGAAACAGACGAAAACGGGGGAAGAGGTAAAGAAATATGTCGAAAAGCTGAAGGGACAGTCAACAATAGAAAAATTTGTCCCTGAAACGGAAAAAAAGGAATCAGCTGGATAGCCCCCAATATTCGGGATAGCAGGATTATCTTCGTACCAATAAGGCCCGGCTTTCAAAGCCGGGCCTTTTTTCGGACTGATCTATTGTCGGGAAAAGCGATCATGCGTACGACCGAAAATACGAAAACGGGTGACAGTCCTTATATGCCTTTTAGATTTGTGAAGAGTGTGAATCATGCCATATAGGAACTCATGCACTGTGGTGGCGGTGGTCCAAAGAGACCTTTCCCGGGGTCGGATGTATTTGTTTCACCGCAGTACCCTGCACAGGATATAATTTTCATAGTGATTTGATATGTGACATGAGCGGAAAAATAATGGACAGAAAGAAAGCTCTCAGTGAGCTGTACATGCGCCGCGAAAGAGTAGAACGCATGGGCGGTGAGGAAGAGATAAAGGCGCAACATGAACGTGGCAGGCTTACCGCTCGGGAACGGGTGGACAAGCTTCTCGATAAGGGTAGCTTCTGGGAAGTAGGGATGCAGAATCACTCGGATGTTCCCGGAATGGAGGAGGCGTCTCCTGCCGATGGTAAGGTATGCGGGATCGGTACGATAGACGGCAGAAGAGTTGCGGTGGATGCCGATGACCGCACCACGCTCGGTGGCAGCACAGGACGGATCGGTATTCAGAAATTCGCGAGGCTGCACCGTATGGCTACCGAAAAGGGGTACCCCATCATAGGCCTGGGCGATTGCTCCGGTGGAATCCGTCTGCCTGACAGAATGGGTTCGGCCGGACTTGCTGAAGGGACCTGTCGATGGAGAGGCCCCGCGGACTACTGGTTTCAACTGCCGCGTCAAACGCCACGGATAGAAGCGATTATGGGGGAGTGTTTCGGCATGCCGAGCTGGCACGCCGCCCGTGCTGATTTTGTGGCGATGGTAAAAGGATCGGCAATGGGAGCCGCCGGACCGAGGATAGTGGAAAAGGCAATCGGACAGAGAATCACTCCGCAGCAATTGTGCGGCTGGGAACTCCATGCCCATGTAACGGGCCAGGTCGATGCCTTTGCCGAGAATGATGAGGAATGCCTGGCGATTATCAGGGAGTTTTTAAGCTATATGCCCTCACATAACGGTGAAGAACCGCCATTTCTTCCCACGCAGGATAGTCCGGACAGAAGGCTGAAGGATGCTGAAAAGATTGTCCCCCTTCAGTTAACCCGGAGTTACGATATGCACCGTTTGATCAAGGTTATCGTGGATGACGGGAACTATTTTCCCCTGAAAGCCCAGTTCGGCAAGGCCCTCATAACCTGCCTGGCCAGGATTGCCGGTAAGGTTGTCGGTATTATAGCCAACAATCCGATGCATAATGCGGGAGCACCCGATGTCCCGTCTATCGATAAGGCGATCAGCTTTATCTGTCTTTGTGATTCATTTAACATTCCCCTCATTTTTCTGGCCGATATCCCCGGTATGTATCCGGGTATGGAATCTGAGAGGCAGAAGATCCCCACCAAGATAGTGGTTATGATCGAAGCGCAAGAGTTGGCAACGGTTCCGAAAATCCATATCTTGGTTCGGAAAGCCTACGGGATCGGCTGGCGGTGCATGTGTGGGGGACAGCAGGACATCATCGCCGCCTGGCCGACGGCTTCAATCAGCTTTGTCGACCCGGAGATAGGGATCGAGGTGGTGCACGGCCGCAGACTGGCTGAGGATCAAAATTCCGAGGCTGAAAGGAAGCGGTTGCTGGAGGAATGGTCGGTGGAGAGCTCCCCCTGGGGAGGGGCAGGCATCACGCCACTTGAGATAATCGATCCCGCGGATACCAGAAAGTTTATAGCCACGTCTCTGGATATACTCAGAGGAAACAGAAGCGGTGGTATCGGCGAACACAAGTTGGCTAACTGGCCCACCGGTTTTTAGGTTCAGTCGCTCCTTTTTTATCCGCCTATGAAAGATTAAGGAGATGCGTATGAATCAGGGCACATCGGAACTCATTCTGCTCAATACCAGGGATAATGTGGCAGTGGCCCGAACGGCCCTTTCCCGAGGCCGGGTGATTCGTTCCCATGTCTTAACCTGTACAAGCGATATACCCGCTGGCCACAAGGTGGCCCTCACGCCCATTGCAAAAGACGGCCCGGTCTATAAATACGGCGCCCTGATCGGGTATGCCGCACAAGAGATTCAGAAAGGCGACCATGTCCATTCCCATAACCTGTATATGAGAGATGTTTCACGGGAATATTCAGTGGGGACCGATACGGTTGACACCTACGTTACAGACCCGTCCTGCCGCCCGACCTTCGAGGGCTATGTCCGTGAAAATGGCAGGGTCGGCACCAGAAATTATATCGGCGTCTTGTCAACGGTCAATTGTTCCGCCAGCGTCAGCCATTTTATTGCCGAAGCCGCAAACAAGAGGTTGTCGGACCGGTTTGATACGATCGACGGCGTCGTGGGGCTAAGCCACGGCGCCGGCTGCTGCATGACCATCGGCGGAGAAGGCCTCGACATCCTGCAGAAAACCATGGCCGGATTTGCCAGAAACCCCAATTTCGGCGGCATCCTGGTGGTGGGACTCGGGTGTGAAGTCAACCTTGTCTCAACCTTCATGGAAGCAACGCGACTTTCAGAAAGCACCCTTTTCAAAACCCTGGACATCCAGAATCTTGGCGGAACGAGACAGACGGTTGCCAGGGCCCTTGAAATAATTGAAGCCATGCTGCCCCCGGTGGCTTCCGCCAGGAGGGAACCCGTGTCGGCGGAACATCTTGTCCTGGGGCTTGAGTGCGGAGGATCGGACGCCTATTCCGGTATTACGGCCAACCCCGCCCTTGGGGCTGCCGCGGATCTTGTTGTCCGTAACGGCGGTACGGTTATCCTGTCGGAAACCCCTGAAATATACGGGGCGGAGCATCTGCTCATCCGGCGGGCCGTCAGCCGGAAGGTGGCAGACAAACTCATCGACAAAATCAGGTGGTGGGAAGCCTACACAAAGAAACACGATGCCGAGATCAACAACAACCCGACCCCGGGCAACAAGGAAGGGGGGCTTACCACCATTCTGGAAAAATCGCTGGGAGCCGTGGCCAAGGCCGGCACCACCAATTTAAATGATGTGTTCTCCTATGCCGAGCCTGTCACGACGAAGGGCATGGTATTCATGGACACGCCGGGATATGACATCGTCTCCATTACCGGCATGATCGCCGGCGGCGCGAATATGATCTGTTTTACCACAGGCCGGGGTACGGTGGTCGGTTTCAAACCCGTTCCGACCCTGAAACTTTCCTCAAATAAGGCCGTCTACAATCAGTTGCGTGATGACATCGACATCAACTGCGGCCCGATCATTGACGAGGGGATTCCGGTACGGGAACTGGGAGAACAAATCTTTGCATCCATCCTTGAGATTGCTTCGGGAAAGAAAAGCCGAAGCGAGGTCCACGGGTTTGGAGACCATGAATTTGTTCCCTGGCACATCGGTGCGGTATTGTAAGGGAAGGGGTATCCGGGTGGCTGCTATCGTTATCTTGTCTTGATCAGCAGGGCCGCCAGATAGCTTTCGGGCATGCGCCCGCTCCCGCGAAAATCCCTATCCTGCCCGAGCGGCTTGAGCGATTTCACCCGTTCTCCATGACTGGCAGCCACCATCTCCTCCAGCACCCGATGCGAAAGCCCGCTGAAGTTTGTCGCCGCCAGCAGCACGCCGCCGGGTTCCAGGACCTTCATCGCCGCGTCGATCAGGACGGGAAAATCTTTTTTAACGCTGAATATCTTTCGATCATGCCGTGCGAAAGAGGGCGGATCGAGGATCACGCACTCAAAGCGATTGCCCTTCTTGAGCGCCAGCTTCATATAGGTCAGAGCGTCAGCCCGAACAAATTCATTCTCGGCCCACTCCAGCCGGTTCAGTTCGTAGTTTTCGCGGCCGCGCTCCAGGCTCTTGCGGCTGATGTCCACATTGATGACGCTCGATGCGCCGAAGGCCCGGGCGTACACGCCAAAGGAGCAGGTATAGGCGAAACAGTTCAGCACTCTGATCCCCTTTGTCAATCCGGCAACGATCTTTCTGTTGCGGCGCATATCCAGAAACAGGCCGCTGTTCAACCCGTCATTCAGATCGACACCGAAGGAAAGATCATTCTCCCGGACCGCCGTCCGGGACGGGGCCTGATCGAGCCAGACGCTCGCGTTGATCCGCTCCGACGTGAGCGCCTGCGGATCGAGCCTCTCTTTGATAATCAGGTAACTGGCACCGAGACGGCTTGCAACATACTCCGCCAGGGTTTCCTTGCGGGCGATCCATCGCGTATCGAACAGGTGAATCACACAGCGGTCATCATACTGCTCGAGCACGAAACCGGGCAACCCGTCACCGAGCCCGTTGACGAGCCGCAGGGCATTCGTTATCTTTCTCAAAGGCTTCCTCCTGCTAATGGCCGCTTCGATATGGTCGATCGTTTCTTTATCCATTGTTAACCGATCCTGACGGTACAGGTACTGAGCCGTTTTCGTATTCCCGGAGTGTCAACGCTACATCTCCGTACATGCCTCCAGTGAAAGCCGGAAGAGTATATCCCGTGCCGGTATCTTCCGCCCGAATTCGCGACGATCCCACTCGAATCCGCTGACATCGTCTCCTCCGTGCAAGATCAGCCCCACCTGTATCCCTCGAAACTCGGCCACTGCAAAGAGCGCGGCAGCCTCCATTTCAACGGTAAGACATCCTTCGGCGCGGCGTCTTGTCACTCTGTCGGGTGTCTCCCGGTAGAAACCGTCCGTTGTCCACGTCTTGCCCTTCACATACCGACACCCGCGGCGATCAAGAACGCGAGTAATTGCTTCGACCGCCTGTGGAGACGGATGCGCTTCTCTGTCGGGCGGCAGATAGTGATACGATGTGCCTTCATCCCGGACAGCTGAAGTGGGAACGACAACATCACCACTGGCGATTGAACTGTCAAGCACACCGGCTCCTCCACAGACAATGAACTTGCGGCCGCCTCTCGCGATGATTGCCTCGAAGATGATGGCGGCCAGAGGTGCGCCGACCATGGCGGGCACAATCCCTATCGAGTGTCCGTTGAATACCGCGGAATACACGGGTAGTGGCCCCATATCGGACTTAAGCGGGCGCAGAGGAGTCAAGCCGATTTTCTTCGCAACATCGTCGATGGCTTCCCTGAAAAAGCAGAATACACAGCGTTCCGGCACGTCACGAAGTGTGATCACCTTGGCAGGTTCAATAATTGCTTCTCGTGCCGGGTCAAATTCCAGCAGTGGGATGGAGTGCTTCATTTGTATTCTTCACCTATCGTCTACAATCAAAGATTTGGAAATCTTTCTATGATGACTCGCTTTCTTAATTCTATAACAATGTACAATGCAACCGCTTCCCATGCGCTTGAAGGATAACAGTAGAGGCGGTCAATTTAGAAACACCTATAGATTCAAAAAAGGAGATGAATGACTGCCAAGAAGAAGATAGCATAAAAAAGGCTCACATTGCCACAGTTAGTCGAGAGAGTGCAGAATGTATCTCAAAGTTGTTGATACTGTGAGGTGTCCAGGCTTTTAGTCTTGGGGATATAAAGGTTTGAAATGAATCATTACCTGAACATCTATGAAGCTTGATTATTTTCGTCTTACTGATAACTGCGGTGGTGATTGCATCAAAGAAGAGAAGAGCATGCAGGATTGGGTGTAACAAGGGCAGAAAGAATCGGGGCGAGTATTGTTAATCAGTTCATTACCGATATAGTATGAAATGATTGATGTATCGATTGAAACATCTGGTGATAATATCCCTTGACAATACATCATTATGAAGATATTAGGTTGCAAACCCTGCCAATATTTGACGTATTGTGAATATTATCGAATAGTTAAAATCGCCCAAAAGGGTGATGACATGATCGTTTGTATCCTGTCTCTCAAAAAGGATAGGGTACTTTATTTGTTGTGAAAAATTTGTTCGGACTGGGGAAAATATGTGATAACAATACTCACCCCTGATAACGAGAGGAGGTCAACAATCAAAATTATTTTTATATGTAACGCACCAAAGGAGTGAATATTATGGCACAGTAGGCGTAAATCATCTCCTGAGACAGTTCGTATTCTCACAGAAATTGGAAGCTATTTGGATCAGAAATTCTTTTTCGACTCTACATATTCAGGAGGCGTCATGTCGCAAACAAGAGATACCGATTCCGACAGTCAACTTTCATTGTTTACAATTCAAGATTGCCAGGACGTTGAGAATAACAACGGACCTGAACCAACCGAAAAGACATTACAGGATACAGAATATATACGCCAATCTTTCTTTGATGCCGTTCAAGAAAGCATAGTGCTGATCGACTCCGATGGAAATATCCTTTTATTGAACACCACGGCTGCCGAAAGATTAGGCAAGAGTGTGGGGGAACTCAAGGGAACGTACATTTATGATTATTTTCCACTAACGATCAAGGAACTGAGGCAGAAACAGGTCGATATGGTATTCTCCACAGGAAAACCTGGTTCTTTTAATGACTCCCGCTCTGAAAGATTTTTCGAACATCGGCTGTATCCCGTCTTTTGTAATGATAAAACGGTATCCAGCGTAGCCGTATTTACTCAGGACATCACCGAACACAAGCGGATGATGGATGAGCTGAGAAGAGGTGAAAAACGATATCGTAAATTTTTCGCCACATCCAGAGATTGCATGTTTATCGCATCGAAGAGGGAAGGTTGGATCGACTTTAACGATGTTGCACTGAAAATGCTTAACTATGATAGCCGGGAGGACCTGCTTGAAACCCCGCTCTCCTGTTTATATGTAACCCCTGAAGAACGGTCTTCATTACTGTCCCTTATCGAGCAGAACGGGTATGTCGGGGAATACCCTCTTCAACTGAGACGGAAAGATGGAGTGATCATCGACACCCTCGTTACGGCGGAGATGACCCATAGTGAACATGACTCAGGAGTAGAATATTACGGAACAATTCATGACATAACCGAACAAAAGAAGGTGGAAAAGGCACGAAGAATAGCCGAGTCCAACTACCTTTCCATTTTTCAAAACGCTGTAGAAGGTATCTTCCAGAGTACGCTCGAAGGGCGATACCTCACCGCCAACCCGGCCATGGCCAGGATTTATGGATACGACTCCCCCGCGGAATTGATGGAAACCATCACCGACATAGAGTCACAGATCTTTGTTAAACCCGGCGACCGCAAAACACTACTGCGCCGTATGGCCGAAGACGGTACCGTCTCGGGTTTTGAAACAAAACACCGCCGGAAAGACGGTTCAATTATCTGGGTAAATCTATATTCCCGGATTGTCAGGGATAACGCCGGTACGATCCTCTTTGTGGAAGGTATGGTAGCCGATATCACGGACCGTAGAAAAGCACAAGTTGCTTGCAAGGAAAATGTTCTGAAACTGCAACAAGCATTAGATGCTACCATTCATGCAATATTGGCTACTGTGGAAGCGAAAGATCCCTACACGACCGGTCACCAGCGCAGAGTGGCAGACCTTGCACGAGCCATTGCAACGGAAATGGGCTTATCGCAAGATCAAATCGATGGAATATACATGGCTGCCATAGTGCATGACATAGGCAAGATATCAATTCCTTCCGAAATCCTCAGCAAACCAAGCAACCTGGTAGATGTTGAGCTCGATCTTATCAAAACTCATGTCCAATCAGGCTATACCATATTAAAGAACATCGTTTTCCCACAACCAGTTGCGCGAATGGTTCTTGAGCATCATGAGCGGATAAACGGTTCCGGTTATCCCAACGGGTTAATGGGGGACAATCTTCTCATCGAATCAAGGATTCTCGCTGTCGCAGATGTTGTGGAAGCCATGGTTTCGTACCGTCCCTATCGATCGGCACTTGGCATTGAAGCCGCACTCGAGGAAATTGAGAAATTCAGCGGAATTCTCTACGATTCTGATGTGGTCTCGGTATGTCTTAGAATATTTAAACAGAAACAATTTACGCTATCGTAGGGCGACTATACGACTGTGAAGGTATGTAACAGAATGTTCACAATAATGAGACACTTTTCCTACACCGCGAAAGGAGTTTTTCTAACGGATAATGAAGGTTGGTACATGCCTTGCATGGGCGGGGTAGAATGTGAACTGGACAAAGAAACCTGGCTTCCCGATCAACCATTGTTTCGCTCTCACCCCGCTGATGCAACCGAACTCATTTGATAACACGGCATTCTTTATCAAGAACTGTACGATCTTTACGAGAGGCACCTTGCCTTTATATCCCATGCGTTATTATTCCTTTGTGTTTCCTGTTCATTCCTTGCCAACGGGCAGAAATAATTAATGATATCAGCTCATTACCTGTTTTGGATTCTATAATGGAATGGATGAATTGACATCAGAAGAGAATTTACTTACCTGTTTATATCTCGAAAAAGCTGTAGACACCGGTATATTTTCTTACATTTTCACATAATATAAAGGAGTTATGATTTATATCATAACTCCTTTATATTATTATGGTAGTCCCACCGGGAATCGAACCCGGGTTTCCGGCGTGAGAGGCCAGCGTCCTGACCGCTAGACGATGGGACCATGACCATGGCTGGGGGACCAGGATTCGAACCTGGGTAGCAGATTCCAGAGACCTGAGTCCTACCGCTAGACGATCCCCCAGTGGAATAGCCTTGAACTCGCGGTTATTAGACAAATAATGACTAAAAGTCAAGAGGTTTATTTTGTGATTAGTGGTTGGATTGTGCTGTTCTATAGCTTTTCTTACAGGGGAAATTATAGAATTTTCTTGACATGAGATCAAAATTGTAATTATCTTTCATTCTTTTTTTATATATGTCTTTAACAGGATAAGTTTTGCAGATCAACATCTCAAATATTCCGGCAGAGGGGTTGAATCTCCGGTTCTCTCACAGTGGGGAGTGGTTCCACCGGTCCATGCCGATGGGTGATGAGTGCGGTTTTTGCGTTGACGGGATTGACGTGCAATGCTTTGTAGAGAAGGTGTTACGGGATGTGTCAATCAAAGGCAGAATCAAGGCCGGTGTTGAACTTGAGTGTTGCAGATGTCTGGAGAAATTTGACTTTCCAATAGAAACTGAATTCAACTATGTCTTCATGCCCGCTGACAATCTGAAGAAGGACGATCTGGAACTGACATATGAAGACTTGGAACAGAGTTATTATGAAGGCGATGTAATAGATCTGGATCAGATTATCATTGAACAGCTAGTACTGCAGATTCCGTTTAAACCACTGTGCGATAACTCCTGCAAGGGAATCTGTCCTGTCTGCGGGATAAATCTCAATATAGAGAAATGTGACCATAAGACGCAACAGATAAGCAGTCCGTTTGCTGCGTTAAAAAATTTTAAGATAAAGAAGGAAAGGTAATTGTACCATGGCAAATCCAACAAATAGACACTCGAGAACAAGAAGAAACAAGAGAAGGTCTCACGATGCCCTCAAGGCTGTAACCACCTCTGTGTGTTCACAGTGCAATGAACCGAAATTGCCCCACCGCGCATGTCCCCATTGTGGTTTCTACAATGGGCGTGAAGTTATTTCTGTCGAATAAAAAAACCCAGAAGTCTGTGCTCTGAGGGTAAGAGTTATGGATGATTTAGGCATAGTCTTTCCCGGTCAGGGCTCACAATACGTAGGTATGGGGAGAGAACTGTACGAACGGTTTAGAGAAACAAGAGAAACGTTCGAAGAAGCGGAAGAAGCACTCAATGTCAACATCACGAGACTTTGTTTTGAGGGACCGCAGGATCTCCTCGATCTGACGCCAAACACACAGGCGGCAGTATTGACCGCGGCTATCGCTTTCTACCGGGTATTCGAAAAAGAAATAGACATCGAACCGGGGGTGATGGCGGGACACAGCTTAGGGGAATATGCCGCCCTCTGCGCCTCAGGAGCCATAAATTTTTCCGATGCCGTTAAACTCGTATACGCACGGGGACGATACCAGCAGGAGGCAGTGCCACCGGGTGAGGGATGCATGGCGGCCATTATTGGCCTTGACAGGGGACTTGTTGAAGATATATGCCACACTATAACCAAAGACCATGAAGTGGTCGCACTGGTGAATATCAACAGTCCGGGTCAGTATGTTATATCCGGTACTACGGGAGCGGTCGAAAAGGCCGTAGACCTGGCGAAGGTAAAAGGCGCCCGTATGGGTATAAAACTCCCCATCAGCGTTCCCTGTCATTGCAGACTTTTGGACGAAGCGGCTAAACGGCTGGGAAAAGATCTCGATACTGTCGGGATACGAGACAGTAGCGTAAAAGTAATATCCAACTTTGATCCGGAGGTTCTGCATTCGAAAGAAACTACCAGAAAACTCTTGGTCTGGCAGTTGAATTCCCCCGTCAGATGGCAAGAGACGGTAGAGCGGATGTACCGAATGGGAATACGAACTGTAGTCGAGATAGGACCGAAGAGGACTCTGTCAAGTCTCATAAAGAGGATAGATAAACGCATTAAAACCCTTAACATAGAGAATGTGACTTCTCTTAAGGCAACGATCGATTTCCTGAACGGTAACGAAGCGGCATAGGCTTTCTTTAATGACCGGTTTGGGAAGTATTTTGTAGGTGGTCGGCTTTGTCTCGCAAGAAGATAGATAGCGCTAGGATGGCGGTGGAAATCAATCTGGAAAAGATGTAAGGTACCTATGGAAGGACCAAGCGGCAAATCCCTGGAAGGGAAGATAGCGCTGGTAACGGGAGGTTCGAGAGGGATAGGAAGAGCTGTCGCGGTGGAACTTGCCCGCGCGGGGGCTTTTACTTTCATAAACTATGTTCGCAATGAAGATGCGGCCACTGAAACACTGAAGATTTTGGAAAATCAGGGGGGGAGAGGCAGATTGCTGCGGTTTGATGTGGCTGATTCCAATGCCGTCCAGGATTCCATACGAGGCATAACGGAAGAAAAGGGAAGAATCGACATCCTGATCAATAACGCCGGCATAACCCTGAACAATATCTTTGTAAGAACGGCGCCTGAAACATGGGACAGAGTCATGGATATCAATCTTAAGGGGGTTTTCAACTGCTGTCGATCCGCGACAAAGTACATGATGAAACAGAAATGGGGGCGTATCATCAATATGACCTCGGTGGTTGCGACATCGGGGAATGTCGGACAGGTGTGTTACTCGGCATCCAAGGCTGGAATTATAGGATTGACAAAATCCCTGGCCAGGGAATTGGGTCCCCGGAATGTATGTGTCAATGCTGTCGCCCCGGGATTCATTGAAACCGATATGACGATCTCGATCGATGAAGCAGGCAGGGGAAAAGTAACCGATCAGATACCACTGAGAAGGACGGGAACACCCGATGATGTGGCAGGTGTTGTGGCGTTTCTGGTATCTTGGAAAGCAGATTACATTACCGGACAGGTAATTCATGTTAATGGCGGACTGTATATGTAATCCCGGCTCGGCGGGACTGCTGTATGATATGGATATTAGAGAAATTGAGATATAGCGAGGAGGATCTACATGACGATGAATGTTGAAGAAAAGGTAAAAGAGGTTATCATTGAACAGTTAAATATAACGGAAGAAGAGTGTGTGCCGGAAGCCGCATTTATCGATGATCTCGGGGCTGATTCTCTTGACATAGTGGAACTGATCATGGCTTTGGAAGATAATTTCGGTATGGATATATCGGATGACGATCTGGCGAAGATACGCACAGTCCAGGATATTATTACGTATATTAAAGAAAGATTATCACAGGAATGATGTCGAAGAAAAGGGTTGTGATAACCGGGCTCGGTATTGTGAGCCCCCTGGGCAATTGCCTGAACGATACCTGGGAAGGGATATGTTCAGGAAGATCGGGTATTGCAGAGATCACCAGGTTCGATACAACCGAATTCAAGACAAAGATAGCCGGCGAACTAAAGAATTTTGATCCCTTGACGTTTATCAGTCCCAAGGAGCAACGCAGGCTGGACGATTTCATTATCTATGCGCTGGCGGCCTCGGAAATGGCAGTGAACGATTCCGGTCTGATCATCGATAACGGAAACAGGGAGCGGGTAGGTGTTATATTGGGTTCCGCAATCGGGGGGCTGTCCACCATGGAAAGGGAAAGGGGGATCTTGCTCGAACAGGGGCCCAAAAAGGTGTCTCCTTTTGCGGTCCCGGCGGTGTTGGCAAACCTAGCTCCTGGACATGTCTCCATACGATTTGGTGCCAAGGGGCCCATCAGCTGTGTCGTGACGGCGTGTTCCTCGGGAAACAATGCCATTAGCGACGCCTTTCGGACAATATCCTGCGGCTATGCGGATGTTGTGATAACGGGAGGCACCGAGGCGGCTGTGACCCCTCTGTCGATAGGGGGATTCAACGCCATGAGGGCGCTGTCGGTCCGAAACGATGAACCGGGAAGGGCGAGCAGACCATTCGAACGGGACAGAGATGGTTTTATCGTGAGTGAAGGATGCGGTATCATAATCCTGGAAGAGATGTCGTATGCCCTCGATCGGGGTGCGCGGATATATGCCGAGGTCGCGGGGACCGGATCGACCAGCGATGCTTTTCACATGGCGGCTCCTCCTCCGGGACATGAAGGTGCCGTCCGGTGCATGCGGCTTGCCCTGCAGGATGCGGGTATGAATCCCACAGAAATCGACTACATAAACGCGCACGGCACATCAACCCCTCTTAACGACACCTATGAAACGGAGGCAATTAAAGCGGTCTTCGGAGACCACTGCGGAGAACTTTCCATCAGCTCGACAAAGTCCATGACGGGTCACATGTTGGGCGCCGCGGGCGGTGCGGAGGCCATTTTCTCCGTCAAGGCCATAGAGGAAGGGATTGTCCCTCCGACGATCAATCTGGACAACCCGGATCCGACATGTGATCTGAATTATACGCCACACAGGGCGCAACACAGGGAAATCAAGGCTGCCATGTCAAATACCTTCGGATTTGGCGGTGTTAATTCTGTCGTTGTCTATAAGAAATTTGAGAACTAGGGGGGATGGGATTCTGAAAATTATTATAGGTTCAGATCATGCCGGCTTTGATCTGAAAGAAGCACTCAAAGATTCCATAAGCGGAATGACGGATATTGGAACGTACAGTAATGAACCGGTAGATTACCCCGATTTTGCTTCCAAGGTTGCCCGCGCTGTTTCCGCGGGAGAGTTTGAAAAGGGCATCCTGATCTGCGGTTCCGGTGTGGGCATGTCGATCGTTGCGAACAGGTTTCCCGGTGTGAGGGCTGCCCTGTGCACAGATACGGAAACGGCCCGTTTGAGCAGGATGCATAACGATGCCAATGTCTTGGTCCTTGCCGGAAGGCGCACGGATACAGAGACGGCTTTGGCCATTGTGACCGTGTGGTTGAATACCGAATTTGAGGGTGGGCGTCACAGGAAGCGGCTCGACAAGATAAACACTATTGAGGAGGAAGAACTATAATGTCCGTATTGTGGAATACAGACCCGGAGATAGCCCGGGCTATACGTAATGAAACAAAAAGGCAGTCCGGCAAACTTGAACTCATCGCCTCGGAAAATTTCGTGAGTGAGGCGGTGCTTGAAGCCCAAGGCTCCATTATGACGAATAAATATGCGGAAGGATACCCCGGCAAGAGATATTACGGAGGATGCGAGTATGTCGATGTCGCGGAAAACCTTGCCATAGAGCGGGCAAAAAAACTTTTCGGTGCCGATCATGTCAATGTTCAGCCTCACTCTGGAAGTCAGGCGAACATGGCTGTTTATTTCGCCACGCTCCAGCCGGGCGATACCGTCCTCGGGATGAATCTCTCCCATGGCGGACACCTGACCCATGGGAGCCCGGTCAACTTTTCAGGGAGGCTCTACAACGTCGTTTCATACGGAGTGGACAGAGAGACGGAAACCATAGATTTCAATGAGGTCGAAGATCAGGCAAAGAAGCATAATCCCAAAATGATTGTCGTTGGGGCAAGCGCCTATCCCCGAACTATCGATTTCGAGGCATTCAGAGCGATAGCGGATAAGACGGGAGCCGTTATCATGGCGGATATCGCCCATATAGCAGGTCTCATCGCGGCGGACCTGCACCCCTCGCCCGTTCCGGTTTGTGAATTTGTCACGTCGACGACCCACAAAACACTGCGTGGTCCGCGGGGAGGGCTCATCATGTGCAAGGAAGGATTCGCCAAGGTATTGAACAGCCGCGTCTTCCCGGGCAGCCAGGGTGGCCCTCTGATGCATGTCATCGCTGCCAAGGCGGTGGCATTCAAGGAGGCCCTTGAACCGGAATTCAAAGAATATCAGCTTCAGATTATCAAAAACGCTGCGGCCCTGGCAGAAGCCTTGAAGGAAAGGGGACTGCGCCTCGTTTCCGGAGGCACGGATAATCACCTCATACTGATCGACCTGACCCCAAAGGGGGTTACGGGAAAGGATGCCGAAGCCGCGCTCGACAGGGCAGGGATAACCACAAATAAAAACGGCATACCCTTTGACACGCAGGGCCCGATGATCACAAGTGGCATACGAATCGGCACACCCGCTCTGACGACACGGGGGATGAAAGAAGAGGAGATGAGGAAGATAGCGCATCTGATTTCTTACATTATCGATGATGTTGATAATGAGGAGCACATCAATGAAGTCAGAAAAGAGGTTGACTCCCTGTGTGAAGCCTTTCCGCTCTATGAGAATAGACTGAAGTCCGAAGAGTGTTAGCTCTCGCGCGACTATGATTGTCACCTGTTCTGGTTGAGAGAGACCTGAGGAAACGGGAAAGATGAAATTCGAAACGCAGATCGAACGCCCCTCCTGGGATCAGTATTTTATGGATATCGTTGATCTTGTATCAAGGCGTTCCACATGCCTGCGCCGAAAGGTCGGAGCTGTTCTGGTACGGGATAAACGAATGCTGGCCACAGGGTATAATGGACCGCCCGCCGGTGTACCACACTGTTCGGAGATCGGGTGTCTGAGAGACCAGATGCATATCCCGTCGGGTGAACGGCATGAACTGTGCAGGGGACTTCACGCCGAACAGAACGCTATCATCCAGGCCGCTCTTCATGGCGTGAGTACAAAGGGTGCAACGATTTACTGCACCAATCACCCGTGTATCATCTGTTCCAAGATGATCATAAACTCTGGAATAGTCTCTGTCGTCTATACAGAGGACTATCAGGATGAACTTGCCGCAAGGATGCTCAAAGAGGCCGGTGTTGGAGCGAGAAAACCATGAACTGTCCGTTCTGTGCCAACGGAGAAAACAAGGTTATTGATTCACGGATCAGCAGAGACGGAACCGCCATACGAAGGCGGAGAGAGTGTCTGAACTGCAAAAAGCGATTCACGACCTACGAGTACGTTGAGGATGTTCTTCCCGTAGTGGTAAAGAAAGACGGCAGGAGAGAATCTTTCGACAGAAATAAGATCTTTGCAGGGATAAAAAAGGCCTGTGAGAAACGTCCGATCAGCATGGAAGTGATAGAAGAAACCGTTGACAGGATCGAACAGGAATGTCAGGAATTTGCCTTGAAGGAGATACCTACCCGCGTGATAGGCGAAAAGATTATGGAAGAGCTCCATACCCTCGATGGCGTGGCCTATGTCAGGTTTGCGTCCGTCTACCGGGAGTTCAGAGATGTGAATGAGTTTATCGATGAACTGAAGGGATTTCTCAAGAAGGAAAGGTAATGTTTACCGGTATTATTGAAGGTGTGGGCATTGTAAAGAGGACGGCTAGACGGGGAGAGGATATCCTCCTGAGTATCGCCACATCGATGAGTCTCGATGATGTCTCGATCGGTGACAGCGTGGCGGTGAGTGGCGTCTGTCTGACCGTTGTCGAAGTCATGGAGGGCACCTTTAGCGCGGATGTATCGGCAGAAACCTTGGCAAAGACAACCTTACGCGAGCTGAGGATCGGAGGCCGGGTCAACCTGGAAAAGGCCCTTACGTTACAATCTCATCTGGGCGGGCATTTTGTCCTTGGCCATGTCGATTGTGTCGGAGATATTAGAGAGAGAAGGGAACGGTCAAACTCCATCATATTCGGCGTGGAGGTAGGTGAAGAGACGAGCCGGTACATTGTTCAGAAGGGGTCAGTCGCGGTGGACGGTATCAGCCTTACCGTTAACGAATATGAAAAAAACAGATTTTATGTTAACATCATTCCTCATACCGCCAGGGAGACGACGCTGGGATTCAAAAGGGTAGGTGACCGGGTGAATGTTGAAACGGACATCCTGGGTAAGTATGTGGAACGATTCGTCCATCCCGACAAGGGAATCGATACGGATTTTCTGTCGAAGCATGGATTTTTTTAATAATGCTGTAAGAAAAAATAGATGAGGATAGAAGGAACATCATGGTTAGTACAATACAAGAGGCCATTGAAGATATAAAGAATGGCAAGATGGTAATTCTGGTTGATGATGAAGACAGGGAAAACGAGGGTGATCTATGTATGGCTGCACAGCATGTCACTCCGGAAGCTATCAATTTCATGGCCAAATACGGCAGGGGATTGATATGTCTTTCAATGGCGGATGAACTTGCGGATAAACTGCATCTCCCCCTGATGACCACCAATAATGAATCTCGATTCGGTACGGCTTTTACCGTTTCCATCGAGGCACGGAAGGGAGTGACCACGGGGATCTCCGCGAAGGACAGGGCTACGACCATACTGGCGGCGGTTGCAGATGATGCAAAACCCGACGATCTGGTCAGTCCGGGACATGTCTTCCCCATACGGGCGCGCAAGGGGGGTGTCCTGGTTCGAACGGGACAGACCGAAGGATCCGTCGATCTGTCCAGATTGGCATATCTGAAGCCCGCAGGTGTTATCTGTGAGGTCATGAAAGAAGACGGTACCATGGCGAGGATGCCTGATCTTGAACTGTTTGCAAAGGAGCATAATATCAAGATCGTTACCGTTGCCGACCTGATAGATTTCAGGATGCAACATGAGCGACTCATAAAGAGAGTTGCCGAGGCAAGCCTCCCCACCAAATACGGCGGAGAATTCAAGATCATTATCTATGAAAACGACGTGGACGATATGAAACATATAGCCCTCGTCAAGGGCAACATACAGCCCGACGACGAGGTGCTTGTCAGGGTGCATTCCGAGTGCGTAACAGGGGATCTTTTCGGGTCACTTCGCTGTGATTGTGGTGAACAGCTCCACAAGGCCATGGAGATGGTTGATCAGGAAGGAAAGGGTGTCATCGTGTATATGCACCAGGAGGGGAGAGGAATCGGACTCGCGAACAAGATACGGGCCTATGAGCTGCAGGAGAAGGGAAGGGATACCGTTGAGGCGAATTTGGAACTGGGATTTAAAGAAGACCTCAGGGATTATGGGATAGGGGCACAGATCCTTGTCGATCTCGGTGTCAAGAAGATGCGTTTGATGACAAACAATCCCAAGAAGATTGTGGGTGTTGAGGGCTACGGTGTTGAAGTGGTAGAGAGGGTTCCCATCGAGATCGAACCGAACACGAATAGCGTTCATTATCTGAAAACGAAGAAGGATAAGATGGGACATCTATTGCATATATAACGATGGCGATTTCGCTCTATTATGAAATTGTCAGTAAAGAATGGAGAACCGAACATGCCGAAAATCATCGAGGGAAAGATCACAGCGAAAGGACTACGGTTTGGCATCGTAGCCAGCCGGTTTAATGATTTCATCTGTGGAAAGATCATTGAAGGGGCTCTGGATGCCCTGAAACGGTCAGGTGCGGATGAAAAAGACATCACCGTCGTGAGAGTCCCCGGCGCTTTTGAGATACCGCTTGCAGCAAAGAAACTAGCGAAAAGCAATAACTTTGATGCGGTAATATGCCTTGGGGCCGTGATACGGGGTGCCACGCCGCATTTCGAGTATGTGAGTGCCGAAGTGTCCAAAGGCATTGCGCTCGTGACGCTGGAAACGGAAATACCGGTTGCTTTCGGTATCATTACGGCCGATACGATAGAACAGGCCATTGAGAGGGCGGGAACGAAATCGGGCAATAAGGGATGGGATGCCGCCATATCAGCCATTGAAATGGCCAATCTTTTCAAATTATTATAATTAGGGACATTAATGGGTCATAGACGGAAGGCCAGAGAAATTGCCCTGCAGGTTCTCTATCAGATAGATGTTTCGCAGATCGATGTTGATGAAGCAATTGAACTCTTTCGGGATAACTTCGGAATGCCGCAGGAGTCGGTTGACTTCTCCACGCAGTTGATAACGTGTACCCGGGAACATATCACGGAAATAGATGATCTGATAAAAACATGTTCCGAGCACTGGTCGCTGGAACGTATGTCGACAGTGGATAAGAATATCCTCAGAATGGCGGTGTACGAATTTTTGTATTGTGATGATATTCCCCCAAAGGTGACCTTGAACGAAGCGATTGATATCGGGAAACATTATGGTTCGGACAATTCGGGTTCTTTTATAAATGGCATTCTTGATGCCATGTATTCGAAACTCTGGGCAAAAAATGAAGATTAACGTATCTTCAGAATCGTTGGATGTAGCGGCATATGACGGTCTTGTCTTGGGATTTTTCTCTGATGAGCGACCTCCAAGGGGGTATTGCGGTTTTGCGGATTGGCGCCTGAACGGTCTGATATCAAAACTGATAGTGGAGGGGAAGATTACCGGCGCTTTCATGGAAAAGACCCTTATATTTCCCAATCATCGGATACCCTCCTCAAAGTTATTTCTTGTGGGTCTCGGAGACTCAAATTACTTGACATATGAAAAGTTATATACGGCAGGCTCCACTATTTCCCGGACGCTCAGCGATGCGGAGTGCACCGACGTAGCCTTTGATATTCCCGGTTCAAGCAGATGTAAACTGGATGTATCCAAGATGGCGGTGGCAATCGTATCCGGTCTGTTCGATTGTGGTGATCGCAAACAGGGACATCAGATATCCGAAGTAGTCGTATTGAGTGACAAACGTTATTGTGATGAAGTTGTCTTGGGGATGCACGAGTTTAAAGTAAGTATGAAAAACAGGATTGCGGTTGATGTCATCAATACGACCGCGTCCATGAGGATGTAAGAAACATGGTAGTTATCGTCATAGGAGCCGGAGAAGTCGGGTATAATATCGCAGATATCCTCTCTAAAGAGGGGAATGATAT
>Ga0116164_10000089_pt1 | contig 89581 bp, 70 predicted proteins | sample AD_UKC109_MetaG_FD_89888 | JGI IMG/M metagenome (GOLD analysis project Ga0116164, IMG submission 89888) | Active sludge microbial communities of municipal wastewater-treating anaerobic digesters from Hong Kong - AD_UKC109_MetaG | ecosystem: Engineered > Bioreactor > Anaerobic > Digestate... | reverse complement strand
TCGTCGATGGTGTCGTCGTCGATGGTGTCGTCGTCGATGGTGTCGTCGTCGATGGTGTCGTCGTCGATGGTGTCGTCGTCGATGGTGTCGTCGTCGATGGTGTCGTCGTCGATGGTGTCATCGTCGATCGTGTCGTCATCGATCGTGTCGTCATCGATCGTGTCGTCGTCGATGGTGTCGTCATCGATGGTGTCGTCGTCGATGGTGTCGTCGTCTGAACCGTCGTCATCGTAGTAGGTGTCGTTATCGTCGTCATCGTCGTCCGAGGGCGTGCGCGCGACCGGATCATCATCTCCATTGTCGCACGAACTGCCCATGGCGAAGATCATCACGACGATCATCGTCATCGCGGCTAACCATTTCATCGTTCGTCCTTCCCCAAAATCCTGCCCTTTTCCGGATAGTTTACCTAAAAAAAGACTATGGTGAAAAGAGCTTCCCTTTGGGCGCCATTTGCCGGCGCTTGGGACAGTGGATCTATAGATAATTGATAACACGGCTGTTTTTTGCCGTTGGGTGGCTTGCTGGACAAAGGGAAAAGATTTGTGTTACACGTTTAAACATGCAAGGGGGCCTGCAAAGGCCCCATTTTTGTATGCGCATGACGATTTGTGACAGGTAACAGGGATGGAGACGAAAATGAATCGATTGCGATGGATATTGAGTCTTTCGGTTACCGCATTATTGTTATTCGCCTTTGCCGCCACGGCTGTCGCGGAATCGTTTGTCGTTTATCAGCCACAAGTTGAAGGATACGACGAAGGCACGGCGCGAATCATCGGCCAACTTCTGGTCGCCGAGTTGGAAAATATCGAAAACACCTCCGCCGCATACGTCACCGGCCCCGAAGCGTGCCGCGACAAAGCGTGCGCCCGCAAAGCGGTGGACAACAACCTGGTCGATGCGGCGATCATCAGCCATCTGTTCAAGTTGGGCACCAAAGCCATTTACACGCTCGATGTCGTTCGTTCCACGGAAACCACGGCTTATCGCGTCAGCGCCGACGGCGTGGGCGAATTCGACCGCCTGATGGGCCGCCTGGCCCGGGCGATCGTCGAGAAAAAGAGCTTCGAGGACGCGATGACCGTCACCTCGGTCAGCGAAGCCGAAGCCACCGCGCACAAGCGCATCAAGGGCGACTTCAGTTGGGGTCCCGGCATCGGGATGCTCGTGCCGATCGCCGATTCCTACGGCGGCGCCGACTTCATTTTCGGCGTGTTGGTGCCCTTCCGTTATGAGATCGAGAAGTGGGGCTTCGAGTTCGAAACCGGCGTGCTCTTCGACGACCAGAGCGACGAATACCACCGCGTGTCGGAGATTCCGCTCGACTTTACGGCGATGTACTTTTTCTCGGAAGGCATCGGCTCGCCCTTCGTCGGCGGCACCGTCGGCTTGCATTACCTGGCCGTCAAATCCGAGCTGACCGAAGAAGAGGAAATGGAAAATCGGCAGGACATCTGGGCCGGCCGCGCCCGCTCGATCGTCACCGGCAGCGACAGCTACACCGTCGACCGTGAAACCGACGACACCTGGAACCTCTGGGGTCCGTCGGTCGGCGTCTTCGGCGGGTACGAATTTTTGCGTACGCATTCGTTCCACGTCGACGCGCGACTGGGCTATCGCTTCACCTTTATCAAGCTCGACGACAATTGGGCGCATGGTCCGTTCATGGCCGTGCACTTCACCTTCGGCCACAACAAATAGACGGGCGGGGAGGACGAATCATGAAGATCCATGGCGAACGGAAAATGATGATGACCCTGGGCTCGGCGATTTGTCTGTGCGTCATGCTCGGCATGCTGCCGATGCTCGCTTGCGACGACGACGACTACGCGGAAGGCTCGCCCTGCGGCGACGTGTGCGAATGGCTGCTGGATTGCGGGGGCGACGAGTTCTACGAAAATTACGACTCGGTCGGCGCGTGCGCCAACGAATGCCAGGAGGTGCAGCACGACCATACAATGCGCTGCATGATCGACTGCGGCGAATCGCGTTCCTGCGCGGCGTTCCGCGTGTGCATCCTGGATTGCTAGGCGCGTAAAACGGACAAACGAAGGGCGCGGGCCGGCATGCGACTCGCGCCCTTTTTGCGTTAAGGCGTGACGACGGTCGTCAAGGTGCTCGATACGCTGCCGTTGCCGAAACCGTCGTCGAAGGACGAGGCGCCCACGGTGATCGTGTGCGGCTGCCCGGCCTGCAGAACGTCGGTCGTGCCGGTCAGCGTCCGCGTCTGGGCGTCGAAAGTCAGCGTCGCGGTCGCCTTCGCGCCGCCGGGGACGGTCACCGTCGCCGTGGCCGTGTCATACGAGACGATCGCCGGATTCGCGCCGCCCGCGTAGGGGCTGCGCATGCGCCAACCCTCGGTGTTGGGCGGGTAGGCCGCCTGCACCGCGATCGTCAGCGTGCCGCCCTGCGCCTGTGCGCTCAGGTCGGACAACTCGACCGAATCGACCGCCGCCAGCGTGAATTCCTGCGAGACGACTTCATACGGTTCGACGTCGTCGTCGACCTTCGCCTGCCCGGTCACCTTGAAGCGCAGCGTGCCGGCCGGATCGTCCCAGTTCGTTTCCCAGGCCAGCGAATACAGGAAATCGCGCGACTCGCGTTGCATGTGGCCCAGGTACACCGGGTCGGGCGTGAGCAGCACTTTCATCTCCCAACCCTGGTCGGTGTAAGCCCAGCCGTTGCGCCGCGTCACGTCGACCCACTGGTCGCCTTCGCGCTTTTGCAACTGCACCGTGAACGCGTCCACGCTCGGATGCCCGCCGTGCCACGCGAAGTTGACCGTGTCGAACCGGTTGTAGGCCGCGCCCGGCTGCGTTTCGACCTGGGCGAGGTCGATGGACTTCTCGACGTGCACCGGCGTGTATTCCTCGGTGTAGCCCAGCGGCGCCGGATCGTCGTAGGTCGGCGGATAATTGGCGGTCAGCTCCTGGCTTATCGCCGCGATTTCCTCGGTCAGCCAGCGGCCGTGGCGCGGACCGAACAGGCTCATCTCGACCTCGAAACCGCCCTGGAACCAGTCCCAATCCTGCGTGATGTAGAACTGGTGGTTTTGCGCGTAGCCCAGCGTGTTGACGTTCTCGAAGGGTACGCCGATCGCGTCGGCGATCGCCTCGCGGATATCCACCGCCAGTTCGGCGGTCACCTCGCCCGGCGCGGTGTAGAAGTAGGTGTCGCCGATCTGCGCGACCGTCAGCGCCGAGTGATTCAAAAAGTCGATGTAGTCGTCGAAAATCGGCCAGTTCAGATCCACCGCGCAACCCAAATGGCCGTCGACCAGCGCCGTGTCCGGGTTGTCGCAGTCCACGATGCTGCCGAACATGGCCGGGGCCATGACGCCGCACTCCATCGCGCCGCGCTCGAATTCCTGGAACCGGCCGTACAGGTTGTAGTAGCCGAATTCGCCGTCTTCGTAGCCCATCGTTTCGCGGTCGGCGACGTACCGCCGGGTGATGATTTTCATTTCCGGCGTCTGGTTCAGCTCGATTTCGTCGAGCACTTCCTTGGCGATCTGCGCCACCCAGTAGCCGATCCACTCGGTGATCTCCAGTTTGCGGTGGCCGTCGCTGCTGTCGCGCCGCGGCGTGGCGTCGCCCGCCGAGCCCTGCATGAAGAGCGCCGTCACCGGATAATCGTACAGCGCCTCGATGCCGCGTTCGACGCCGTCGGGCGCGTCGCCGGTCATCGTCGTTTCCTCGAACACCACGCCGTGCGTCGCGTAGCCGGTCAACACGGCGATCGTCTGTCCGGCCAGGTTGTCGACGCGGCCGACCCACAGCCGATTTTCCAGAAAGTCGCCGGGACCGTTTTCGCAGCGGCGGTCGCTGGCGAAGCGGAAGGTGGAATCGAAGTTTTCACGGCCGCCGAAGCCGATCTTTGCCGGCGCCATGTCGTCCAGCGCCGCGATAATCACCTCGGCAAAGCCGTCGGCGATGCGGTCGGTCATCTCCTGGTCGTAGGCGTCCATGCCGATGAAGCCCAGAATGTCGGGGACGTACAGATATCGCGCGGCGCCCGAGTGCGTGTGCGAACCGCTGATGATCAGCGTGCGGTCCAGGTCCACGCCCTTGCGTTCCAGCACCCGCTCGACGATCGCCGTACGCAGATTTTCCGTGGGAAAGCAGATCGAGCCCTTGGCGAAGACGATCGTCTCGCCCTCGTAGGACAGGGCAACGACCTTGACGTTCGGATGATCGCGATAGCCTTCCGAGCCGCCCATCAACACGCTGTAGGGGGTTTTCGGACCCTCGCGCAGGCCGAAGCCGCCCAGCGGAATGCCGATCGGCACGTTCAGCGGCGCACTGGCCACGCCCGCCTGCAGCGCGTCGACGGTCGTGTCGTCGTCGCCGGTGTCGTCGTCGAGCGTATCGTCGTCGAGCGTGTCGTCGTCGATGGTGTCGTCATCGTCGTCGAGCGTGTCGTCGTCGCCGGTATCGTCATCGTCGTCGGCGTCGTCGTCGCCGGCATCGTCGTCGCCGGCATCGTCATTGTCGTCATCGTCATCGCCGCACGCCATGACGGAGGTGATGAGAAGCATCGAGAGTATCAGCAGAGTCAACAGCCGCTTCATGGGGAGTCCTCCGTGAAAGAGCAAAAAAATCGTCTGAGTGTAAGGGATGTATTGCGGCTCGACAATCCATTAAAAGGAAAGAGAGCGCAGCGACGGTCTGCGCTCTCTTGCAGGGTTCCCGCGTCTCGGAGGAGACGCCTTACGCGTCGACGTCGATCAGGGGAGTTGCGGTGGAGGACGTCAACGCATCGGTCATGACCTGATAGATGCTCTTCTGAGAATTCTGCTCTTCTTCTTCGTCGCTCATCAATTGTCTGAGCATGTTCGAGTCGTTCGGCGGTGGCGGCGGCGGCCCCATCTCCTCGCGAAGCTTGGCCATCGCGTTGTCCATTTCGGCCTGGTCGAGCGCCCCGTCGCCGTCCTCGTCGGCATTGCTGAGCAACTCGGCGGCGTCGATGGTCTGCCCCGACATCTCGCTCGCTTTGGCCAGCACTTCGTTCAATTCGTCGGCGTCGATCTTGCCGTCGCCGTTGGCGTCGGCCTTCTGGAACATCTCCTCCTTGGTCGGCCGTACCATCGTCGCCATGCCGCCCGTTGAACTGTTGATCGAATTGATCATCGGAGAACCTCCTTGTTTCGCACCTGAAAAAACGCTGGCCGGACCGTTTGTCGGCGCCGCCGACGCCCCGGGGATTTCCATTCCGCACCAGTTTGCTTACCTCCTGAAATATCGGACAAAATTCTCCCGAAGTTTGTATCGTTTTCGTATTGATTTTGTAACGCCGCGCCAACTTGACTCTTGTTGCTTCGGCTTCTTCCTCGTACAATTCCGGCGGGAGGATCGACAATGAAACCCAAGAGTTTATTCTGGATATTTGCGCTTATCCTGTTGCTGACGCTCGCCTGGTCGTGCGGCGGCGACGACGATGACGACAACAACGATCAAATCACGCCGGACGATGACGACACCGACGATGACGATGATACCGGCGTGGACGACGACGATAACGACACCGACGACGACATCACGCCGGATGACGATACGGCTGACGATGACGACGACGACACCTTTGCCGAAACGCTGATCGCCGGCGTGGCCAGCGGTTATCTGGATGCGCCGGTCGGCCTGACGATGGGCGGTTTCGGCGCGCGCAAAGGGCCAAAAACGCCCTACAGCCAACTGATGGGCGGCTCGGTCGGCTACCACGACCGGCCCAACGTCAAGGCCGTGTCCCTGATGATGAACGATCAACGCATCGTCTTCGCCAAAGGCACGATGCCCTGGCCCACCGAAACGATACGCACGATGATCGTCAACATCATCCGCGAGACCACCGGCGTGGACCTGGACCGCACCTTGATCATCAGCGGCACGCATACCCACTCGGGCCCGGCGCGGTTTTTCGTCACGCCCGATCTCGTCGGCTTCATCGGCATGGACACCTACAGCCAGGAAATCACCGACCGTCTGGCCATCTCGATCGCCAACGTGATCATGGAAGCGATGAACAACATGCAGCCGGCGAAAATCGGCTTCGGCGCGCGTGAGCAGTTCGATCCCACGTATCGCTTCGCCACCGACCGCCGCTGCGAAAACGGCCCCGGCGACTTCATGGAAAACCGGCTGTGGGTCGGGCAGGTCGAAGACCTCACCGGCAAGACGCTCGCCGTGCTGACCGGCATGGCGATGCACGGCGTGGTCTACGAGGAAAAATACATGACCGGCGATGCGCCCGACGGCGTCGAGCGCGGCATCGAGGCCATGTACGACTATCCGGTCGTGGCCATTTACTTCCAGGGTTCGGCGGGCGACGCCACCCCGCGCCGCAGCAGCGATGAAGGCCACCGCAAGGAAGAGATTCCGCAGTACCTCGGCTATTGGATCGCCCGGATCGTCCGGGAAATTCAGGACGAGATCACGCTCACCGACGAACCGGAAATGCGCGTGCTCACCCGGCGCTACACGCACGACCGCGAGACGCTCGGTTACCAGGACGGCGAATTCGGCTTCTACAACCTGTACGGCCGGTTCCAGGAATTCGAGCGCGGCGCGCTGGAATGCGGCGTGATGGCCCCGGCGGTGTTCGGCAGCATCGTGGACTGCGACGATCCCGACACCACGCTGGTCGACGGCCACCTGGGTTGCGCGGTCAATATCGACTGGCCGATCTTCGACCTGGCCTATGAATATTTATCGCAATCGCCGCTGACCGTCGCGCAGATCGCCGATACGTACTTTTATACCGCCCCCGGCGAAATCACCGCGCACCTGGCGGTGGATATTCGCGAGCAGATCGCCGCGGAGCTCGACGTGCCCTTCGAGAAGATCAACACGTTGGGCTATGCGCAAAATTACATTTTCTACATGACCCAGGATTGGGATTGGTGGCAGGGCGGCTTCGAGGTCGAAGGCTCCTTGTTCGGTTGGCGCTTCGGCCGCTGGCTGACCGAGGAAATGGGCCCTATGGCCGACGAGCTGGTCAACAATTATCCGCCGACCTATGAGGATCCGGAGCCCAAAGCCTACCGCATCGAGGAAGATCCGGTGGCGGCGGAGTTGTCGGAAAACCTCGGCGACATCGAGACGCAGCCGGCCGCGACGGCGGCGCGCTTCGACACGATCGACTTCGCCTGGCACGGCGGGCATCCCGGCGTCGACAACTTCACCGTGACGCTGCAACGGCGTGACGGCGCCGAGTGGATCGATCTGACCCGGCGCAACGGCGCGCCCTACACCGACAAGGGGTGGGAGATGATGGTCATCCTCGATCCCACGCCGCCGTACCTGGGCAACCTGCCGCGTGAGTCGCGCGACTTTTTGTACAGCGTCCAGTGGGAAACGAACTGGGACGATCCGACCGGCGTGCTGCGGTTGAAGGTCGCGGGCACGGCGCAGACCGAAGACGGCCCGGAACCGTACGAGGTCATCAGCAATCCGTTCACCATGAACGCCGCCGCTTCGGTGACGCTCTCGGATCTGAGCGCGCAAGTCGACGGCGATCAGATCGTCATTGCCGTGCGCGCGGCTTACCCGGCGCATCCGGCCGGCTGGCGCATGCGCAGCCCCTACGCGGGTGGCGCCAATCCGGCGATCGTTTCGCAGGGCACGGCGACCGCGACGGTCGTTCTGAGCGACGGCGCCAAGGCGACCGCGACGCTGACCTTCGACGACGAAACGCGGATGCTCACGGGCGCGACCGACGTCATTCAGGCCGGGCAGTCGCACACGATCAGCGTGGACGGCGCGACCTTCGACGACGGCTTCGCCAACACCAGCGCCACGGGCACACTCACGACCACAGTTACGCCGTGAGATAGCGCCGCGCTACAGACAAAGACCGTTTTTTCGGCTACACTCCGCCGCACATCCCGGCATGCACACCTGCGACCAGACAAGCGACACTTGCGGAGAATGAAGATGGGTCACCTCAGCGGCAAAGGCCACTATCTCGCGTTGCAGCAGCGGCTGGAGAAAAATCCCCTCGGGCCGCCGGAGCACGAAGCGTTTTTCGGCATCCTGCACGAACTGTTCACCGAAGAGGAATGCCGGGTCGCCGCGGCGATGCCCATGCAGTTGGCGCCCGCGCGCGTCATCGCCGCCCGCGCGGGCATGGACGAAACGCGCGTCGCCGCCATCCTCGCCGGGCTCGCGCCCAAGGGCTTGGTCGTCGATTTCCCGCACCCGCGCGGCGACGTTTACTACTATCTCAATCCGCCGTTGATCGGCTTTTTCGAATTCACCATGATGCGCGTGCGGCCGGAGGTCGATCAGAAAAAGGTGTCCGAGCTGCTGTATGAATACCTGCACGAAGATCCGCAACGGCTTTACGCCTACGAGTTGCTCAAGGGCGAAACCTACCTCGCCAAACCGCTGGTGCACGAGGACGCGCTCACGCCCGAGGTCTACAGCGAAGTGCTCGACTACGAGAAGGCGACGCACTACATCGAGAGCGCCGGCGACTGGGCCGTCTCGCTGTGCCATTGCCGTCACGTCAAAGAGCACCTGGGCGAGCCGTGCCATGATCCCATGGAGATCTGCCTGAGCCTGGGTATGGGCGCGAAGTACCTGGTGCGCAACGGCATCGCGCGGCGCATCGAGAAGGCCGAGGCGATGGACGTTCTCGTGCGCGCCCGCGAGATGGACACGGTGCAGATGGGCGACAACGTGCAGCGCCGGCCGACGTTCATCTGCAATTGCTGCAAGTGCTGCTGCGAAATGATGGCGGGCTTCCGGATGTTCCCCACCGAGGCGCAGGTGATCACCTCCAACTACGTGGCCGCGATCGACGAGAACGGCTGCACCGGCTGCGGCAAGTGCGTGGCGAAGTGCCCGGTGGACGCGATCGAGCTGGTCGACGCGACGCCCACCGAGCGCGCGCCCAAGCGCAAAAAACGCGCGGTGGTGCACGCGGCGAACTGCCTGGGCTGCGGCGTCTGCCATCGCCAATGCCGCTTCGACGCGCTGCGCCTGCAGCCGATCGGCGAGCGCGTGCACACGCCGGTCTCGACGATGGAGAAGCTCATGCTCCAGGCGATCGAGCACGGCAAGCTGCAGCATCTGCTGTTCGATCATCAGGGCAAGATCACGCACCGCGCGCTCAACACGTTCTTCGGCGCGCTGCTCAATCTGCCGCCGGCCAAGCAATTGCTGGCGCGCGAACAACTCAAATCGAGGTTCGTTCGTTTCCTGCTCGACGGCTTCTCGCGCACGAAAAAAGGCTGGATGGCCAAGGTGTAGCGCACCGGCGTCTTGTCAGCCCAACGGTTTTATGGAATGGTGAAAACGCCTCGTAACCGGGTTTTAAAGGAGCCTCGATGAAACGAACGTGTTGCTTTGCATCGTCTCGACCGTTCAACGGAAGCTCGCCACGCTCATGACCGCCAACCACGCTTCCCCCCGAGTGTTGTTCGTTCTTCCGCCGACCGGCATGATGTACCGTTGCCTCCTGCCGTTGTCGTTGCCGGCGGTGATCAATCGTCTCTCGGCGCCGGTGGTTGAATATTATGAGAATGAATTGACCGACGGGCGGTTGCGCGGCGTCGAAATCGTCATTGTGCCCGTGCACTGGTATCTCAATTTGCCGGGCGCGGCCGCCCTGGCGCGTCGCCTGCGAGCGTGGAAACCCTCGCTGGTTCTGATCGCCGGCGGACTGACCGCCTCGCTGTTCGCCCGGCAACTGGTCGACGAAATCGGCTTTGATTATGTCGTGCGCGGCGACGGCGAAAAACCGCTGGCCGACCTGGTGACCGCGTTGCTGGCCGGGGAGCGGATCGACCGCGTGCCCAACGTCGTCGGCCGCAACGGTCTGGCTACGCCCTGGTCCTGGCACGTGAGCGGGCCGGATCTCGCGACCAACGATTATTTGGATGTTTCGTTTTTCCCGTCCTTGCAGCGCGACCTCCGGCGCTTTCATCGCGGTCACACCTATTGGCCGGTGGCCGTGCATCCGTGGTTGGTTCCCTTCCGCGGTTGTCCCCGACTCTGTCCGGTCTGCGCCGGCTCGCGAGACAAACAAAGAGAACTGTTCGGCCGCGACAGCGTGATTCGTCCGCCCGAGGCCGTGGCCGAAGATCTGGCGCGGCTCGAAGGCGACTCACAATATCGCTTCATCAATTGCTACCACGATTTTCTGACCCTGCTGCCCGGTGACTACGCCGCGACGGTTTTGCGCCGCCGCTCGCGTCTGGCGCTGTACATGGAGCTGGCCGCCTTGCCCACGCGTGAACAATTGTCGATGTTGCTCGACTCGTTTGCCGGGGGGCGGATCGCCTTTTCCATCGACAATCACCACACGACCTCGCCCGAGCCGGTCGACCCGGCGCTGTTGATCGACCGCATGCGCCTGCTGCGCCGCCACCCCAATTACGCGCCCATGTTGGTTTACAGTAAGATCTTCTGGCGGCAATACCCCGACTATCGGCGGGCCGTGTCGCGCATCGTGCGCGCCACCGGTTGTTGTTTGCAGGATGGGAGTTATTATTGGCCTGATTTTCCGCGTATTCAGTCCGACGGCTCGGGCGATCCGGACGATTTTGCGCTCGCACTGCAGCCACCGCACACCATGAAGTTTTTATGGTGGACGGTGGGCGCCCAACTGGGACGACTGACCGGCGGAAGTCTGTTGCGCCGCTATGACCTGGCGCTGGGCAAGCTGTTTTACAAGCTCACGGAAAACCTGCCGTATCACGTAAAGGATTTTTTCGTTTCCCGCCGGGACGAACGTTCGCGCCTGACTTGAGTTCGGCGATCTGGCCGGGCATCGGTAAATGGTCTATGCTGACACCTCCCCCAACCACGGAGAACAACCATGGAACCGATCATCGCTTATTGCGGATTGACCTGCACCGAGTGTCCGGCCTATCTGGCCACCCAGACCGACGACGACGCCAAACGCGCGGAAACCGCCGCCATGTGGTCCAAGCAGTTCGGCGTGGACATTCCGCCGCAGGCGGTCAACTGCACCGGCTGCTCGTCGGACGGCGTGCGTTTCGGCTATTGCGAGAAGTGCGAAATTCGCGCCTGCGCCACCGGGCGCAACCTGGCCAACTGCGGCTATTGCGACGATTTCCCCTGCGGCAAAATCGAACACGTGCTCAACGCCGTGCCCACGGCCAAAGAGTTGCTGACGAAAATCCACGCCGCGCGCGGTTGAGCGTCAGCGCGCCTTGGTGGGCAGGGCGTGCCGGATGCGCCAGGCCAGCGCGAAGCCGACGATGCTGAAGGGAATCAAAAACAGCGGCCAGTAGATCCAGTTGCCGGCGACCTTCGCGGCCTCGCCGACCGGCGTGATGTGCCCGATGACCATCGACTGCAAACCGGTGCCCAGGTAGACCGCGCCGTCGACGATCCCCACCGCCGCACCCGTGTTGCGCGTGCCGGCGAAGTCGGCCGTCGCCGTGCCCGATAAAATCCCGTGCACGCCGATCACGCTCATCGAAATGCTGCACACCGCCAGCGTCAGGAACCACGGACTGGCGTTGAAGCTCAGCGCCATCACCACCGCCGACGCGAACATCAGACCGTAGAGGATGAAGGCCATCGGCGCGCGCCGCGACTGGAACACCTTGTCGGACATGTACCCGGTCAGCCACGCGCCGATCACGCCGGCGAACAACAGGGTCAGTCCCCAGTTTTTCGTCACGAACAAATCGCCGTAACCGGTCACTTCCTTGGCGAACAGCGGGAACCAGTGCATCACGCCGTTGCGCATGATGCCGCTGACGAACTCGATGCCGCACACCACGATCAGCACCGGGTGCGTGACGATCTTCCGGAACACCTGCATCACCGGTTCGCGGCCGCCGTCGGCTGACAACGTGTCTTCGCCCGTTTCGAAATCGGTGAAGCCCGCTTCGCCCGGCGTGTTGCGCAGGAACAGGAACATGATCACCCAGAAGATCCCCAGCATGATCGTCGGCACGAAGAACAGCCACCAGTTCTGGTCCACGCCCGCGCCGCCGGTGCCGAAAACGAACCGCACGATCCGCGCCACCCAGGACAGGCTTTCGCCCACTGTCGCCCGCGTGGCCGCGACCACCGCGAAGCCCCAGTCGAAGGCGAAGTAGATGCCCAACGTGATGATGATGCCGAAGATGGTCGAGAACGTGCCGCGCTCGCGCACGTGGAACCACGGCGCTTTGACCGTGACGATCGACACCGCGCCGAACGATTGGAAATACATGTTCAGCGCGTAGAGCACCGTGAAGGTCGTGATGACCGGCAGCTCCCAGCCCCAGTTGGCGATGCCGTAGAGCGACACGCCCATCAGCAGGTTCATCACCAGCGCGCCGAATACGCCCAGCAGCATGGTGAAGCGTCCGCCCAGGCGGTCGGTCAGCGGGCCGTTGAGCAGGAAGGAAAAGCCGTAGACCACCGCGCCCACGGCGAAGATGTTGCCGAATTGCGCCTTGGACATGATCGCGTCGCCCAACGCGCTTTTGGCGACGGTCAGGTTGTAACGCCCCATGTACAAAAACGCGTAGGCCAGCCCCATGGGCAGCCAGTTGAGCAGGCGACGCAGACGGAACGACCAGGAATGAACGGGCTTGTCCATCGAAAACCTCTACCGGTGCTTTGTGTGCCGCAACCGAACGAATTGGCGAAAGTGGGGCAATTGTAGGACTTCAAGCGTCAAAGACAACCCCCCGCAGCGGCGGATTTGTCTGAAAAATTGATCGGGAGATTATTAAAAACGAGCCAGGCCCAGGACGACAAGCCAGCCCATAGCCAGCAGAGTTCCCGCGTTTGCGATGATGCCGACGATCGCCGCGATGCGCAAACCGCCCCGTTGGCGTAGCCCGACAAAGCCCGCCACGATGCCGGCCGCCAGCGTGATCGCGCAGAACACAAGGAAGAAGCAGAAGGCGGACCCGAAATTCGCGCCGAGCAGAATCAGGAAAATCAACAAATTCACGAGCGGGATCGCCAGACTGACAAAGCCCAGCGGCAAGGGCTTTTTGGCGGTCGTTTGCGGTTCGCTCATTCATGTCTCCCGGGTGGATCTCGGTCGCTACTCTATCATTAAACAAACCGATCCTATTAAACGCCGGCGAGTAAGGGATGTGGGAAGTAGCCCTTTACGTTATTTGTCATCTATGTATAAAATGCCGCTATTCAATCACGACAACGCAACCGCACAAGAATATAAACGAAGGTGCATCTCATGAATGAAGAGGAATCGACTCTGGATCGAGCGGCGAGATTATGGGAATACCGCCTCCACCAGGAAGAGATATTCTATCAGCGCATGAACTTCTTCTTGGTTGCCGAGTCGATGTATTTTGTTGCGTTTGCCACGCTGTTTTCGGCGCAGATTAAACAAACGGGGATCCTGGTGGTGGTCATTGTACTTGGATTCCTTCTGACCGTTATCTGGTCCTTGGCGAATCGCCGGCAAAAAATAATAATCGATCACATTCGGCCCATTGTCGAACAGGCTTGTCCCTCATATGCGGAGATTCGATTGGCTCGGCCCGGAAGGTTGTTTTCTTCCTGGGGAATGCTGGCTTATTGGGTGCCCATCGTTTCCTGCGCAAGTTGGGTGATGATTTTTGTGTTTGTGCTTATTGGATAATCGGAGGATGTATGACGGCAACAAACGGCAAATTGGACTCGATTCTGGTCGTCGGCAGTAGTACGGGTGAAAATACGCTGATTATTTCCGGCGCCTTTGAAGTCGGCCGAAAACATCTGGTGTCTCGACATAATCTATTGGGCGGCAGCGGTCTCAATTACGCGTTTCGGCTATTGAATACGGGGCACTCGGTTATCCCCGTTTTGACCGCGGGCAATGATGCGACCGGACGGCACATACAGGGTTCCATCTCGAAGTTGATTCGAGACGAAGTGAAAAATTATCGGAAATTCAAGCACATCAACTTCGTTAATGAAAAAGGGTTTCTTTGCGACGGCCTGAACACGCCGCAGACGTCAATCGTGGTCAGCCATGACACGCGCTCGATTTTCACCGAAAAACTGATCGGTGCAAATCGCTATCGCAACTATGTCAGGTCTCGTTTGAACCGGATAAAAAGCCTGGAAAATGTCAATATTAAAGGCGTGGTCATCGGACATATCTATACGGACAGCGAATCGCTGAGCGCAAATAGTCCGGGGAAAATAACCAAATCCGTCATTGATTTGTGCCACAAAAAGGCGATCACGTACTTGAATTTCGGAGAAAGCCAGATCAGTCTTGGCGTAAATTTTTGGCGGGATTATTTAAAGAAAGCGACCGTGTTCCAGCTTTCGCTAAGCGAAGTGAGGAGGTTTTTCGCCAAGGACAACGGCGGAAAAAAAGTTTCATTGATCAAAATGATAAAATGGTTCCAGGAAAATAAAATAACCGCAATAATCACGCTGGACAAATACGGCGCGATCGGCACCTACAAAGACGGCCGTCGAGGGTTGATTCTTTGCTGGCCGATCGAACCGTTGGACATCGTCGACACGACGGGGGCCGGTGACGCTTTCGGCTCCGGGGTCATTGCGAATCTTTACAACAAATCAAACGAAATCGAATTCATCGATTTTTACAATGCGATGGCCAAAGCCCGCATTTGGGCGGCCTATGCGTGCACCACCATCGGCGGAGCGAACGATTGCCCGAACAACCATCAATTGGCTGAATTTGAAAGCGAACTGATCGATAATGAAAAGAGGAGTCAGGTGGATCCCGTGGAAGTACAGAAGATCAATAATTGTGAAAAAATATTGAATATTTTCGACAAGGCTTATTGATTCAGCCGACGGGCATCGAAAACTGATGAACCGCCACAGTGAATGTGCGTAAAGGCCGACGGCGGGGCGGGAATAATTATTTTGTCAATCTCTGTACGGATTCTCCACGCCCTCGGGCTGGATCTTCCAGCGGCGGTGCAGCCAGAACCACTGCTCGGGCATGGCGTAGATGTGCCGTTGCACGTCTTCCACGTAGCGCTGCGTGTTCAGGCGCAGTTCCTCTTGCGGGTCCTCGTCGGCGATCCACATGATTTCCTCGGTCATCACCATTTTGAATTCGCGCGGCCCGCTTTGCACCGCGTAGCCGCTGATCACCGGGGCGCCGGTTTCGCGCACGATCCACGCGGTCGAGCGCGGCGTCGAGGCCGGCCGGCCGAGCCAATCGACGAACATCCCCTGGCTGCGTTTCATGTTCTGGTCGATGACCATGATCACGCCTTCGCCCTGCGCCAGCCCCTCGCGGATGCGTTCCATCGAATCGCGGTGCGCGATCGAGCCCAGGCCCATCGCGTCGCGCGCCTCGACGACCAGCTTGTCGATCACCGGATTTTTGATCTTCTTGGCGACCACCGAAATGGGGTAGCCGGCGAGGCTGATCTTGCCGCCCGGCAGTTCCCACGGTCCGAAGTGCATGTACAGGAAAATCACGCCGCGCCCCTGGTTGTAGGCGTTGCGCAGCACGTGCTCGTTTTCCATTTTAAAGCAGTCACGCCAGAACGCCTCGTCCATCAGCGGAATGCGCAGGTAGTTGATTGCCTGCCGGCCGAAGTTGAACAACGAAAGGCGGTAGATATCGTCCTTCTCGTGCGCGGTTTTGCTTTCGCCGAACACGATGTCCAGGTTGGTCATCGCCACCTTCCGCCGCACCTTGAGGCGATAAAGCGCGCGGCCGATCCATGTGCCCAGGCGGTATGCGCCCTCCCACGAGAGACTGCGCGCCAGGCGCACCATCAGCCATACGGCCAGGCGCAGCGGAAGATTTCCTTGGACGGCGACGCGACGGTTGTGCTTCGCCAGGTAGTGTCTGATTTTTTCCTTCGTCCACGGGAACGAGAGTTCGCCGCCGATTCTCAGCGGCTCGGTAATCTGCATAATGTCGTTTCGCTCGCAGCATGAGATCAGAACGCCTCGGCGCTTTTGACATGGTTACGGAGGGAAGTCAATCGAGAAAGGGACGATGTTTTTCCGGGTTTTGTAAGCACACGGAAAATTTTTTTGCGAAGCGGGTCGGCTTGGTTTGCTTACACCTTCATCCGCGTCCAATGGCCGCGCAAAAAACGGATCAGCAACAGGATGCCCAGCGTGATCACGTAGATCACCGCGGCGCTCCACGCGCCGAAAATCTCGTACTTCAGATGAATGCCCAGCAAATACACGCCGGGCATGAAAATCAGCGTCGCGCAGCCCAGCATGATCAGCATCGGCGCGCGCGTGTCGCCGGCTCCGCGTAGGGCTCCGGTGATCGTCATGCCGATTCCGTCGAAGGGTTGGAACAACGCGGCGAGCAACAGCAGCCGTCCGCCGATGAACACGACCGCCGGATCGGCGTTGAACACGGCGATCAGATGCTCGCGCGTCAGCGCCATCGTCAGGCCCATCAGCGTCATGTAGCCCACGCCGATGCGGATCGTCCACCACGCCGAGCGCTTGGCCAGGTCGACGCGTTCGGCGCCCAGGTACTGACCGACCAACGTCGTGCCGACCACGCCGACCGCCGCCGCGGGCAGAAAACTGAAATGGATGATCTGAAAGATGATCATGTGCGCCGCCAGCGCCGCCGGTTGCAGCGTCGAGGCGTAAATCGAAAACAGCATCCAGGCGATCATATCGAAGGCCCAGGCGAAGCCGATCGGCATGCCCACCTTCAAAAAGCGGCCGATCTCCCGCAGCGTCGGCAAGCCCAGCGACCGCGTGCGGTACAGTTGATGTCGCCGCTCACCGAGGTACAGCGCGAGGTACATCAGCGCTTCGCAAATGCCGCCGATCAGGCTGCCCAGCGCCGCGCCCTTGACGCCCAGCGCCGGTACGAACCACCCGCCGAACACGAACCAGATCGTCAACGCGGCGTTGATGATGTTGGCGATGATCGTCACCACCATCGGCGAACGCATGTCACCCAGGCCGCGCAGGAAGCTGGTCAGCGTGAAGTTGATGAACAAAAACGGCACGCCCATGATCCGTATGCGCATGTAGGCCAGAATGTGCGGGGCGACCGTCGGATCGCTGCCCAGGGAGCGAATCATCGCCGGCAACAGGGGGATCGTCGCCCAAACCAGCACCGTGAACAGCGGGATCAAAAACGCCGCCGTGCGCACGTGGCTGCTGACGCGATGATGGTTGCCCGCGCCGTAATCCTGCGCCACGAAGGTGTTCACCGCCGTCAGCGTCGCGGTGAAGACCACCGCCAGGCCCCAGGTGAGCATCCCGCCCAGGCCCACCGCGCCCTGTTCCGGCGTGCCCACGCGGCCCATGACCAGCGTGTCGACCACGCCCATCAACGAGAAGGAAACGAAAGACACGATCAGCGGTGCGGCGAGCGTCAATACTTCGCCGACGGTTCCGGAACGCGGGGTGACGACCTCCAGGATGGCGCGGTCGTTTTGGTCGGATGGCGCGGACATGATGTTCCTCGAAAAAGCAAACGGCGAGGATACGAGCCTCACCGATGCGAATCAAGGGGGAATGACCAATTAATTATCGTTTGTTTCCGGGCGCAAAACGGAAGCAGTCGGTTTGTCGACGATCGGCGAACGGCATGCGGAAATAGCCGTCGCCCGGGGGCGATCAATGATGTTGCGCTGTCCCGCCGGCCGTTCCCTTGCCCGGACCGTCGACGATCTCGCCGCAGGTGAGCATCGCCGCGCCGTAATACGGATTGCGGATGTCCGCGCCTTCCTGCAGCCAACTGGCTTTGGTCATCGAGCAATACGCCACGTTTACGTTCTGCGGCTGCGCATGGTGTTGCCACATGGCCATCGGCTGCGAGAGATCCTTCAATGCGTTGCGCATCGCTTCGATGTTCGCGGCCTGTGCCAGTTTGGCGGCGGCGGGGCCGAGCTTGGCGGCGATGGATTGATAATGAACCGCATGCTCGCCCGCGATGCCCGACGCATCCAGCGTGGCGGCCAGCGCGGCGATCGTTTTCGCGTTGTCGACGACGCCGTCGGTTTTATCGGCGGCCAGGGCGGTCGTGATCCGCAAATAGGGGATCAGCGCCTTGTTCATCGTCGCGTCGAAGGCGTCGCGCGCATCGGCGGCCCGCGCCGTGCCCATCGAGGCGCTCCAAATGAGCGCAACGGCGAGAATGATTGTCAACATTGATGTTTTCATCGATGACTCCTTTTTTTATCGAGCGGATGATTCGCTCCGAGTTGTCTCCTTTTTATTTTTCACCCGCCATTCGTGCCGCTGCGGCCAGGCGCGCCACAGCAGATAAATGGCCGGAATGATCACCAGCGTCAGCACCGTCGACGAAGCCAGACCGCCGATCATCGGGGCGGCGATGCGCTTCATGATCCGCGTGCCGGTTTCGGTGCCGAACAGGATCGGCAGCAGACCGATCATCGTGGTGGCCACGGTCATCAGCTTGGGCCGCACGCGTTCGACCGCGCCTTCGGTGATCGCGGCTTTGAGCGCGGCGAGCGAATCGAGCCGACCTTCGCGGCGATAGCGCTCCACCGCTTCGTCCAGGTACACGAGCATGACCACGCCGGTTTCCGCGGCCAGCCCGGCCAGCGCGATGAAGCCCACCGCGACGGCCACCGACAGGTTGAAGCCGGCCAGCCACATCAACCACACGCCGCCGACCAGCGCGAAGGGCAGCGTGATCATCACCAGCGCGCTTTCGCCGAGGTTGCGGAAATGGATGTACAACAGCAGGAAGATGATCGCGATCGTCAGCGGAATCACCACGGCCAGGCGCTTTTGCGCGCGCTGCATGTATTCGAACTGCCCCGACCAGACCATGGTGACGCCCGGCGGCATCGGTACTTGTGCGGTTACCGCCTTCTTCGCGTCGGCGACCCACCCGCCGAGGTTGTCGGTTTTCAGATCGACGAAAATCCACGCCGTGCGCCGCGCGTTCTCGCTTTTAATCGCCGGCGGGCCCTTGACGACCGCGATGTCGGCCACCTGCGCCAATTGCACCGTGTGCCCCAGCGGCGTGGGCACCGCGACGGCGGCGAGCTTTTGCGGATCATCGCGCAGCTCGCGCGGGAAGCGGACGTTGATCGGATAACGCTCGAGCCCCTCGACCGTCCAGGTGACGTTCATGCCGCCGATCGCGCTGCGCACCACGTCCTGCACGTCGGCGACGGTCAGCCCGAAGCGCGCCGCGTCCTGCCGCCGCACGGTGATGTCCAGGTAGTTGCCGCCGACCACCCGCTCGGCGTAGGCCGACGCCGTACCCGGCAGATCGCGCACCACCGCCTCGACGCGCTCGCCCAACTCGGCCAGCACGTTCAGATCGTCGCCCAGCAGCTTGATGCCCACCGGCGTCTTGATGCCCGTGGCCAGCATGTCGATGCGCGTTTTGATCGGCATCGTCCAGGCGTTGGTCAGGCCGGGGAAGCGCACCATCGCGTCGAGTTCGCGCACGATGTCCTCGATCTTTTTGCCGCGCGGCCATTCGCGTTGCGGCTTGAGGATGATCGTCGTTTCGATCATCGACAGCGGCGCGGGATCGGTCGCCGTTTCGGCGCGGCCGATCTTGCCCAGCACGTGCGCCACCTGCGGATGCGAAGCGATGATCTTGTCGGTCTGTTGCAGCAGTTCGCGCGCCTTGGTGATCGAAATGCCCGGCGGCGTGGTCGGCATGTACAGCAGGTCGCCCTCGTTGAGCGGCGGCATGAACTCGCTGCCCAGCCGCGCCAGCGGCAGCAGCGTGACCAGCACGATGACGACGGCCGCGGCGATCGTCGTTTTCGGCCGCGCCAGCACCAGGCGGATCACCGGCCGGTACAGTTTGATGAACAGGCGGCTCAGCGGATTTCTTTCCTCGGCGCGAATACGGCCGCGCACGAAGTAGTACATCAGCACCGGGATGATCGTGATCGCCAGCACCGCCGACGCGCCCATCGCGAAAGTCTTGGTGAACGCCAGCGGCTTGAACATGCGGCCTTCCTGCTGCTCGAGGGTGAAGACCGGCAGGAAGCTGACGGTGACGATCAACAGCGAGAAAAACAGCGCCGGGCCGACTTCCTTGGCCGCGCGCACCACCAGGTCCAACTGCGGCGCGTGCGGCTCGCGCTCGCGGTGTTTGTGCATGTTCTCGACCATCACCACCGAGGCGTCGACCATCACGCCGATGGCGATGGCGATGCCGCCCAGGCTCATGATGTTCGCGTTGATCCCCAGCAGGCGCATGACCAAAAAGCTGATCAAAATGCCGACCGGCAGCGTGAACACCGCGACGAACGAACTGCGGAAATGCAGCAGAAACAAAATGGTGATCAACGCGACGACGATCAACTCCTCGATCAGCTTCGAGGTCAGCGTCTTGATCGCGCGCTCGATGAGATTCGACCGATCGTAGGAAGTATGGACCTGCACGCCTTCGGGCAGCCCGGCGGACAGTTCCTTGAGTCGCTGCTTGACGCGCCCGATCACCTCGCGCGCGTTTTCGCCGTAGCGCATGACCACGATGCCGGTGACGACTTCGCCCTGACCGTTCATCTCGGTCAGGCCGCGCCGCAGTTCCGGCCCGAGGTGAATGTCGGCGACCTGCGCCAGGGTGATCGGCGCGTGGCGTATCTTATCGAGCCCGACCGGAATATCGCGTAGATCGTCCAGGCTTTTGATGTACCCCTTGCCGCGCACCATGAATTCGGTTTCGGCCATCTCCAGCAGCCGCCCGCCCACGTCGATGTTCGAGCGCTGCACGGCCATCATCACCTGGTTGAGCGTCACGCCGTAGGCGCGCAGCTTTTCCGGATCGACCTCGATCTGGTACTGCCGCACAAAGCCGCCGACCGACGCCACCTCGGCCACGCCCGGCAGGCTCATCAGGTCGTAGCGCAAATACCAATCCTGAAGCGAACGCAGTTGCGCCAGGTCGTGCCGATCGCTGGTCAGCGAATACATGTACACCCAGCCCACGCCCGTCGCGTCGGGGCCCAGTTGCGGCGTGATGCCGGCGGGCAGGCGGCCGCGCGCGAAATTCAGGTACTCCAGCACGCGGCTGCGCGCCCAGTACAGGTCGGTGCCGTCCGCGAAAATCACGTAGACCATCGAGAAGCCGAAGAAGCTGTAACCGCGCACCGTCTTCGCGAAAGGCACGGCCAGCATCGCGGTGGTCAGCGGATAGGTCACCTGATCTTCCACCACCTGCGGCGACTGGCCGGCGAACTCGGTGTAGACGATCACCTGCACGTCCGACAGATCGGGAACCGCGTCGACCGGCGTGGTCGCCGTCGCCCATACGCCCAGCGCGATCACGATGCCGGTGACGACCAGCACGAAGAATCGCTCCTTGACGCTATGTTCAATGATCCAGGCGATCACGCGTGTTTCTCCTTCAGTGATTGTGCGCCCGCGCGGCCATCAGCTTTTGCGTGGCTTCCTGCAACTGGCTTTCCGAATCGAGCAGGAACTGGCCGGAGACGACGATTGTCTCGCCTTCGCGCAGGCCGTCGACGATCTCCGTGGCGCGGTTGTCGCCGACCAGCCCGGCGACCACGTCGCGCGGCTCGAAGCGGCCGGGCGCGGTGTTCACGAACACGAAGCGTCGCTCGCCCGAGGCCATCACCGCCTCGCTGGGCACGGTGAGCACGTCGCTTTTTTTCTGCGCGGCGATGTGCACGGTGGCGAACATGCCCGGGCGCAGCGTCAGGCCGGGATTGGCGAACTCCAGCCGGATCGACAGCGTGCGGCTGCGATCGTTGAGCGTCGGATAGATGTAGTTGACCGTGCCCGACAGCGTGCGGCCCTGTTGATAGGACAGCTCCATCGTCGCCGGCGCCCCCACGGCGATCCACGGCGCATCGAACTCGTACACTTCGGCCTTCACCCAGATGACCCCCAGGTTGCCGATGCGGTACAGATCCTCGCCCGCCATGACGCGTGCGCCCTGGACGACGTTCTTGAGCAGCACGTAACCGCTGCGCGGCGCGATGATCGTCAGTTTCATTTGCGCGTTGCCGGTCTTGAGCACCTGGTCGATGTGCCAGGCCGGCACATCCCACAGTTCGAGTTTGCGCCGCGCGGCGCGTGTCGTTTCGTGTTGCTCGCCCCAGGTCTTGGCGGCCAGCACCAGTTCCTCCTGCGCGTTGACGACCTCGGGCGAATAGATCTGCAGCAGCTTTTGTCCCTTTTTGACGTACTGCCCCGTTTCATCGACCCAGATGCGCTCGACCCACCCCGAGAACCGTAGGTTGATCACCGACAACTCGTTTTCGGCCACTTCCACCTCGCCGATCGTGCGCACGTGCCGGAAGACTTCGCCGCGCGCCACGGGCGCCAGCCGCACGCCCATGTTCTGCTGGACCGTCGGGTCGATCGTCACCGCCGGTTTGCCTTCGCCGCCGGTCGACGGGGCCGGCGCTTTCACCGGAACAAGCTCCATGCCGCAAATCGGGCAAGTGCCCGGCTTGTCGGAAATGACGTTCGGATGCATCGAGCAGGTGTAGAGCGTCTTGCCTTCCGGCGCGGGCGTCGCCGCCTCGTCGGCGATTTCCTTTGGCGCCAGATCCATCCCGCAGATGGGGCAGGCGCCCGGAGCGTCCTCGACAATCTCCGGATGCATCGGGCAGGTGTAAACGGTCCGCGTCGCCGCATGCTCGTGTTCGCTGTGCACATCGGCGGCGGGCGGTGACTGGCAGCCGGCCAGGATGATCACCAAGGCCAATGTCACCCACAGCGGCCGGAGTTGGATGATTCGTTTCATCGTCGCTTCCTTTACTCGCCGGTTTCGCCGATCAGCGCGTCCACGCCGATTTTCATATTCATCGCCGTGAACTGCGCCTGGGCGATGACGCGTTCGAAGTCGATCAACTGCGCCTGCGCCTGATACAACGCGGTGAAGTCGGCGCGGCCCGTCTGCCAGGCGGCCAGCGTGCTTTCCAATGTCGTGCGCGCGAGAGGAACGAGCCGGTCGCGGTAGAGGCGCGCCTTGTCGCTCGCCCGTTGCCACTGCGCCAGATCGGCCGCCAGCGCGCCGCGGATGTCATTGCGCGCCGCCTCGAGTTCCTGCCGCGCCGCGCCCGCCTCGGTGGTCAACGCCCGGCGCTTGGCGCGATACTGCCCGGCCACATCCAACGGCAGCGGAAAGGCGAGACCGAACGACACGAAATCGTCGCCCGGGTCCATCGGCAGTTCCTCGCGGTAGCGGTAGCCGGCCCAGACCGACACGTCGGGCCACGGCTCGGCCCGCGCCAGGCGCGCCGCTTCCTCTTTCTGTTGCGCGGCCGCGCGCCACATCTTTAATAGGGGACGATCCGCGTCGGCGCGCTCGATCAGCGCGGCGAGCTCGCCCTGCGGCGAAGTCGGCGGAATCTGCGCCGGGGTGACGATCGGCGTGCCGGGATCGCGGTGCAGCGCGGCGTTGATTTTCGCGGTCAGCGTCGCTTCGTCGCGCGTGAAGTCGCGTCGATCCTCGCGGAGCTTCTCGGCGAGAATGTCCAGGCGCAGCAGGTCGGCCTGCCCGGCGCGGCCGGTTTGATAGGAAGCACCGACCGCTTGCCGCAGTTGCTCGACCAGCTTCAGATGTTCGTCGGTCAGCGCGGCCAGGCGGCGCGTCAACGCCAGTTGCCAATAGGTCTGACGAAGCAGCCCGGCCAATTGCACCTTGCGCTCGGCCAGCCGCCATTGCATCACTTCGGTTTCGGCGACGGCGGTCGCCTCGCGGCGCGCGTTCTTGCCGGGGAAGGGCAGCGCCTGGCGCAACACGAACTGCACGCCGCTCATTGGCGATTCATCCAGCGCCAACGTGTCGTAGGGCACGCTGCTGTACTCGACCGAAAACACCGGATCGGCCCACATGCGCGCGCCTTCACTGCGTTCCTGCAAGGCGGTCACCTGTGTCGCCATCGCCGCCAGATCGGGATTGGCCGCGAAAGCCTGGGCGACCAGTTCGTCGACCTCCTGCGCCTGCGCTTCCGGCGACGACGGCAGCGCCGCCAAGATAAGGAAAATGATAATAATGGACCGAAGTTTCATAATTTTCTCGTTGCACACTTTTATTTTCTCGCCGGGACAAAAACCATATCCCGTATTGGGTTCAGCATAATCACTATATAGTTGGAATGCCGCAACAAGTGCCGATAAAAACCGTACAATATCAGTCAATTATTGAACAATATTCAATAGTTATTATTTTTCATGAGGCGAAAAAATAATTTGTCGCGACCGGTTGACGGGTACGCGTGTAAGGGATATGTTGTTACCAGGAGGCGTTTATGGAAACTTTACCCCGCAAGCAACGGCAGATTTTGGAATTCATTCGCACCCATCACGAACGCGAAGGCGTGCCGCCCACCTACCGGGAAATCGCGCTGCACTTCGGCGTGACCATCTCCACCATCCAGGAGGCGATCGCGGCGCTGATTCACAAGGGCGCGCTCGAACGCGTGCCGGGCAAATCGCGCGGCCTGCGGGTCGTCGAGGATGTTGTGCATACGCCGGCCACCGTGCCGATCGTCGGCCTCACCGCCGCCGGTCCGCCCGCCCTGGCGCTGGAACACATCGAAGGGCATCTGACCATCGACGGCAGCCTGTTCCCCGAACCCAAGCTGTTCGCCCTGCGCGTCCATGGCGACAGCATGATCGAAGACGGCATCTTCCACGGCGACTATGCGATCATCGCCCGCCGCGCCCAGGTGGAAACCGGCGAGATCGCCCTCGCGCTGATCGACGACGAGGAAACGACGATCAAACGCATCTACCCCCGCGGCGACAAGGTCGAGCTGCGCCCCGCCAACCGCGACATGGCCCCGATGATCTACGACGCCCGCCGCGTACGCATCCAGGGCAAGGTCGTGGGTCTCTGCCGCAAGATGGGGTGAGGGAAAAGGTAAGGAAAAGTATCGGCTGATCCTGGAGGCTCGCTTGCGCGGGCATGACGGGAAGTCTGTCGTCTCGACCGAAGCGACCCTGTCCGCCGAAGCCTTAAATTCTACGAAGCTTTAGCGAAGTAGAATGGCGAAGGCGGAAGCGGAGTGGAGAGATCCCTTTTGTTGTTTGTGCGAAAAGGGATTCCTTCCTCCTCCGCTAAAGCTACGGCGGACCGGCCAATCGTCGCGCTAACGCGCTCCTCCGTCGGAATGACAAAAACGATGATGAAAGTTACTTTGTCATCCCGCACTCGACGCGGGATCTGGCCGCGCCAAGAAACGGTTTCCGCGCGCATCAGCGCCGGTCGAGGCTCCACACAATGAAGGTGGTATATAGGTCCAGGAATTATTCCTGGTCATCCCGGACTTGATTCGGGGTCCAGAACTCCATTACTGCCGCGCAAAGCATGGCCTACCTTTTCATTTGAGGGTATGGAAAACGGACCCACCTACGCGATGGAATTTCATCCTGGCCGAACCGTTTCATTTCTGTAAAATAGACCGAACTCCGCATTGGCACACAATCGAACTGCGAGGATAATCATGAGCGACCAACCCAGGTGCATCTATTGCAGCGGCCCGTTGTTCAACGAACATGAACGCGACGAAATGGCGCAAATCGCCCGTGCGCTGGAGGACGACGGTTTCGCCGTGTTCCTGCCGCAGCGCGACGGCCTCGAGTTTCTGCCGCTGGCGCAGATGCTTATGGCCCAGGGGCTCGACGAGGCGCGCGCCAACGCGTTGTGGGACAAGGCAATTTTCGCGCTCGACGTGTACCAGGTGGTCGAAGCGTGTGACGGTCTGGCGCTCAACCTCAACGGGCGTGTGCCCGACGAGGGCGCGGTGGCCGAAGCCGCGTTGGCCTATGCCGCGGGCAAGGCGGTCGCGGCGTTCAAGGACGACGTGCGCAGCCTGTATTTCGGCAAGGATAATCCGCTGATCGCCGGCTTGTTCGATTGGCGCGTGTGCAGCGGCATGCGCACGCTTTGCGCCGCGTTGCGCGCCGACCTGGAAAAGCCTCGGTCGCAAACGCCGCTCACATTGCCGGCGCTCGACCTGGGACGGCGCTTGTGGCAGGCAAAAAACGCGGACGACGGATTCGTTTCGCTGCTCACCGTTCTGCGCGATGCATCCTGACAATGCTTCGGTTTGCGAGTACACTGGGCGGCGAGGGAGGAGCAGAATGTTGCGAACGATTATTGGTGCGCTGCTTTTGTTTGCCTTGATCGTCTTCCCGGTGACCGGTTGCCAAAAAAATGAAAATGCATCCGGCGAAGCAGGTCCGAAAATCCCCACGGATATCGTCGGCGTTTACACCGGCGCCAAGGTGATAGGGGTCGGTAGTCATAAAGTAACGTTTACCGCCGAAATGAAAATCGGTTATGACAACAAAGTGGAAAGCCTGAATTGGCAAGAAGAGCGCAACAAGGCGTTTACCGACGATATCCGGTGGACCGCGAAAAACACCTGCGAATTTTTGCGCACGCACTATTCCAGTGAGCGCGGTTTTCAACAGACGCAAGTGGGCGAAGTGCGTATCCGGCGCAAGCAAAGTCGATTGGATATGACCGCCAATCTGCCCTTGGCGCAGGAAATCAACGAACTGCGCTTCGAATACGATTATCCGCCGGGTGCGGCCGATGCCTATGAAATCGGCGGCCAACTGAATTGGGATCCGGCCGGCCAGTGTCTGTCCGGCAATGTCTTTGCCGTCATCCCGCAGATTCCGCCCACGGCCATGCCGCGCGGTTCGTTCGTGGTCGGATTCGGCAGATCACGCGTTTTGAAGGTGATACCCGGAGCACAGGCGATGCCTTTCGAGTCGATCGGCGCCGGACCGAGACTTGATCAGAAAAAATTTTACGATTTCAATCGCGTGCAATTGACCCATGCGCCCGGCGCCTGGTTTATCGACGCGTTCAATGTCGATGCCCGCGTGAAGCGCCAAGGGGTGATCGAAACGCCGGATACCAGCTATGCCTTCGAGTTGGTCGAACCACTGCGCTGGGAAGCGAAGGTCAGCATTTGCGCCGACGGCCGCAGCTTTGTGCGTGTTCCCAATCATACCGAACCGTGGGAGATGCAACGCCAACAATGACGTAATGGCGTAACCGTTGAAACTTCTTATGTTTCTGGGGTAGCCGACCGATAAGCGGACCATGTCCGGATTGGTCCGACTGTGCGAGGCAAAAGTCCCATGAAAGAATTGCTGGTTTCCGAAATTCCACCCTTCCGCAACCTACGCATACAAGTCGAGGTGACCACGCACTGCAACGTGCAATGCAAAATGTGCGTTCGGCCGCAAATGATCAAACAGGTCGGCGCGCGTCATTTGGATTGGGATGTGTTCGTGAAGGTCGTCGAGCAGGCCCCGCCCGGCTCGCGCTTTTGCCTGCAGGGCACCGGCGAGCCGTTTTTACACCCGCGTTTTTACGACATGATCGCCCTGTGCAAGCAGCGCGGCTTCTATGTGGAAACATACACCAACGGACTGTGTTTCGAACCGTCACGTGTTGTGGAATCAAAGTTGGATTTTCTTGTGCAATCGTTGCTTGGCGGCGACGGTCCCGGTAACGACGCCCGCATGAAAGGCGGCGATTTCTCCACCGTGCTGACGAACCTCGAGGCGCTCAATGAATGCAAACGTGAGCGCAACGCCGAACGTCCCAAGCTCGGTTTCAACTATTGCGTGATGCGCGACAATGTCGATGAAATGATCGAGGTCGTCGCTTTAGCCGCGCGGCTCAACGTCGTGTATATCGAATTCAATCCCGTCGGCGACAATTCCGAGCTGCTGGCTTCGCACAGCGAAATCCAACGCGTGCGCCCGGCGGTGGATGAGGCGGCCAAGGCGGCCGGCATCCGTATTCAGTTGTACGATTTTCAGCCGGGAACGCATCCGCGCTATCTCACCTGTTCCTGGCCTTGGACGGGTTATTATATCACCGTGGACGGCCGCGTCGGCCCCTGCTGCACCCGGCCGCATTTGGCCTCGGCCTGGATCCCCGGACACGTCAACGAAATCGAAAACATGCAGGCGTTGTGGGAAAGCAAAGCCTACCAAGCGTTTCGCCGCGCACTGGCCACGCACCGCAAGGAATCGGTGCCGCAAATGTGCAAGGAATGCGTCGAGTACGAGGTGGATGAATAATGAAAAAGCCGGAGGAGATCGTTCTGACCGCATCCTTGCGGGTGAAGAACGAGGAAGCCAATCTGCCGCGCTGTCTGGACAATCTTGCGCGTTTTTGCGACCACATCGTCGCCTATGACGACGGCTCGACCGACCGCACCGTTGAGATTCTGCGCAGCCATCCCAAAGTGCGCCACGTCGTGGTGATGGACAAAGGCTACTACCATGAATCGCACGACTACGGCCTCGCCATGGCGCTGGCCACGCTGACCAATCCCGATTGGATCATGCGCATCGACGCCGATGAAATCCTCGACGAAATGGGCGTGCGCCGCATCCGCGAGCTGCTGGCCATTCCTGGCTACAAGGCCTGGGCGCTCAAGCGTTTCAATTGTGTCGGCGACGAGGACCACGGCGACCTGGCCGAAATCCACTGGTGTCTGTACCGCCACGAACCGGGCAAGGTGTTCTTCTACAACATCCGCAACCACTCGCCGTTCCCCTGTCTGGACAAGATCGACGGCAAATGGGGGCAGGCGAACCTGCGCATCCGGCACTTCGGTTACGTCGACAAGGACGCCGAACTGGCCAAGATTAAGGCCGATGGTTATCATTTCGGCGACTATCTGATGCCATACTTTACCTGGGAAGAGGCGGATCCGCAAACGCCGCTGTTGTATTTCGAGGTGCCGCGTCCCTGGTATTTCAAAACGTCCCAGGAGCAGATCGCCAATATCGACATCGACACGGCGCCCGATCATTGCCGGTATACCGAAGAAGCGCCGCTCGATTTGTGGTTGAAGATGGCGTGGAATTTCACCGCCAACCTTGCGCCGACGGAAGCGCGCCAGGCTTTGCGCGAAGCGCGCGAGCTGGCGGACGAGCAGGGCGACTTTGCGAGCCGGTGCCGGCTGCGGTTCTGTGAAGCGGTTTTCGCATATGTGCTTGCCGATTGGGAGGAAGCCGACCGGGCGTTCGCCGAGCTGATGGCCGCCGCGCAGGATCGCTGGCCGCATTTATTGATGTACGCGAGGTTGTATCGCGAGCGCATCGCCCATTGGCGCACACGCGAGTTGGACGATCCGCGCGATCCGGGATTGATCGATAGCGAATGGCTCAAGGATCGTTACCTGCCGTGGTTCATCGAGCAATTGCGGCTGCGCCGGCCAGAGGAAGTTCACGTGTACGGCGCCGGTTGCCACACGATGTACCTCGACGAATTCGGCTTTTTCCACCATATTCCCGTCAAGGGCGTTGTCGACGACGCGCCCGATAAAAAGGCGGTCAATCGCTTGCCGATCATGAATCTGTCCGAAGCGCTTCGCCGCGGCGCGCAGTTGCTGATCGTCTCCACTGACGCCTATGAACCGCAGGTGATGGAACGCCTGCGCAACGACGGCGTCGCCGAAAACATGATCCAACCGATTTACTGGACGTGTGGAGACAAGCCGTTCTGGTGCGGCGAACTGGAGGCGCGATGACTATGGCGGCAATTACCGATCGCTTCGATTTGCCGACAGTCGCGCGGAACGTCGCCATGTTCCAAATCGCCTTGGCCTGCAATTTCAATTGCTACTATTGCTGCGCCGGTTCACCGCAACATAAAGACGATCCGCCGCCTCCGTTTACCAACCGGCAGTTGCTCGATGTTTTCGAGCGCACCGGCCGCAAATGGTGGTTCGTGATCAGTGGCGGCGAAACGTTTCTGTATCCGAAATTCGCCGAGTTGCTTTCTTTGTTGACCCGCGCCGGTCACTGGGTCAGCGTCGACACAAACTTGAGTCATGACATCAGCGAAGTGTTGGAAACGGTCGATCCCGACTATGTGGTCATGTTTTCCTGTGCCTATCATCCGGAAACGGAGAAGGATCCGGCGCGCAAACAAGCGTTCATGGAACGTGTCGGCGCTTTCGCCGACAACGGCTTCCGCGTGACCATCCCCTACGTCATGCACCCGCGACGTTTCGACGATTACCGGGAAGCCAAGCGCGAATTCGCCGACCTCGGTTTTCGCCTGACGCCGCAGCCGTGCCGCGCCGTCTATCAAGGGAAGACCTATCCGCAGGATTATACCGAAGGGCAAAAGAAGGTAATTTACGGCGATCAGCAACGCCCGCATTTGTTCGAGCTGCCGGCCTATCTGGGTCGTATCTGCCACGCGGGTTATAGCCTGGTGCGCATCATGCCCACCGGTCGAATCTACCGTTGTCCCAATCACTCGACCCGGTTGGGCGATGTTGCGGAGGAGCATCTGGATCTGTTTGATCGGCCGCGGCCGTGCGATAAGGAAGTTTGTGACTGCAATCGCTTCGTCCGCCAGGTGGATGCGCTGCCCGATCTGCCCTCGATGATCGACAGCTTCGCCGCGGACATCACCATCAACGAATCGCGTATTCGCCGGCGTGATAAGCATGAAGAAAAATGAAACGCCGATACGGCGCATCGTCGTCGTCCGTCTTTATGGCCTGGGGAATTTCCTGTTCACCCTGCCGTTGCTCGACGCCCTGCCGCAGGCCTATTCGCGCGCCAAGGTCACGCTGCTGCTCGATCGACGCTGCCGACAAATCGCCGAACTGGCGCGGCCCGATCTGCGCCGGGTGATCATCGAAAATGACTTTGACGCCGAAAAATGGTTTGCGCGCGAAAAGCCCGATCTGGTGCTGTTTACCTATCCCTGTGCCGATGCCGATTTGCTGCGCGCCGCCACGCGCCACGCGCGCACGACCGTCGCGCACAACGCTGGCCGCAACGAAAACCTCGCGACGATTTCCCTGACCGCCGACGAGCGCCGCCACGAAGCGTGGTTGAATCTCGACCTGCTTGCCGCCGTCGGCAAGAAACCGCGCCGTCGCCTGCCGCGTCTGACCGTGCCGCGCACCGGCCACGACGAAGCGCGCCGGTTGTTGCGTGAAAACGGCGTGACCGGTCCCTTCGTCGCGCTGCATCCGGGCTGCTTTCCCGACCTGGCGGTCAAACGCTGGCCGCCGCGCTACTACGGCGAATTGGCCGACAAGCTGCATGCCGACGGCTATGCGGTCGTGCTCATCGGCGGACCCGACGAACTCGATCTCGCCGCGCCGATTCAACAGGCCGCCGCCGCGCCGGTGGTCGACCTGATCGCCAAAACCAGTCTCGCCGGCGTCGCCGCCGTGTTGCGTAAAGCCGTCGCCGTCGTCGCCAACGACACGGGGCTGATGCACCTGGGCGCGGCCGTGGGCACGCCGGTGATCGGCATTTACGGTCCGACCTCCTGGGAGAAAAACACGCCGTTGATCGCGCGGCATTTCATCGTCCGCCGCGACGTTTCCTGCTCGCCGTGTTACCGCCCCGGCGTGCCGCTGGGCAACAAGCGCGCCTGGTGTCTGGAGATGACCACGCCGGATCTCGTGCACGACACGCTGACCGCCCTGCTGGCCAAGCGCGATTGGCGATTGCCGGAAAGGCCGCAACCCTTCGTTTCGATCATCGTCCCGACCTTCAACGGCGAGAAAAAATTGGCGCGTCTGCTGCCCTCGTTGCTCAATCAGAGTTACCCGCGCGATTGTTACGAGATCATCGTGGTCGACAACAACTCGACCGACGGCACCGCCGCGTTCGTGCGTTCGTTCGACGGCGTGCGTTATGAGTTTTACGACCGCGTGCAGACCAGCTACGCGGCGCGCAATCACGGCATCGGCGTCGCGCGCGGCGAGATTCTCGCCTTCACCGACGACGATTGCGAAGCCGATCCGCATTGGCTGTCCAACGCGGTGCAATGGTTCGCTCATCCCGACGTTGGCGGCGTGGCCGGCCGCATTCTGGGTGGCGAAACCGACAACGACATCGCCCGTTGGCAAAGCCGCCGCAAGTACCTGGACCTGCATCCCGATCTGGAAACCTCGTTGCGACCGAACGTGGTCACCGCCAACGTTTGCTATCGACGTGACGTGTTCGCCCGCGTCGGTCTGTTCAGCGAATCGATGATCTCCTCCGGCGATTTGGAGTTTTCCTATCGCCTGACCGCTGATGGCCGCTATCGATTCCGCGCCGCTTCCGATGCGACGGTGCGCCATTTTCACCGCGAAGATCTGCGCAGCCTGTTCAAGGTCAGCATGCGTTACGGCTATGGTCACGTCGATCTCGACCGCCGTTTTCCGCTCGATGAACGCACGCCGCGCGAGCGCCTGCGTGAATCCGGCCGCGCCTGGCGAAAACTGCTTGGGCAGGGCGTCGGCTTTCTGCAAACCGGTCTGAAACCGGGCTTGTTGTCGGGCCTGCGCGATGAACGTCCCGAAGAGTTTTTCGTGCGCGTGAGCGATCCCTCAAAAGCCTGCCTCGTCACCACGCCCGCATTGCGCAAAAATCCGGTCGTCGCGCAAGTGAAACGGTTTGGCATTGCGGTGATCGAAACTCCCGTTCCGCCGATGCTCGAATACCTCGATCGCGCGATGGAGCTCATCGCTGAGCGGAAACCGGCCGGGCTGTATCTTTACGCGGCCGGCCAGCACACGCGGCGGCTGCAAACGCGCGCCGGTTTCGCGGCTATGGGCGCGCAGGGCGTCATCGACGATCGCGCGCAGCCGGGACAGGAAATCGGCGGTTTGCCGGTCGTCACGCAGGACGAAGCGTTGCGACGCGGCTGCCGCACGATTCTCATTTCCACCGACGCCTTCGAGCACGAGCTGTTGCCGAAGCTGCGCCCGCTCGCCGCGCGCGGCGTCGCCGTGTTGGGTCTGTACGATGAAGAGGCGATGGCGCGTTTGGGCCGTCATCTCGATCTGCATGCACCCGAGGAACTACGCGCAATTTTCATCCCCAACGGCGAGTTGGCCGGCGCGTCGGTCGCCGCGTTGGCGCGCGGCGCGGGAATATTCCAGCGGCTGGACGCGGCCACCAACAGCCGCTACAGCGATGAATTCCTGGAGTGGATGATCACCGTCGCCAAGCGTTTGGGACGCATCGCGGGCACGATCCGCTTTCGGCATTGGTATGTATAAAATCGCCGTTGCCATTCCCTGCTTCAACCTCGGCGCGTACGTCGGCGACGCCGTCGACAGCGTGTTGGCGCAGGCCGACGCGGCGGTCGAGGTGTTGTTGATCGACGACGGTTCGACCGACGCCGCTACCATGCAGCGCCTCGATGAACTGGCGCGGCGCGAACGCGTCGAGTTGCTCCGCACGCCCAATCGCGGCGTGGCCGCCGCACGCAACTCCGGCCTGGAAAGAGCGACCGGCGAGTTCGTCATGTTCCTGGACGCCGACGACCGTCTGTTGCCCGGCGCGCTACGCGTCATGGCTGAAGCGCTGGCGCGCGAACCGCAAGCGGCACTGGCCTATCCGGCGTTTCGGCGCGGCGACGACGGGCGTGAAATTCATCGCCCCGCCTTCAACCGCCTCGCGTTGCTGGCGACCAACACGTTATCGATCGCTTCGCTGGTGCGTCGCTCGGCCGTCGGTGACGCTCGTTTCCGCACGACCGACCGCGGCTTCGAGTACGAGGATTGGGATTTCTGGCTGCAACTGACCGACCGCGCACCGGCGCTGTACGTTCCGCAGGCGTTGTACGAATACCGTATCCGCCCGCACAGCCGCGGCCAGGCGGGCAATCGGCATTACGCCGAGGTGATCGACGATCTGCACCGCTTCAACGCTGCCAGCTATGCGCCTGCCGCGCTCATGGCCGCCAAGCGCCGCTGGTGTCCCGCGTTGACGATCCGCGCGCGTGATGACGGATCGTTCGCACATCTGACGGATTTCCTGGGGCGCGAAACGACGCTCGACGCGCAGGTCATCCACGTTGATGAGGAAGCGCTGGGGAAATTCATCCTCGACGATCAAGGCGGCAAATCGCTGGCGGTCGACGTTCTGTGCGCCTTGCTCAAACGCGCCGAAACCTACGACGCGCCGCCGGCCGTGCCGCCGGGATGGCGTTTTTCCTGGGCGTCCGCTTGGCAAGGCGGCGTCGATCCGACGACGGCCGCGGCGCGACGGTATCTTGCCGAAAACGATCTGGCCGCGCTCGGCGCCATGCAGGAACGCCTGTGGCGCTTGTCGTGTCCGGCCTGGACGGAAACTTCGCTTCCCGAAAACATCGACGCCTTGGTCGGTGAAATCGCCCGCGCGCGGTATGCCGTAGGACGTCTGCGCGATCACGGCCTGCTGCCTTACGCCCTGTTCGGCGCGGGTATGCACACGCAGCGCTTGTTGGCGGCTGATGCCTTTGTCCCTTTGCCGCGCGTGATTTTTGACGATCATCCGCCGGTCGATAAACTGTCCGGCGTTCCCGTGTGCCAACCCGCGCCGAGCGCCGAATTGCGTGCGGTGATCGTCAGCAGCGACGCGCACGAACGCACGCTCTTTGCGCGGGCGCGTGAGATGTTTCCTTCGCCGCTTCCTGTCTTGCGTTTGTATTCCTGAACTAAGAATCGAGTTTGGCGCTGCGGTTGCGCGCGGTGTGAAACATCAACCCTTCCATGGAATGGATATTCTATAATAAAAGAATTGACATTACATTATAATCTGGTGATACTAGATTGGTAACTAAACCAATCATATTTGGAGGATCCGATCATGAAGAAAGTAAGTTTAATCGCTCTGGTCATTATTTTCGCGTTTAGTGTGGTCGGCTATGCCGGACAGGTGCAGGTGCCTGGCTGTGAAATCCACGGTGTCAGTGCGAATTCCGCAGAAGCCTTAACCTATTTTTCAATCAAGAATGTTGGCACCATTTCACAATCAATAACGTATGAATTTTTTGACTTTAACGGGAATTCATTGGATGTATCCCTGGCTACAAGCAACATTCGCTTCAATAATTACGGAGCAGGAACGTTGGATTTAACTGATGCCGCGAGTGGAAAAGTATACCATAGTAATATTCCGGCAAACTCGGTGGCCTATGTGCTTATGTATACAACAACCGTAACCGGGATTGGATTCTCGGTGCGTATTACCGTGGAGCAGTACAATGCCAACGATTACGGCGTGATAAAATCGCTTGGTTTTGTCAAACACATGTGGATTCAGTACGACTCGAACGGAGATCGTGTTGCCGGCGCCGGCTGGGGTTACCCCTTGAACGGCGGTCTGGAATTCTAAGATCCAAATACAAACAAAGCCCAACTGTTCAGTAAGGAACGGTTGGGCTTTTTCCTTGGCAAATTAGAGTTGAAAAGCGAACCAAAAGTTTTTCCTGCGTCGAGACGCCAAACAGCGCACGTCTATCCTTGTCTTCCCGCATAAGAAAAAATGCGGGAGTGTTGCGGAACAATTCCGTGTACACGATGAATTGCACCGCGCCGGAAAAATCCATTGAAAGCAAACCGATTGGGAAGCGCTCGTAATTCGTCGGCGAAACTTTCCTTTCCTTGGCGATCAGGCCGACAATTCCGTAACTATCTAATGCAAAGCTCGCGCAGACGCCCGTCGGCGGCTCGGGAAACGCTTTTGTTGAATAAGGTGGGCTCAATTCCATTTGCTGAATTTTATAATCTCCCAGGTAATACAAGTAATTATTATTTATAATACCTCCGCTGATCATTTTGTGGGCGCCGGCGGGCATTGCTTCGCGCAGTCGACCATCCGCACTATCAAAAAGTCGGTAACATGTTTTTTCATGATCGTGCAGCAGTAAGCGTCCGTCGGGTAGGACGACAACCTGCGGGACGACCTCCAGATCGGTGCCTTCGCCGGTGGGCAAGATCAACTCACGGCTGTGCGGCGTTATACGAAACACGCCGCCTTCGTCGCGCAGTTGCACATAGAAAGCGCCGTCCGGGCCGAACGAACCGATCTGCACTCCGCGCCCGGTGGCAAACAACTCTTGCGCGCCCGTGGCCGGATCGATCAGCCAGATGCCGCGTTCTTCCGTGGATTTCACACCCGCCCAGTCGGTTGTGGCGATGCGCCCGTCAGGCGCCCAGCATGCGCCGAAAGGCGCTTGAATTTTATCGAGCGTAAACGTTTCACCCTTGCGCAAATACGGTCGCCGCTCGCCGGTCAATTTATGATAGTGCCGGCGCGACATTTCGTCGTCGGATCTTAGGAAAAGATGCGATCGCAGAAATTTTGCGGCGATAATATTGTCGCCGCGCTCGCTCCGCGTTTGCACCTGTTGCCGATCGGCGCGGTTGATCGACTCGATCAACTGCATTTCGAAACACGACCGCGCGATGCTGCGTTCGGTAAGTAAATTATCCTCGGGCGTGAAGTGCAAATCATACACCGGCCGCAAATCTACGCCGGTCGTCTCGCGGATCGTTTCCGCCAAGGATTGCGACGCCAATCGCTCGCCGACCGGTTCTTCGATTTTCGCGAGCGACCGTTCGATTTGCGCCAGTACTTCCGCCAGCGTAAAAGAATCGAAATAATACCTCATCTGCCGCAACGAGCGTTCGTATTGTGCGCGATAGCTGTAGAGCGCCAGGGCAATTTTGCGATTGGCCTGCGCGTTCGCTTGCCGCGCCGCCGGCTCGGCAAGGTACCGTTGCGTCTGTTCAACCAACCGCGCGCCGCCCGCGAACATCACGTCGGCGAGTTCGTACTCGATATTATCCGTATGCCGATGCACCAGGAAAAACGCACCCGCCGCGTAGCCGTCGGTGAGACGATTGTGGCGGATCTGAAATTGGTTGATGTGCAAATTGATCGTCGCCGCGTTGAAGGCCAGATTCGTTTCCTCGCCGTGTTCCAGTATGCCGCGCGCGTGCCGAGCCAATTGCGGATGCCACTCCCAGCCGCGTCCCCACAAGGCCAGATCGACGCCCGCTTCGCTCAACGCGAGCAGCGGCAACTGACGAAACAACGCGTTGCCCACTTCCGCCAAAAATGCGTGTACCAGTCGTTCGGCCGTCGCTGCCGGCAATGCGTCGCCGCCCACGTCGGTCAAGGCCCGGCGATAATCCGCTTCGAAATAATAGATTTTCCCGGCGCGAAAATCCCCGTCCACGCGGGCATAGAATTTTTCGGCGATGCGCCTGTCCGCGGGATCGTCAAGCTGCGACAGTGTTTCGGCGAAATACTGCTCCGGCGTTTTGCTGATGTTCGAAATGTACGCGACCTCGCACCCGAAGCGTTTTATCTGTTCGGCGGTCAGCTCGACGGGACGGAAAATGTGCTCGTTGGTCATCGGCTGCTGCGGCAGCAACCGGTCGGCGCGATAACCGAAGCGCGTCCAATGGCTGACGTAACCGGTGACGAAATCCCAATCGCCTAAGAGTTGCGCCGCTTCCTTGTTTTCCAGCGACGGGAAAAAATCGAGCATCGAGGTCAGAAAAATCACCCGCGTCGGATACACCTGCGCGGACTCGAAACGCATGTGGTCGATGTGATGAATGACGTGCGGTTTGAACTCGTCGATCGCCGCCAGTAACGCCGGGCCGGTGAGAAAATCCACCCGCTCGCGCTCGCCGATGATCCGCGTTTCATGCCCCAACTCTGTGAGCGCCTGTGCGATGTCGCGGTTGGCGTAGCGCACGAAATGCGAAAAGCCGCTGGAGATCTGGAGTACGCGCAACGGGCCGTTCAACTCCTCGACCCACTGCGCGATCGAGCGCCGGTCGTAATACTGGTCGATGCGCCGCTTGAGCCGCACCGCCGTTTCCGCGCGTTGTTTGACGACCTGCGATACGGCCTGCGCCGCGTCCTGCGCCGTCGCGGCCGCGCTGAGCACGCTCACTTTTTTCGGCAGCGGCTTGAACGGATCGTCCGCCAGAAATTGCTTGAACCGCGTCACCGCCTCCGGTCCGACGAAACAATAAAAATGCGCCGAGGCGATCAACTCCGTCAGATCCTGGATGTGCAGCATCGCTTTGAAAAGCTCGGGCGACGGCTCGACCACGTACAACGCCTGCCAGCGGCCGCCCGACGCGCGATGCAGCAGCGACGTCAGCGCGGCCAGTTCGTAACCGGCGCGCACGCCCGCGATCAACAACGGATCGTACTCCGGCCCGCCGGGAATTTCGCGCTGCGCCCACGCCGCCGCCTTCGAGGCCGGATCGACGGGCTCGGACACGGCGCTCAATCCCTGCTCGCTCTCCACCGCCAGCACGTAGCCGCCGCCCTGCGCTTCGTCCAGCGTCAGATCGAAGCGGTCGCGCCACTGTGCCAGCAGCGCGGCCGTTGACGGCCATCGCGCCTGCATGGCGGTCAGGTTGCGTTCGAAGTTTTGCGCGAAGTCCATCGGTCCCCGTTTATCCGTAAATGCGAAACACGTTGTCGACGTCGGGCAGCAGCTCGCGAAGCTGCGCGAGCATCTCCTCCTCGAACGAATCGGAGGAAAGCAGAATCGCCGTGTCGCGCAAATCGTCGGGCAGCCGGTCGATCACCGGCACACCCCATTGCGCGCCCAGTACGGCCTTGGCCGGATTCTGATCGAACACCGCCGCGACCGGCGGCGCGTCCTGTGTCCGTTGCCATTGCAGAAAACGTTCGGTGTGCTGTCCCGCGCCGAACAAAATCACCTGTCGGTAGCCGCGCTCGCCGATGCGCCGCAGCGCGTTCGCCCACAACCGGCGCTGTTCGGCGGCCGGCAGCGTGAAGGCCATCGCCGCCGCGGTCTTGCCGCGCCCGCCGGTATGCATCTCCACCCGGTGCTTGTGGGCGATCAGCTCCTCGTCGGACATCTCGGTCAGATTGACCAGCATCGTCTGCTGCCAGGCGCCCCAGCGGTCGAGGAACTCCTCGGGGCGTTGATGCAGCTTGCCGCGCCGCACCGCCTCGTCGTACAGCGGCGAGCCGGGGAAGGGCGTGAGGAAATTGACGCCCGCTTTGAGTTTCGTCTCGTCGAGAAACGCGATCGTCTCGTTGATCGTCTCCTCGCTCTCCGCAAACGAGCCGACCGTGATGTACCCCAGCGGGCGGATGCCGTGTTTTTCCAGCAAACGCAGCGTCGCGAGCGCCTGGTCGACGCGCACGCCTTTGCGCATCTCATCGAGAATGAGTTGACTGCCCGACTCGATGCCGAAGCCCAGCGTATCGCAACCCGCGGCGGCCATCTCGGCGATCAGCGGTTCGTCGAGCCGGCCGATGCGCCCGTTGCCCGCCCAGCGCACGCCGGGCAGGCGCTCGCGCATCAGGCGGCAGAATTCGCTCATGAACCGCCGGTCGAGCGTGAAGGTGTCGTCGGCGAACAGCACACCTTGCAGCGCGTAGCGCGTGACGATGCGTTCGATTTCCGCGACCGTGCCTTGCGCCGAACGCTGGCGGAAACGGTTGCCGAAAATCGCCTTGTCGCAATAGATGCAACGATAAGGGCAGCCGCGGCTGGTGATGATCGACAGCGCGCGCGTGGGCTGCGAAAACATCCACGCCTGTTTCATGTTCTCGGCGTAGGTGTCCGGGGCGAAGGCGTCGTAATCGGTCGGGGGCAGGGCATCCAGATCGGTGACGATCCCTCCCGGCGGCGCGGCGACTATCCGCCCCTCGCGCCGATAACCCACGCCGGGCAGACCGTCGGGGATTCGCCCGGCCGTCAGCGCGTCCAGCAGCGGAAACAGCGCGACGTCGCCTTCGCCGGGCAGCACGTAATCGACCGCCGTGTGCGCCAGCACGTATTCGCCGAAGCTCGAAGCCAGCCCGCCGCCCAGGATGATCGGCGCGTGCGGATGCGCCTCGCGCACGACTGCGGCCAGACGCTGCACGGTGGAAAAATCGGTGATCAGCCCGGTGAGGCCGAACACGTCGGCGTAAGTGGCGGCGATACGCGCGGCGGCTTTTTCCTCGTCCAGGCGCTCGACGTTGTCGTCGAACACCTCCACGTCGTGCCCCCGGCGCTTGAGCAGCGCGGCGATCAATCCCAGTCCCAGCGGAAAATATTTCGGCAGGTCGCGTTTGCGCGTGACCGGATTGACCAACAGGATCTTCAAATTCGGCTACTCCGCCTGGTTGATTAGTGGTCGACCGGACCGCTGTTGTCGTCGGGTTTTTCGATGTTGCCGACCCACCGCTCGAACCAACGCCACGGCTCGAGCACGAACCACACGCAGAAGGTCAGCACCAGACCGGTCAGCGGATACCCGATGCCGATCACCACGCCGATCGCCGCCAACGCCCAGATCGTCGCCGCCGAGGTCAGTCCCTTGACCGACACGCCCTGGTGGATGATCGCGCCCGCGCCGAGGAAACCCACGCCGGTAACGATCTGCGCGACGATCCGCGTGTAGTCGATCTGCACCGCGGCCTGTTTCAAAATCAGCTCCTGGCTCATGACGAACACCGCCGCGCCCATGCAGATCAGCGTCGAGGTCCGCACGCCCACCGGCTTGTGCGAATGGATCCGCTCCCACCCGATGACGCTGCCGCAGATGATCGTCGCGACGATGCGCACCCAGAACGAGAAATCCAGGAACACCAGATTTTCCAGCGATTCCACCGTCTCCTCCTTGTGGCGTGAACGTTCCGACCCGGTCCGGTTAACCAGACTTTATCGCAAAACCGTCCCCGGTCAAACACGCTCGCTCGTCGCGGATACAAAGATGCAACGTGACGAAAAGCGGTTCGTTTGTCGGATACAAAGCGTTACAATCGGATACAGGTTTATGACAGATTCTCTCCGGGTGAAGCTGCATACTGATCATGCCGGGAGCATTCGCAGTGACACAAACTGAAAGAGGATGCCATGAACAACGAGACGATGTGCCGGATCCTGTTGGTGGAAGACGACCTGAAATTGGCCAAAGTGGTCGGCGAATACCTCACGGCCAACAATTTCCAAGTCCTGCATGAGCCCGACGGTGCGCGTGCCGGCGGCCGCATTTTGGATGAAAATCCCGACCTGGTGATCCTGGACATCATGTTGCCGGGCAAGGACGGTTTGACCATCTGCCGTGAAGTGCGCCCGCGTTACGCCGGTCCGATTCTCATGCTCACCGCCTTGGGCGAGGAGACCGACGAGGTCGTCGGCCTCGAACTGGGCGCGGACGACTACCTGGCCAAGCCGGTGCGCCCGCGGCTGCTGCTCACGCGGATCAACGCCTTGCTGCGCCGTACGTCGCGGCAGGAACGCCTGAGCGCCGCCGACGAGGAACTGGAGCCGCGCGTCCACATCGGCAGCCTGGAAGTCGACACCGCCAACCGCACCGTGCACCTGGGCGATCAGGTGATCGAGCTGACCACCGCCGAGTTCGACCTGCTGCTGTATTTCGCCCGCCACGTGGGCAAGGTGCTCACCCGCGATCAAATCTACCGCGACGTGCGCGGCATCGAATACAACGGCCTGGATCGCTCCATCGATTTGCGCATCGCCCGTTTGCGGAGAAAACTCGGCGACGACGGCAAGCAACCGCAACGCATCAAATCGATTCGCGGGGCGGGCTATCTGATGGTCGAGGATCAATGAAACGACTGTTCATCCGCATTTCGCTCGGCATCTTCCTGGCGCTGGTCGTCTCGTCGGTCGCCGCCAGCCAGTTGATGCGTCTGACCATCGACGAGCAAATGCACGAGCGCATGCGCGGCCGCATCTTCGGCGAAGTCGATATGATGCAGGATTACCTCGATCGCGCCGGCGAGGAGGGCTTCGCCGAGGCGATCGTCCGCGTGCGTCGCTTCTCCATGGCGCCGGTGATTGTGCGTCGTCTCGGCGATCCGGAAATCCCGCCGGACGTGCGCGCCGAACTGCGCGGGCACACGCCCTTGCATCGTCCCAACGACGAAGGGATGACCGCCTATATTCTGATCAACGGCGGCGACAAGGTCGTGGTCATCGGGCCGCATCGCCGCCCGCTGCCGTTCGATTGGCGGCACCTGCTGCTGGTGCTCAGCGTCGTGCTGCCGGTCGTCGGCGTCGCCGGCTATCTGCTCGCTTACCCCTTCGCCAAGCGCCTGCGCACGCTGGAAAAAGCCGCGCAAGCCCTGCGCGAGGGTGATCTGAGTGCGCGCGCGCCCATCGATTCGCCCGACGCGGTCGGCAGCCTCGCGCAGCAGTTCAACGCTATGGCCGACAAGATGCAGGAGCTATTGGAGAGCCAACGTCACCTGATGCAGGCGGTGGCGCACGAGTTGCGCACGCCGATCGCCCGCATCGATTTTCATTTGGAAATGTTGCGTGACGCGCCCGATTCCGCCCAGCGCGAGGCCCGCGCCGAGGACATCGAAAGCGAAATCGGCGAGCTCAACGATCTGGTCGGCGAGCTGCTCGTGTACAGCCGCTTCGACGTCGAAACCGGTCCGCTGAAGAAAAAATCGTTGCCCTTGCCCGAGACGGCGCACGAGGTGGTCGACCGTCTGCGGGCGACGCGTCCGGAAATCGAAGTGCTCGTGCGCGGCGACGCCGAAGAGGTGATCGCGCACGAAACCTACTTCCGCCGCGCCCTGCAAAACCTGGTGGCCAACGCCAAGCGCTACGCGAAGTCGCAGGTGGTCGTCGAGTACGAGCGCGACGACGGCGGCCTGCGCCTGAGCGTGGTCGACGACGGGCCGGGCATCAAAGAGGAAGACCGCCAGCGGATTTTCGAACCGTTCACCCGCGTCGACGACAGCCGTAGCCGCGAATCGGGCGGCGCCGGCCTGGGTCTGGCGATCGTCGCGCGCATCCTGAAATCGCACGGCGGCACGGTCCGGGTGGCCGACGGCGGCGCGACCGGCTCGCGCTTCGTCACCTTCTGGCCCGATCGATGAAACGCAACGTTACACAACCGCGACATAAACCAAACAGACAACGAATCATCGGAATTTTATGCTTGGTTCATCGGTAGCAAACAAACCTGAAAAGGAGGATCCGATGAAACTGATAAAATTTTTCGTCCCGGCTTTGCTGATGATGATCCTGGTCATGTTGCCCGCGCTCGCCCTGGCCGAGAGCGATGAGGATTTCCCGCCCGACGATTGTCCGCCGCCTCCTCCGCCGCATCACGAAGGGATGATGGACGACATGATGGCGCAGGTCGATCTGACCGACGCGCAGGAGCAGTTGCTGGAAACGATGAAAGAAGCGATGCACGCGCACATGAAAGCCGTGCATGAACAGGCCGACGATCCAAGCCCCGAAGAATTCCACGCCATGCATGACAAGATGATGAACATGCACCGTCTCTTCGGCGACGAACTGAAAAAGGACAGCCCGGATTTCACCGCCGTCGGCACGAAGGTGAAAAAGGCCTATGACGGCACGCAGACCGCGTCGTTCAACAAGATGGTCGAGGCGATGGTCGCGTTCCATGCCTCGCTCACCGCCGAGCAGCGTGAAATTCTGGTCGACAACATGCCACAGCCACCGCAAAAACCACACGAGCGGTAAACCGGAGAATCGGTTCCGCCCCACACCGTCCTGATCTCGGAAACCGATTCGCCATCCCGGGGAAAGCGTCGTGGCAGCCATCCGCTACGGCGCTTTCCCCGTTTGTTTACCGGGAGTTGGGCGCGCCTCGCCGCCGGATACAAACCGAAACATTCGGTTACATTTTCCAAACTGAGTTGTTTTCTCGCATTTTGTACCATCGTCTTGTACGCGGCGAAGAGGTGGAGTGCCGCAAGGAGAAGAAAATGGAAAGGCGAAAGTGGTTCGGAGTTTTTGTCGGCTTGCTCACGTTGTCGGTCGTCGCTTGCACGCCGCCGGCCGGCGCGGGCCCGAATAAAGGACCGGCCGCGCCCGAAGCGCCCGTGGCCGTGCGCGTCTCGACGCTGACGCCGCAGCCGTTCACGCGGTTCATTCAGGCCAGCGGCACCGTGCAGTCCGAGCACGATGTGCAGGTGCTCAGCGAAACGTCCGGCCGGGTGGTCGGCGATTACCTCGCCCTGGGCAAGAAGGTCGCGCGTGGCCAGGCGTTGGTCGCGGTGGACGCCGAGGCGTTGCGCATCGCGGTCGACGCGGCGCAGGCCAATTACGATCAGGCGAAGCTGACCGCCGCCGAGACCGATGCGACCTTGGCGCGCGCGCAGCCGTTGCATGAAAAGAAAATGCTCTCCGATTCCGATTTCGATCAGACGCGCTACGCCGCTCAGCGGGCGACGGCCGCCGCCAAAGCCGCCGAGGCCCAATGGCGCGAGGCCGTGCGCACGTTGAACAAAGCCTCGGTGCGTGCGCCCTTCGCCGGCGAAATCGCCGACAAGCAAGTGGCGCTCGGCGACACCATCGCCGTCGGCACCGCCGTGGCGCATCTGGTCGATCCGCAAAACATGAAGGCGGTCGTCGGCGTCGGCGAGGATGAAATCGACGACATTCGCGTCGGCATGGAAGCGACCGTGAACATCCCCACCTTGGCCGGCCGCACCTTCACCGCGCAGGTGGCGCGCGTGGGCGTCAGTCCGCTGTCGCCGTCGATGACCTATCCGGTCGAGCTGTCCTTCGCCGATCTGCCGCCGGAGGTGAAAGTCGGCATGGTCGTCTCCGTGCGCGTGCCGGTGGAAACCCAGGCCGACGCCCTGTCCATTCCGCTCGATTCGCTCGTGCAGCGTTACGGCAAGTACTACGTCTACGTGGTGAATGACGGCGCCGCGGAGGAACGCCAGGTGACGCCCGGTCGCGAAAACGGCGTGGACATCGTGCTGACCGAGGGCGTCCAAACCGGCGAACAGGTCGTGGTCGTCGGTCAGGAAAAATTGAAAAACAACTCGTCCGTCACCATCATCGAGTAACGCCATGTCACTGACAAAATTCGTCGTCAAACAACCGGTGATGGTCAACTTGCTGATGCTGGTCGTGCTCGTGGCCGGCCTGCGTGCGCTCAACAGCATGCCGGTCGAACGCAACCCGTCGGTGAACATCGAGGTCGCCGTCGTCGCCGTGTCCTACCCCGGCGCGTCGCCCGAGGACGTCGAAAAGTTGATCACCCTGCCGTTGGAAGACCGCATCAAAACCCTCAACGACATCGACCAGCTCTACGCCTCGTCCTACGAAGGCCGCGCGGTGATCTTCATCGAATACGAAACCGGCATCGAGGACTACGACGCGGCGGTCAGCGATCTGCAATCCGAGGTCGAGCACGTCAAGCAGGATCTGCCGCAGGAAGCGGCCGATTCGCTGCAGGTGATCAAGATCCGTCCCGGCGACGTGTGGTCGGTGATGGACATCGGCCTGGGCGGCGAGTACGGCGTGAAGGGCATGAAGCAGCTTGCCGAGTCGATGCGCGACGACCTGCTGGAAATCGACGGCGTGAAGAAGGTCAACATCAGCGGTACGCCTACGCGCCAGGTGTGGGTCGAGGCCGACCGCGCCAAGCTGCAGGCCTACGGACTGACGCTCAACAACGTCTACACGGCGGTGAACGCGGCCAACAGCGACCTGCCCGCCGGGCGCATCAAGGTCGGCAGCAAGGAGTACATCTTCGCCGCCGAGGGCGACATCAAATCGCCGCGCGACATCGAGCAGATCGTCGTTTCCGCCGACACCTCCGGCAACGCGGTGCGGGTGAAGGACGTGGCCGCGGTCGTGGATTCCTTCGCGCGCGACGAGGTGCTCAGCCGGCTCAACGGACGGCAGGCGGTGACCGTCGAAGTGTTCATGGGCGGCGCCGGATCGATCGTCGACATCGCCCGGCAGACGCACGAGATCGTCGCCAAATACCAGGCGCGCATCACCGACGTCAGCTTCAGTGTGCTCAAGGATTCCTCGAAGGACGTCATCAACAGCGTGTCGGCGCTGACCAGCAACGCGCTCACCGGCCTCATTCTCGTTGCCGTGCTGATGACCTTCCTCATCGGCCTGCGCAGCGCGATCCTCGCGGTGATCGGCATTCCTTTCGCGTTCCTGTCGTCGTTCATCGCGCTGCATGCGATGGGCGAGACGATCAACACGCTTTCGTTGTTCGGCTTCATCCTCGTGCTGGGGATGGTCGTCGACGACGCGATCATCGTGATCGAGAACGTCTTCCGCCATTTGGAAATGGGCAAGTCGCCCAAGCAGGCCGCGATCGAAGGCACGCAGGAGGTCGTCTGGCCGGTCATCTCGGCCGTGCTGACCACCATCGCCGCCTTCCTGCCGCTGCTGCTGATGGAAGGCCGCATCGGCAAGTTCATCTACGTGCTGCCCGTCGTCGCCGCGCTGGCGCTGGCCGGCTCGCTGCTCGAAGCGATCATCGTGCTGCCTTCCCACCTGTCCGAGTATGGCCGTTTGCCGAAAAACCATGAACGGCGCCTGGGCGACCGCATGTTCAAAAAGCTGCTCAATGCCTACCGCCGGCTGATCGGCAAGGCGCTGACCCATCGCGGTCTGGTCGTCGGCGGCACCGTGCTCGCCACGATCGCCATCACGGTTTTCGCCGCGGGCGTGCTGCGCATCGAGATTTTCCCGAGCGAGGATTCGTCGAGCGAAACGCTCACCGTGCGCCTGCCCATCGGCACGCAACTGGAGAAAACCGACGACGTGATGCGCACGCTGTCCGACCGCATCCTCAACGAATTGCCCGCCGGCGAAATCGAAACGATCACCTCGCTGGCCGGTTCGGTCGTCGAGCACCGCAACCGCACGACGACCACCGACGGCGGCATGCTCACCATCAACTTTGCCGCCGAAGAAAACCGCCGCCCCAACGAGGCGATCAAGCGCGACATCCGGCGCATCGTCGAGTCGATCCCCGAAATCCGCACGGTGAATTTCGAGGCCGGCCAGCACGGCCCGCCGGTCGATACGCCGGTGGATATCCGCGTGCGCGGCGACAACCTCGACACGATGCAGATGATCGCCAAGATGCTCGAAGACGACCTGCGCGCCATCCCCGGCGTGTCTGACGTGAGCAGCGACTTCCGCCAGGGCAAGCAGAAGATCAAATTCAATCCCGATCGCGCCAAGATGTCCGCCTACGGGCTGACGGTCGGTTCGCTCGTTTCCACGCTGCGCATGGCGGTCGAAGGCGTCGAAGCCACGTCCTTCCGCGATGCCGAGGACGACGAGGTGAAGATCGTCGTGCTTTACCGCGAGCAGGACCGCGACACCATGGCCGACCTGCGGCAGATGGTCGTGAGCACCACGACCGGCGCGGCGGTGCCGTTGTCGGAGCTGGGTGAATTCACCATGGAGCGCACGATGGAAGCGGTGCAGCGTTACGACGCCAAGCGCGTGATTTCGGTGAGCGCGAACGTCGACAACGAAACGGTCAACTCCGTCGAGGCCAACAACATTATTCACCGGAAGTACGACGATCTGTCCGCGCGCTATCCGGGCTACAGCCTGGAATTCGGCGGCGAGGCGAAGCAGCGCGAAGAGGCTTTCGGCGATCTGTTCACCGAATTTCTCATCGCGCTGATTTTGATCTATATGATCCTGGGTTCGCAGTTCAAATCGTTCCTGCAGCCGCTGGTGGTCATGTTCACCGTGCCCTTCTCGCTGCTGGGCGTGGCGATGGGTTTGATCGTCGGCGGGCTGACTTTCTCGCTGGTCGCGGGCATTTCGGTGGTCGCGCTCGCCGGCGTCGTGGTCAACGATTCGCTGGTGCTCGTCGATTTCGCCAACAACCTGCGGCGCGGCAACAAGCCGGTCAATGAGGCGGTGGCCGAGGCGGGCGCGCAACGCATGCGCCCGATCCTCATGACCACGCTGACCACCATCGCCGGCCTGCTGCCCATGGCCTTGGGCGTGGGCGGCGAGGGGATGATGTGGCAGCCCATGGCCATCTGCATGATCTGGGGCCTGGCCTTCGCCACGTTGCTGACGCTCTTCGTCATCCCCTGCACGTACTCGCTGCTGGAGGATTACAGCGCCCGGGTGCGCCGGCTGTTCCGCCGCCTGGTGGGCGCGGCAGGCGAATAAGCAAGCGGCTCAGCGCCGCGCGTTTTCCTCGTCGATCCAATCCCGCGCGGCCTGGACCACCGTGTCCACGCCCGCGGCGACGTCCGCGACGCTCAGCCACACACTTTCGTCCGGCGTATGCTCCCACGCCTGCAACGGTTGGTCGTCCGCATCCACACCGACGGTCTTGGTGTAGTACAACAGCAAATCGTTGATGAACGGATCCGGCGAACTCCAGTACTGCGCCTGCCCGCCGAAACCGCCGTTGGTCGGCCGCCCGAAGGTGCGCACGCGCGGATGATGCACCATCATCGCGGGATAGATATCGCCGCCGCTCATCGCCCGCGGGCCCATCAGCACGGCGATCGGCTTATCGTAGAAGGTCGCTTCGTCCGCGTCGATCGACACGGTGTCGCCCACGCCCGGATCCAGCAGCAGATCGTAAATCGTCGCGCCGTCGGGATCGCGCGGCACGAAGCGCATGATGAAATCGACGTCCGTGCCGAACAGCGACGCGTTGCCGTCGCTGGCGTGCGGAATGCCGCCCTGGTTGAAGCGTTGGTCGATGATCAACGCGTCGGTGTCCATCAGCGCCTCGACCGCCTCGGTGTATTGTTCGCCCGCGCCGAAGAACCACTGATAGACGTAGATGTAACCGATGTTCGTGCCCTCGATTATCCCGTATTGCACGTGGCCGTGACCGTACAGCGCGTCCGACGGCTGGTCGCTCCAGAACTCGTACGGAAACTCGACGCCGGCCACCGGCAACTGGTCGGAGCACAAAATGTCGCTGCCGTAGGCGACCAGGTCGTCCGTGGCGATGTGCTCGATTGCCTTGGCGTCGCCGCGTTGCACGTCCAGCGTGGTGAACAAATGCGCGTTGTCCAGCGCGACCTGCAGCCGGCGCACGCGCTCGGTTTCCGCCGCCGAACCGTTGGCCCCGCAGGCGGGCAGCCGGCGCTGATCGATGTCGGCCAGATTTTCCGCCCACGTCTTGCCGTCGTAACCCAGGATGAGATCCCCCGGCTGCAACCCGGCCGGATTGTCGTCGGTCACGCGATAGACGACCAGTTCGTCGTCCGGCGTCGGCGTCACGCACGCGCCGTAATAGGACGTGTAGTAGTTGTTGCTGAACACCGGCGGGCGCTGCTCGGTGGTCGACTGATAGCACACGCGCACGCTCTGGATCGTCGTGTGCGTGTCGTGCAACTCGTCGATCATCGCGTTGAGCAACTGAAAAAAGCGACCGTAGCTTGCCGCGGTCTGCACCTGCGGACGATACGTGTCGCGCACGGCCTGCCAGTCGAGCGTCTGGCGCTTGCTGGCGAAGCAGGCGTAGTTTTGCTCCAGCGTGCTCCACACGCGATCGAAGACCTCCAGGCGCACGTCCTCTTCCGGCGCGGGGCCCCAGAACGTGTCGACCGGATCCTCCGCCGCGTCGTCGTCGGTCGTATCGTCGTCGGCGGTGTCGTCGTCGTCATCGTCATCGTCGCCCGCGTCGTCGGTGTCGTCGTTGTCGTCGTCATCGTCGGCGCAGGCGACGGCAAGCAGCAGGCAACACAGCAGGCACAACAGTGTCGGCGCATAGACTTTCATCGAACCCTCCTTCAATGAACGAATGCGCGGGACCCTGTACGGTTGCGGTCGGACGTTCCACCCCCCATGGAGCGGCGTCAGAATAACATTCCTTACCTGAATCGGCAACAGAAAACTACCAGGTAAAAAACTTTTATATATGGTAGGTGCGAAAGGGTCTGTTTTTCTTGCTTTAGGCCGCTACGCTCCCGGCCGTTCCTGTCGGCCTGTCGGTTCGGCGGCCGCGAAGATCTCACGCCATGGAAACGAATTGCCAAATAATACAATATATAATATCACATATCAGTTTTTGTTGCCATGATTTGACGATGCCGGCCAAGGTTGTATGGGCGTCTGCCGGAAAACCGATATAATTGTTGTATTCCCGCGAAAAAAGAGCTACCTTTTTAAAAGGAGGGCAAAGAAAATGAATGCCGCCATCAAATGGTCCCTCCTGGGAATGCTCTGCGTATTATTTACAATTAATTGCACGGAAAGCTGCTACAAAGAGGAGGACAATTACGCCGATGCGGGCGATGCGCCGGCGGCGGAAGAGGCAGTCGAAGGTGCAACGGACGACGGCTGTCAGATCGGCGAAGTTCACTACCCGCTGGATATGACGCATCCGAACAAACCGTGCCTCGTCTGCGCCTATCTGGAAGACGGCATCCATCGCGGCTGGGTGCCCTTGGTGGACGGCGCGTGGTGCGACGACGGTTACTTTTGCTCCGGTGAAGGCGAGTGCGAAAGCGGCCGCTGTCGGTTGGACGGCAACCCCTGTCCGCCGGAGCAGCCGTATTGTTCGGAAGGCTACGGCGGCGTGTGCACCAGCGAACCGCTCGACGATGACGAGGACGAAGACGACTGCTGGGTGTGTGAAACCACGCGCGAGTGCCTGGATCTGTTCGGCGACGATTGGGGCTGTCTCGACCATTGCTGCGAACCGATGGACGATGACGACCTCGTCGATGACGACGTGACCGACGACGACATGACCGACGACGACATGCTGGACGACGATCTGCTCTAGCGCCGGTATTGGCCGCGAATAATATTGCCGAGCGAACGAAAACAGGGACTTGAAAATTGAACGATTCGACGCACTGCCGAGGGGGGATTCATTTAAATTTGTATCGCCCGTGCGGAGCATGTTGACAGATTGTTCCGTTTCCCGCCAAATATGACCACCGCCGCACGTTCTCCGCTTCTTTGGAGGAACATCCATGTCCGCACATCATCCGATTACCATGGCCCTGATCGGCGCCGGCGCGCGCGGTGAATTGAACCTGGCCACCTTGGCCAAGAAGCACGGCGACCTGATGAAGTTCGTCGCCGTCGCCGAAATGGACGACGAACGCCGCGCCGGCTTCGTCCGCCGCTTCGCCATCCCCAAAGAAAACGCCTTCCGCGATTGGCGCGAGTTGTTCGCCAAACCCAAACTGGCCGACGCGGTGGTCAACGCGCTGCCCTGCCGCATGCATTACGAATCGACGCTCGCCGGTTTGCGCGCGGGTTATCACACCTTTCTCGAAAAACCGATGGCGCTCACGCCCGGCGAATGCGTGCGCCTCACGCGCGAGGCCCAAGCACGCGCGCTGGTGCTCATGATCGCGCTGCAGAGCCGCTACAACAAAATCTACACGCGCATGCGCAGGCTCTTCGACGACGGACGCATCGGCCGGTTGATGAATATCGACTGCGCCGAAAACATCGGCTATTGGCACTTTTTGTTGTCCTACGTGCGCGGCATCCACCATCGCCGCGACCTGAGCCATTCGTTCGTGCTGGCCAAGGGCGTGCACGATCTCGACCTCGTTTGCTGGTACGCCGACGCGCCGGTGACCCGCGTGTCGTCCTTCGGCAAGCTGTCGTACTTCAACGCGGCCAACGCGCCCGACGGTGCGCCCGAGCGCTGCCTGGACGGCTGTCCGGTCTTCGACACGTGCCTGTTCAACGCCTACAAGCAGTTCGTCGACCCCGGCCAGCCCGACCTGCCGTGGCAACTGCTGACCGGCCAGTCGTGGGAAGCGGTGCGCGACGTGGTGTTCAATCCGCGCTTCCGCTCGATGGCCTCGGTGATCGTCCACGACATCAGCAAGGAAAACGTGCTCAAGGCGCTGCGCGAAACGACCAACGGCGTGTGCGCCTTCCGCGCCGACAACGAGGTCGTCGACCACCAGACCATCAGCATCGAGTTCGCCAACGACGTGGTCGCGTCGTTTCAACTCACCGGCTTCAGCCTCGCCTGGGAGCGCACGCTCAACCTGCACGGCACCAAGGGCGAAATCCGCTCGGCCGATTTTTCCGGCCGGTTGGAAACGCGCACCTACCAGCCGGGGCGCATCGACCGCGAGCGCATCCGCTATCACGGCATCGTGCACGGCGGCGGCGACGAGACGATCATGGTCCGCTTCGCCGAGGGCGTGCGCGACGAAAACCGCGACTTGCTCACCAACGCCGAACGCGCGCTGGAAAGCCACCTGCTGTGCTTCGCCTCCGAAGAGGCGCGCGAAAACGGCGTGGTCGTGGACATGAGCGAATTTCGCGCCCGCGCCGAAGCGGCAGCCGACAAGTTATCTTGATCGAATGACGGTCTGATAAAAACCCAATGTACAATTAACGGTCGCATGATAAATTGACCGTCCACGTTCATCGGCATGAGAGGGAATCATGCGACGCCTGACATTGAAATGGGTTTGGTTGTTACTTCTGCTGCTCCTTTGTTTATCGGCGGCGCCCGGTTGCGGCGATGACGACGATGACGACGCCGGCGCCTCGGACGATGACGATAGCGATGATGACGATTCGTCCGCCGATGACGACGATACCGTCGACGACGATACCCCGGACGACGACACCGGCGACGACGACACGAGCGAGGAACTCCTCGCCGATTTGCTGGCCAACGGCAAGCAGTATCTGGCGGCGGGCGAATACCTGGCCGCGTTCGATACGTTCTACCGCGCCGGCCGGATCGACGAGACCAGCGACGAGGCCCGCTTCGGCCTGGTGCTCGCTTCGCTGCAAAACACCGTCGGCCTGATCGACATCGTCTTCGGTCTGTTGTCGCCCTACGTGCACGACGGCACCGAACCCGACGCGTCGCCGGCGCTCAAATCGGTCGTCGCCGAGGATGACGATTGGGTCGCGGTGCTCGCCGACAGCGCTTTCCAAAATCTTATCCTGCTCATCGATGCGCAGTTGGAGCGACTGGCGGCGTTGCAGGCGGCGACGGATTTTTCTTATCTCTCCGACGGCCTGCCGATCAAGTTCAAGGAGCACGAGTTTTTCAACCTCGGTCCCGAGTGGGATACGACCGACCTGTATGTGATCGCGGCGTTCTATCACGTGCTCGATGCGCTGCTGCAATTGCTCTCCTCGCAATCGCTGGAGGGCATTGCCGATCTGGTCGAGGTCATCGACAACGGTGACGACATTCTCGCCGGCATTCTCACCGCGGCGATTGCCCATCCGGAATTGCTGACGCTCAAGGACGACGGCGGCGAGGCGTGGAACGCTTCCGCGCAGGCGTTGAGCGACGCGGCCGACGCGCTGCTTACGGCGGCGACCATGGCGGCGGCGGAAACGGACGATCAGAGCGACGACGTGTTCGTGCAAAACGAGTCGCTGGACGTCGGCCACGTCACGCACTTTGCGCTGCAGGGGCAGTTCATCACCGGCGCGCAGCAGGTGAAGCTGCTGTGGGACGGCACTTCGCTCTCGGTCAAAGACAGCCTGACGCGCCTGCGCGATCACCTCGGCGGCGACGCCGACGCGCGGTTGCGCTTCGAGGACGACCTGGTCATGGCCGTGGGCGTGCTGGCCGATTTCCTCTGGCAGGGCGTCGGCATTCAGGGCGTGCTGGCCCTGTTGCCGCTGGAGGTGAAAGAGGATCTGACCAGGTTCGGCAACGGCGAGTTGCTGCCCTCGCTGCTCATCGCCGTGCTGCCGCTGCTGGACGTGCCGACCGACGCGTTCCAGTTCGATCTGGCCGCCTTCTACTCGCGGCCGTTCCCGTTGCGCGAACTGCTCCCGTACTTCGGCGTGGATCCCTACGGCGATCAGCCCGTGTTTTACGGCTCCTATGAATGCGCGCGACTGGGGTACGCCGCGTCCGACTTCGCGCCCGGCGACGATCTGGCGATCACGTTGGCCGATCGCGGTCCGGTTGCCGCCGCCACGCCCGGCGCGGGCAACGACAGCGTCGAGGTGACCGTGCAGGCGATCGCCCCCGACAAAGCGGTCGTCGACACCGAACATCTTACCCTCGACGAAAGCGCGACCTTCGCCGCGTTGTTCGCCGCCGCGCTGCCCACGGAATCCGGCGCGACCGGCGTGGACGACAACGGCGTGCTCACCGTGCCCGCCGGGGCGAGCGTGACCACCGTCTACCTCGACGAAAACGGCGCGGAGACCTTCACGATCGACGCGACCTACGACGCCGCCGGCGAGACCGACCGCGTCTTTGCTTACGACATGGGTTGCCGATCGGGCACGGCGCGCGACTACGAGCACTTCGACCAGGCCGAATTCGCCGACGCGTATTATTTCGCCGAGCCGCCCGCGACGCTCGATCCGCTGACGCCCTACGGCGTCGCCGCGATCGACGGCGTGGCCCTCGCGGGTCCGTACTACGCGTTTTCCTCGCCGTCGCTCAACGGTCTGCTGTGGTTGAACATGTCCAACCTGCACGACGATCCGGGCGCCTACGGCTTTGCCACCGACTGGGCGCCGGCCGACGTGCGCGGCGTCAACCTGTTGCTGTATCCGCTGATCGATCTGATTGGAGGGCTGTTCTGATGAAACGGCATCACGATATGAACCGCTTTTCGCGTCGCGATTTTCTGAAAATGTCCGCCGCCGGTTTCGCCGGGCTGAGCGTCGGCGGCGCGTCGTTGCTGACCTCTTCGGCGGCGCAGGCCAGGGCCGACGAAGACACGTTCCGCTTCGCCATCATCGCCGACACGCACATCATCGACGAGTTCTACACCGGCGACGAATGGCAGATCTATCATTCGGCCAACCGCCTGGCCGCCGTGCGCGACGTTTTCAACGCGATGAACCCGGCCATCGAGTTGGCGATCAACGTCGGCGACGTGATCCACAACTATCCGTCGACCGACTACGATTTCTATTTCGAAAATTACACGCGCTTCGACCGGTACAAGGAACTGGCCGACGGTTTCAACATGCCGATTCACCCTTGCCTGGGCAATCACGATTACGACATCGGTACGATCGACCGCGGCTTCACGCACGATCTGGTCAAGGCGAAGTGGGGCCTGGACCCGTACTACAGCACCGATTACAAAGGGTGGAAATTCATCGCCGCGAACAATTTCCTCGGCGACACGCAGGACCCGTCGAGCGGCAGCTACAACGAAATGCTCGCTTCCTTCGGTGAAACGCAGTTGCAGTGGCTCGAAGCCGAACTGCAACAGGGCAAACCGACGATCATCTATTTCCATTACCCGCTGATGCTCATCAAGCCGAACGAGGTCGCCGACCTGGGCATGGTGTCGTTGCTGCGGCAGTATCGCGAGACGATCAAACTCGTCGTTGCCGGGCATCTGCACATGTGGCTGCAGTTCGGCGAAATGTACGGTCCGCCGCATTACGTGTGCGCCTCGACGCGCTACGACAAAACCGCGTTCATGATTTTCGACGTCGACACGCGCTTGCAGACGATGCGCGTGGCCAACTGGGACAAGATTTTGTGGGGCACCTACAACACCACGGAATCCGAGGGCCGTCGGTAAAAGGACCGTTGACGAGCGCCGCCGTCCCGTCCCGAGGCGCTTCTCGCTCCCCGTTTGAGAATGTGTTATAATAAGAACAACAAAACGATGGGTGGGCGGATCATGAAAACGAACATTTTCAATCTGTTGATGCACGTGGTCAGTGCCGGCGTGGTGATCGTGTTGGTCGTGTTGATGTTCAACCCGTTGGCCCGGCCGACGCAATCGCCCGGATGGTTGATCGGCGTGTATTACCTGATATTGGTTATCGTCGGCGGGGTGATCGTGGCGGTGAACGCCCGCTTGTTCAAAATCAAATAAGCGACGTCCACCGCGCACATATTGTCGGCGGAGGTTACTCCTCCAACTTCCATTTCATCTGGAATTCGATTTCCTCGACCTTCTTGCCGCGCTCGTGCTCGATGTTGATGATCGCGCGTTTGGGCACGCAAACCCGCTCGCCCGCGACCTGAATGCGGAAGGACTTTTCGTTTTCCAGCGCGTCGGCCAGTCGCCGCAATTTCTGGATGAACTGTTTTTTCGGATAGTCCTTTTCCACGTCGCGCTTTTTCTTGGTTTTTGTCGGCGCCATCATTCCTCCTTTGCGATTGAAAATTTCGATGGATCGCATAGTAGCAGATAATCGGAATGATTTCAGGCGCGCGCCAAAATATGCGTAAGAATCTCGTCCAGCGGCGCGACTTCGCACACGGCCTGTTCCTCGTAGGCCGCGCGCGGCATGCCGTACACGACGCAGCTCGTTTCGTCCTGCCCGATGGTGTGCGCGCCCGCGTCGCGCATTTCCTTCATGCCCAGCGCGCCGTCACGGCCCATGCCGGTCAGGATCACGCCGATCGCGTTTTGCCCCGCCGCCAGCGCCACCGAGCGGAACATCACGTCCACCGACGGTCGATGGCGGTTGACCGGCGGTCCCGTGCGCACCTGGACGTAGTAACGCGCGCCGTCGCGTTTGAGCAGCAGATGCTTATTGCCCGGCGCGACCAGCGCGACGCCCGGCACGACCGAATCGCCGTCGCTCGCCTCGCGGACGGTCATCTTCGAATTCGCGTCCAGCCGTTCGGCGAATGATCGCGTGAAATGTTCGGGCATGTGCTGCGTGATGATCGTCCCCGGGCCGTTGTGCGGCATGCGTTGCAGCAGGTGCGCGATCGCGGTCGTGCCGCCGGTCGATGCGCCGATGGCCAGAATCTTGTTGGTCGTGCGCCTCAGCGGGGAAGGGCGGTAGCCGGTCGCGGACGTTTTGCCGTTGCGCTTGCTCAGCCGGCTCACGTCGATCAGGGCGGCGGCTTTGACCTTGTCGCGCAGCTCGTCGGTCATTTCACCGACGGTGTAGGCCGAGCCCGGCTTGCACATCACGTCCACCGCGCCCAAGTCCATCGCCTCCATCGCCAGGTCGCCGCCGCGCGGCGTCAGCGAGGAAACGATGATCACCGGCAGCGGATAATGCTTCATCAGGCGTTGGAGAAAACTCAGGCCGTCCATGCGCGGCATTTCCAGGTCCAGCGTGATCACGTCCGGCGCCAGGCGCACGATCATGTCGCGCGCCACGTACGGATCGGGCGCGGCGCCGACGACCTCCAATTCCGGATCGGCCGCCAGTTCCTTGCTCAGGATCCGCCGCACGACCGCGGAATCGTCGACGACCAGCACCTTGACCATCGCTACTCCCCGACCGCCTGCGCCATGGGCTCCAGAATCACCGCCGCGTCGATGCGCCGCCACTCGTCGTCGAGCAAGCTGACGTACAACGCGGTGCGCGGCAGTTCGATTTGCGCTTCCTCGCGCGGGGGCGACACCTGCGGAATGCCCAGGTGGCAGATGAGGTTGGTGCCGTATGCTTTTTCCATCAGCACGCCGCCCACGACGTTGGCGATTTCGCCCCACGAATCGCAGAAGTGACCGGGGTCGTAATCGGCGGCCGCGTCGCTGCCCAGCAGGTTGGCCGCGATTTCCGCGCACAGCGAAGTCGTGGTGCTCAAAATCAGCGTGCCGCGCTGGCGCCCGGCGAAGGGCAGGTGCGCGGTCAGCACGTCGTCGTTCCAGGGCAGATGCGCCGGGGCCGGTTCGGTGAAAATGAAAGCCATATCGGCCAGCACCTGGCTGACCGCCTCGCAGATCATGTCATTGGTAATGTTCTCGTTCATGGTCCAATCCTATTCGGCGCCGAAGACGTCCTGCACGACCTGGCGGAAATCCTCGGGCCGGAACGGTTTTTTGATGTAGGCGCGCACGCCTTGTTGTTTCATCTGTTCGATGCGTTCCTGGCTGCGTTCGGTCGAGACGATCACCACCGGAATTTTCGCCAGGTTGCGCCGCGAGCACATGTGCGCCACCAGGTCCAGGCCGTTCATTTGCGGCATGTTGATGTCGGCGAACACCACGTCGATGCCCTTGCGCCCCAGCAACGACAGCGCCTCCACGCCGTTGGCCGCTTCGAAAAATTCGCCGACGTCCACGCCGGCCATCGAGATCGTTTTTTTCACCACCGAGCGGATGATGCTCGAATCGTCGACGATCAGAATGTTGTAGCTCATGGCGCTCCTTTCCCCGGCTTCTTGCGCCGGAGCCCTTACAGGTCGCGTTCCTCGCCGTTGGCGCGGATGATCACCCGCCCGTCGGCCATGAACAGCCGCGCGGTCCGCGACAGATTGCCGCCCACGTCCTCCGCCGAGATCATCACGCTGTTCTTCCAGAGGATCTTGCGCAGCACCATGTAATTGCGTTGGCCGATTTCGAACATGCCCTTGTCGTCGTAGAGCTTGCCGCCGCCGGCGACCTTGACGATCAGGTCCTCTTTGCGGCTGCCGAGGCTGTACATTTTTTTGAACAGCAACGGCACGCCCAGGTCGGCGAACATGCCGGGTTTGTCCAAACCCTTTTCCGGGTTGGTCTGCGAATTGGGCAGCATGTAATGGATCATGCCGCCGGTTCGTCGCACCGGATCGTAGACCATCACGGCGATGCACGAGCCCAGCGCGTAGGTCACCAGCATGCTTTCCGGATCGTCGGTGACCTGAATATCGGCGATGTCGACGGTGATCGTGTTCATGGCAATTCCGGCATGCGATAAACGGATGGTTTGACGGTCGAGAAACGATGCCGAATGCCGGTCAGCGTTTCCGTGTGACCGACGATCAGCAGTCCGCCCGGCCGCAGCAGCCGTTCGAATTCACTGATCAACCGTTGTCGCACGTCTTTGTCGAAGTAGATCATCACGTTGCGGCAAAACACCGCGTCCAACGGCCCGCGCAACGGGTAGGGCACCTCGTTCAGGTTCATGTGCCGAAACACGATGCGCTGCCGCAGCTCGTCTTTGACCGCGTATTGCGGCGATTTTTCGTTGTCGTCGCGGGCGGCGCGCAAACGGCGAAAATATTTGCCGCGCCACTCCGGCGGCACGTTGGTCAGCGCCGCCGAACTGTACACGCCCTCCTGTCCGCGTTGCAGCACGCTCAGCGAAATGTCGGTGGCCAGAATGCGATAATCCAACTCGCGGCCGTTCAACGCCTCGGCCATCGTGATCGCCAGCGAGTAGGGTTCTTCGCCCGAGGACGAAGCCGCCGACCAGATGCGCAGCCGCTGCCGCCCGCGATCGATCCACTGCCGCACATGCTCGGTGAGCAAATTGAAATGTTCGCGTTCGCGGAAAAAACTCGTGTAGTTCGTGCTGATCGCGTCGAGGAAGTGGATCAGTTCGTTTTCGCCCGTGTCCAGGACTTCGAGGTAGTCGCTGAAATCGCGCAGGTCCAGCGCGCGCATCCGCTTGGAGACGCGGGCGCTGACCAACGCCTCTTTGCCGTCGCGCAGGCGGATGCCGGCTTTGTCGTAGGCCAGCGAGCAAAAGCGTTCAAAGTCCTTTTGTTTCACCGGTTGTGTTCCTCGTTTCGAAAGGTGGCGACGGGGCGGCGGCCAGACCGCCCCGTCTCATGGGAAAAGAGGAAAGAAGGTCTAGAAATCCTGGAAGACCGGGTCGTCTTCCAGCGGGATCAGTTCCTCGGGGGCGTACTTGGCCTGGCCGTTGCCGCCGTTGCTTTTCGCGTGACCGTTGCCGTTGCCTCTGGTTTTGCCGTTGCCCGACGCCGGCGCGGCCGCGGCCTGCTGCACGTGCCGCGCGTCGGGCTTGCCGCGATTGAGCTTGAACCGGCCGACCATCGCCGCCAGTTCCTGCGACTGGCTCGACAACTCCTCCGAAGCGCTCGACGACTCTTCCGAGTTCGCCGCGTTCGCCTGCGTGACCTTGTCCATCTGCGCCAGCGCGTTGTTGATCTGCTCGATGCCGCGCGACTGCTCTTCGCTTGCCGCCGCGATTTCCTTGACGATATCCGCGGCCTTGCTGATCGACGAAACGATGTCCGCCAGGTTCTTGCTCACGCCGGTCGAGATGGTCTCGCCTTCCTCGGCCAGCCGGCCCGATTCCTGAATCAGCGCTTCGGTCTTCGTCGCCGCTTCCTTGGCCCGTTGCGCCAGGTTGCGCACTTCCTCGGCCACCACGGCGAAGCCGCGACCGGCGTCGCCCGCGCGCGCCGCTTCCACCGCCGCGTTGAGCGCCAGCAGGTTGGTCTGGAACGCGATTTCGTTGATGTCCTTGATGATCGCCGCCGTGCCGCGCGACGATTCCTTGATCTTCTGCATCGCCGAGACCATCTCGCTCATCGCCTGCGCGCCGACCGACGCCAATTCGTTGGACTGCTGCGCCATCGAGTTGGCCTGCCGCGAATTGTCCGCGTTCTGCTTGGTCATGCTGGCCATCTCTTCCATGCTGCTGGACGTCTCTTCCAGCGAGCTGGCCTGCTCGGAAGCGCCTTCGGCCACCGACTGGCTGCTCGAAGCGATCTGCTCGGCCGCCGCGCTGATCTGATTGACCGAATCGGCCACCGACAGCATCGCCGCGTGCTGCGCCTGAATGCCGCGGTTGAGGTGATCGGTGATCAGCTTGTAGTCACCGTCGTAATCGCCGATCGCCAGCTTGGTCAGATCGTTGGACGCCAGCGCCTCGGCCAGACCGACGATGTCGTTGAGCACCGATTTGCGCGCGGTGATGTCCACCACGTATTCCAACGCGCCGATGACCTTGCCGTGTTTGTCCTTGATCGGCGCGCCGGTGTACTCGATCGGCAGGTTCAGACCGTGCGGATCGGCCGTCGTTTCGCCGGTGCGGATCGACTCGGTTTCCATCGCCTGGCGGCAGCGGCACTCGCCGGTGTTGCAGTGCGGCGTCTTGAACAGATCGTAGCAATGACGGCCGCGCACCGCCGCGGGCGTCGAGCCCAGTACCGCCGCGCCGGCCGGGTTCATGTACTGTACCGAGTAGTTCTTGTCGATCACCATCACCGGAGTGGGGATGTTGTCCAGGTAATCGACCTTGAGCTGCGCGTCGTCGAGCGCGTTTTTCGTTTCGGTGATGTCGGTGACGAACTCCACCGCGCCCATGACCTGCCCGGCGTCGTTGTAAATCGGCGAAGCGCTGTAGCGGATCGGCAGGTTCAGGCCCGTCGGGTCGGCGGTCGTTTCGCCGGTGCGGATCGACTCGGTTTCCATCGCCTGACGGCAGCGGCATTCGGGCGTGTTGCAGTGCGGCGTTTTGAACAGGTCGTAACACTTGCGGCCCACCGCCTGCTCCGAGGTCAGACCGACCAGTTCCGCGCCGGCCTTGTTGAGAAACTCGATGGTGTAGTCGCGGTTGATGCGCATGATCGGCGTGGGGATGCCGTTCAGATCCTGCAGCGCCACGTCGAACTTCGCTTTCCATTCGTCGCTTTGCCGGCTCGCTCCCAGCGTGACGACCACGCCGCACAGCTCGTCCTGCTCGTCCATGACGGGCCGCGCGTCGAATTTCACCTGCTGCCGCCGGTCCTCGTTTTTGTGCTCGACGGTGAAGGCTTCCTCGATCTCCTCGTCCTCGGAGCGCAACACCATCTCCACCGGGGTCTTGGTTTTCTGCGCGAAAAACGCCGTCCAGGCTTTCTTGCCCAGCATGTCGGCGCTTTCGATGCCGGTCAGTTCGGTCATCGCCTTGTTCCAGAACGTGACCTCGCCCTTGGCGTTGGTGGCGAAGGTCGGCGTGGCGATCGCACCCAGCAGGTGCTTTTCGAAGCAGGGCTCCAGGCTCGCTTTGTTTTCTTTGGCTGGCATGTTCCTCTCCTTTTATCCGAAAACCGTTTCAGCGGCCGTTACAGGTCCGCCGTTTCTTCCAATTGTTTTTTGTCCTTTTTGTTGAGCACCTTTTCGATGTCCAGCAAAAAGATGACCCGCTTTTCGTGCTTGCCGACGCCGAGGATGAAATCCACGTCGATGCCGCCGGAGCCGAAATTCGGCGGCGGATCGATCTGCCGGCTCTGAATGTTGAGCACTTCCTGCACCTCGTCGACGAGAATGCCCATCGTCAGTTCCTGTCCCTCGCTGTTGATCTGCACCACGATGATCACCGTCTGGTCGGTGACTTCCGTGGCGCCCAAGCCGAGTTTCAGGCGCTGATCGACGACCGGAATCACTTTGCCGCGCAGGTTGATCACGCCGCGGATGTACTCGGCCGTGCGCGCGACGCGGGTGATTTCCATCATCCCGATGATCTCGCGCACCTTGAGCAACTCGAGTCCGTAAACCTCATTGGCCAACCGGAACGTCATGTACTTGCCGGCCAGATGGTGAGCGATGGAAGATTCCTTTTCCGGATTCGCCTCGGTTGCCGTTTGCCAGGCCATGGCTTCGCTCATTTCCGTTCTCCTTCCCTCTTTGATTTCCTTGGGGACGGGTCAGGCGTTCGCCGCCCGTTCCATTTCATCAATGGAATTGGACGCTCTCCGATGCAGTCCGATATCCATCATCCTTCGCAATTGATCGGTATTCAGAATCAACCCGACGCGGCCGTCCGAGAGGATCGCCGCCCCGGAGAAGCAATTCAGACAGTCGCTTTCCGCGGTCAGATTTTTGATGACCACCTGTTGCCGCTGCAGAATCTCCTCGACCACCAGGCCGATTTTCTCGCCCGCGCTTTCCACCACCACGACCATCGAGGGGCGCTCGTTCCGGTCGCTCTCGATCTGCAGCAGATAGTCCAGCCGCACCAGCGGAATCAGTTCGCCGCGCAGGCGCAGCAGTTCGTCGCGCCCGCCGTAATCGTGGATCATCTCCGGCGTGGGCTGCAGCGATTCGACGATCGCCAGGGTGGGGACGATGTACTGCTCGGCCCCGCACTTGATCAGCATGCCGTCGATGATCGCCAGCGTCAGCGGCAACACCAGTTGGAAGACCGTGCCTTCGCCTTCCTTCGACTGAATCGAAATGCGTCCGTGCATCGACTCGATGTTGCGCTTGACCACGTCCATGCCCACGCCCCGGCCCGACACCTCGCTGACCTTCTGCGCGGTGGAAAAACCGGGTTCGAAAATGAGGTTGAACAGGTCTTTTTCCTGCGGATTGTCGTGCTCGTTGAGCAATCCGTTGGCGATCGCCTTGCGCCGGATCGCCTCGCGGTTCAGCCCGCGGCCGTCGTCGCGGATCTCGATGATCACGTTGCCGCCCTGGTGGAAGGCCGACAGCGAAATTTCGCCTTCCTCGTCCTTGCCGGCCTGCCGCCGTTCGTCGGGCGTCTCGATGCCGTGGTCGGCCGCGTTGCGCATCAGGTGCACCAGCGGATCGGCGATGCGTTCGACCATGCTGCGGTCCATTTCGGTGTTTTCGCCCGACAACTGCAGCTTGAGCGGCTTGTTCTGCTTCTTGGACAGATCGCGCACCAGCCGCGCCATCTTCTGGAAGACGCTGCGCAGCGGCACCATCCGCATTTGCAGACCGACGTCCTGCAGGTCCTTGCTGATCTTGCGGAACTGTCGCAATGTCGTGCGCGCCTTGAACAGGTTGACCCGCGCACTTTCGCCCAGTTGCTCGAGCATCGACTCGGTCAGGTGCACGATCATCGATTCGACGACCGCCAGCTCGCCGACCAACTCGACCAGGTTGTCCACCCGGCGCACGTCGACTTTGATTTCCTGCAGCTCGGGCCCGCCCTCGCGGCTCTGGCTTTGCCGCGCTTCCTGCTGCGCGCGCAGGGCCTTGTCGATTTTCTTCGCCGGCACCTTGCCGCTGATGACCAGTTCCTCGCCCAGGCGTCGTCCGGAGGCCTTCTGATCGGCCAGCGCCCGCTCGACCACGTCCGCCGGAATGCTCACCGGCGGCCGGGTGAGAATGTCGCCCAGGCGATCGCCCGGCCCGGCTTCCGGCCGTCCTTCGAGCTCTTCCTTGACCACCGACTGGATGCGGTCGACCAGGCAGAACAACGGCCGGTACGAAGACAGATGACGATCCGTTTCCAACGCCCGATGCACGCGGTGAATCAGGTTGCGCAGCATCTCCGTCGCGTCGAAACACAGATCCAGCACCTCGCCCTCGAGCCGCAAATCGCCGGTCTGCACGCGCGAGAGCATGGTTTCGGTTTCGTGCGCCAGGCTGATGATGTCGCGCAACGAGAGGAAGCCGGCCACTCCCTTGGCCGAATGGAAAATGCGGAAAATTTTATTGACCTTCTCCTCGTCCTGACCCTCGGTTTCGATGGCCAGCAAGGTCGTGTCGGTTTCCTGCAGCCGCTCTTGGGTTTCGGTCAGAAAATCGTTGAGCAGCTCGTTGGTTTCCTCGTCGTCGGGAAGGCAATACGGTTCGTCGACGATCACATCGTCCGATGACGGATCGGCGTCGACATCCTGCTGATTGATCGCTCGTATTCCCGCGATCAAGGCTTTGCCGGACGGATCCGGCAACCCGTACGCGCGATAGCGTTCCATCGCCTGGGTCATCCAATCCTTGCCGGTCAGCAATGTCTCGATGGTCTGCCTCGGATTCCGCGGGCTCTCCAATATCGTTTCCAATTCGTGACAAACGTACTCCAAGTCGGTCAGTCCGATGACGCCCGCTTCGCCTTTTAATGTATGCAGCCGGCGGCGTATATCGTGCAAACGCTCGCAATCTCCGTTTTCGAGCGCCAGAATGTCGGCTTCGATTTCCTGAAGGGCAGCGGCCTGCCCATTCAGGAAATCGAAAAAGATTTCTTCATCCACATGTTCGGGGAGGGAAAAGCTCATTTTCTTGGCTTCCTCATCCAATAAAGAAGCATCCAGGGATTCTGTGGGTTGAGGGGAATCAGGGACAGTCCGTTGTGTGGATGAAGACACTTGTGGAGAGGGAGGATCGTTTTCTTGTTCGGTTGCTTCCGATGGCCTTTTGTATTGTTGGGCGATCTCCGCGAGGATCTCGCCAAGGGCATCCCGGTCGGCGTCCGCGTCCTTGGTGTTGTCCAGAATCAGGTCGGCGACATAAAGGTTGGCTTGCGCCAGCAGGTCCTTGCTGTTCTTCTGCGTGTCCGGAATCGCCTGGTCCGCCTGCGCCAGCAATTCCATGATTCGATTCAAAACGGCTTTGTCTTCCGTCGAGGCCTGGCTGACCAACGAGGCAATTTCTTCCAAGAGAACAGCAAGCTGCTCGGTCGACATTCGTGGTTCTCCTTTTGCTTGGCGCAAGGGGGGAGACAGGACCTTTGTTTGCTCTGATTATTTTGTTTTCCGTCCACCCAAAACCAGGTTCCTATTTTCTTCATCCGTAGGGATCGGGAAATTCGTGGAAAAGGATGATACCAAATGATCGCCGGTTAAATGCTAGGTAAAAACTGGTATTATGATAGGGATAGTAGATGTTTTCGGAGATTGATCTTCTTATTGGCCAGGCCCAGTTTGTCGCGGATATTTTGCCGGTGAAAATTCACTGTTTTTTCTGATACCATCAATGCTTCTGCTATTTCTTTCGTTGAATGCCCGTCCCGGATGTAATTGCATATCTCCAGCTCTTTTAATGTTAAGTCGGAGAATGCCGTGTTCATTTTTTTCATATAGGGCGAAAGCGCATTGTTGATATCCATCTCAATTGTTTTAACATAAGCGGACTGATTGGAATTGAGCGTGCTGTTCTTCAAACGGGCCAGGTTGGGCAACACCAACCGCTTCAGATTATTGCACAATTGCTCTTCCACGATCTCCCGTTCGCGCTCTTTGTGTTCCAGCATCACTTTCAAGGCAATGTTGGTTTCTTCCAGTTTGGCTTTCTGTTCCTTGAGTTCTTCGTCCGCCTGTTTGACCGGCGTCATGTCGCGCAGCAGATGCACCACGCGAATCGGCTTTTTATGGTCGTCGACCGCGGCTACGCTGGAAAAACACCGGAAATAGTGGGAAGCCCCTCGAATATCGCGGGTGACGAATTCGTTCTTGTGCGTTTCATTGTCTTTCAACGTCTGGTCGACCGCGCAAAAGTCGCAGGAGGTCCGATCATGGTTGTAGGCCTCGAAGCAACGCTTGCCGATGATGTCCTCCCCGAATAGTTGGAGTGCGTTGTTGTTGGCCCAGACGATCCGTTTTTTCGGATTGATGATCGTCACCGCGTCGTCGATCGCTTCAATCAACTCGCGCACCGGCTGGTAGTCGAACGAGATTTTGATCGTCTTGGATTGGCCCTTCGCCTTCGGCGCCTTTTGTTCCTCTTTCCATTGCAGGAACTCTTCCTGCTGCTTGCGCATGTCCATTTCGCATTGAATTCGTTCGGTGATGTCGTGGAAGAGGGCGACCTTGCCTTGGAATTTCTGGCTGAAGTCCTGCATTTTCTTCATCTTGACGATGTAATGCCGCTTTTCGATCTGGGTTTGAAACTGCTTTTCGCTTTCTTCCTCGTTCAACGTGGGGCGCATGGTTTTCATCTGCTTGAGAATATCGCCCATGACGTTTTCCGCGAGTTGATCGCCGTAATAAATGGAGCCGGGAAACGCGTCGCTTTTGACCAGGTTCGTCGCGGCGTGGTTGAGATTCTCGATTTCGTTTTTCTCGTTGAATAGAATCACCGGTTCCTGCAGACTTTCGAAGATCGTCAGGTATTTGGTTTTTTCGTTGGTCATCTGCAGGTTGCTTTCCCGCAGTTCCGTCAGCTTGTGTTGTTCGTCCACCGCGGACCACTCGGTGCAAAAACCGATTTCCACCCGGTCGAAAAACAAGTCCACGACCCGGCGATATTCCATCGCCGTCTCCGCCGGTAGATCGGTCTCGCGGTCGATCAGATCGAGGTAGCTTTGCCGATAGTATTTGATCAGCCCCAGAAACATCGAAAGCGAAACGCCGCGCCGGCGATGCAGCCGCGCTTCCTTGATCGCAAAGGCCGATAGCGGATCGTTGACGAAATCGTCGTGCGACACGATCGACGGAATCGTCACGTTGTCCTTGATCGCCTGAATCAGACTGTTGGACAGCTCTGCGATTGAAATACGCCAAGCCTCATACAACGTCGATGTATAGCGGGTATAGTCATAATTTTCCGCGTATTGAAAGATTCGTTGTATCAGCCATTGCTCGTTTTTTAATAGCAGATCTATCAGTGGTTTCATGATAACTCTCCAATGATAAATCCCCGAATTTGCCCGAAAAATATATGTCCTAGTTTCGGCTTAATTGGGCATTGACACAAGCCTTAATATTTAGTTCTCAAAAATTATAATTATTCGAAATTTTTAAACTTATTGCGCATGAAATACTCTTCTCGGTGAATGCGCCAGACGAGAGTCGCCGCCAGCGGCGCCAGCGCGATCCAGGCATAGCGCGCCTGCGCCAGCAGCAACAAACCGGCGAACAATACCAGGTTGCCCCAGTAAAGCGGATGCTTCATCAGCCGATACGGACCGGCCGTCACCAGCGTCTGCGCCGGATCGGGGTTTTCCGCGGTCGGCGAGTAATTGCTTCCCAGCGCGTGCCGCGCCCAGCCGATCCACGCCAGCGCGGCGGCGATCATCGCCAATCCCAGCCCGAAACCGAACCCGTTGGCGCGCGGGGGCGTCAGCCATGCCTCGGCGACGACTACGCCCAGGAGCAGCGACATGGCGGCCAGCAGCGCCCAATAGGTCGGATCGCGCCGCGCCTGCCGTTGTCGGTTCCCGCGCCGCCACAGCGCGACCTTGATCAGCAACAGCGCGAAAAACGCCAACGTCGCCAAGGCCGTCAACAAAAACGGTTTCAACGCCTCGCTCCTCAATAGGGTGCCTGGTGATCGCGGAAAATATATCACTCCTCGCCCCTGGTATAAAACGTCCGCTTCGGTTAAAACCGGCAGGACGAGCACGGGGGAGCCGATGACGAAGCTGGAAAAACAAACGCTGGAAAAATTGCGCGCCTTGCACGAGCGAGTCGATCGACAGGCCGCGACGATCGTGGCGCGCCTGGGTGCGCGTTTGCGTTGCGGGCCGGGTTGCAGCGATTGTTGCCAGGACGAATTGACCGTCTTCGACATCGAGGCCATGCGCATCTGCGAAGAATTTCCCCAGGTCGTGACCAAGGGCGAACCCGCGCCGGCCGGCCGCTGCGCTTTTCTGGACGAGGCGGGGCAATGCCGCGTCTATAACGCCCGGCCGTACGTCTGCCGCACCCAGGGCCTGCCGCTGCGCTGGCTGGAGGAAAACGAAATGGGGTGGGTGGAATTTCGCGACATCTGTCCGCTCAACGATCAGGGCGATCCGCTGGAAACCCTGCCCGCCGAGGATTGTTTTCTGCTCGGTCCGACCGAGGATCGCCTGCGCGAGTTGCAGCGCTCGCTGACCGGCGATCTGTCGCGCATTGCTTTGCGGGAGTTGTTTCGGCGTTCCTGACGCTCAGCCCAGCACCTGCCTGACCTTCTCGGTCAGCGATTCGATGGTGAACGGCTTCTGAATGAAGTTGGTGCCTTTCTCCAGCACGCCGCGATCGGCGATGAAATTCTGCGGATATCCCGACATGAACAGCACTTTGATGTCGGGCCGTTGCAGCAGCAGTTGATCGTACAGCTCCTTGCCGTTCATCACCGGCATCACCACGTCGGTCAGCACCAGGTCGATAATCTTCGGATGCTCGGCGGCCAATTCGAGAGCGTGCGGTCCGTTTTCGGCTTCCAGCACGTTGTAGTTGTAGGTCTCCAGAATCTTGCGGGCCAATTTCCGGACCATTTGCTCGTCTTCGACCAATAAAATCGTTTCCGAGCCGGTGCTCACCGGCATATTCTTTCCTTCCTGCAGCGGTTCGGCCGGCGCCATAACAGCCGGAAAATACATCTTGAACGTGGTGCCGCCGCCGACCGTCGAATCGACTGTGATGTACCCTTGGTTTTGCTTGACAATACCGTAAACGGTGGCCAAACCCAAGCCGGAGCCCTTGAAGGGATCCTTGGTCGAGAAAAACGGTTCGAACACATGATGCAACGTGTCCGGGTCCATTCCCTTACCGTTGTCGCCGACGGTCATCAGCACGAATTGACCGATCAGCATCGTGTCGTCGATCGCCAGCCGCCCGGGCGCCAGGTCGACGTTTTTCGTCGTGATCGTCAGTCGGCCGCCCTGCGGCATCGCGTCGCGGGCGTTGACCGCCATGTTGACCAGCACCTGCTCGATCTGCGACGGATCCGCATTGATCCGCCAGGTGTCTTCTTCCGCCTGAAAATTCAGCGCGATGTCTTCGCCGATGATGCGCGCCAGCATTTTTTGCGCCTGCGCGATGACCTCGTCGATCTGGATGACCTTCGGATTGATGATCTGCTTGCGCGAAAAGGCCAGCAATTGGTTGGTCAGGCTCGCCGCGCGTTGGCCCGCTTTCTGGATCTGCTCGATCTCGGCATACAACTCGGTGGCCGGGTCCAGCGAACTCAGGAGGATTTCCGCATAGCCGTTGATTCCGGTCAGCAGATTGTTGAAGTCGTGCGCCACGCCGCCGGCCAGCCGTCCGATCGCCTCGAGTTTCTGCGACTGCCGCAGTTGTTCTTCCAGACGGCTCTTCTCGTCCTCGGCCACCATCCGCTCGGTCACGTCGCGACTGACCCCCGCCAGACCGACGATGTGCCCCTCGTCGTCGAAAATCGGCGCTTTGATCGTTTCCATGTATTTGAAAGAACCGTCCGGTTTTTCCGTTTTTTCCTGCATCGTGATCGGCAGACCCGCGCGCATCACCGACTCGTCGCTTTCGCGGCATTGCCCGACCAGATCCGCCGGCATGATCTCGCTGTCGAATTTGCCGGCGATTTCCTCCTGTGTGATGCCCATCATCTGTTCGAACGCGCGATTGACCAGTAGATTGCGCCCTTCGGCATCCTTGAAAAAAATTACGTCCGGAATCGCCTGGATCAGCGCGTTTAGTTTGTTGTTGGTTTCCTTCAACTCCGCGTCTTTCTGTTGTCGCTCGGATATTTCCCGTGCCTGTTGGATATTCTGCAACGCCAGCGTGGAAAGCTGTTGAGCAAACAAATTCAATACGGTCACGATATCGTGGAATTGTTCCTGCGACATGCGCTTGACCTGGCGCAGCGCCTGGCGGAATTCTCCCCGATCGACGCCGATTTCCTCGGCGTACTCGACCATTTTGTCTTCGTCGAACGACTCGTCGTACACCTGTCCGACCAGCCAGATGGCAATCGGCTGATCGCCCACGCGAATGCTCGCCCCGGCGTCGAACAAGCCGCCGCTCAAACAGGGTTGAATCCACGGGCCGTCGATGCATTTCGCGCCGATCGCCGCGTCCGAATGCTGGCAGTTCAGGCTGCCGCGCGGCGTCTGGCGGATGATGTTTTCGCACAGATGACAGAAGTTGCTCGGTTCGGTCAGCGGCCGCCCCTGGATGTCGGTGATGATCGAGGCCACGCCGGTGGCCGTCGCGAACGCGTCCTGTATTTTTTGGATCTCCTCCAGGTTGAACAAATCGCTGAGTTTGATGTCGGTAACGTCGCTCGCCGGCCGGGTCAGGGCGATGATCCGCTTGTTCAGCGCCTCCTGCGCGTGCTTGCGTTTACGCACTTCCGAACGCAACTCCTCGTTGACGAGGGCCAATTCCTGAGTGCGCTCTTCCAGCGACGTTTGAATGATGATGTTCAATAGCGCTTGCGACGCCAGAGGAATGAACCGTCGCGCGGCGTTGATGTGTTTCTGGCCGAAGAAACCGCGCTCCGAATGGGTGCAGATCATCAAGGCCTGGCGGTCCGGCGCTTGCAGCGAAAAATGCAACGCCGAACTCACGTGCTGTAGAATCGCTTCCGACTGTTCCTGCCATTCTGTCTTTTGGGAAACGTCGAACAGCGCCGCCGGTTGCCCGTGTAAAACGCGCTCGAAAAACGAATGTGCGTGCCACACCGTATTGGCGAACAACTGCGAAGACCAAACAAAGGGAACCAGCGTGCCGTCGCCCCGCCGCTCCAGCACGAACGCGTCTTCGAAACCGAAGGTCGTTTGCAGTTTGTCGATCAGTTGCGAAAATTTTTCTCGCCCGCCGCCGTCCAGCGCCAGAATGCGCAGCCCTTCGAGCAACCCCTCGCTTTCCTGCCGCAACTCGCGCTCGCGCGTATTCGCGCGCTCCAAGTCGATCAGCACTTCGCGTAGGAGTTCCGGCTTGTCCATCGTTTCGTTACTCTCCGAAGGCGAGCATGGAAATCATCAGATTGCCGTGATGATTCTGCCCCGAGGCGAAACATCCCTGCTCGCCGAAAGAAAAAATGCCCAGAAACGGGACGCCCGTCAGCGTCTCGTTGATATTATTCGCCACTTCCGGCATGTGCGGGCCCACCGCCAGCATGCAACCACCGCAGTAAATCACCAGGGCGCCGTAAAGACGCGTGGGATGAATCCGGTCCGCCTGCAACGCCGAATAGGCCACCCGGCCGGCGCGGTTGATCAGGCTGTCGCGCGTGCCTTTCATCAGAATGACCTCGTCCCCCACGTTGACTTCCGTGAACAGCGAAAGACCACCCTGTTCCGTCACCGTCTCCGGATGGGAAAGGCAATAGTAAGGCACCTCGCCGATGTGTCCGGCGATGCGGCCCAGCGGCGCAAAGGTCGTTTTCGCAAAAATGCTGGCCGGCGCCGTTTTCTCGCTGATCAGATTATCGGTCCAGAGGTTGTAAACGTGCGCGGCCGGCCGGCCGTCGATGGCCAGCAGCACCCGCCCGACGGCCTCGGTCACCTTGCCCCGTTTGGCCGTCGGTTCGTATCCGCTGTGGAAGGCGAAGTACGTGTTGACGCTTGGATACAACACCGTAATGACCAGGCCGTTGGTGAAGTATTGTCGCTCCGTGAATTGCTTACAATTGCCCTGCACCTGGTTGTCGGCCGAACTGCCGCCGATGATCGGCACCTGGGTGCCCAGGACGGCCTGAATGTCATCGATCAGCGTTTCCTCGTGCCCCGGCGCCGAGGTCAGCAAGACAATCGACGGTTGCTCGCCCTCGCGATCGGCCCGGCGAATCGCCTCGGTCAACGCCTGTTGCACGGCTTTGCCCGGATCGACTCCCAATTCGACGCCCGCCACGCCGTAAGCCCCGTCCGGATCGTAAATCCCCAACAGCCCCAGACTGAACTCCACGCAGCTATGAAATCCTTGTTCGGTCATCACCGCCTGAAACGAAGTGCCTCCATGAATTGGGATATTCGGGGCCGCTTCCGACAGTTGATCGATCAAGGCGTCGAAATCGTGGTTTGACGTGCAAAAGGCGATGATCAAGTCCGGTTGATGGGCGAGTTGCGCCATCAGATCGTCATAGGCGTTCTGGACGGCAATTCTGGTGTCTTCGGCGGTGGAAAAAGCCGAGGCAACTTTCATCCGATTCTCCCCCATGCCAAGATACAAAAGACATCTATGCAACTATCGGATTCTAATTCGAAAAGCCTTAGCAAAGTTTTTCTAACTGTCGATTTTAATGCAAGATTTTCATTTTAGGTATTTGATCATCGACGATCTTTCTCTTTGAATTTTTCTTCGTCCGCAATGTTAACTTATCTGCCATGGAAGATAATTTTTTTTCGAGCCGGGCGATGGTTGCATGCGGCCGCGGCGTTCGTCGCCCGGAGCCTTTCAAGGTGCCAGAATCACAAAAGGTTCCACCGGAATGTTGCGCGCAATCGTATAAACGATCAGGACGATCAATATCGTCCAATAGGCGGCGGGAGTATCGAGAAATCGCAGAAGTTTGAAATTTTTCCACCGATCGAACAGTAATTTGACGAGCAACAGCGGCAACAAAAGCATCATCAGCGGATTATAATCCAGCGCGGCGACGATCTCGCCGTTGAGCAGCGCGTGCAATGCGCGCATCGTCCCGCACCCCGGGCAGTACAGACCGGTCAGCGCATGCAACGGACACTGCACGTACGGCCTCAACATGCGGGGATCATTAATCTTCAGCCACAGCAATCCCGCCGCGATGCCCAGAACCGCCGCCAGGATGACGGCCTTTCGCTTCACTACATTTCCTCGATGATGTAGGCGATCGGAATCATGATCAAACCGAGGAAAAACGATGCCCAACACCAGAATTTGGCCGAATGCAATTGAGACTTCGCCTGTGGGATCTTCCCGTTTTCCAGGTTGGTGCGCGCCATGGCCGCATAGACGATGCCCACGACGCCGCAGGGCAGGCAGCAGCACAACGACACGATGATCGCGCTGATCAGCCAGTGAAAAATGTCGCTGGATAATTTCTGCTTTTCCCGAAAGGAAACTGAATCCGTCAACCGCGTCGATGGCGGCGGAATGTCCATGGGGTTGGGCACGATCCGCGGGGTAGGCGTGACCGGCATGATCGGCGGAGGCACATTCGTCTCCTGCATCAACGACAGCCCGCAATGGTTGCAAAAATTGGCCCCGGTTGGATTTCCCATTCCACAGTGCGGACACTTCATTCGTTTATCCCTTTGTCATTGAAAAATTGCCAAGTAAAAAATAAAAAAACCGATGAGCGCAAACGGCACGAAGCTGAACCAGCACCATTTTTGCGCCGACCGATACGACTTGTTCGCTCCTTGAACGTCTCCGGCGGCCAACTTTTCTTTCGCTTCGTTGGATAGATGTTGGACCACAAATCCGGTGGGCGGGAATAGGAAGCGAAGGATCGTGCCGACCATGTACATCCCTTTGATACTCTGCGCCAACACGGTCGTGTCGCCCGAGTCCTTCGGCGCAAGCTCTCCATCTGTCCGCAATCCGCATTGATGGCAGAATCTGGCGTCATTGAACGTTTCCATTCCACAGTGCGGACACTTCATCGCATTATCCTCATGTCGGTTACATAAGGGCCAAAAAGGGTAAAAATGCAATGATGATATAAAGGACGATGAGGCCGACAAAGAGCAATGCGGAAGCCCAACACCACTTGGACGCCGTGTTGTTGGCCTGGATCGCTCCGTCGATGTCGCCCTTGGCCAGCGCGGTTTTGGCTTGTGACGAATAGACGATGCCGACAATCCCGCCGATCACGCAACAAAAGAGAGTCACGGCGATCGAAGCCCAGAAGGTGCTGTTGATCTTGCTTTCCAATTCGTTGGGGGCGGGGGAATCGTCGCCGATCACCGCATACCGTACGCCGTCCGGCGACGGGGGAATTTCCATGCGCGGCGTTCCCAGCGGCGGCGGGGGCGTGGGCGGCGGGGGCGGTCCGGGGGCGACTATCCGCTGCCCGCACTGGTGACAAAACCTGGCGCCTTCCAATTGTTCGATTCCGCAGTGGGGACAAAACATCCGGTCCACTCCCATGAGCAAAGGGCTGTCCGTTTTTCGTTGGGGAAAAGGTCGTCGCGCGATCGTTCGTCAATGAGCTTATTATCATAGAAAAATTCGCTTCGCAAGCGAACGGCTTGCCGCTTTGCGCGGGTGGTCCGATCGGGCTGTGAAAAGATTAACAGTAATTCCGTCAGGTTAGCGAATCGATGGCGGTTGCCGGGATAAACTGTCGAACCGTTATTCGATAAAGTAATTGTCGACATTTCATTATGATACTGGATTATCGTCGGTAACTGACTGATATTGCATGAATAAATTACCGTCCAAAAGGTGAGTTTTTTGGTTGTATGAAAAACTATGGAGTGCTAGCTTTTTGCTGATCGATCCGGCCGAAGAAGGGGGCGCCGGATTTTTTGGTAACGGGAGGGAATGGATATGAAAACGAGTAGATTGATCTGGATACTTTTCTTTACGACCGCAATTGCCTTAACGGTTTATTTGACCACCGCCTGCGATTCCGAGCTTCTCGATAAGTTCGACGGCCGCATCTGCGTCGGCGCGGTCTGGGGTCAGGTCACCGACACCGGGGACGACCCCCTCGGCGGCGTCGACGTCACCTTGCGCGACGGCATCGGCACCAGCATGCGCACCGACGACAACGGCTACTTCGTGATCATCGGCGCGTCGGTCGGCGAGGAAATGGACGTGCGTTTCGACAAGGACGGTTACGCGCGCACCCACAAACCGGTCAACCTCATGGAAGGCATTTTGTCCTCGATGGAAACGAAAATGAAAAAAGTGCAGCGTCTCGGTAAACGCTCGTCCGACGAGGATCTTGACGAGCAACTCGACGACGGCAGCCGCGTGAGCATTCCGCCCGGCGCGTTGGTTGATCCCGACGGCAACGTCGCCACCGGCGCCATGGACATCGCCATCACCGGCCTGCGCGTCGAAACCGTCGACATCGACGCCGCGCCCGGTAATTTTTTTGGCCGCGACGAGGATGGCGGCGAGAGTAAGATTGAAAGCTTCGGCATGATCGACATGAACTTCTCGCAGAACGGCCAGGCCCTGCAGTTGGCCCCCGGCGAAACCGCCCAGGTCGAGTTCGAGGTCGGCACCCTCGGTCGCATTGCCGGCGACGTCATTCCTCTGTGGTACTACGACTCCGACGCGCAAAAGTGGATGCGGGAAGGCGAATGCGAAGTCATGGAGACTGACGATGAAGGCACGCTGGCCTGTGTCGGGGAGGTTTCCCACTTCTCCACCTGGAACGCGGACCACGCCTTCGAAGCGACCTGTATTAAAGGCGTTGTGCGCGACGCGGAGGGAGAGCCGCTCGGTGGGGCGTGTATCCACACCCAGGGGCGGGATTACGGTGGTACGGATCGCACCAACTCGAATCCCGATGGCGCGTTTATGGTGCTGGTAAAGACAAACTCCACGGCGGTTATGGTTATCAACAACAAAGGGCAGCGCATGTCAATGGATGTTGAAGGATCGGGTGAGATCTGCCAGCAAGCGACTTGTTGCAAGGACCTCGGCACGATCGTCTTCGGCCAGGACGGCGACGACGACGCCGGCCGCGATGACGACGAGGACGAAATCTGGACTCCCGGCTCCGACGAACCGCTCACCCTGTGCGTCGACGTTTACGACGAAATCGAAAAAGCCTGCGGTGAAGATATGTAACTGCCCAAAAAACGAAACGCCGCCTCGACTCGCGCGGGGCGGCGTTTTCATTTAAGAACCTCGTGCGGGATTGGCCAAACGCCGCGCCTTGGCTATCATGATCCGCGGAGGTTACACCCATGTCACATTCGGCGGCGTTGCGCGAGAAGATCGAAGAGCGGCTCGGACGAAAACGGCAGTACCGCGTGATTCTGCGCCGCTGCGACGAACCGACGCCCGAAAACGCGCGCCGCCTCGTCGCCGAATGCTTCGACGCCCTGGGCATCCAACCGCGCGGCAAGGCCTTCATCAAACCCAACGTCGTCAGCGCCAACCGGCGGTACATCCACGATTCCTACACCGACCCGCGTCTGGTCGGCGAAACGATCAAGCTGCTGCGCGAACGCGGCGCGGCGCAGGTGACCGTCGGCGAATCGGGCGGCTACGGCATCCCCTCGCGGCTGTTTCTGTGGGAGTCGGGCTTTTTGCGTCTGCGCCAAACCGGCGCGCGCGTGATCGACCTGAACACCGAACCGGTCGTCGTCACGCCCCTGGCGCGCGGGGTGCATCACAAATCGCTGCGCGTGGCCCGCAGCCTCGCCGACGCCGACTTCCTCTGCTGGATGCCCAAACTCAAGTACCACATTTGCTGCACCGTCACCTGCGCGTTGAAACTCAACGTCGGCATCCTCACCCACGCCGAGCGGATGATCGCCCACGACGATCGCCTCGACGAAAAAATCGTCGATCTGCTCGAGGTCGGCTATCCCGACGTGGTGGTCGTCGACGCCGTCGAAGTCGGCCACGGCTACGAGTCGGCCCCGCAGACCGTGCACCTGGGCGCGATCATGGTCGCCGACGATCCGGTGGCCATGGACGCCGTCGCCTGCCGTGTCCTCGGATTTAAGCCGCAGGACAGCGTGCACTTGATGGGGGCGATGAAGCGCGGGTACGGCCCGCCGTCGCTCGACGATATCCGCGTCGAGGGCGACGTGACCATCGACGAACTCGCCGCGCGCGTCGCCGGCCTGGAGAGCGAATACCAGGACATCCACAAGGTGAACACGCCGATTCGCTTCTACTGCGGCAACGAACCCGAGCGCGACCGCTTCTGCCATGGCGGCTGCCTCGCGGCGGTCAAAGGCTGCCTCGGGACGATCGACAAGCGCCGCCCCGGCTCGGTCGCCGCCGCCCGACCCGGCGCGATCGTCACCGGCGTGTACCAGGGCGACGTGGACGCCGGCGACGGCGTCGCGCTGCTCATCGGCGATTGCACGCGCGTAGAAGGAAACATCCACGCCCGCAAAGTCAAAAAAGTCGGCGGGTGCCCCATCGGCACCAAGCAATTGTTCTTCGTTCTGCCCGGCACGTTCGGCCTGCCCAGCCCGATGCTCGACGTGCGCGACGCCATTCTTTTCGTGTACTTTGCGCTCGACAAACTCCTGCGCCGGGCCGTCGCCCGCTTGCAGGCCTGATCCAACGCCACGTTTGCGCAAGTTTTTGGTGACACATTGCCGCCGGAACGGTGTTTATTCCGGGGAGAGGGGACTGTTTCACGACGTGACGGACAAAAGGATGAAAAGCCGATGACAAAATCACGATCGATCCGGCTGATGCTGATGCTCGTTTTGTTGCTCGCGACCGTCGCCGGTGCGCAGGAGCCGACCGGCACGGTCGAAGGCGTCGTGCTGATCAAAGGCACGCGCGAGCCGCTGTCGTTCGCCGAGGTTTCCCTGACCGAACTGGACCGGACGGAAACCACCGACGAACAGGGCCGCTTCGCCTTCGCCGATGTGCCCGTCGGAACGTACACGCTGGAGGTTGCTGAAGACACGATCGGCACGCAGTCGCTGACCGTCAAGGTGCGGGCCGACCGCACCGTCACCAAACGCGTTTACGTGCGCCGCGACGCCACCGTGCTCGACGACATCACCGTCATCGGCGAGCGCGAGCCCGAGGCCGTGGCGCGCCAGGAGTTGGATAAACAGGAGCTCACCGGCGTGCCCGGCGCGAACAACGATCCGGTCCGCGTCATCGAAAACCTGCCCGGCGTCGCCGCCACCAGCGTCCTGGGCTTCGGCAACGACGGTCTGGTCATTCGCGGCACCGGCGCCGAGGACAGCGGTTACAAGCTCAACGGCCTGGACATTCCGCAGCTCTTTCACTTCGGCGGCTTCAGCTCGATCGTCAACGCCGAGCTGCTCGAGGACATGGTCTATTATCCCGGCGCCTACAGCGTGAAGTACGGCGACGCCCTGGGCGGCGTCATCGAACTGACCAGCCGCGAGCCGCGCACCGACCGCCTCGGCGGCCTGATCGACCTGAACACCTACGCGACCTACATGATCTTCGAAGGGCCGATCGGCGAAAACGCCTCGTGGGCCGGCGGCGTGCGGCGCAGCTTCATCGACTTCATCCTGCCCGAGGTCATTCCCGAGGACGAGGCCGACTTCACCGTTATGCCGCGCTACTACGATTACCAGGGCATTTTCATGTACCGCATCGGGACCGATCATCAGTTTCGCCTGACCGCCTTCGGCAGCGACGACGCGATGTCCATCGTCTCCGACCGCGACATGGAGGATCCCTTCGGCGGCGATTCGTTCAACATACGCATCTCCTGGCACCAGCCCGGCGTGGCCTGGACCTGGACGCCCACCGAAAACCTGCGCAACTACTTCGCCGCCAACTACATTTGGGCCTATCAGGATTACAGTTTCGGTCCCGATTACAAACTGAAGATGTACATCGATCAGGTGCAATTCCGCGACGACCTGTCGCTCAAAATCGGCTCCTGGAACGAACTGCGCACCGGTTTCGAGGGCGATTACGCCTACGGCACGATCGAGGCCAACGTGCCGCGGGTGCCCAAGGAGGGCGATCCGGGCTTCCAAAACGTCACCGAGGATACGTACAAGATCGAGGAATCCGACGACGTGTTCGAAGCCGCCGTCTACCTCGAAGATGTGATCACGCCCGCCAGGTGGCTCAGCCTCGTGCCCGGCGTGCGCCTTAACTACCACCAGTACCTGAAGAAAACGTCGTTCGACCCGCGCTTTTCCTTCAAGGTTTGGCCGACCGAAAAGCTGGCCTTCAAGGGCGCGGTGGGCCTGTACCATCAATGGCCGGGCCTGGACGAATACATCGACGATTACGGCAACGACGAGCTGGACGCCGAAACCTCCGAGCTCTACTCCGGCGGCGTCGAATACGATTTCGGCAACGGCTGGTCGATCGACGCCCAAGGCTATTACAAGCAACTGAGCAGCCTCGTTTCCGGCGGTCGCGTCGGCGAGGAGGTCAACACCAACGACGGGCAGGGCAAGATCCACGGCTTCGAGTTCCTCGGCCGCAAGAAACTCACCGACCGCTTCATGGGCTGGGTGAGCTACACGTATTCGGAATCCAAGCGCAAGGACAACGCCGACGAGGATTGGCGTTACTTCGACGGCGACCAGACGCACAATTTCATCATCCTCGCCAACTACACCCTCGGCGAAAACAAGGACTGGCGCGTCGGCGCGAAGTGGCAGTACTCCACCGGCCTGCCGTACACCGATATCGAAAACGCGATCTACGCCGCCGACACCGACACCTACATTCCGGTTTACTCCGAGGACATCAACGCCGAACGCGACGTGCCGTTCCACAAGCTCGACGTGCGCCTCGACAAGCTCTGGACCTTCAACGCCTGGCAGCTCAACACCTACCTCGACGTGCAGAACGTCTACTGGAACGAATACCCCGTCGGCTACGAATACAACTTCGACTACTCCAAAAAACGGGCGATTTCCTTCCCGGCCTTCATGCCGACCATCGGCGTGCAGGGCCGGTTCTAAGGGGGGATGACCATGAAACGCTTTACCCTGTGGTTTTTGTTGCCGGCCCTCCTGGCGCTCCTCCCGGGCTGCGGCGAGGATTTCCCGGACGCCGCCTACATCGAGTCCTTCCGCATCCTCGGCGTGCGCTCCGAACCGCTCGAGGCCGCGCCGGGCGAGCAAATCACCTTCGACGCGCTGGTCGTCAATTCCGACGCCACGCCCTATGACGGCCCGCTCGCCTGGGCCATCGCCTACGGCACGCAATCGCAACTGACCGACAGCGCGCAGTTCGATCCGTCAAGCGCTTACCTGCAAACGTCGCCCGACGAACCGTTCGTCTGGACCGTCCCCGCGCGCGCCGAGTTGGAAAAGCAGTTCGGTCCGCTCGGCAAAAACGGCATCCTATTGGCCGTGGTCGTCGGCGCTTTCCCGGGCGGCGACCTCGACAAGGAGCCGCGCCTGGCCTACAAGATGTTCGCCGTCTCCGACCGCGCCGAGCGCATGACCAACCCGGCCATCACCGGCGTGAAGGTCATGCAGGGCGGCGATGAAATCGCGCCCGACAGCGACGGCGAATTTTCCGTCGACAACGGCAAGGTCGACGTGCGCATCGAAACCGACCAGCCCGACGAAGACTACCTGACCTTCCACTGGTTCACCGTGTACGAGGATTTCGAGCACAAATTCCGACATCAGGAAACGATCGACACCGACGATCGCGACCTGACGCCCGTGTACTGCGTGCTGCGCAAAGAATGGTTTTTCGAGCAGGACGACGGCGGCGTCACCCGCCTGATCGGCATGGATTGGCGCGAGGTCGTCCTGCATCATTGACCCCTCCATGTCCGGGTGTCGCGGGGCCGGGCTCGTCCGGCCCCCTCTCTTTTTCCATTTATGTTGAAATGCATTTCCGCGCCGGCTCTGCAAGCCCGCAGGGCGCAGGTTAGTAGCGAAGGGCGTCAGAGACTGTCGATAAATGCGCCGACAGGCGACAAACAGCCCCATCAGGGGCGATAGAGGGTAGCCCGACCCGTAAGCGTCGGGCATTTTTCCCCAAGCTCTACACCAAAACGAGAAAATCGACAGTCTCGTCAGCCAATGTTGAAATGCATTTCCGCCCCGGATCTGCAAGCCCGCAGGGCGCTTATCAGTGTTATATTTGAACACTGATAAACTCGCTCGCTCGCTCGTGTATCAGTGCCACCGAAAAACGATCCGTGTTCACTGTTATGCTCACTTGGATACTTCGCTCGCAAAACAGTGCCACCCTCTGTTTAATAGGAAAGCGCCGCCCGCCTTCGACTAGGTGAGAAAGATCAGGCCGATGATAAATACGTAAACAACCACATAAAAAACGACGCCGATCAATCCGATGATTTTGGCCGCCCGCAGAAACGATAACGCCTCCGCCTCATTTCCCATATTCAGTTTGCTTTTGGCGATGGATAACATCACAAACACCAGGACCATAAAGATCAGAAAAAACGAAAGTCCTGAGAAGAGGAAAGTGACCAGGGACAGAAATGCGGTGATGCCATACCACCGGTAAATACTTCGACTCAACCGGAGAAAATTTTGGTTTTCAACCTGTTCCTGCATCCTCCTGGTTGCCAGAGATGCCGCACTTTCGAAGAAGGTATCCTCAACGCTGCCGTCGGTATTCTGCAAAGAATGACCGCATTCAAGGCAATAGGTGCAATTCGGCGAATTTTCCGCCCCGCACTTGATACACCGCATGTGTCTTCTCCAATGTCCGAATTTTGGATAACGTCCACAAATAAATCATATATTATTACTTACAATAGTTCAAGGATATCGCGACGCTCCCACCTGCTAATCAAGGGACACCATACTTAATTCGCCGCGCAGCTTTGCCGCTGGACGAGAATGCCCCCGCTTTCCCCCCGCATATCGACTTTTTCTCCGTATGTGGTAACACTGTGGGCGCTCCATGGTGTTTGATCGGGTGAGAAAAGGGGGCTGCACGTGGCGGTCGATACGGAACAACTTTACCAACAATACGGACCGATGGTCCTGCGCCGCTGCCGCACGTTGTTGCGGGACGAAGACCTCGCGCTCGACGCGATGCAGGATACCTTCGTCCAGGTGCTGCGTCGGCGCGAATTGCTCGACGACGCCGCGCCGTCGGGTTTGCTGTACCGCATCGCCACCAACGTTTGCCTGAACAAGATCCGCTCCCGCAAACGGCATCCGGAAAATCCGGGCGACGATCTGCTCGCGCGCATCGCCGACAGCGACGAGCCCGAGGCGCAGGCGCTGGTGCGCAACGCGCTGGACCGGTTGTTCGCGCGCGAACGCGAATCCACGCGGGTGATCGCCGTGCTGCATTTGCTGGACGGTCTGACGCTGGAAGAGACGGCGCGGGAGGTCGGGCTGTCGGTCTCCGGCGTGCGCAAGCGGCTGCGCTCCCTTCGAAGCAGGCTGATCGAACTGGAAGGAGTCGCATGATGAAAACACCGCCTCGCGTTCCGGATTTGCTGCTGGAAAAGCTGGCGTTGGGGGAGCTGGATCCGGCGCAGGCCGACCAGGTGCGCCGGCGGTTGGCCGCCGAGCCCGACGGCGAGCAACGCCTGGCCGCGCTGACCGAATCCAACCGCGAGATCCTCGCCGCGTACCCCGCGCGCAAAACGGCCGCGTCGATCGATGCGCGACTCGCCCGGGCGCAGCGCCCGCGCCGGTCGCTGATCAACTTGCCCGCACTGGCCACGGCCACGGCGGCGCTGTTGGTGGTGATCGTCTGGCTGGCCGGTCCCTTCCGCACCACGCCGCCGGACACGCCGGTCGAGCCGGGCATTCCGACCGAACGCATCAAGGGCGATCCGCAGGTGATCGTCCATCTGAAAAAGGGCGGCAGCATTCGGCAGATTTTCGCGGGCGACGCGCTGACCGCGGGCGACACGCTGCAACTGAGCTACCTCGCCGGCGGAGCGAAATACGGCGTGATCTTTTCGGTCGACGGGCGCGGCACGGTGACGCTGCACTTCCCGGCGCACCCGGACGATCCGACCGAACTGGCCGAGGGCGCGGCGCATCCGCTGCCGTTCTCCTACGAGCTGGACGACGCGCCGGATTTCGAACGGTTCATTTTCATCACCGCCGACGAACCGCTGGATGTGCGGCAGGTGCTGGCCTGGGGCGAGGAACTGGGGGCCGATCGCACGAAGGAACTGGCGTTGCCCGAGAACATGCAGTCCTTCGAATTGACGATCGACAAAATCGACGAGGCAAAGGGTAACAACCAATGAAGCGCTGTGGGATGGATCGGGCGTGGCGCGAAAAGCGGCAGCTCGTGCTGCTGGTCGCGATGTTGGTGCTGATTCTGTTGTTCCTAACCGTGCGCGCCGGGCTGGCGCAAGAGGGCGGCGAGGGCCAGTTGCGACGCTTCGCGTTTATCGTCGGGGCCAACGACGGCGGGCCCAAGCGCGTGGAACTGCGTTACGCGCACACCGACGCCGAGGCGTTCGCGCAGGTGCTGCGTGAACTGGGCGGGGTGAGGGAACAAGACAGCTTCGTGCTGCTCGAGCCCAACCGCAACAATCTGCGCACCAGCTTCAACCAGATGCGCAACCTGCTGACCGAGGCCAAACGCGCCGATCAGCGCATCGAATTGATTTTCTATTACAGCGGCCACTCCGACGACAACGGGCTGCTGCTGGGCAATGAACAGTATCCGTACAGTGAACTGCGGCGCAACATCGAGGCGCTGCCGGCCGACGTGCGCATCGCCGTGCTCGACTCGTGCAGCTCGGGCGCGATGACGCGGCGCAAGGGCGGTCAGCGGCGCTCGGCGTTTCTGGTCGACGAGGCCACGCAGGTCAAGGGCAACGCCTACCTGACCTCCGCCTCGGCCAACGAAGCGGCGCAGGAATCGGACCGCATCGGCGGATCGTTCTTCACGCACTACCTGGTGTCGGGCCTGCGCGGCGCGGCCGACGCCAGCCACGACGGCCGGGTGACGATCAACGAGGCGTATCATTACGCGTTCCACGAAACGCTGATGCAGACCGAATCGACCCCCGCCGGGCCGCAGCATCCGAACTACGATTTTCAACTGGCCGGCAGCGGCGATCTGGTGATGACCGATCTGCGCGAAACCTCGTCGCTGCTCGTGCTGGCCCCGGCGCTGGACGGCCGCGTGTACATTCGTGACGGGCAGGGGCGGTTGATCGCCGAGATCAACAAACCCGGCGGTCGCGAAATGTCCGTCGCGTTGGAGCCGGGCAATTACAGCGTGACCTACGTGCAGCCGGCGATGTGGCGGCGCGGCAACGTCAGCCTGGGTCGCGGCAAACAGTTCATGCTGCAGCCGAATCAGTTGGAACGCATCGAGGCCGACCGTACCGTCGCCCGCGGCAATCCGGAACCGCCGTCCGACGAGCTGGAACAGATCCACATGCGCTACGTGGCTTTCTCGCTCGTGCCGGGCGTGTCGACGAACTTCGGCTCGCAGCCGCCGGTGAAAAACTACGTCGCGGTCAACCTGCTGGTCGACTGGAGCGACTTTCTCTCGGGCTTCGAGATGTCGGGCCTGGGGGCGATCCGCAAACGGCAGGTCAAGGGCGTGCGTCTGGCCGGTCTGTTCAACTACGCCGGCGAGGACCTGACCGGCGTGCAACTGTCCGGCCTGGTCGACATCGTCGAGCGCGAAATGCACGGCGCGCAGATCGGCGGACTGGTTTCGTACACGGGCAAGGATATCATCGGCTTCCAGGCGGCGGGCCTGACCAGTTTCGATCTGGGCGAGATCAACGGCATGCAGGCGGCCGGGTTGATCAGCTATACGGCGGGCAACGTGGACGGCGTGCAGGGCGCGGGGCTGGCGTCGATCGCCCGGCGCAACGCGAAGGTGCTGCAGGCTTCGGCGATCTTCAACTACACCGGCAACGATTTTTACGGCCTGCAATGGTCCTACGTGAGCAACGTCACGCGCCGCGAAACGGTGGGCGTGCAGTGGGCCTACGTGCTCAACTATTCGCAGTCGATGCTCGGTCTGCAAACCGGTCTGCTCAACATCGTCCCCAAGGACATGACCGGCCTGCAGTTGGGCCTGATCAACTACTCCAGTCTGCTCAAGGGCCTGAATTTCGGCCTGATCAACGTGTCCAAGGAAGTGCGCGGCGAATCGATCGGCCTGTTCAGCTACGCGGGCAACGGCATGCTCGCCCCGACGATCTGGCTCAGCGACGGCTCGCTGATCAACGCCGGTCTGAAAATGGGCAGCAAGCACATCTACGGACTCTACGGCCTGGGCGTGCATCCGATCGAGGATGAACATTGGCTCGCGCCGCTGGTGGGCCTGGGTGGTCACCTCGACCTGTCGCCGCACTGGTACCTGGATTCGGACATCTCGCTGCACGGCCTGCTGGAAGATTACTGGAAGGGCAACGAGCTGGACATGATCGCCAAGTGGCGCGTGCTCGCCGGGTACCGCTTCAACGACACGGTCAGCGTCTACGGCGGCCCGACGCTCAACCTGATGGTCTCGACGATCCGGCAGGAAGCGGGCATCTTCGGTTCGAACATGGCCGAAGACACCTGGGAAGACGAAAACGACGACTACGAGGAATACGACGGCGGCTGGTGGGCGCTTTACCCCGGCTTCGTCCTGGGCGTGCAGTTCGAACCGCACATCGGCAAGCTCAATTCGCGCTAAGCGCAACCGGCGGGTGGCACTGTTTTGTGAGCGAAAAAATTAGCGAGCATAACAGTGGAGAACGAAAACACTGATACACCTCGCTTTGTTCGGCGTATCAGTGCCGCCGATTTTTCCATGTTGAAGACAATCAGGCGCTATTGGTCAAGATTCTCCGCGATGATCTTTTCCGGAAAATTCAGCAGCCCTTTGTTCGCCGGCCGATAGGTCGCGCCGTCCAGTTGCAGCACGCCGAAGCCGTCGGCGGCGAAGTACGTGCGGCCCTTGAAGCGCGCGAAGGCCGTCACGCCGGCGGGGAAGGGGATGGTTAGCCACGCGGGCGAACGGCCGCCCAACCGCTGCAGCACGCCCACGCCGTCGGCCGCGACCAGCAAGGGCTCGCCCGGCAGCACGGCCCGCGCAAAAACACGCGGCCGCGGCAACGGTACTTTGCTGAAGGATTGGCCGTCGGCGGTGCGGTACACGCCCTCGTTTTCCACCGCCACGTACAGCGCGTTTTCCTCGCGCGAAAAGGCCAGCGCGGCGATCAGTTTCGCGCCGGGAAAATCGATCAATTCGCAACGGCCCGCGCGACTGCAGCGCCCGACGCCCCGGCCTTCGGTGCCGAAAAACAGCGGCCGGTCGCCAAAGGACGTCAGCGCCAGCGCGGTGACGTTCGCGCCGCTCCACCAGCGTTCGGGCTCGCCCCGCTGTCGGCGATACAGGCTCGCGCCCGCGCCGATGTACAGATACGGTCCGTCGAGCGTCAGCGCGCGCACCATGTCCTTTTGCCCACCGGGGAAGACGTACGCTTGTTCCCAGCGTGTGTCGCGTCCTGCGTGAATCTCGCCGGTGAACGTCCCGGCGAACGCCCGACAGCCTTGCACGGCCAGCGACAGCACGTCGATTTCGCCCTTGAGCGACGGATACCACGCGCGCCCGTTGCGCGTGTAATAAACGCCCATGTGCCGGCCGCCCGCGTACAGCATGCCCTTGTCGGCGACCAGGCCGGTGATGCGCCCGGCGTCGTCGGGCGGCGACGATGGCGGTAAGGGCGTGGCTATGCTCGACGGTGCGGGTTCGTTCTTCGCGCACGCCAGCGCGAGCAGGCAGAGGATGTAAATGGTGAGCCGTTTCAACATCCGTGACCTTCGATTATCAAAAGAATATCGGAAATCGACAGGATGTAAAAGTGGCGGATCGTCATTCAAGGTTTTTTGCCGATCATCCGAAAAGATGAAAAACCGTCGCGCTTTAGCCGGAAAGGATACGTTGCCCATGAAATTGAAAAACATCATCGGTTGGATTTTGTTGCTGACCGCCGCCGTCGCGTTGGGTTGCGACGCCAACGATTACACCTCGCTCGCCGGTCACTACGGCGACGATCTGCAGGCCGCCCTGCAAAACACGCTTGACGCCTACCACGGACCGGGCGCGGTGCTCGCCGTGTCTTTCAACGACGGTTCGTCCTGGATCGGCACGGCCGGCGTCGCACAGTTGCCCGACGAAGCGATGAGCGCGGCCGATCATTTCCGCATGGGCAGCGTCACCAAAACCTTCACCGGCGAGGCCGTGTTGCTGCTGGCGCAAAGCGGCGCGCTGACCCTAGAGGATACGCTCGACGTGTGGCTGGGGCGGTTGGTGCCCGACGGCGAGGGCATCACCGTCCGCAATCTGCTGGATCACACCAGCGGCCTGTTCGACTTCACCTGGAGCGAAGAGGACTACGTCGATCGCATTCTGGAAAACCCGACCGGCGTGTGGTTGACCGAAGAGCTCATCGCCATCGCCAACGAAAACGGGCCCATCGCCGCGCCCGGTGAAGCGGCCGTGTACAGCAACACCAACTACGTGCTGCTGGGGCTGATCATCGAGGCCGTCTCGGGCCAAAAGGCCGAAGCGTTCATCGCCGACAATATCCTCACGCCCCTGGCGCTGGACGAGACGACGTTCCCCACCACCGCCGCCATGCCCGCGCCCTACACCCACGGCTATCTCGACGTGAACGGCGACGGCCTGTTCACCGCCGACGAGGACTTCACCGCGCAGCATCCGAGCGCGATCTGGACCGCCGGGGCGATGATCTCCACGCCCGCCGACTTGCTGGTCTGGCTCGCCGAGCTCAACGACTCGACGCTGCTGGACGAGCAAACCCAGGCCGAGCGCCTGAACTTCGCGCGGCAGGTCGACGGCTTCCCGGCGGGCTACTTCGGTCTGGGGATCGTCAAGCTCGACGGCGGCGTCGGCCACACCGGCGCGCTGATGGGCTACCAGACGGTGATCCTGCGCTACCGCGACGCCGATTTCGTCGTCTACTCCAACGGCTACCTGACCAGCGAAGGCGTGAACATCACCAACAAGATCTACGCGGCGGCCGTCGAGGTCGTGTACCCCGGCAGCAACGTGGAGATTTGATTGTTACATGAAAACGGGCGTGGCGTGCGCTTCGCTTCGCTGCCCGTAGCCGATTAGCCCCGACATTAGCGAAGGGCGATCGCGGTCCACCCGGATCGCCAAAGCCCCGGAGGGGCGGACGGTCAGTAGCGAAGGGCGATCGCGGTCCACCCGGACCGCCAAAGCCCCGGAGGGGCGGACGGTCAGTAGCGAAGGGCGTCAGCCCTGGAAATCGCGTTTCACCCGAAGCCGCCAAGCCCCGGAGGGGCGGACGGTCAGTAGCGAAGGGCGATCGCGGTCCACCCGGATCGCCAAAGCCCCGGAGGGGCGGACGGTCAGTAGCGAAGGGCGTCAGCCCTGGAAATCGCGTTTCACCCGAAGCCGACAAGCCCCGGAGGGGCGTAGGAATCTTTGACTGTATCAACAAATGAACATGATCGGCCATTCCGTTAGCGGCGGGCATCGCCTGCACCCCTTTGGGGTTTGCTTGAATTTGCCCCATCTGATACCAGGGCTTCGCCCTTCGCTACTGACCTGCGCCCTGCGGGCTTGAAGAATCATCGCGTTGATCCAATTCCGCCTTTCGTCTTCGTCAAAAAAAATTCGGAGCGGGACGCCACCGCGACGCCCCGCCCCCTCGGCGTGGTTAGCGACGACCGGGATAGGTCATGGTCGGGTCGCCGAGCACCGTGAATCCGAAGAAATTTTTCAAATACACCCCGCGCGGATAGGGCAGTTTCCAGAACACGTCGATGTACACGTCGCGCGATTCGTCGATCGCCTGCGCCAACGGCAGGCCCTGCACGACGGTCTTGTTCATCGCCGTCATGAAAATCAGGCTGCCGCCGCCCAGGTTGTGCGGATAAGTTTCGCCGAGCGAGCCGACGAACGACACCGCGTTTTGCTTCATGATCTCCTCGCCGATGTTCGCGCCGTAGTCGGGGTACAACTGCAGGCAGGCTGAGCTGAAGAACATCGTCGGCCGGCGGGACTTGAGATATCCCATGCTGTAGGTGGTGATGAAACTGCCGTGGCTGAGCGTCGAGGCGCCGGAGCTGCTGCCGTGCGACATCCAGAAGACGAAGCCGTAGTCGTCGTTGGACAACTCGTCGGTGAACTCGTCCTTGTTCAACGGACGGTCGCTGGACAGAAAATTGTACGCGTCGCCGTACGGATGCTCTTCCAGCATCGTGGTCACGCCGTAGCCGCCCGGCTTCAAGACCATCTCGCGGATCATCGAGACGATGATCGCCGTGTCGCCCGGCGTCGAGATGTACCCGCCGGCCAGCAGCGCGTCGTCCATGCGGGCGGAAAAATCCTTTTCGTAGGCCAGCACACGCGCCGCCCACGCGGCCACGTGCTCCGGATCGTCCAGCGGCACGCGACCCAGGCGCACGTCGCGCACCAGGTCGTACTCGTCCTGGCCCCATTCGCCGAGCTTGCCGTCGCGGTCCGTGTCGAAGTCGTCATGCAAGTTGGCGTAGTAGCCGTCGGTGTACACGCCGTACTCGTACGGGTCCGACGGGTCGGTCACGAACCACACGTACGGAATCGTGTCGTGCGAACCGATCAGCAGCACGTAGGTTTGGGCCTGCGCATCGGCGGTGTCGCGCAAAAATGCGCGCAGTCGCTGCGGACGATTCTTTCCCGGCATGGTCGTGTAGATGGTCTCCAGCGCGCCGGTGTCGATCGCAAAACCGTCCTTCCAGCGCCGGGCCAGCAGCGGCTCGACCGCGGCGAGGGCCTCTTCGGCGCCCACCACGATCAACTGCCGCCGCGTCAGTTCCTGCGACGGACTGCCGCCTTCCGGCTCGGTGATCATCTTGGAGCCGGTGCGCAGCATTTCCTTTTCATAGGCGGCCGGTTCCTGCGAATGCTGAGAAAAATCATCGAGTTCCGACTGCAACTGCGCGGCCGTCAGCGCCTCGCCGTCGCCCGGCGTGCAGCCGGCGAACACAAAAAGCAGACCAACGATAAGGATGAACGTTTTCGTCGCATGCCACATGATCTCACCTCCGTTTCGAGCCCCCAAGATTTTCGCCATGACCCGACCTTTCACTTCGCGGTTTCTATTAACCGTTTAGTCAATAGTATCATCGGCATTAATCGTCGCCGAGTCAACAAGTTTTTGACTAAATGGTCAATAAATTTTCCGGAAAGGAAAAAGAGTTAATGCAATACGTTGATATTGCAGGATATGTTGTGGGTAGGTTGTGGAAAGGTCAGGAAGGGTATTGGCTGGTCCTGGATGCCCGCTTGCGCGGGCATGACGATCTTTCCGTCATTCTCGGGTCAAGCCCGAGGATCCAGGATTCCATTACCGCCGCGTGAAGCGCGGCTTAACTTTCAAAAAGGTCGGGAAGGATATCGGCTGGTCCTGGATGCCCGCCTACGCGGGCATGACGGAGGACGTTATGTTGTTTTGTCATCCCGCCTAGAGAGATTGTCGATAAATGCGCCGATAGGCGACAAACAGCCCCGTCAGGGGCGATAGAGGGTAGCCCGGTGCGTAAGAGACTGTCGATTTTCTCGATGGTAATTTTTTAATTGTGTTTCAGTGCTAAATTTAATACACCCAAAGGCATGGACAAGCCAAAGCAGAAGCGAGTAATTCGGCGGAGCAAG
>Ga0116164_10000088_pt1 | contig 89669 bp, 86 predicted proteins | sample AD_UKC109_MetaG_FD_89888 | JGI IMG/M metagenome (GOLD analysis project Ga0116164, IMG submission 89888) | Active sludge microbial communities of municipal wastewater-treating anaerobic digesters from Hong Kong - AD_UKC109_MetaG | ecosystem: Engineered > Bioreactor > Anaerobic > Digestate... | reverse complement strand
TATCGTGCTCCTCCTTGCTTTCTGTTCTGTAAGGTTAAACCCTCATCGGTAATACAACAACCACATGGTACAACTCGTACTATCGTAACTTCCTGCTATCACCTCCTTTCCGTACCAAAACGGTACCGGGTATAGTACAGATACCCGCTCACGCACCGGTGCGATGAACAGGTCCCATCGCACAATGACCTGCCGGACGTCCATACATAATCATGTTGTAATTGAAAATTGTAATTGAAAAGTTCCATTGCCGTTTTACCGAATACCGAAAGTTGAACATCCAAAGATTTACGGAAAAAAACGATTCAATATGAGAAACGCCGAAGAGCACCCATTTCTGAGAACGGTACTTATTACTGAAATTGACCGCCGCTTTTTCAACCTGATTTATACCGATGGTTATGGTACATTAACATCGCCGATATTGAAAGCAAAAACGTCATTATTGACTTGGCATGCCATGCAACAGCGTTCGGAACGGCAGCAAAAGGCTCAAGACAGGGAAGAAGGATCTTTTATCTCTTGGATATTGTAGGCAAAATCCGTTAAACGGTGAAGAATGTTTTACAAAGTTTCTGCCGATTTTATTATTATAATCCATCTTATGTGGATTCTGTTTGTGATACTGGGTTTTCCGGTATTTCTCTATTTCAACCTGACCGGGTGGAGGCTTCTCCATGTGGCGGCTCTGATCATAACCATCCTTATGCAGCTTACAAAGACCATCTGCCCCCTTACGTACCTTGAAGCCTATCTGAAATCGAGGGACATATCCGAGGCGGTCTACCCCGGTTCCTTTATCATAGAAAGGATCGAGGATATAATCTACGTTGAAGATGTGGTAACCCTTGAGAGAATCAGCTATCTGACAATCGTCTTTTTCATAATCGTCCTGTTTTCCTTCTGGTTCAGGCCGGTTAGATTGAGGTGGAAGGAGTGAAGGGGTGACCATGCTCACACGAGAGCGACAACGCACCCTCCCGGACCCCTAAAAAGATAAAGGTGATCCATGGCACGAACTATCCATGCCTTTTCCGTTCTCTTTGCGATTACTGCCCTCGGCATATCTTCAGTCATTACCCAGATAACGGTCATTCGGGAATTTGTCACTGTCTTTGAAGGAAACGAGATTGTACTGGGTATCCTCTTTTCGCTCTGGTTTTTACTGACAGGGTTGGGAGCATGGCTGGGCAAGTTCATAACATCCGAACGGATACAGATGGTTCTGCTACAAATCTCATTGTATCATGTCGCTTTTCTGCCCATTGTTCATATTATTCTTATTCGCCTTCTCAGAAACGATCTGTTCATCAGAGGGGAGATTCCCGGTATCTGGTCTCTCCTCATCGGCGCATCGGTTCTCCTGCTTCCATATTGTATTCTTTCCGGAGGTCTTCTCACCCTTGCCTGCAGCGTCCTGAATTTCGGAGGTTTCGACAATCGAAGCATCGGCAGGGTTTACTTCTTTGATAATATCGGAGACATCCTGGGGGGAGCTATCTTCACGTTCGTTCTCGTCCATTTCTGCAACAATCTGACTGTCCTCTATCTTCCCTTTTTCCTCTGTCTTCTGGGGTATCTGTTACTGGCCCCTGATGGGCTTGGGAAGAAATCAGTATACCATTCTCTGGGTCTTGCCGGACTGATATTTCTTTTGTATCTTGCCTGGTTTGTCGACCTCGATACCATATCCCTGCAATGGCTCTACCCGCACCAGAAGATTGCGGATCACCGGGAATCCCCGTACGGGAGACTGGTGGTTACGAAGGATCACGATCAGGTATCATTTTTTGAGAATGGGGAGCACCTCTTTTCGACCCCCAATACTTTTGCCAACGAAGAGATCGTCCATTACGCGCTCCCGCAACTCCGGAAGGTCGATTCGGTCCTCCTCATTTCGGGCGGTATGGCCGGTGTTGTCGACGAAATCCTGAAGTATGATGTCGGTAATCTTGATTACGTCGAACTCGATCCCGCCATTATATCCACCGGAACGCGGCACCTTGGCGTTCGTTTTCCGTCACAGGTACACATTAATCTCGATGATGGAAGAAGGTTTGTAAAAAAAACAGACACCACGTATGACGCCATTATCATAGATCTTCCTCCGCCGGGATCACTCCAGCTCAACCGCTTTTACACCCTTGAATTTTTCAGAGAGGCGCGATCGGTACTCCTGCCGGGAGGTGTTCTCTGCTTCGGCGTACCGGGGGCAGAGAATTATATCAGTGAGGACCAGGCATTATTTCTGTCAACCCTCAACAACACACTGAAACGGGTCTTCAATAACGTCCTGATCATACCGGGGGAGCGGAATATCTTCATCGTCTCCGATTCACCGCTGTCTTCCGATATAGCTTCGCTTATCGCCTCCCGAAAGATTCAGACCGTTTATGTAAACAGGCATTACCTTGACGGGCGGGTCACGCCTGAACGGCTTTCGTTCATCAAAAACAGTATTATGGATAGTGTCCCGTCGAATCACGATTTTCGTCCCACGGCGTTCTTCTATAGGATGCACGTCTGGCTCGGCATGTTCCAGGAAAACTATCGGATAGTCCTTATTGCGGCTTTATTCTTCTTTGTCATGTATTTTCTCCGTATCGGGATGATCGGAAAGGCCATATTCTCAACCGGGTTTACGGCTTCATCCATGGAGATTGTCATTCTCCTCTGTTACCAGATTGTGTACGGGAGCGTGTATATAGGGGTCGGTTTCATCATCGCATCTTTCATGTCCGGACTTGCCGTGGGAAGCTTCGCGGCAAACAGAGTCATTGCAACAAACCGCGTGATAGGCAAAAGGTCTATCATTATAGTTGAAGTGGCAATTGCAATCTATCTCATTCTCTTCATGACGATGCTCTTCTGGGGGCGGGCTCTTCTCGGCAATCTTTCCTTCGCCCTCTTGACCATTCTTATCGGCGCACTGACGGGGGCCGAGTTTCCCATCGCCGGAAAGATTCTTTTTTCGACTCCCTGGGAAACTGCCGGATCTCTGTATGCCGCAGATTTATTGGGGGCAAGCCTCGGAGCGCTTGTGGTGAGCCTCTTTATTATCCCGGCCGTAGGGATTTACTATACCTGCTCACTTTTGATACTATGCAAGGTATTCATCACTCTGGGGCTTTGGTTTTCGAAAAGGAGCTCACCATGAAAAGATATCTCGTCAAGGCAAACCGCCTGACCGGCTGGTTGCTTCTTTTTGTAATACCCGTTCTGTTGTTGACCGGATACGGCATAACCGGCCGATATGGATGGATCTCCCGAATGGCGACCGCCGAAGAGTATCTCCACCTACACAATTTTTTGATCTATGTCCTGATTGCGTTCTTTGTCTTGCATGGGGCGATCAATATATACTTCGCGATTCGGAGGTGGAAGAAAGGGTAATGGATCTGACGCGAAGGGAACTGATGAAGGCGGGGATTGCCTGCACGCTTGCCGCCTCTCCGGTAGATGCCTTCTCCGGGTGGTTTTCATCTCTTGAAAGGAATGAAAAAAAGATCGCCCCCAATGATGCTCCCAAGAAGCTCTGGAAGTGGTCGAAAGAAGTCTATCATACGCTGAATCTGGGTAGGAATGTGCAGTGCCTGACCTGCCCGAACCAGTGTATCCTGGAGCCGAATGCGCGGAGCAGGTGCCGCTCTCACGTCAATAAGGAGGGGAAACTCTACACCCTGGTGTACGGCAATCCCTGTTCGGTACATGTTGATCCCGTTGAGAAAAAACCTCTTTATCATTTCCTTCCTTCGTCCGGTGTTCTCTCCATAGCCACAACCGGCTGCAGCTTCAACTGCCTCAATTGTCAGAACTGGGAGATATCGCAGGCACGGCCCGAAGATGTCAGATTTGCCGACATGTTTCCCCATACTGTCGTGGAAAACGCCCGGAAGAGCGGGTGCCGTGGTATCGCTTACACCTATTCGGAGCCGACGACATTCTACGAATACATGCTCGACACCTCCCGGCTGGCGCGTGAAGCAGGTATCAAAAACATATGGGTTTCCAACGGGTATATCAACGCCCCTCCCCTGCTTGAACTCTGTAAAACGCTGGACGGCGCGAATATCGATATCAAGAGTTTCTCCGAGGATACCTATTCTCAACTGAACGCCGGCACATTAAAACCCGTCCTGAAAACCCTTACCGTATTAAAAGAGAAGGTTGTCTGGTTTGAGATAACGGCCCTGATAGTTCCGACCTACACCGACACGATCGATGAGGTAAGACGGATGTGCGGCTGGATACTGGACAGTCTCGGACCCGACTATCCCCTCCACTTTTCACGGTTCCACCCCCGGTACAAACTGACGCATCTGCCCCCGACTTCCATATCATTTCTGGAAAAGGCAAGAAGAACCGCAATGGAGATGGGGATTCATTACGTCTATGTAGGGAATATCCCGCAGGCGGACTCGAATCACACCTACTGCCCTTCCTGCAAGAAGAAGATCATAGAACGCTTCGGATATCAGGTTACGAAAAACTATATTACAGAGGGGAACTGCTCGTTTTGCAATCAACCGATTGCGGGTGTCTGGAGATAGTAATCGTCGGCCCGATACATTGCCACATGATCTCACAAAAAAACCTAACGTTATCTCTAGAATAGTCGCAAACCTTCTGGGAAAAAAGATTTCAAAAAAACCATTACATTCTGAGGACAGAACGGACCAGATTTTCCGTCGTGTACTGGCCGTTCGTAAGCTGGGCAAAGGAATGCTCGCCGCCGAAGATGTCCCGGACTATCTCTCCTATGGCGTACCCCTTGTCCTGTAAGTTTTTTGCCTTCATCGAAAGGTTTTCCAGGTATGCGATGCACCTTTCGAGCGCGCCCCTGCCGTCTTCAATGATCTTTCCTACTGATGTAAAGAGGACCAACCTCTCCGTGTTACAAGCAAGTAGCCGCTTCATCGATCGTATGGTCTCGTGCATATCCTCCTCCGGTCTTATGAACTTCAAGTTCTCTCGGGAGAAGATATCACCGGAAAAACACCACCCCTTCTCCTTTTCCAGAAGGGCCACATGACCGGCACTATGGCCGGGGGTTTCTATCACTTCATAGGCAAAATGTTCCGTACTGATCCGTTCGGGCATCGGTAGAACCTGTGTCGGAACCGGATAGCCCCATACCGTTTCCTGATAGGGATATAGAAACGCTTTCCTTTCTATCAAGGGAACGGAGTCGACATGGGCGTATATATCGACATCAAACCTCTTCTGAATGAGGTGATTACCGCCGATATGATCCTCATGGAAATGGGTGTTAACAACCATGTTCGGCCACCTGTCTTCAAGATATGACACCAGTTCTTTTGCGGTATAGTCACACCCGGTATCTATGAGGAGGCCATCCACGAGGTAGGCTGCGACCCAGTATATGGGCACACCATCGATCACCCTGCTCATCCTGATCTGAGTTATAACATCTTCAAATAGATTAACTTCGATCATTACGTTTCTGCCTGCAGCCTTTCAACGGTTACCATCCTTGGTCAGGCATCGGGCCAATCGTCCGCCATGATTCTGTGCGACGGGCTATTCTCTGCCGGTTCTTTACGATATGGAAAGCAATCAGGAATCTTTTTTAATATGAAGCGGATTCATCATACGTGTCAACATAAATTTGGGATCATGGGACTACTGTTATGAGAATCAGGGGAATATTTTCATTAACATGAAAGAAAAACAGGTTTTAAAAATCCTTGTATCCGTGCTATGGAAGGTATGCAATGTTGCTGGATCAACCATATAAGAAAACGATGTTGCGCGCTTTTGAGTAATCGGGGGGAGCTGTTTTCCAAATCTGTATTTAGGCCGGCCTTTCAGGCAGATCGACCAGTTGATTTCCGCTACAATTAAACAGGTTTTGTTGTATCTCATATTCAACAATAGCTTACAGATATAGTGCATGAGCTTTAAACCTTAAATTTAGAGTGAAAGGAACACTATAATGGCAGAAAAAAAACCGACAAGGGCCGAGAGACTGGAAAGAGAAAGAGAAGACAATCTGAAACACTGGATGGCGGAGGATGCAGCCCTCTTCAAACACCGCGATGAGGCTTATAATGTTGGTGGTCAGAAACAGGTAGATCGTCTCGCCAAACAGGGCAAGAAACCGATGCGTGAGCTCATATCGATGCTGATCGATCCGGGGACCGACTACTTTGAAATAGGTCTCGATTCCGGATACGATATCGGCAAGAAGAGGGTCTATGGCGGGGAGGTGTATGAGCAGGAGAACCGTGAACATATACCCGGCGGGGGGGTAATTACCGGCATCGGTACGATCCATGGCAAGGACTGCATGATCTTTGCCAATGAAAACCGCTACGCGGCGGGGACATACTTTCCCATAACCCTGAAGAGACATATGCGGGCCCAGGAAATTGCCGAGATGTGCGAGATTCCCTGTATCTATATCGCCGACTCGGGAGGCGTATATCTCCCCATGCAGATAGGCAGCTTCGCCGACCACAATCACTTCGGCAGAATGTTTTACAACATGTGTCGCATGTCTGCCAAAGGGATCAAGCAGTACACCCTTTCCACCGGGGGAAACACGGCGGGCGGTGCCTATATCGTGTACCTGGCCTGTGAATCGATCATGATCGAAAAGATGGCCTACGCCTTCCTTGCCGGCCCTCCTATGGTCAAGTCCGCCATCGGTGAAACCGTGGCAGCGGAAGACCTCGGTGGCGCCTATGTCCATACAAAACATTCCGGCGGGTGCGATCACTTCGTCAGAAGCCAGGAAGAAGGAATCCAGAAACTACGGGACATCATGGAATTTGAGCCCTCCCAGCGGCTCTACACCGACCGCAGGGAGACGCGGGAGCCGAGGTTTGATTGCCATGAAATGATGCGCTGTTCGCCGTGTGATACCTACCACTATATCAATATCCATGACACGCTGAAATGCCTGACCGATGACAGCTATTTTCATGAGTACAAGCCGACATACGGTTCAGGCCGCGGGAATACGGTTATCTGCGGCAAGATGTGGCTGAAGGGTATTCCGATAGGTGTTGTTGCTTCAAACGCCAGCGGTATTATCTATATCGAAGCGGCAAGAAAGGCAACCGAATGGATGATCCGCTGCGGCACCTCGAAGCTGCCCGTTCTCTTTCTCCAGGGCGCTCCCGGATATATGGTCGGTAAATCAGAAGAGTGGGGCGGTATCGGTAAATACGGTTCCGATATGGTCAGGGCCGTTTCCTGTCTGAGCACACCAAAGATCACATATGTTATCGGCCCCGATCACGGAGCCGGTAATTACGGCATGTGCGGAAGGGCATTCAATCCTACCTTCTCCTTTACCAATATGAGGGGACGCACGACCGTCATGTCGGGTGAGACGGCCGGCTTCATCGTCGAAACGGTGCGCAGGGCCGGCATCAAGGCGAAGGGTGAAGAGGTCAATGAAGAAGAGATGATCAAATTCCGTCAGATGATGAGAGACCGGTATGAAGAACAGGGACATCCCTTCTATACGGGGTGTCTGAATTTTCATGACGGCGTTATCGCGTTCAGTGAGGCACGGGACAAGCTGGCCAGGGGCTTTGAGATCGCACTCCGCGCCCCGGTCAAAGCGTCCATCTTCGGAAACCTCAAGGTATGATCCTTTGGTATACGACTGTGAGAAAGGGGGAAGATATGGCTGATATCCTATTAAAAGAACGAACAGATGAAGGCATCTTGATCATCACGCTGAACCGTCCGGAGGCGATGAACTGCTTCAATTTCGATCTTCTGGCCGAACTGTCTGACACCATTAGAGAAGTAAACTTTGATATGAACCTGAGGTGCATCATCATTACCGGTGCTCGAGGAGATCGCGATGTGACAAAGCAATCCTTTTCGACCGGGGCGGACCTCAAAGAGAGAAGAACCCTGACGGAGGATCAGGTCCGTCGATTCATCTTCACTATCCGCAACACCTTTACGGCGGTTGAACAGGTTCGTGTGCCCGTCATTGCCGCAATCAATGGTTTCGCATTCGGCGGCGGCATGGAGCTGGCCCTGGCGTGCGATATCCGTATAGCCGCTTCCAACGTTGTGATGGGGCTCGTGGAAACCAGCCTGGCCATCATCCCCGGCGCCGGAGGGACTCAAAGGCTCACTCGAATTGTCGGTATGGCAAAGGCCAAGGAATTGATCTTCACGGCCAGGAGATTCGATGCCCGGACGGCGTTGGATATCGGCCTGGTAAGCAACGTGGTGGAACCCGACGAACTGATGGATGCGGCCCTCGACGTAGCCAGAGAAATTGCCAAGAACGGGCCCATCGGGGTCGCTCAGGCAAAGTTTGCCATCAATTATGGATCCGAAGCGAGCCTCGGAGTGGCGCTGCCACTGGAGTCGAAGGCCTATGAGGTAACGATCCCAACTAAAGACAGACTGGAGGCCCTTGCCGCCTTCGCCGAGAAGAGAAAACCGGAGTTTAAGGGCAAATGACACTATAGAAAACAACAGGAGGTATGAGGTCCTATGGCAACGGAATACGACTACTGGAAAATTTTCCCCAAGATGCCGAAGAAGGTCACGATCGGTGACATTACCATCCGGGACGGGTTCCAGCATGAAGAAAAGTTTATTTCAACAACAGCGAAAATCTTTTACGCCGAAGAGATGGTACTCGCAGGATGCAGGGAGATCGAGCTTACCAACCTCGGTAATCCCGCCGCTATGCCACAGTTCCGTGATGCACATGAGGTCTTCAAATATTTCAAGCAGGGAGAGCGGTTCAAAAAGCGGTGTGCCAGAGCGGGAATTAATCCGGATGACATCACCTTTACGGGTGTCACTATTCGTGAACCTGCCGTGGATACCGCCATTGAAATGAAAAAATCCGGTTACGGTCCCGATCGAATCCTCATGATGGTTTCCACGGAAGAGGAACATCATTTTGCCAATTCGGGAACCACACTGCCCGAATACTGGGTGGAGGCGGAACGGTGCACCAAGAAGGCGGCGGACGCGGGTATCAAAATGGTTGGTACGGTGAGTACTATCTGGGGAAGTCCCATAGGCGGCGCCACAGATCTGAAGGACGCGGTAGAATTCACAAAACGCTGGTTCGAGATAGGTGCCAATGATATCGAGCACGCCGATCATGACGGTTCCGCGAATGCCGCGGACGTTTATCGCTACTGTTCCATGATCCTCGATGCAATGCCCAACCCCGAAGCGCACCTGCTCCATCTGCATGAAACGAAGAGAATTGCCTCTTCGTCGATTCTGGCTGCCCTGCAGGCCGGCTTTACCCGATTTGAAGCAACCTTCGGCGGCCTGGGTGGACAGCCTGCCAATTTCCTCGACGATGTTCCCATCAGAGGAACGGGTGAATACTACTATGAGGACTCTCGCTACGTCGGTCTCATCTGCTTAGAAGATCTGCTCCTCCAGATCGATGAGATGGGCATTGAACACGGCATGGATGTGGACCGCGTCCTGTGGCTCGGTCAAAAGATGGAAAAGACCATCGGCCGCAGACTTCGCTCCGAAGCGGTCATCAACGGGAGAACCCTGAAAGAGGGACACATGAAATTTGCGAGACCCGGTCTCGCCGCAAAAAAGGAAAAACTGGGGGAAGCACCCGATCAGATGATTCCTTCCGGTTGGGGAGAGAAGGCGGTACTACCCGACGTATGGGGACCAGCCCTGTGGAAATAGCACAAAGAGAAGACAGATATGTGGACGTCAGTGACCACCGAGATAGTCGGTGGTCACTGACCTTATGACGTTATTCGACCAGCATATTAGGCAGCCACATAATAGCGCTGGGGAATGACGCACAGATGATGAGACCTATCAACATGAGGACAACGAACGGAACAATACCCCGGTATACCTTCCTAATATCAATCCCTTCCGGATCAACGCCCTTAATATAGAAAAGGGCATATCCGAAGGGCGGCGTCAGAAACGATGCCTGAAGATTAACCGCCATCATTATGACAAACCAGATTAGATCGAACTGTAACTGCTTAGCAATCGGCAGAAAGAGAGGGAAACAGATGAGGACGATGCCGATCCAGTCGATGAACATGCCCAGGATAAAGACAATCGCCATCATAACCCAGAACGTTCCCCATTTACCCATTCCCAAATTCATGACAAAATCCGTTACCACATCGCCCCCGCCGATACCGAGGAAAACGCCGGTGAAACAGGTAGCGCCGCACAGAATTATGATTACCATCGTGGTCGTCTTTGCCGTCTGCATAACGGCCTCATACAACCCACGCCATGTGAATTTTCTATAGGCAATCACCATAAGAAAGGACAGAAAAGCCCCCACTCCGGAAGCTTCGGTCGGGGTTGCAACCCCAAAGAATATGGAACCCAGAACACCCAATATGAGAATCATGGGGGGAACAAGGGATTTTAAAACCATCATGGCAACCTGGGCATTGGTTACCTGCGCCCGCTCCTCCCTGCTGATGGGCGGTCCAAGCTCGGGTTTGAGATTGCACATTATCGCAATGTATCCCATATATAGAAAGGCCAGTATGAGCCCCGGGAAAACGGCCCCGGCAAATAACTTTCCGACGGAAAGGGTCGCTTCACTAGCCATAACGACCAGCATGATGCTGGGGGGGATGAGGATGCCAAGCGTTCCTCCTGCGCAGATGGCCCCATACGTCAGTTCTTCGTTATATTTGTATCTTCTCATCATCGGGATGGCGAGAAGCCCCATGGTGACAACGGAAGCCCCGATAATACCGGTACATGCCGCGAAGACCGTGGAGACCGCAATAACCGCTAATGCGATCCCTCCCCTGATCTGACCCATCAGATACCGAAGTGCCTCAAAAAGACCTTCGGCAACACCAGATCTATCCAGAAGCTGTGCCATAAATATAAACAATGGAATGGCGAGAAGGACATAGTTGTCCATCGTCCCCCATATTCTGTTCATGAATACGTAAAATACCGACGGGCCCCAGCCCACCAATCCGAATATCACTGCCAGGCCGCCCAGGACAAAGGCAAGGGGATGACCCATGAAGAGACCGACCAAAAGGCCGACAAACATGAGAACAGTGAGTGTCTCAGGACTCAAATCAATCATAACTCAACCCCCTTGATTATATAGATATTCTTGATAAATTCCGATATCCCCTGTACGAGAAGAAGTATAAACGATATAACAATAACCGTCTTTATGGGGTAGACAGGCGGCGCAAAAACGCTCCAGGTAGTTTCTTTCATCGCCCACGATGTTGCGGCAAATATGTAGCCCTGCCAGATACAGACAATACAGAAAGGGAAAAAGAATACCACATAGCTTATCAAATTCAGTATCGCCTTTTTCTTCTTCGAGAGAATCATGGTGAACACATCTACCGACACGTGTGAAGCGTATAACAATCCGAACCCCGCAACGATCATGAAATGGAGACCGTACAATTGCTTCAGCACCTCAAAACTCCATATGGTCGGCGCTCCAAAAACTCTACGGAGTAACACTTCCATAACCGTGAGCAACACGAGCGGAACGATAACCCATCCGAAGATCCTTCCGGTCCACTCGCTAATCGTGTCGCAGAATATTGATATTTTTTTTGGAAAATTCATAGATGTCCTCCTCCTGTGAAGGTCACATCGATATACTATATTGATATTATATTAAAACCCACAGGAATAAAAAATGTAAAAATAACTGCTTGTTATAATTTTATGGTGGAGGCTCCCGCTTCAGGTGCCGGGAATCTCCACCATGCCTGTTTTCAGTCCAGATTCACATCCTGTTAGTCAAGATTGGGGTACTCCTTCGGATTAAATCCAAAGCTGAAGGGAGTTTCCATCGATCTCCATTTTGCGAAATCCTTTTTAAACTTCATCTGAGATTTAATGGATTTCTTGAAGAGAGGATTGTCTTTGGCTGTCGCCTCGGTGTGTGCGTTGACCAGCTTCTGGATTCTGTCCAGAACCGCATCATCATACCGGTTAATCTCTATGCCCTTGTCGATGAATTTCTGAGTGTATTCGATGGTGTCATAATACTGTTCGGCGAAAAATTTCACGCAGGCAGCCTTGGCCGCAAATCTAAGATCCTTTTGCAACTCTTCACCCAGCTCATCCCATGCCTTCTTGTTGATCATGCAGCCCATGACGGATGCCGGCTGATGCCACCCGGGAACCGCCCAGTATTTCGTCACTTCTCCGAACCCCATACCCCAGTCGCAGGAAGGACTGCAGAACTCTGCCGCGTCGATGACGCCCTTCTGCAGAGCCTGATAAATTTCCTGGCCTGACATGGCTATCTGTGCAGCACCGAGATCTTTAAGGAGTTTGCCCTGTGTCTTACCGGACATTCTGATTTTCATACCCTTGATGTCTTCAAGTGACTTGACGGGTTTATTGCTGCGGATTCCGCATTCCATGGGGGTAACACCGGTCACGAGGTACATCATTCCGAATTTGCCATAGGCTTCCTCGTAAATCTTGTGACCCTCGCCACCAAAAATCCATACAAAATAATCCATTGGGGTCAAGCCCATGGGATACGATCCCAACGTGTCAAATACGGCATCCTTCCCTGTCCAGTAGTTGGGCCAGTCACCGGCAGCCTGAACGGTACCCTTACTGACGGCGTCGAAGACCTCGTACGAGGGCATCAGTGTGCCACCGGTAAAGAATTTAATTGAAAGACGACCCTTGCAAAGCTGATTGGCGGCCTCAACAAAGGCATAATCCGCCCTGATCAGATCTATTGAGGGTGGCCATGTGGACGTCATCTTCCACCTTATTTCTTTGGCAGCAGCTGGCGATATTGCTAAAGCAAAACTAAAGGCCAGTGTGACAACAAGTACCATCAAAAAAATCTTTCTCGTCATTTGAACTACCTCCTCATTGAATTAGTGTGCATCATCTTAAAACCATTTGATACTCTATTATGGTTACGCAATTTTCAGACCAGAAAATCATTCTTGGGTGGAACAGATGAAGACAAACTCATATTCTTCGATAATTCCAAGACCATACACCTTTTCCTCAATAAAAAAGAAAAGACTTGACACAAGAATATCGTTCGAAGTAAGTAGTAGACTGAAGACATGTATCAATCTGTCTACAAAGGCGGAAACCGATGTCTACATATCCCACCCATAAAGAATTCCAAGATGTGAAGGATCAGCTTGAAGTATACCGTATGATCTTCAACAGTATACACGGCGGTGTCATAGTAACGGACTCCGAGGGGTACATTACGTACTTTAATGAACCCTACGGCAAGTTCCTGAATCTCAATCCCGGAGATCAGATCGGGAGACACTGTACCGAGGTTGTTCAAAATACGCGCATGCACATTGTGGCAAAAACAGGTAAAGAAGAGATTAATCATTCTCATATGATAATGGGCCAAGAAATGGTGGTTCAGCGCATTCCCATTAGGAAGGATGGCAAAGTCATCGCGGTGTATGGGCAAGTAATGTTTAAGGATGTGAAAGATGTAGCCAAACTTGCAAAGAAGCTTTGTCTGTTAGAATCAAAGGTAAAGGAATATGAGGAGGAACTTCTTTCACTTCGCTCAACTCGTTATACCTTTGACAGCATTGTGGGTACAAGCGATGCCATTATCTCTTTGAAAAGAGAGGCTCTGAATGCAGCGGCCAACTCATTTCCCGTATTAATAACAGGGGAAAGCGGAACTGGCAAGGAACTGTTTGCCCAGGCGATTCACCACGCCAGCACTCGCAGAATTTACCCTCTTGTGCACATAAACTGTTCCGCCATCCCCAGAGAGTTAATTGAATCGGAACTGTTCGGGTATTCCAAGGGCGCTTTTACGGGAGCCGATCGTAGCGGTAAGCCCGGAAAATTTGAACTGGCCAATCATGGCACCATCTTTCTTGATGAGATCGGTGACATGCCACTCGAAATGCAACCGAAACTACTCCGAGTTCTTGAAGAAAAAGAGTTCTCGCGGGTCGGCGGGAATTCCGTGATCCGGTCTGATTTTCGCCTCATCACGGCTACAAATCAGAATCTCCAGGAAATGGTCCCTGAAAAAAGGTTCCGCATGGATCTCTTTTACCGGTTGAACGTTATCCCGCTCCATATTCCCCCCCTCCGCGAGAGGAGGGATGACATCATTCCCCTGGCAACACACCTGCTGAAAAGGCTTACCGATGAAGCGAATCTCCCTGATGTGCGAATCGACCCCGATGCCGAAAACGTTCTGAGGAATTGCGACTGGCCCGGGAATGTCAGAGAACTTCAGAATGTGATCGAGCGAACCCTTTCCTCGTTGGAGGGGGATACCCTACATATACAGGATCTGCCCTTCTACCTGCATCGCAAACAGCAGGAGATAAAAAACCCTCACGAAACTTTCAATGATAATAATCCTTCCTGTCTGAAAAACGTATATGAGGAGGCCGAGAAACGGGCTATCATTAACGCGCTCGATACGACCAGGAACAACAAGAAAAAGGCCGCAGATATGCTTGGAGTTCATCGGACCCACCTATATAAAAAGATGAGAAAGCATAACATTCCCCTCTACAACCAGGAGAAATCTCCCTCTACGTAGCCATATTGATACACTCGCAACCATATCGTTACACCTTGACCCGTCCTATCATGTACAGTTTTGGCTCACATAAGAAGGCATAGAGCCGCTTTCCAACTGTTTGAACTACCCTCCAATAAATACGTGCCCCTGTGGCACGCTTCTTGAACTGTTTTTATCACTGTGTGGTAGAAATTTTCATACATCAAATTTCAAAGGAGTCCATATGAGCGGCAGAACAATAGATACCCTTGCCATAGGTGATAATGCCGAATTCACCAAAACAGTATCTGAAGCGGATATTTATCTTTATGCGGGAGTAAGCGGTGATTTTAATCCGGCTCATATCAATGAGGAGCACGCCAAAAAGACTTTCTTCAAAGCACGCATCGCCCATGGCATGCTTTCGGCCGGATTTATTTCAACGGTAATCGGCACGAAACTGCCCGGACCGGGAACGATCTATCTTGATCAGAGCCTCAAGTTTCTGGCTCCGGTCAGGATAGGTGATACCATAACTGCTCAGGCTGAAGTGATCGAAATCATGCCTGAGAAAAACAAAGTGCGCCTCAAAACTACCTGCATGAATCAAGACGAGATTATCGTGTTGGAAGGAGAGGCCATCGTAAGCCCACCGAAACCCCAGCTATAACCTCATTGTTTACTATACCATGCGAGCATCATGCTTTCAAATGGAGGATTCTACTCATGAATGAAAATGTATGTAAGAGAGCCAGCGGACATCCCGTTCTCCTCGGCACCATGAAAGCACGAAACAAGGTGGTGACGGCAGATGAAGCAGTTCAGCTTGTCAAATCGGGAGATGTCGTCGCTACCGGCGGTTTTGTCGGTGCCGGTTTTGCCGAAGAAATAGCGATCACCATAGAAAAATATTTCCTGAGAATGGGACATCCCAGAGATCTGACACTGATGTACGCCGCCGGTCAGGGAGACGGAAAAGATAAGGGACTCAATCACTTTGCTCATGAGGGATTGGTTAAGCGCGTTATCGGCGGACACTGGGGTCTGGCGCAAAAACTGGGAAAGATGGCAATCGAAAACAAGATTATCGGCTACAATTTCCCTCAAGGAGTAATATCACACATGTTCAGAGATATTGCGGCTCACAAGCCGCGTACCATCACCACCATTGGCCTGGGTACCTATGTGGATCCGCGGAACGACGGGGGAAAGATCAATGCGATAACGACGGAAGACCTTGTCGAGCTTATCACCTTTGACGGGAAAGAATACCTCGCCTATAAGCTTCTCCCTATAAACGTTGCAATTATTCGTGGAACGACAGGAGATACCGACGGCAATATCAGTATGGAGAAAGAGGCATTGACCCTTGAAAATCTTGCCATTGCAATGGCGGCGAGAAATTCCGGCGGCTATGTTATTGCACAGGTCGAGCGGGTTGCCGAAAAGGGGACATTGCATGCACGAAATGTAAAGATTCCGGGGGTTATTGTTGATTGCGTTGTCGTAGCACGTCCTGAGAACCACTGGCAGACCTTTGCCGAACCATATAATCCGTCCTTCAGTTGCGAAACAAAGATCCCCTTGCAGTCGATGCCCATTATGGAAATGGATGCACGGAAAATTATTGCCAGACGTGCCGCTTGTGAACTGGAAGCCAATGATGTGGTAAATCTGGGAATCGGGATGCCGGAGGGAGTCGCGAATATTGCGACTGAAGAAAAGATTCTGAACTATTTTACGCTTACCGCCGAGCCCGGCGTTATAGGTGGGGTGCCAGCAGGAGGGCTGAACTTCGGGGCTGCCACCAATATCGATTGTCTTATTGATCAGCCGAACCAGTTTGATTTCTATGACGGCGGAGGACTGGATATCACCTGTCTCGGGATGGCAGAGACGGATAAAGACGGTAACGTAAACGTCAGTAAATTTGGTCCAAAGCTCGCCGGTTGTGGCGGGTTTATCAATATCAGCCAGGCCGCAAAGAAATGTATATTTATGGGATCCTTTACCGCGGGAGGGTTGAAAATCTCCGTGAGTGACGATAAACTCCATATAGACAATGAAGGTAAAACCAAAAAGTTTGTGAATCAGGTTGAACACATGACCTTCGGCGGGAAATACAGTGCCGAGCAGGGTCAATATGTACGATACATAACCGAGCGATGCGTCTTTGCGTTGACCACGGAAGGGTTGGAACTTATCGAGATTGCGCCCGGAATCGATATCGAGAAAGACATCCTTGCCCTGATGGATTTCAAACCGATCATCAAGGAACCCCACTTGATGGATGAGAGGATATTCAATCCGAAACCAATGGGCCTAGACCATGACCTCCTGAGTATGCCCCTGGAAGAGCGGTTGACCTACTATCCCGACGAAAATCTCTTCTTTGTAAACTTCGAAGGGTATCAGGTAAAATCACGCGAGCAGATCAAAGCAATCAATAGCGCTGTTCGGAAGATCCTTGAGCCAGTCGGTAAAAGAGTATATACTATAGTCAATTACGACAACTTTAATATCCTGCCGGATCTCATGGATGAATACATTGAAGTTACCAAGAAAATTCTGGAAGATTTGTATATCAATACAACCCGGTATTCGACGAATGCCTTTGCACGAATGAAGCTTGGTGAAGCCCTCGCAGAGAAAAAAGTGATACCACATATGTACGAAAGCAGAGCAGAAGCACAAAGAGCCTTAAAACCTGATGAGGGATAAGGTGATAGGATATGGTAAAAGGTTATCACAGATGGACATTCAACTTTTCCACCGTTATAGGCAAAGAAAGAGAGGATTGTTATGCCACTTGAAATCAAAAAAATTCTTTACGCAACGGATCTGTCAAAGAATTCTGCCTATGCCTTCCGCTATGCGGTAGACCTGGCGAAGAACCACCATGCTGAAATATACCTCTTGCATGTTGTTGAAAGATTGGGACCATTTGCCGAGTCCATAGTAGAGAATTACCTTGAAATGAAAGACTCTGGTCATCATGAGAGAATCGTGCATGAATCTATCGAACGTACCAAGAAGCGAATTGCAGCCTTTCGGGACAGAGAGCTTGCAGATCATCCCGAGATTGTTAATGAACATGTTACCATTGATGTGCATGAAGGATATCCCGTAGAAGAGATCCTGACAAAGGCCACCGACAACAATTGCGACCTCATTGTTATGGGAACCCATGGAAAAGGACTTGTAAATCACACCTTTTTGGGAAGAATAGCGGAAAGGGTGCTGAACCGGGCACGTAAGCCGGTAATCGTCGTTCCCCTCCCCGAGGGAGAAACAGAGGCGTCTCTGCCAGATTTTTATTAAAAATATTTTTCGATTCTTGCATCGTTTGCAAGGGATTCACAAACAGCCCCCGTTATCAATCGGATAGTTGGAAAGCCTTTCATGAGATCATTTGCATCTGCCCCGTCGCTTCCTGTGACGGGGTATTTTCTTTGTACTGACAAATAATACAGCGAGAAATATTCCGGAAACAGGTGGAGTATGAAACCATGTCGTTATCAAGGGCAATAATAGTAATATCCTATTGAACATCATGAATGAATATAACGAGCTTACGGAAAAGAATTTGATACTACAAGAGTAAAGAAGAACCGAAAAAACTCCCTAATACCTTAATAAGGAACAAAAATATATATAATATAAGAAAAATATGGTAAAGATACATCCATAGTATTTAATTATTCCTAGCTTGAGTTGGCGAAGGAAAGGAGAACCGTTATGCCACTCGAAATCAAAAAAATTCTTTACGCAACGGATCTTTCACAAAACTCTGCTTATGCCTTTCGTTATGCGATAGACATGGCAAAGAATCACCATGCAAAAATACACTTTTTACATGTTATCGAGAAGCAGTCACCATTTGCCGAAGCACTGGTAGAGGATTATCGCGAGCCGGGATACCATGAAAAGATATTGGCTGAATCCATTAACCGAACCAAGAAAAAGATCGAAGCTTTCCGTGACAGGGAGCTTGCCGATCACCCAGAAATTATTAATGAGAATGTTACCGTTGAAGTGCTCGAGGGATACCCCATGGATGAAATATTGACAAAAGCAAGGGTCAACCATTGCGACATTATTGTCATGGGGACCCACGGAAGGGGATTCTTGGGCCATACCCTACTGGGAAACGTATCGGAAAGGGTGCTTCGACGAGCTCATATACCGGTGATCATCGTTCCTCTTCCCGAGGGAGAAACCGAGGCATCGCTCCCCAATTTTTAAAGGGTCGGTACCCGAGAGTATCCGATCTTTGCATCGGGATACAAAAATTCCGGTTCTTTTATAACATAACCATCGATATCAATCGGAGAACGTAGACCGTTCCCGAAATCACCTTCACATACCTCGTCGCTCATTGCGACGAGGTATTGTGTTTTAATGATAGAAATATATAACGATTCTGAATGGATATATATTAATATACCGCATCATTTGACAAAGTCTTTTCATGAATTATATTTGGTTACAATGCATGGGTCAGAAGTTGATACTCCATGTATACAAGAGGAGTGCAAACCCCTTAAAACGTCAGAGCAACAAGAGGGGTATGCGATAGTATAGCGTTTAGAAGTCATAAATAAAAAAATGAAATATTATTAGCCTTAACGGGCGAAGTACAGGAGGAGTGTTATGCCACTTGAAATCAAAAAGATCCTTTACGCAACGGATCTTTCACAAAATTCCGCCTACGCCTTCCGCTATGCGGTAGACCTGGCAAAAAATCACCATGCAAAAATACACTTTTTGCATGTTGTCGAGGGTCTCTCACCAACAAGTGAGGCCCTGGTTGCCGATTATTTCCCTGAGAAAGGCCCGGAGCGGCATAAAAAGATCATTGCAAAAACTATCGACCGTGCCAAGAAAAAGATAGCAGCCTTTCTGGAAAGGGAACTTGCCGATCATCCGGAAGTGATAAACGAGAATACTTCAATAGAAGTGGTCGAAGGGTATCCGGTCAATGAGATTCTCAACAAGGTGAAACAATATAATTGTGACGTTATTATCATGGGAACCCATGGGAGGGGACTTTTAACCCATGCTTTATTGGGAAGCGTGTCGGAAAGAGTTCTTCGCCGGGTTCACATACCGGTGATTATTGTCCCTCTTCCCGAGGGAAAGACCGAGGCATCACTGCCAGATTTTTATTGAGCGCATATAACGATCGTTGTAATTTACTGTACCCCGTCGTTTCCCGCGACGGGGTATTTTTTTACAGATAAGGCGTATTATAGCAATGTATAGTGCGGGATTTTAATTTATCAATGATAACTAACCCTTGAAAAACAAGAGATTCGAGATGTTGTCTTCATTAAACCCTAACAGTATGGCGGAAGTGCATGGGAATCGAACCCTCACACCGATAAAAAATAATCTATGATAACAAATGGTTATGAGGGGTAAAAATTATCTGGGGGACATCTGGGGGACACAATCGCTTTTACATCCTCTCTCAATGAACTTTTGCAATATGGTTTGACCTCGCGTGTAGACATGTGTTATTGTGTAATACACGTAATTCAAATAAATCAGTAAGTGAGGTTACACAATGTCCAAAATATTAAATGTCAGAATCGAAGATGACCTGTCAGCTCGTCTTGATTTTCTGGCAGAAAAAACAAAACGCTCGAAAAGCTTCTACATAAAAGAGATCCTCAATCAGCATCTTGCCGAGTATGAGGATGCCTACCTTGCTCTTGATCGCCTCAATAACAGGAACGCCAAATATTACTCAACAGAAGACCTGGAGAAGCTCCTTGACCTATAATATTCAATGGCATGAAGATGCTGTAGAAGATCTCAAAAAGATTGATCGTCAGAAACAAAGAAAAATCATCAAAAGAATTAAGGACTATCTGTCACAAGACCCCTTAGGATTGGGGAAACCGCTAAAGGGAATTTTCAAAGGCCTTTACCGTTATCGCTACGGATCATACCGGATCATATACACAATAGATCGAGATTCTGTCATTATCCTTATTTTGAGGGTCGGTGATAGGAAAGATGTTTATGATTATCCTGTAAGTGAAAATTAGAAAAATAGAGATTGCTTACTGAAGTAAATCGAACAAAGAGAGAACAAAGAATAGCAGGTTTCTTTATGTAATTATCGATTTATTGTTCTAATACGATGAGACCTTTCTTCTATATCTAGAGCTTTTTTTTCTCTGTTTGTCGCACGATGCAATATCGCCATGTTCTTCAGGCCCACGGCCACATCGGGATGGTCGGGGCCAAGCGCTTTTTCACGAATAGCCAGCGAACGCCTTAAAAGAGGCTCGGCCTCGGCATACTTATTTTGGTTTGCATAGAATCCTGCTAGATTGCTCAGGCACATAGCCACATCGGGATGGTCGGGCCCAAGCGCTTTTTCCCAAATAGCCAGTGAACGCCTTAAAAGAGGCTCGGCTTCGGTATACTTATCTAAGGCGCAAAATAGTATCGCCAGATTGTTAAGGACCGTGGCTACATTGGGATTATCGGAGCCGAACACTTTTTCATAAATAGCCAGCGAACGCTTGTAAAGAGGCTCGGCCTCGGCATACTTGCCTTGGTTTCTATAGAGTTCGCCCAGACTGTTTAAACTATCGGCCACATCGGGATGGTCGGGACCAAGCGCTTTTTCACGAATGGCCAGTGAACGCCTTAAAAGAGGCTCAGCCTCGACATACTTACCCTGGTTTTCATAAAGTCCTGCCAAATTCCTCAGGCCCGCGGAAACATTAGGATGATCGGGGTCAAGCGCTTTTTCCCAAATAGCCAGCGAACGCCTTACAAGAGGCTCGGCCTCGGCATACTTACCCTGGTTTTCATAAAGTCCTGCCAAATTGTTTAGACTTATGGCCACATCGGGATGATCGGGACCGAGCGCTTTTTCCCAAATAGCCAGCGAATGCCTCGAAAGAGACTCGGCCTCGGCATACTTGCCTTGGTCATAAAATAGTAACACCAAACTGTTCAAACTATAGGCCACATCGGGATGATCGGGGCCAAGCGCTTTTTCACGAATGGCCAGTGATCGCCTTAAAAGAGGCTCGGCCTCGGCATACTTACCTTGATCCATATAGAGTCCTGCCAGATTGCTCAAGCTCGTGGCCACATCGGGATGATCGGGGCCAAGCGCTTTTTCACGAATAGCCAGCGAACGCCTCGAAAGAGGCTCGGCTTCGGTATACTTACCTTGTGCTCCATAGAGTTCTGCCAGATTATGCAGGCACGTGGCTACATCGGGATGGTCGGGGCCAAAAGCTTTTTCATGAATGGCCAACGAACGACTGTCGAGAAGCTCGGCTTCGGCATACTTACCTTGATCTGCATAGAGTTTTGCCAGAATGATCAAGCTATGAGCTACATAAGGATGGTCAGGGCCAAAAGCTTTTTCATAAATTGCCAGCGAACGCCTGTAAAGAGGCTCAACCTCGGCATACTTACCTTGGTCTACGTAGAGTCCTGCCAGACTGTTCAAGCTATGGGCCACATTGGGATGATCGGGGCCGAGGGTTTTTTCATAAATAGCCAGCGAACGCTTCAAAAGAGGCTCGGCTTCAAAATACTTACCTTGATTTACATAGAGTCCTGCCAAATTGTGCAGGCACATGGCCACATCGGGATGGTCGGGGCCGAGCGCTTTTTCCCAAATAGCCAGCGAACGCTTGTAGAGAGGCTCGGCTTCAAAATACTTTCCGGCCTTATACAGTGCTGCCCCTTGCTGACTTAAATACATAGCCAAAATCACTTCTTCGTTCTGCGGAACTAGTTCCGCAGCTTGGCGATAGTATTCGGCGGCATTGTAGTAAGCAAGTTGGGTGTTTTTGAGTTCCGCAATCTGTGCCGCAATGGCGGCGGCTGACAACAATCGTTTATTAGCGAGTTCTTGAAATTCCCCGGCTCCCCGGACCTCTTTTTCTCTGGCTTGGTTAAGTAATTCCTCTGCGTGATCAAATTCACCAGCAGCCAAAGCCTCTAAGGCCTTATGTTTCCAAGCAACTACGTCTGGATCTTCTGATGTAAAACGTTGCAACTGGGCCTCGAGATCCTTAAAGCGGCTAGCGATCTGACGCAATTTGTTATCAAGTTCTTCAGGTGGAACTTGTTTTTCCTTCAGGATTTTAAAGAAGCTTTTGAGTGCCGCTTTGGTGACTCCCAGTTCCTCAGATAGGGACTGAAATCTGTCTTCGGAAATACCATCAATATTTGTGACATATTGATCACGTCCGGCCACATAACCACCCTGCATCTCGTGTATAGAAACATGCGTTGAACTGTCCACCGAAGATGCCGGTGGCTTAGGTTTGTGGAAATAGATAAAGACCGCCCATATAGCTGCAATCACCGTGACCAGACCAGCGCCAAGGAACTTCAGCGTGGTTTGATTTCCAGGTTCAGAGAGCCATTGCCAGAGATTCTTCATGTAACTCCCATATTGTAAATTTTAGGATGTTGATGGTTCGCTTAACTATCTTCCCTAGGGATAGATAAACGTTCTCTCAAAGACGATAAATTAATGATCGCTACTGTGACCCAAGGTTTATCCAATGAATTTCCCTTTTTTGCATGACTTTATTGCCTCGTAAGCTATGGTAAATTTGTATCCTATAAAAAACCCTGCATTTCATTTAGAGAAATACAGATTAGAGACTCAGACCATAATTTTAAAACGGTTAAAACTACGAAAAACATATATGATGCGTTGAAGAGAGAAAATATATAATCTTACTAACTACATAATAGTATCTTGTCAAGAAAAATCCTAAGGATACATTCAAAGGTGCCGTCGAGAATGGGCCTGCCAAGTGCTCGTCGGAGACGGCACCCTACCCTTCTATTTGATTTCAATTTACCTATCAAAATATTTTTAAACTTTTTAAAAAAAAGTGCTTGACATTGGTTAATGTAATGTGTAATTAGTTAATCATCAAAACCTAAGTGACTTTGGAGGTAATAAACATGGTAAGACCCAAAGCAAAAGAACCGAAACAACAGTACACCCTCATGCTCAAACCAAGTGTAGTTGAGGAGATCGACAAACTGGCTCATGAGGTTGAATTGAGCAGAAGTCAGTTAATGGCTAACCTTATTGAATCCGGTCTTGAGGATGCCAAGATTTTAAAGAAGATAGGATTTCTGAAACTGGCTATGCTCGGAGATAAGGTCTCTCAGAAATTCAAACGGGGATTGCTCGGAGGAAAATATACCGTCGATGAGGACGGGGATTTACAAATAAAAGAATAGATTCGTTCATACAATAAAAAGCAACCCGGATTATGCTGGAACATAACCCGGGTCCACGTTCCAAGAAGTCATCGCACCTAACGAGCCTTTATCAGAACGTATTTGTATTATAACATGATACATGCGTCTGTCAAATGACCTTCTTTGGAACGATCAAGGGAGGTTTTTTTATGGCACTGAAACACAATCTTGAATTTCAGGGAACTAGTTCCCCATCTGTCCATGAAGATCAGCACCATACAGGTATATACAAGATAAATCCTTTCAGAACTTACGCTGATATAATCGAAAAGAAGAAAGAAATACTCACCAATAAAATTTTACAAATCTTTCCCGGTTCGCATGTATTATCAGAGGATGAAGTAAAAGAATTATATGCTTCTTTGGCATCTGGATCAGCCAAGCCGGAGCGCGCCGGCAGAGAGAGCGCGAGGGCGAGCGGGCATACGGCCAAGGATACGATCAAGGATAAGAGAAATAGTAAACGAATACGGGAAAATCGGCGCAATGACAGCGGACAGGTAGCTCTTGAACTCTTATCCAGTAATGGGGGTGCCATATGACTATCAGGCACCCCTCAAAGGTGAAAAAGTATAACAAAAAAATACTGGCTTCAGGAGTGGATACCCTTGTTTTATCACTTAATGTTGTATGGGATGAACCACTTTTATTCACCTATCTTGATCAACTTAAAGCAAAGGCAAAAGAGTGTAATGCTGATTATCAGGGTGAATTACAACATCCCTTCTCCCCTCACCCGTGGCCCTTTTCCATAAGATCACATGGGACAAAAGGCGGCTATGCGTGGCTTCTCTCAGGATCGGATTTTACTTTCAAGATAGGAAATTGGCAGGATCCGGGACCACGACCCAGTGTAATGATCGAAATTCGTTCTGAGGCTTTATGGCATTTAGGAACAGAAGAAGCGATCAGAATAGTATTAGGTATCATCGAGTCAAATAGAGGTCGTATCGTTGAAACCAAGTTAAGCCGTGTTGATCTGTGTACTGACGTTTTGATGCCGGAAAAACGTTGGTCTGCTGAACTGATGGACTATGCCGTTACCCGTGCAACGGATCATGTCCCCTATTACAAGCACAAGAGATTGACCGGCATCAGAATCGGGAAGGAGGCTATCTCCGCTCGGCTTTATGACAAGCCTTTGGAAATCACACAGCAATCTCAAAAAACATGGATGTTTGATATATGGGGGATTTCCGAAGTACCGAAAGGGAAAAAAATTATACGGGTTGAGTTTCAGATGAGAAGAAGAGTGCTCAAAGAACTCGGCCTTAATACACCACGTGATCTTATTGAAAAATCGGTGAACGCTTGGGCTTACTGCACAAAGGACTGGCTCAAGTTTCAGGATCGACCGGGACTTCATCACACGCAGAGATCAACCTTTCCATGGTGGAAAGAGATTCAGGACGGTTTTGATGGTGTACAGGATGCAGAACCTCTCGTTCGAGAAAAAGCTGTGCGTGTTGACAAACAACGTTTGATACAACAGGCTAACGGGATGATCATCTCACTGCATGCTATCAGGCAAGAAGAAGGGATCGTCGATTCTAATAAACCTTCCAGTATAAAAGATTGCGTTGCTTCTTATGTGGAAGAACTCATGAGAAATTCCGACAAGCTCCCTAATGTTCAATCCAGGTTAAAACAAAAGCGGTCAAAGTATCATCGTGAAAAGATAAGTGCGGAAGAGAGAGTACATAACATGGCTAGATTCTTTAGTAATAGATATTAGTTAGATTCGTGAATTCATAGTACAGAAAGGATGTACTTGTAATTGATACCTCTCCTGAGACATAATAACCCTCAAACCAAAGGGGGCGAATTGTGCATGAAAGGATCTATTCACTATAGAAAAGATCGGGGGTACTACTATGTAGCATGGCTCCACAAGGGGAAACGTCACAAAATATATAAGTATAACGGGGATTTTATCTATCATAAGAAAATTGCAGAAAAGCTTTTAGCCTGTATGCAATCGGATATCGAAAAGGGAATATTCCGGATTGAGAGATATACAAAAGAAGTTCCTACAAACGTGATCCCCTACCTGAAAGAATGGTTGGAAGAAGAAAAGCCACACTTGGCACCCGCTACTTATAAAGATTATCTTAATTCAATAAACAATCATCTCATTCCTTGGTTTGAAAAAAATCCCGTACAACTGCATGAGATCCGATACGATGTCCTTTGTAGGCTCTTAGGAGGCATAAAGAGAGCGGGAAAGGGTAAAATGAATGTTATGTACTGCCTTCACAAGTGCCTTGACTTTGCGTGGAAGTCTGGCCGAATAGTGGCAATGCCCCCCTTCCCTGAAAAGAGTAAATACGGAATAGTTGATCCTGTCATTACATGGTTGCCTGAGGCAAGACAGAATAAGATCATCGAAGCGATACCGGAAGAGCATCAACCAATATTCTGGTGGTTGAAGTATCACGCACGCAGACCATCGGAGGCTATGGCATTGTATAAAGAGGATTACAATAAAGAACTTGATGCATTTATTATAAAACGGACTTTTTCGAGCAAAAAACACGTCAATTACACGAAAACACATAAACAGCACGTTATTCCCTGTCATTCTGAATTTAAGAGAATCATGGAGAAAATGCCGATTACCTTCGGCCCGTTCTTTTTCGTAAATACAAAGGGTCGGTTAAAAGGGAACCATTATCAGCATGATTACTTAGTAGATCTATGGAACAAGGCATGTCGTGAAGTGGGTGAAGATATACGCATGTATGCAGGGCTTAAACATTCGACCTGTTCGCAGTATATCAATGAAAAAGGGTTAAGTGTTGACGAGCTGCAAATGATCACAGATCACGCCCGAAGAGACAGTGTCTTGAAGTATGCAGCCGTTCAAGTCGAAGCAAAACGCAGACTGATGGAACGAAAAATTATAGGCTTTCCGGGGGACATTTGGGGGACGGATTCCGATAGGTCAAAGTTAATAAATTCAGGTAGTTATGGCGGAAGTGCATGGGAATCGAACCCACCTGGGACGGTTCTAGCGCCCCACACCGGATTTGAAGTCCGGGAGGCCCACCAGTGACCTTGGCACTTCCGCGTGAATTTCAGATCTGTTTGTATCCCTTTCCATACTGATTGTCAATCGTTGAGATATTCGGGGTGTTTTGTAAAATTATAAGAATTATCGAGCAGTTGAATCAGAACATCACTTCCGGCTTTAATAAAATCAGTATCTTCAGGGAGCACCATTATCCCGTTTGCAAGGACCATGGATTTCAGTATGCCGGAGCCCTGATCTCCAGCGGTTTCCACAACAAATTCTTTCCCTTGAATTTTTACACGAGCACGGAGAAAGTACCGAAGGCCTTTTTTCTTTTGTATATCTTCTGTAAGTTTTGCCTTTATGGTTCTTCGGAAGATATGTTCGTGTCCAGTCATTCTCAGTATTGCCGGTCTCACGTACTGCTCAAAGGCAACCATCGACGATACCGGGTTGCCGGGGAGTCCGAAAAAAGGTTTTCCCTCTCTGGTACCGAATGTCATTGGTTTACCGGGTCGCTGTGCTACCTGCCAGAATTCTATGCCGATACTCATATCGTTCATTACCTCTTTTACGAAATCGTAGTCCCCAACCGATACCCCGGCCGAGGATACGATGATGTCGGCCCGTATGGCGTCTTTGAATTTTTCTGCCAGATCGTATTTGGTATCTTTTGCGATACCAAGCTGAAGCGGGATACCTCCGCATTCGATCACCTGTGCCGCGAGTGAATAATTGTTGCTGCTTACGATCCTTCCGGGCAGCCACGCACCGTCTATGTCGACCAGTTCGTTTCCCGTGGCTATGAGCGCTACACGCGGCCTCTGATATACCTGTACAAAGGAGCGTCCGAGGGCCGACAACATCCCCACCTCAGCGGGTCTCAGCAATGTCCCCGCCCGTATGACCAGATCGCCTTCATGCACATCTTCTCCGGCATACCTGATATGCTGGCTTTTTTCCGCCCCCCCATATATCCTTACACTATCGCCGTCAGACCGTGTCTCTTCCACCATCACAACGGCGTCGGCTCCATCCGGTATCGGAGCGCCCGTCATGATACGTGCCGCTTCTCCGTGACCCACTGTTTTCTGAGGTGCATATCCAGCCGGTATGTCCTCAACGATGTTCAGGACAACAGGATGTTCGGCATCGGCATCTCTTACGTCTTCGGACTTGAGCGCGTAACCGTCCATGGCCGAATTGTTCTGTGGTGGTATGTTGCGCAGGGCATAGATATCTTCTCCGATAACCCTTCCCAAAGCGCCCAGTATGTCTGTTTTCTCGGTACCGAGAGGAACTATGGTTTTGAGGATGCGCTCTAACGCCTCTTTGACAGTAATCATGGTGTAAATCCGCTCCCTTTGGAGAAATAGATATGGTACTCGAATGTATCTACAATATATTATTCCTATATTATACCCCTATTCTTGTCAATATTTCTATCTTGAATAAATACCACGCTATGGTATAGGTAGATTCTTTATTTGGGAATCGACAGAAGCAGGAATCAACGGCGCCTGAAGAGAGGAAACGATATGAGCATCATTGAGAAACAGGGAACAATCAGAAGGCTGCTGGCCGATAACAATGCCATTCTTTTGGCTCACTACTACCAGCGTGATGAGATACAGGATATTGCCGACATACTGGGTGATTCACTGGCACTCAGCATGGAGGCCGCTGAAACGACGGCGGATGTTATCGTCTTTGCGGGGGTGCGGTTCATGGCGGAGAGCGCTTCCATTCTGTCACCGGACAAAACGGTACTCCTTCCCCGACTCGATGTAGGATGTCCCCTCGCTGATAAGATTACCGTTGAGGAACTGCAGCAAGCGATGGCAGAGCATCCTGACGCCAAGGTGGTGACATACGTCAACTCATCGGCCCAGATCAAGGCCCACAGCGATATATGCTGCACCTCAGCCAATGCCGTGCGTATTGTGAACAGTCTCGACACGGATACCGTCCTGATGGTTCCGGACGGCAATCTCGCACGCTACACCGCACAGTTCACCGAAAAAAAGGTGATCCCGTGGAACGGATTCTGTTATGTTCATAACGATCTTTCACCGGACCAGGTGAGAAAGGCGCAAACCGCGCATCCCGGAGCCCCGGTTGCCGTTCATCCGGAGTGTCGGCCGGAGGTCATCGAAATGGCCGATTTTGTCGGGAGCACGGGGGGGATACTCAAATTCGCTCGAGAAACGGATGCACAGAAGGTTATTATCGGAACCGAACAGGGGATCATGCATCAGCTGAAGAAGGAGAGTCCCGACAAGATGTTCATACCGGCATCGGATCATCTGATATGCCTGGATATGAAGCGCATGACCCTCGATGATATCCTCAACTCGCTGCTGGAAATGAAGCATGTGGTAGCCGTGCCTGAAGAGATACGGATCCCCGCAAATCTTGCCTTGAGCAGGATGCTGGAGGCTTCGAAGTAAGGCATATCTCTCTGCCTATGAGATACCCGCACAAACCATTCCGGTACAATCTACTGAAATAAAGCTGAATTTTTACGTGAGGAAAAGGATAGATAAAAAGACCCAATTTTCGGATTCTTCTCTTCGTATGCTTGTTAGCAAGATCCATCGGGGAGATGAAGAGACGGATATCTGCAGCCTCCCGGGGTCTTCCAAGGCATTCATCGCTTCAATTCTTTTCAGGGAAACACACAGACCGCTTCTTTTCATAACTCCCTCACGAAAGGAAGCGATTGAGGCCTTTCGCGATATTTCCTTCTTTCTCGGAGGAACCGATGTACTGTTGTTCCCCCCCTGGGATATTATTAATCCCGACGACACGCTCTCCCGGCAGAGAGAGAATGCCACCGGACGGGCAGGTGTCTTGTCGAGGCTTCTGTCAGGCAAACCATTTGTGGCGGTGGCTCCCCTGAATGCCCTTATGCAAAAGGTTGCCCCTGCAGAAATCTTTGAGCGGTATACCGAAACAATCTCAATCGGGGACGAACGGGACCGTGATAGATTGGCACAAAAGTTGATCGAGGGGGGGTATCAGAAAGTCCCCATGGTTGAGGAAGCGGGAGAATTCAGCCTGAGGGGATATATTATCGACATCTTCCCTCCGGCCTGTCCATACCCCTTCAGAATGGAATTTACCGGCGATGAGATTGAATCGATCAGAGAATTTGACCCGATAACACAGAGATCGGTCAGAGAAATTGTGGATTTCGTCCTGATTCCGGCGGGAGAAGTGATCCTCTCAAAGGAATCAAAGGCCCTGGCGGTGAGAAACATGCGAGTCAGGCTGAATGAATCGAACGTCTCAAACACAAAACGGAGAAAGATCGTCGATGCGTTTGAGAATGACCTGATCTCTCCGGCGAATCCGCAGCTCCTTCCGTTGTTTTTTGAAGATTTCTCAGCCGATAATAAAGAGAAGGGATTGGCCACCCTCTTTGAATATCTTGCCGGAAACAGCCTGATCGTATCTGAAAGTCCCGGTGTTTTGGAAAAGGCCGCTGAAGAGATTGTTAATGACGTCGATAGATTTCTCCGAAAAGCCGAAGAGAATGAACGGTTTTATCTCGACAGCAACTACTTTCTGGCGTCATGGCGTGACATCACCCGGAACTATTCTTCCTTGCAGAGGATTTACATAGACAGATTACAAGCCGCGGATGCCATCCCCTTCGAAGTGGAGGAGACCGATTTAACGGGCGACACGGAATTTCATACAAGCAGCGAGGGAATCCTCGCACCTCTCGCGGACAGGATCAAGTCGTGGATCACCGAAGGCTGTCTGGTGACGTTCCTCTGCAGTGAGGGAAATCTGCAGAAGATGGAACACCTCCTGATTGAATATGCCCTTCCGGTTCACAGATCATCCGTCCCCTTTCTTGCCGATCTCGAAGAGATACCCCAGGGACGCCTCGTCCTCAGAGAGGGGAAAATAACGAAGGGATTTTCATATCCCCGGCTGAAAGCGGTCATCGCAGGCGAAGAAGAGATCTTTGGGAAGAAGACACGGGGAAAGAGAAGGGCACACGCCAGGGAGGAATACTTCCTCAAGTCATTCGGGGAGCTGGAAAAGGGAAACTTCGTTGTCCATGTGGATCATGGTATAGGTCTCTACCAGGGGCTCGAGCGGTTGACATTTGGTGATGTGGAAAACGATTTCCTGCTGCTTGAGTACCGGGAAGGAGACAAACTCTATATACCGGTGGATCGATTGAACCAGATCCAGAGATATCTCGGCCCCGACGGCCATATTCCGAATGTGGACAAACTGGGCGGCACCTCTTGGGAATCGGTCAAAAAGAAGATTAAAAAATCGGTGCGCGAGATCGCCGAAGAGCTTGTATCCATCTACGCAGCCAGAGAGGTAATGGACGGGCACCGTTTTTCTCCATCAGACAGGCATTACGAGGAGTTTGCATCTTCCTTCCCCTTTGAAGAGACCCCCGATCAGGCACGGGCCATCGAAGATGTCTATTACGATATGAGCGACTCGAAACCGATGGATCGGCTTGTCTGCGGTGATGCAGGATTCGGGAAGACGGAAATCGCCATGAGGGCATCCTTCAGGGCTGCCATGGATGGAAAACAGGCGGCAATCCTGGTACCTACAACCACCCTTGCGGAACAGCATTACCAGACATTTGTAGGAAGATTTCATGCATATCCCATTCGTATAGAAGTCCTGAACAGGTACAAGACAAGCGCCCAGCAGAAGAAGATCGTGGAGGACATAAACAGGGGTCTCGTGGATATCGCTATCGGGACACACAGACTCCTCCAGAAGGATGTCAAATTCAAGGATCTCGGACTTGTGATTATAGACGAGGAACAGCGTTTCGGCGTGGCCCACAAGGAGAGGCTCAAAAAGATGCGGGCACTCGTCGATGTCCTCACCCTGACGGCAACCCCCATACCGAGAACGTTGCAACTGTCCCTTGTGGGGATACGGGACCTGTCCGTCATTGATACCGCCCCGCAGCAGCGCCGGCCCGTTGAGGTTCACATCAACGAATTCAATGAGGATATTATACGGGATGCGATACAGCGTGAACTTGCGAGAGGTGGACAGGTCTTCTTTGTCCATGACAGGGTGAGGTCCATTTACAGCATTGCGAGTCTCATCGAAAAACAGGTCCCCGAGGCAAAAATCGCCGTGGCACACGGTCAGATGAAGGCGAAGGAACTTGAAGATATAATGGTTCAATTCGTCCACAGAGACTTCAATGTCCTTGTCTGCACCACAATAATAAGTTCCGGTATCGACATACCATCGACCAACACCATCATCATCAACCGAGCGGACAGATTCGGACTTGCGCAACTGTACCAGCTCAGGGGAAGGGTCGGTCGGGGGAATGAGGACGCCTACGCGTATCTCCTGATTCCCGAAGAATCCGCCCTTTCACGAGATGCCAGAAAGAGACTCGGCATAGCACGGGAGTTTTCGGAACCGGGGTCAGGGTTCAAAGTGGCGACTCACGATCTGACCATACGGGGCGGCGGGAGCGTCTTGGGTATGTCCCAGTCCGGTCACGTCTCCGCCATCGGGTATGAGCTCTACACGGAGTTGATGGAAAAAACCATCAGGGAACTGAAAGGTGAAAAACATCTCGAAGAAGAGATAGATCCCGAGATACACTTCGGCATACCCGCCTTTATACCAGATGATTTCATCTCAGACATGCACACACGACTGATGACATACAAGAGGGTATCCATGGCCTCTTCCGAAGACGAGCTGGCAGGGTTGCGGGAAGAGCTTACAGATTGTTATGGCCCTGTTCCTCCACAGGTGGGCAACCTCATGGATATTATCAGGATAAAAAACATGCTGAAAAGAATACTGGCAAAAAGGATGGAATACAACGGCAGAGAGATGTACATTGATTTCAGCGAAAACAGCCCTGTGGACCCCGTCAGAATAATGAACCTCTCCCAGAAGAAATTTCCGGGGATGAGACTCACCCCCGATTATAAATTGATCGTTTCCATGCCGGGTCTCAAAGAAAAAGACATTATTGAACAGGCACAGCATCTTCTTAGGGCATTGGATGGAGAATAAAACCGTTGTCATTCGTCAGACACTGTTATCGAAACAGATCATTGTATTTGTTTTCGCTTAACATGGATTGAAGAATCGGGAACATTCTGATAGCATAAAAAGATATGGTTTGGGAAATTCGGTTTTTCATTACCCACTCCCCGCATCAACCATGAGCAGGTATCATACACCTGTTTAGGATATACATGGATCTATTGAACAGCGTGCTTCGACGGGGGAATTTCCTATAAAAAAACGTTGGTATTTATTTTACATACTGCGGGAGAGTGTACATGAAATTTAAAATGTGCTGTATCGTCGGTATCTTTGCCCTATTCTTATCGTCTTCGCTCAATGCCGCTTTTGAAGACAGGATCGTCGCGATTGTGAACGACGAGGTGATTACTCTCTCTGAACTTGATGACACCATTCAGGCATATATGAAACGGATTGATAAGATTCCCGAGGGTATGCAACGGGAAAAAATCCTGGCCCAGGCCAGGGAGATGGCCTTGGAGAAACTGATCGACAATATCCTGCTTGAACAGAAAGCGGCAAAGCTGGGTATTACCGTATCCGATGAGGACGTGAACAAGGCTATGGAAGGTTTGTTGCGTGACAAAAACATATCCGTTGATACATTAATGGCCACACTCTCCAAAGAGGGAACCACGCTGGATGAATACAAAAATGAAATCAGGAGCAATATTATAAGGGGCCGGCTTGTAGAAAAAGAGATACGGTCCAAGACAACGATACCTGAGAAGGAAATCGGAGAATACTACAGCAAACACAGGGATCAGTATGAGGGCAAAGAGGCGACCAGGATACGGCAGATTCTGATCCTGAAACCGAAAAATTGTGATGCCAAAACGAGAGAAACCCTTCGGACAAAGGCAGGAATGATATGGCAAAGATTGAAGGACGGTGCATCATTTGATCTGCTGGTGACAGAATATTCCCAGGGCCCTGCCGCCAGATCCGGTGGCGATCTGGGATTTGTTGAGCAAGGGATGATGTTTCCCGCCGTTGACACGGCTGTCTCCAACCTCACCAAGGGCGAAACCAGCGGAGTAATAGAAACCCCCGTGGGGTTCCATATTATCAGGGTGGTGGATAAAAGAGGAGCCGGGTTAAAGCCTCTCGAAGAGGTACGGGATGAAATCGTCCAGAACATAGAGAATGAAAAAATAAATAAAAAGTATCGGGAATGGCTTAAAGAGCTGAGGGAACAGTCTCTCGTGGAGATAAAATTATAACCCTTGACTGAATCCGGGGAGAAAGGCCATATTCTTCCTTGCCCTTCATAGTAGATCCGAACAGTTATCAATATGAAACATATAAAGATAAGGGGTGCATGCCAGCACAACTTAAAAAATATCGATCTCGACATTCCGAGAGACAAGCTTGTCATTGTGACCGGCGTATCTGGTTCCGGCAAATCCTCTCTCGCATTCGACACCATATATGCCGAAGGTCAGCGGCGATACGTTGAATCACTCTCAACGTATGCCCGCCAGTTCATCGGTCAGATGGATAAACCCAAGGTCGAATCCATCGAAGGCCTCTCACCCGCCATAGCCATCGAGCAGAGAACCGCAAGCCGTAATCCACGGTCGACAGTCGGAACGGTAACCGAAATCCACGACTATCTGCGCCTGCTTTTCGCCCGTGTTGGAATACCTCACTGCTATAACTGCGGGAAGCAAATCGATGCCCAAACCATCGAGATGATGGCGGAGAAGGTGCAGGCACTGCCTGACGGTACAAAAATCAGTATCATGGCGCCCATCGCCAGAGGCAAAAAGGGTGAGTTTCAGAAGGAGCTGAAGCGACTGAGGAAAGAGGGTTTCGCCCGTGTGCAGATCGATGGAACGATACGGGATCTCGCAGAGGATATTACGCTGGATAAAAACAAGCGCCACGATATCAGCGTGGTGATCGACAGACTGATCGTCAAGAGCGGCATCGGAAAGCGTTTGAGGGATTCGCTCGAAATCGCTACAGGACTCTCGGGGGGACTTGTCGGTATCCAGATCGTGGATGGTGAAGAGCTGCTCTTCAGCGAGAACTACGCCTGTCCCGAATGCGGAATAAATATACCGGAACTTTCGCCGAGGATGTTCTCCTTTAACAGTCCCTATGGCGCCTGCCCCGAGTGTGGCGGGTTGGGAACAAAAATATATTTCGACGAAAACCTTGTCGTGCCGGACCCCGGGCTTTCCATACGAGAGGGAGCCATCGCACCGTGGGAGCGGAGGGATTCCATCTATTATCACCAGATGATCGAGGCACTCTCAAACCACTACGAATTTGATATCAACACCCCCTTCAACAAACTGCCGGATCGGGTACAGCATGTGCTGCTGTACGGTTCGGGGGACGAAGAAATCGGGTTTTATTTCAACAGAAGAGGGAGAAGACACTTTTACACGAAGAATTTCAAGGGGGTAATCAATCAACTGGAGCAACGCTTCAGGGATGAACAATCCGGTGACTCAGGAATGGAATTTTCCCGATACATGAATATCAGCGATTGTCCGGTATGCGGCGGCGCACGACTGAAAAAGGAGAGTCTCGCTGTAACTGTGGGGGGAAAAAATATCGATGAAATATGCCGGTTGTCGATTCGTGAATGCATGAGATTCTTTGATAATTTGTCCTTCTCCCGGAATGAGGCACTCATCTCCGAAAAGATACGAAACGAAATACAGAAACGACTGGAGTTTCTTATCGATGTTGGAATGGATTATCTGAATCTTGCCCGTTCTTCAGGCACTCTTTCGGGCGGAGAGTCTCAGCGTATCCGGCTCGCCACACAGATAGGGTCGGGACTGGTCGGTGTTCTCTATGTCCTGGATGAGCCCACGATAGGACTGCATCCGAGAGACAGCATGCGGCTTATTACAACACTCAAACGTCTGCGTGACATGGGGAATACCGTGCTCGTGGTTGAACATGATGCAGAGATAATGAACAGTTCGGACGACATTATAGATGTCGGGCCGGGTGCGGGAGTGAACGGCGGCGAGATTATCTTTCACGGTACCCCCGAAGAGATCCGAAAATCCGATATCTCACTCACGGGAGGATATCTTTCGGGGAGATTGTCGATTCCCGTACCGGAACGGCGACGGGCCCATTCAGGTCGGTCTATAGTTATCGAGGGTGCATCGGAAAATAACCTCAAAGATATTGACATACAGATCCCCACAAATGTCTTCACCTGCGTAACCGGCGTATCTGGATCAGGGAAGAGCACCATGGTGATCGAAACCCTCTACAAGACCCTTCGCCGCAGGCTGAACAGATACCGGGGCAAATCGGGGAAGATAAAACAGATACGGGACTTTGGTGGCATAGAGCGCGTTATCACCATGGACCAGCAGCCGATAGGGCGTACACCCCGGTCGAATCCCGCCACCTATACGGGTGTACTCACCCATGTTCGCGATCTCTTCAGCCAGCTTCCGGAATCGAAAATGCGAGGATATAAGCCGGGACGCTTCAGCTTCAACGTCAAAGGGGGACGATGCGAGTCATGCCAGGGGGAAGGAGTGAAGAGAATTGAGATGCATTTTCTCCCTGACGTATACATTACCTGTGATGTCTGTCATGGTCAGAGGTTCAACAGGGACACCCTTGAGATACGTTATAAGGGAAAGAACATATCAGAAGTCCTTGACATGACGGTTAATCAGGCGCTTGCCTTTTTTGACAATATTTCCCCGATCCGATCGAAACTGGAGCTTCTCGCAAATGTGGGACTGGGATATATCAAACTCGGCCAGTCCGCGACAACCCTTTCAGGCGGCGAGGCGCAGAGGATAAAACTGGCAAGGGAACTGGGTAAGCGCATGACGACGGGCACCCTCTATATCCTGGATGAACCGACGATCGGCCTCCATTTTGCCGATATCGAAAAGCTCCTGCACGTTCTCGCACAGTTGGTGGATATGGGGAACACCGTCGTGGTAATCGAGCACAACCTCGATGTGATCAAATCCGCGGACTACATCATCGACATGGGTCCGGAAGGGGGAGACGGAGGAGGAAGAATCATAGCTTCCGGAACTCCCGAAGAGGTGGCGGAGAACGAGGTATCCATCACCGGAAGGTTCCTTCGCCGGGTGATCTGAGCAGATCCTCCGGTATGCGTGTCGACACCTGCCGTTAAAAACGATAGGATCGTTGCATGAACCAGCCCGGTCATATCCTCACTGACGCTTATACGTTCAGATTCTGCCTGATGTTCTTGCGCTCGACTTCGAATATGTAATCTATCGTCTGTTTCTTTCGCGGCGGCGCATGCCGGAAAGAGGGTTGATTTTACAATCCTTGTTATAATAGACTGACGTCCATTATATATACACACGAGAGGTTGTATATGCCCATATACGAATTTTACTGTTCCAAGTGCAACACCGTCTATAACTTCTTTTCAAAATCTGTTAATACTGAAAAGGTTCCCTCCTGCCCTCGCTGTAAGACCAGGAAGCTGCAACGCCGGATGTCGGTCTTTTCCGTGGTTTCTTCGGACAGGGGTGAGGCTGAGGACTCCATGCCCCCCATAGATGAATCGAAGATGGAGCGGGCAATGGAAATGCTGGGAAGGGAAGCCGAAAAGATAGATGGAGATGACCCGAGGCAGGCAGCGACAATGATGAGGAAGCTCTCCGAAGCGACCGGGTTCAAGCTGAAGCCGGAGATGGAAGAGGCTCTGAGCAGAATGGAAAAGGGCGAAGATCCAGAAAAGATCGAAGAAGAGATGGGTGATCTGTTTGACAGCGAGGATCTCTTTTCTCTGGAGGGCCTGGGGAGTAAAAAGGGTCGGCAATCGGCGCTCCGTGTGGATGACACACTGTATGATCTCTAGAGCGTGGAGGCGGTGTCCGGGGAATGCGACCGGCATGCTACCGGGCACACTCCTCTCCCATGGCGCACCTCCTGCGGATTTTCCCTTCAGTTTATCATATTGATCGGGTAGAATTCACACCTGTTCTTCCCCGATCTTTTAGCCAGATACATAGCCTCGTCCGCCTGTCTGATAAGTTCTTCGGCGTCGACATCATCGGGTCGAAAGATACTGGCTCCGATACTGATTCCGACAGAAACAATGCGGCCCTGTATTGAAAAATCCGATTCTATCACCTGCAATATTTTTCGAGTAACGATCTCAATATCTCTCTCTTCTTTCGCTTCCGGCAGGATAATGGCAAATTCATCTCCCCCCATCCGGGCCATGACATCCGATTTGCGCAGACAACCGGACACCCTTTGAGCCACTCGTTGCAGGATCATATCCCCCGCGGCGTGGCCCAATTCATCGTTAACCTTTTTAAAATCATCCAGGTCGAGATACAACAGGGTAAATTGATGATCTTTTCGTTTAGCGAGCTGAATGGTATTTTCCAGCTGTGCATAGAGCAATCTGCGGTTGGGGATTCCCGTCAGTTCATCATGGAGGGCAGTCTGTTTCAGCTTTTCATTGGATTCTTCAAGTTGTTCGGTCCGTTCTCTCAGGTTATCAACCAGAATTTTTATAAAAAATCCGAAGCCGATCAGGAGGAGTAGGACATTCAGCAGGTAATCGATATACCTCGCATTCAGCGTACCATATGTTTCCACCCATTCGGGATGAGACCACTCAAGTCCCACCAGGACGATAATGAATAGCAGATTTACCAATACAAACAGATATCGTTTCATCCCCTTGAGAAGGGTGATGGAAAGTGAAACACCAGCAATGAAAAACAAACCGGCGAAACCGTTAGAACCGACTCCGGTAAACCATATAATACTCAGGAAGATACACAACAGTAGTATCAAAAGTATAGGATAGGATGCATGTCGGAATCTGGATAGACAATAGAGAAGGAGAGTGAGAATTCCCAAAAAATAAATGGCGAAGGTATGGAGAGGATGCAGCCCCAGGAAGGAAGTGGTAACGGCAAGCGCAACGGCAACCAGCGAAACAGCCAGGGCAGTGGCATTAAAAACGGTCTCTTCAAACGTAAACTCCCCGGCACTTCCCACGATATATGATAACAGGTCGAACGTTCCTTTCATTTTTCTTTGTGTACCTGCCATTGCAATTACCCTGCATAATGCGAAATAGAGAGAAGTAGTATACTATTGAATCTCCTCGATTACGAGGGGATATTTTGACATTTCCTCGCACCTGTCCTGCATTATGAGTATGGGATTTTCATATCTGAACCCTATGTTCTCTTCGGGACAGGCGTACTGCATGGCGCAGATGATTACCTCATTCTCCCGATATACATGATCAGGATTAGTCCAGAAGGAAAAGGGGCCGTCATTGAGCCCTATGCGCCACTCATCTCCCATCATACCTATGCCGTGTTCAAAACCGGGCACCATATAATCCGCGAAGCCGCGTTCATCGGCAAAGGCAATCATCTTCTCGGCAAGTATGGAGGGTGTTATCCCCGCTCTATACGTCTTCAGTGTCAGTTTCACGATGTCCACAAAATTGTCGGCATGCCACCGCTGGCGGTCCGTTGCAGGGGCGATGAGATAGTTGTGGGAGTGATCCCCCAGTCCCAGCTTGAACATGGCATGGATATCCACCATGAGGGGTTCACCGGCCACAATCTCCTTCCGTGTCGCCGGTGTGCAGGCTCCACCAGCCAGACCGGTCCGGTACCCGCTGGCAATTTCGTTGCCGCCGGTAAACGACCATTCCCACTCGCTGCCGACCCGGCGCATCGCAAGGGCGGCAATCCCGGCTATTTCCGTTTCCGTCATACCTTTGTACCCACCATGAATCAGGGCTTCATACACCGCCTTGTGTCCCACATCAACGATTCTGGATGCTTCCCTGAACCGATTTATGGTGCCTTCGTCCTTAATCATCGACACGGTATCGATAATGGTGTAGGCGTTGACCAGTTCCGCTCCAGGCATGGCGGCATCAAACTGTTCGTATTCGTAATGGGTCAGGTTTCCTTCGGGGAGATAATTCGACATGCCGCTCTCTATACCGACCCGCCCCTTTCCATTCTTCAGGAGACCTGTAATAAAATCCGAGATGGCTTCTATCTGGTCCTGTCCGCCCATCGGCGCAAATCCCAAGACATGATCCTCATCAAGCCACGAATCGTCGGCAACCCTCGCCGCATCAATCACAAAGGTAAAAACCGTAGGAAGCCCGTCCGAGGGGATAACCACAAAGGTGCGCCAGGGGCAGAAGGCATCGAGCGTCCATGACAGGGTCCTCAGGCGTGATCCCAGGTAGACATCGATCTTTTCTTCCGCCATCTTTTTCTGTATCTCTTTTATTCGCTTTGGAAAATCAATGAAGTACGGGTCTCTTCTCTCTTCTTTTGCTGTCATGTCTCGCCCCTCCCTCAATACTCTGTCGGTATCGACGCCAGCACCTTATTCAGACGGTCCGCAACGGCCGCAAGTTTCAGCGCCTTGACCATATTCCCTTTGAGTTTCAGTTTTCCCGTCATCAGGGCCTTTTGAGAACCCAGTTCGGCCCGTGATATCTTCGCAAAGACCTCATAACTGCCGGTAATCCTGAATTGCGCCTCCGGTGGTTCGCCCTCGCCGGTCAGAAGTTCTGTTAGATTCCCATCGACGTATTTAAAGAACAGAAACCTTTCTTTCCCGTCAGGACAGTTCCGGTACATATTAGACATGGATGACGTAATATGATTCATTCTCTCCGGAGAGAGATCGGCCTTCAGACGTCTCTCCGCTTCATCTCTCCACTGGGGGCTTAAATAGACGACTTTCTCCATCACATCAATCCTCCTTTGATTCGTTTGATATAAACGGACGCCGGATTTCACCTGCAACCCGGCATTTGATCGGACAGGACCCCTTGTCAGTTATTCTTTTGAAGGGAACAGTATGGATCGCAGCCACCCAAACAGCGTGTTGTTCTCAAGGGTATGACGATCGATCTCGCGAAACTGCTTCGCCAGGTATTCCGGATCGGAAAACCAATCGGCCCGTGTTTTGATGTGCTTGGTTTTGTCCAGTTTCTTGATGACAACCGCGGGATTACCCGCGGCGATAACATTGGGAGGAATATCCTTTGTAACGATTGAACCCGCACCTATTATGCTGTTGTCTCCGATTGTAACACCCTTGCATACCATCGCGCTGTCCCCGATCCAGGCGTTGTTTCCGATCCTGACCGCTGCGGTCTGGCCCACCGGCTGACTCCGGTCATACAATCCGTGCCAGTCCGAATCGGTGATGCACGCCTCCTGCGCCATCATGCAACTGTCGCCAATGATTATTTCCGTGGCGGCGCTGATCCGTACCCCGGGACATATGAGGCAGTAATCTCCAATCGTAATACATCCCCTCTCTCCGAAGTTTGACCATACCGTCAGCCGTACTTTCTTATCGGACGCCGCAATGACATTGGCGAAGTTACCGAGCGATATATTCTCTCCGAACAGTTCCACATGCCATGGCTTCATGAATGTGGTCCTCTTACCCAGGTGTTCGAACTGAGGACGCAGAAAGTGGTTCACGTACCACTTCTGGAATTTGATATCGAACTGTTTCAGAAAATAGGGACGGTAATCTCTCTTCAACGACACTATCCTCCGATTCGGTTCACCGGCGGAACCGGATAGGAATAACGGTTCTGATGTGAATAATTTACATAATCGTTTGATTCCATGTTTTTCAGGAAGTCATGACTGAACAGACAGCTCGCGGGTGTAAGACTGTTGAGGGCATCATATGCCAGGAGTACGGCGGCGGTCGTCCATGATGTCTTCTCTTCGGGCCATATGACCGCATCGGGGAAGGTGACACCCATCCAGTATGATCCGTCGTCGTATCGTTTGTCCGTTATGTAGCTGAAAACCAGTTGCGCCTCTTCGTATCGTTCAATGGCCGCGAGGGCCAGCACCAACTCGGATGTTTCCGCCATGGTTGCCCAGGGACGATCAGAGACACACCGGACTCCCCAGCCGGGTTCCACAAACTTCGACCACGATTTATCGATTCGCCTCCCGGCTTCCTCCCCGGTAATAGCGCCGCACAGGACGGGATAGTACCAGTCCATGGAATAGCGCGATTTAATCATATTGAAATGGTTTGGAAGGTTGCGGAGGGCATTGCCCAGCTTTTCAAGCGCACACCTCCAGTCGGGACGATGTTTTCCCAATCGCCACGCAAGGGCCAGGGCGCATTTAATACTCATATATACCGAGCTGGAACCGGTCAGGAGGGCCATGTGGTCTATCACACCGTCGACATTTTTGGCCCAGTAAATCTCACCGGTCGGCGCCTGAAGACTGAGCGCGTAATCGATACCGGCGCTCACGGTAGGCCACATCTTTTCGATAAAGCTCAGATCTCTCGTCAGTAGATAGTAATGAAACACCCCGACTGCAATATATGAAGAGAGGTTGGTGTCTCTGGTGGTATCTTCCGGAATGCCGTTGCGATATGCCGCCAGCCAGCTTCCGTCTGAAAGCTGCGTCTGCGCCATCCATTCATAGGCCCGCCTGGCTTCCTGGAAATATCCGGCAACGCCGAGTCCCATGGCACTCTCAACGTGATCCCATGGATCCGTCTTCCCCCCCTCGGACCACGGGATCTCTCCGCTCTCTTTCTGCAATCCGACGATAAATGCCCCCAGTTCCCTACAATTGATCGGTTGTTCTACGATATTTCTCGAAACATTGAGCTCCATATCAATCATCCTTTTTTGAGGTAGAATACTATGCTCTTCGCTATCAAGGGGTTTAACATCTTATCCATCGTTCTGACCCAGGCTGGACGCTTAATAATGTCCCACTCAAGAAATCTTTTGTACAGATTTACAGCACGTGACGTATCGTTCTTGTGACCGACAAGGCACTTTAACCACCAGTACGGAGCATGCAGGGCGTGTTTATACCGAACAGACCAGCACGTTGTGCCCGCATCTTCCAGCAGTGAAAGCAGTTCCTTCTTTTTATATATGCGTATATGACCTCCCGGTTCGTTATGATAGGCCGACGACAGTGCCCAGCATATGCGCTCCGGCAGAAATCTCGGCACACTGACAACCAGTTTTTTTCCTTCTCTCAGTACCCGTACCAGTTCGGCAATGGCCGCCCTGTTTTCCGGGATATGCTCAAGGACCTCCGAACAGATAACCACATCAAAAGAATTGTCCTTGAAGGGCAGTTTCGTGGCGTCGGCCCTTGCTATCATCCATGAAGCATCGTTGATGTCGTCCATCAGATACAGGGTCAGCGCGGCCTTACCCAGATCCTCCGTGTTCAGATCGACACCAACCACATCCGCACCCAGCGTCCTGAATATCTCACAGGCGTGGCGCCCGGTTCCGCACCCCACATCGAGGACGCGATCTCCCGGATGGATGTCTAATATCTGAAAATCAGCGGTGAGCATCAATAGCTTCCCGATATACATCAACGGTTTTCTGCGCCGCGTGTCTCCAGGTAAAAGAACTCTTTACACGATCGAGGCCCGCCTCCCCCAGCCGGTGGCGTTTGTCGGGATTATCCAGGAGTGATACGATAGCATCCTTCAGCGCCTTACTGTCCGCCGTCGGCACGAGAATACCGGCGTCTCCTACCACCTCCGGCAGGGCGCCTCCCACGGTGCTTATGACCGGCACGCCGCAGGCCATGGCCTCGCCGGCCGGCATCCCGAACCCTTCGTACAGAGATGGAATGACAGCCATGGTGGCTCTGGCATAATAGTGCGCAAACTCTTCATACTCGATACGCCCCGTGAATCTGACACACCTTCCTATACCCAGTTTCTTGACAAGATTCTCGATAACCCCGTTCTTTTTCGGTGTGCCCACCACCGTCAGTGTGACATTTCTCTCCTTCCGTATTGCAGCAACCGCCTCGAGAAGATATCTTAGTCCCTTTAGGGGAGTATCGGCGCTGTTTGTCACGATGATATGATTGTCTGAACGTTTGACATGGGGAAGAGGATAGAAGAAATCCGTGTTGATTCCGTTTGGGACAACCCGGAACCTCCGGCTCGACGTCTTGAAATCCTTACTGATATCTTTCTTTGAACATTCCGAGACCGTGATGATATGGGACAGACGGCGCGATACCCACTTCTGCATGCCGAGGAAGGAATACCATCTCCTTGCCTTAAGCTTCTTCAGCAGGGAACCGGCAGAACTGATCTCCACGTCCCTGTCAACGGTGATCGGGTGGTGGATGGTTGCCACCGTGGGAAAACCAAGGCGCGGAAGACCCAGGATGCCATAGGCGAGGCACTGGTTGTCATGCACGATATCGTAACGGGGCATCTTTTTTCTGAAGTAGTTGAAGGTTCTCAGGCCAAATGTGAAGGGTTCCGGGAAACCGCCCGATGACATGCTGAGAAGTTCCAGCTGGTTAATCGGTGATGTCAAGAGAGCGCTCAAGCTCGCCGGTTTGAACAGATGGTCGGGATTATAGAGATCAAGGTTGGCCAGCTTGTGGAGCTGTATGCCCTCAGCCAGTTCAGGATAGGGGGGGCCGGATATGATATCAACCGTATGTCCCAGCTCTGCCAGGGCCCTGCTGAGATAATCGATATACACCCCCTGCCCTCCGCACGTGGGGTTGCCTCTGTAGGTTAAAAGACATATTTTCAATGGATCCGAACAGTTCAGTGGTCTAGAAGGTATGTCCCCCATCATACCGGATGCCTCATATTTTCTTAAGAAATAGAAAAATCAGCAGGTTTACTGTCAAAGAGAATTTTTGTTATCAGATTTATGACCGGAGGTCAAAGATAAATCGCTAACATATGAAAAATAGTTTCTAATAGGATGGACTCTATGCCTTCCTCGCCATGATCGCCGCCCCCACGGCACCGTTTACCTGGGCAAATTCCGAAACCTCAATCGACATATCGAGCGCCCTCTCAAGGGCCCTCACCACCCCTATGTTTCTCGCCACCCCTCCCGTCATCATCACAGGGGCCGTCACTCCCACCCTCCTGGCCATGGAAGAGATACGGGATGCCACCGATTCATGAATTCCCGCGATGATATCCTCTCTGCTTTTCCCTTTTGATATGAGTGAAATCACCTCCGATTCGGCGAATACCGTGCAGATGCTGCTGATCTTCGACGGAGTATCGGACTGCAGCGACATGGCGCCGAAATCGTCAAGGTCCGATTCCAGCGCACGGGCCATGACCTCCAGGAACCGGCCGGTGCCTGCCGCGCATTTATCATTCATTGCAAAATCTTTTACCCTTCCGGCGGAATCCAATACCAGGACCTTGCTGTCTTGCCCCCCCACATCTATGACCGATCTGACCGCGGGATTCAAATAATGCGCACCGGCTCCGTGACATATGATCTCTGTTACGGCCTTGTCTGCAAAGGGTACGCTGTTTCTTCCATAGCCGGTGGACACGACCTTCTCTATCGACGATACATTCAGACCCAGATCCTTGAGGAGGTCCTCAAATACGTTCTTTCCAGCCTGCCGGGCATTATACCCGGTGAAGATGACCTTCGAACCGAGTATCGTGTCGTTCGAAAGGACAACCGCCTTGGCGGTTATGGAACCGATGTCGATTCCGGCAGTAATCATTGTTTATTTCCTTCCCTGGGGATTGGTTTGCGGATTTTGCTATAGGGCCGAAGCTCCGCCGTCCACCACAAGGGTCTGTCCGGTAATATACCCGGATGCCTCTGAGGCAAGAAAGAGCGTCGGATGTACGATGTCCATCGGTTCCGCTATTCTTCCCAGAGGTATGCCTTTGATAATCTCACGGTGGATGTCTTCGTTGGACCAGAAGGGTTCGCTGAAGGCCGTCCTCACCATGGCGGGCGCAACCGCATTGACCCTGATATTGAAGGGTGCAAGTTCGGAAGCCAGTACCTTGGTAAGCATCTCAACGGCCGCCTTTGCGATGCCGTATACCCCCATGCCGGGAGATGCCTTCCTGCCGGCGATAGACGATATGTTCACGATCCTGCCTCCGGTGCCCTGCCCCTTCATCACGGCAGCGGCCGCTCTGGAGCAGAAAAAGGTCCCGTTCAGATTGGTATCCACGATCTTCTGCCACAGGGCAGGTTCGGTATCCGCCACCGATAGGGTCATAATGTTCATACCCACATTGTTTATCAGCACATCCAGACGAGAAAACCGTTCGATGACCGCATCAAAGAGAGCGATGACATCGGCCTCCTTTGCGATGTGGGCCTGGAAGGTCATCAGATCGTCGCCCCCTCCGAGGATCTTTGCCGCCCCATCGAGCCCCTCATTCTTTCTGCCGCAGATGACAACCTTGGCCCCTTCTCCGAGCAGGCTCCGCGCGATCTCCAGTCCGATCCCCCTGCTTCCCCCCGTCACAACCACAACCTGATCTTTCAATCCATACCGTATTTCGGTCATCACTCACCCTTTCTGTTTGATCATCTCCATGAAGGCGTCTATTCGCGTCTCCGCCTGGCTCTCGGAAAAACTCCGCTCGTCTATCATATGAGACTCTATCATGACGGAGGGAATTCCTCTCTCGTTCTGAACCGCGCGCTGTATGTCGTACTGGCCCAGTGAATAGGGCTTGCAGCTCCTGTTGGAGTGCATAACGAAGCCGTCCACGTCATATTTGTCCACCATCTCCAGCACGATCTTTATCATCTCATCCACGCCGATATTGAGATATATCCGTGTGTATCCCTCGGCCATGGAGTCAAGAAAATTGTCTTCATCCATATATTTGAGCTGGCCGCACCACGCGGAGGTATAGGTGTCGGCCACCAGACAGGCATCATGGGCCGCGAATTTCTCCGACAGCCACTTGACCCGGTACCAGATGGGGAGATTGTCCCACAACAGGCGGTATTGTTCATTCGGTATGGCGCTGATTCCGTCTGCTACCCGCTGCCTCATCTCTTCCAGTAACGATGTATAATAATCCACCGCTATCTGCGTCCCCCGCAGGGTGACGATGAGGGCTAGGTGGAAGAAGGCGTCAAAACAGGTCATGGGAGACGGTCTGTTCATGGCGGTGTCGAGCACCTCCTGCCACAGGTGCTGTCCCTCGACGGAGAGCCTACCCACCTCTTTCATCCTGTCATGATCAAACCTCTTATTGCACGCCTTTTCCAAAAAGCGTGTGTACTCATCGATCTGAGTCCGGACGTATTTCCGTGCCTCAACGGCGTATCCGGTGTGGCAGAAGGGCGTATCGAAAATAAAGAGGGGAACGTTGTAATACCGGGCCTGTATCTCATACCACTTGAGTACGGTCCCGCATATGTTGTTGCAGCATATGAGCATATCGGGCTTCGGAAGCCCCCCGATGGGTCCTCCGTCCACCATGGAACAGACAATATCGGCCCTCGCATAGGAACACAGATCACCGCTGTACCCCAGCTCTTCCGCCCTTTCGCACAGATCGCCGCCCATCTTTGAGGCTCCGATCATGGCGCCGTAATTCTCGGGGTAGACGGGAATCACATCCATCGCTATGAGTGGTTCAACGGGCCCTCCGCTGGTGATCCATGCCACCTTCTTTCCCGTCTCGCGTGCCGTTTTGGCATCTATGTAGTAGGCGGTCATGATCTCTTTCATCTTCCCGACAGACTTGATCTTTCTGCTGTTCTTCTCCGCTCCGGCATCCGTCATATCCTCACTCCTTTCTCACAGCATATGGGTGAAAGTCTCAAATCTTGTCAGCAACTGACCCTCGGACGGCAGGTGATCCTCGATTTCCAGCAGCATACTGGGTATCCGTTCCCTGTCCAGAAATCCCTTCATATAAGGATAGTCAAAGTCGTGAGGGTCACAGAACTTCAGCAGGAGGAATATGACACCCTGAACACGGTGTTTCCTGATCATCTCCACAAGGCTGTCCCCCCTGGATGTGGTGGACATATATTTTGCGGGACATATTTGCCGTTTGATATATCTGTCCGCAATTGCGGCAATGGGATCGCCATCTGTTCCGATCTCTCCTTCAAAGTATCTCGAACCGGTGCAGAGGTCGTCCCATACGACAACACCCCCGGATTGCTCGATGATGGCATAGATATCGGGATGGTTACAGATACTTCCAACAAGGGCCACCCTCTTTTTCTCCGTGTCTGACGGTGCTTTTGCCCCTCTCAGGGTCTCTATGACTTCGGGGAGCCGCTTCAGCAGATACTTCCTGTCCATGATCATGGAACCTTTGACGATTGCATGGACATCGCCGCCTGTCAGGATGCCGGGCTCCTCGGATCGTAACTCGTAGATGGCCTTGAGACAGCCGCGTATCGTATTGTACGTTTCGATTGATTCCTTCAGCGTCTCGTCGGTTACCGTGACACCCATGCCCTTCTCCAGGTCTCTCCTGAACTTACAAAGGACATTGTTCATATATTCTTTCGCGCTTTCGGTGTCGAGCTTCACGGGAAGGACGATATCCGTGAAAAAACCGAAATCCGTGTTGAGGCGCCAGATATCAGAAAGTCTCTGGACGGTATCGCAGGTATGGGGAAATACCATACCGTCGAGGTAATTCAGCTTGCCCGAAAGAGCGCCTTCAAGCACTCCTCTCGCAAGGGAGCAGGTATAGGACTGGAGATGGGCGTCGGCCAGGGCGCTGTTTGTCTCCGCGCCGAAGAGTCTCAACGGGTGCGCACCGGCCGCATATATAATCTCCTCGGGAGTGTAGGAACACATATACCCCAGCACCTTCCTACCGCTTTCCTTCAGATTCCGTATGTACGCTTCGGTATCCGATGCCGCCTCGTGAAAATCATCGAATCGCTCCATAGGTGCTCCTTTCGGTTGAATTTCGGATTTGGAAAAAGACTTGCCCCCCGCGGAAAACTGGTAGCACATTCCGGTACAACTGTCACCTGTTTTTTGTGTTGACTTTTCCCATGCAAAGGGGGAGATAAAAACAGGCCAGCCATATCATAAGGAGGGAAACTTATGTACGAAAAGAAACCGTGGCTTACGTTCTATGAAGACACCCCGACAACCCTTGATTACCCCAGAATCAGCATGTACGAGTCCCTTATGCGGTCGGTCCAAGAATATCCGGATTCCATCGCCTATGATTTTATGGGGAACACCTCCACATACAGACAGTTTGCCGGAGAGATAGAACGATTCGCCAACGCACTGGCAGCGGCAGGCCTCCGGAAAGGAGACCGCATTACCATCTCCATGCCCACGACGCCCCAGGGCATCATCTGTTTTTACGCGGCCAACAAACTCGGCGCGGTGGCGAGCATGATCCACCCCCTCTCTACCGCCGGTGAAATAGAGTTTTACCTGAATGTTAGCAAGAGCACCGTCGCTCTGACTCTCGACGCGTTCTACGGTGTTTTCAACACAATTCTCGACAATACCGGTGTCAAGACCCTCATTCTGACAAAGATTGGCGATTACCTCCCCCCGCTGAAACGGTTCGGGTTTTACATCACCAAGGGTCGTAAGATTCCGAAGGTTCCCGATGATCCACGGATCCGATGGTGGAACGATCTGATGAGCACAGGGTACCCACCGGCACCGGAAGTCACCGTGGACACAGACGATCTCGCCGTCATTCTCTACAGCGGCGGCACCACGGGAGTCCCGAAAGGGATCATGCTCTCCAACATGAATTTCATAAGCGAGGGCATGCAGGTGGCTGAATGGGGAAAGATGAGAGATGTGGAGGGGGGCGCATCTATACTCGCCATACTCCCCATATTCCACGGGTTCGGTCTGGGGGTATGCGTGAACGCCGCCTTCATGGGAGGCGCCACGAGTATCCTCGTTCCCACCTTTACTCCCGAGACCGTTGCGAAACTCATCAAGACCAAGAAACCCTCGTTCATGGTGGGCGTTCCGACCCTCTTCGAAGCCCTGTGCCGCAACCCCGATTTCAAGAGCGCCGATCTGAGCTGTCTGAAGGCCACCTTCAGCGGCGCCGACACCCTTCCACGGGTGGTAAAAGAGAAATTCGAAGAAACCGTCCGCAAGGGCGGAGGCGATGTTAAACTGCTCGAAGGGTATGGACTGACCGAAGCGGTTACGGCCATCATGGCTACCCCCATCAATACGTACCGAGAGGGAAGCGTTGGCATACCGTTTCCGGACATGCTGGCAAAGGTGGTGATAAAAGATACCACCGACGAGGCGCCGCCGGGTGAAGACGGAGAACTGTGCGTCAGCGGGCCGGCGGTTATGCTCGGATACCTCGACCAGCCGGATGAAACCGCCAATACCCTGAAGAAACATGCCGACGGAAGGATCTGGCTCCACACCGGTGACATCGCCAGCATGGACGAGGATGGATTCTTCTACTTTAAGCTGAGGCTCAAGAGGATGATCAAGTCATCGGGGATGAATGTATACCCGGCCCAGGTGGAAGAGATCCTCTACAGCCATCCGGACGTCGCCGACGCCTGCGTTATTGGAGTACCCGACAGGGCGCAGGTCGAAAAGGTCAAGGCCTTCGTTATCATGAAGGATCCATCAAAGGAAACGGAAGATATGAAGGAGGAGCTGATAGTCCACTGCAGAAAAGCCCTGATCAAATGGAGCTGCCCGAGAGAAATCGAATTCCGCAAAGAACTTCCGCTCACCCTCGTCGGCAAGGTAGCTTACAAGAAACTCGAAGAAGAAGAACTGGAAAGTCTGCGGCTGCGGGGCGAATATACGGGCGAATAGCTTCCATCGGAGAAGCAGGATACTCTGTCTTCCGGCCCTTATTATCAACGATGCATACGGAAAGGATCGAACAATGTCCGAATATGGTATCCGTCTTGAACGCAGGGATCACATCGCGGTCATCACCCTCGATCGCCCGAAACGATTAAACACCTTTAATCAGACAATGTGGTTTGAACTCGAGCAGGTGGTGGCACAATTGCGGGGAAATCTTCCACGGGTCATTGTAGTGACCGGAGCCGGAGACTCGGCATTCAGTGCCGGCTTTGACGTCAATCCGGACAATCCGCAGATCTCGAACCTGATCGAAGCGGTCGCGAACCATGATCGAACCCCCGTTGAAAACCTGATACGGCATATCCGCATGGCCGTGGACGGACTGGCTTCTCTGCCCGTTCCCCTTATCGCCGCCATCAACGGCAAGGCCTACGGCGGAGGAGCGGAGCTTGCGGTCCGATGCGATCTGAGGGTCATGGACCCTGAGGCCGTGATCAGTTTCTCGGAAGTCCGTCTGGGGCTCATGCCGGACTGGGGGGGAGGAGCGGCTCTTGCGAGGCTGGTCGGTCCGTCAAAGGCCGCCGATATGATACTCACCGCACGGGAGGTTCCGGCCCAGGAAGCATACGATCTGGGTTTAATCAATCGCATCAGCTCGCGGGGAAGAGTTTGTGAAGAGGCGCTCGAACTGGCCGAGACCATTGCCGGCAATGGGCCGCGTGCCATTCGCTCCGCCCTGGAAGTGATTCGCTCCGCCTGCGGCATTCCCCTTCGGGAGGCCCTCGAACTGGAGACGGAAAGCGCCGTGACGCTCATAGCATCGGGGGAATGCTACCATGGAATATCCGCCTTCCTCGCAAGGGAAAAGCCAAACTTTCCTGACATAGATTGAATACACAAAGCGAACGCTCGCTCCAGATCTTATTGACATGTCCGCCTGCGTATCATATAGAGTTCTCCATGAGTACACTCTATATGATACGACATGGTCAGGCATCCTTCGGAGAGCATAATTATGACAGGCTTTCCGAAAAAGGTCTCAGGCAGGCCGGGATATTGGGGGAACACCTGATCAACACGGGACTGCGCGCCGACGCCGTCTATTCCTGGACCCTGCAGCGCCAGTTGGCGACCGCGCAAGAGGTCACCCGCCGCTTTCATGAACGGGGTATCGCCATGCCGGAACTCGCTCTGTGCGAAGCCCTCAACGAGCTTGACGCCCATGCCGTTGTAGTATCTCAGATACACGACATGATCAGCGAAAATCCTTCCGTGAAAGACGATCTGGAGAAGATCTACACCGATGATCAGTCCTTCAAGCGAATCTTCGAGGTGGCGATGCTGCGATGGGTGTCGGGCGATTTTGAGAAGGAGGGTGTTGAATCGTGGGACACCTTCTCATCGAAGGTATGGCGGGGGATTACGGAAATCATGTCACGCCATACCGGTGGAAAGAAGGTTTTTCTGTTCACATCGGGCGGCCCCATCGCCGCGACCGTACAGAAACACCTCGATCTGTCCAACGAGCACACGATCCGGCTCAGTTGGCAGATCGCCAATACGTCCGTTACGCGGTTTGTGTATAACGGCAGCGGAGCCGCCCTGGCGGGCTTCAATGAAATATCCCATCTTGAGCTGCAGAAAGAGCGGGATATGGTGACATACCGATGATGAATCGCTCAGTCCTCCGCAAAGATATATGACGGAGCTGACAATCAGAATGCATGCATATGGATAAACCTCAGGAGGATCGACGTATGGCCGGTTTATATTTTGAAGACTTTCAGGCAGGAGACAGATTTGAATCACCGGGGATGACCATAACGGAGAGTCAGATTATCGATTTCGCCATGCAGTTCGATCCGCAGGTATTCCACACCAATGTCGTTGAGGCACAGGATTCGATCTTCGGCGGACTCGTTGCCAGTGGCATCCATACGATCGCCCTGACATTCAAGTTATTTCTCATGACCGGCGTGCTGTCAAACAATCTCGGGTCCCCCGGTTTTGAAGAACTCCGGTGGCTTAAACCCGTCAGGCCCGGAGATACGCTCCATGCCGTGGGCGAAGTCATGGAAAAAATCCCCTCAAAAAAACATGATGACCGCGGCACGGTACGCTTCATGTATGCAAGCTATAATCAAAAAGGAGAAAAGGTCTTCACCGTTATCGGAAATCAGATACTCAAAAAACATCCCGGGGCATAGACGTGCCGACATCGTATGAAAAGGGAGCCCTGATTCTCGCGAGGAATACATGAATACCACAAAGGTCGCCGCGTTTTTTGATTTTGATCAGACGCTGGTCGAGGTGGAAACCGGAAGAATGGCGATGCAGTGGATGCGGGATAACCGCATGATACTGCCGGGTTTCATGCTCAAAGTCCTGATCGCCAATGTTTTATATAAACTGGGCATCCTTTCGGAAGAGCGGATGTTACGGGTGATGCTGACATTCTACAAAGGAAGGAAGCTTGATGACTTCCGGAAGGGTTCCGAGAATTTTTACCGGGAGTATTTACAGCCCCACCTGGCCCCCGCCATACTCTCTCGGGTGGCATTTCATAAAGAGAGAGGACATCTGCTGGTCCTCATATCCGCCTCGCTCAGGTATCTCCTCGAACCCGTCATGGAGGATCTGGGATTTGACGTGCTGCTGTGTACGGACCTGGAAGAAGGGAAAGACGGCCTTCTGACAGGGAGGCCGACGTGGCCGGTCTGCATCAGGGAACACAAAAAGGAATTTACGCTGAAGATCGCCCGTGAGTACGGCCTGAACCTTGAAGAATCGTACGCCTACGGCGACAGCCATTCCGACCTTCCACTCCTTGAGCTGGTGGGCCATCCTCACGCAGTCGAACCTTCGCCGCTTCTTGAAACGATTGCCCGTCAGCGGGGTTGGCCGATTTTATCATACAGGTAAACACATACGATTTGAGATTGACAGTTTGCTGCTCATAAAAAAGGAGGTTATTCATGGAAAAAACCGTACTGTTTGAAGTGGAAGACGGAGTCGCCCTCATCACCCTGAACCGCCCTGAACGGCACAATGCCATCTGCCAGGACCTGCTCATCAATCTCTATAATTACGTCGACGAGGTGGCCGACAACGATGAGATCCGGGTCGCCATCATTACGGGAGCGGGCAGGTCGTTCTGTTCCGGCATCGATCTGAGCGTGATCGGCACGGATAATCTGCTCAATCCCCGGGGTGACGGAAAGGATTTTCCGGACGTGCTGCGGCCCTGCAACAAGCCGATCATCGGGGCGATCAACGGCAATACCATTACCGGCGGGTTCGAACTCGCCCTGAACTGCGATTTTCTCATCGCCTCGGAGAATGCCCGATTCATCGATTCCCACGCAAAGATCGGGATTCATCCGGGATGGGGAATGACGCAACTCCTCCAGCAGGCCGTGGGTCTGAGGATGGCGAAACAGATCTCCTTTACCGGCAAACCCATCTCCGCACAGGACGCGCTTCGGCTCCGGCTTGTCAATGAGGTGGTGGCTCCCGAGGCACTGCTGCCCAGGGCGAAAGAGATCGCCTGTGACATCTGTGCCGTAAATCAGGATATCATGTCCACCATGAAAGAATTGATGGAAAAAAGGAACGGACTCACCCACGATGAGGCGTTTCAGGCCGAGACGGACAGCTTTCATGAATTTCTGAAGAAGGTGGAAATGTTCTGATACTGTGTGCCCCGTTTGTGGGGTATCGCGTTATGCAGCCATATCCTGTGTGCCCTTGCTGTTTCTTGGTCACTGAAGGATGTTTTCCGTTTGTAAGATATAGGATACAACCTGATCCCGGCTTGTGGTGCCTACCGTATAACAAGCCGTGCGGCCTAATCCAAACGTTCACAGGTAAAGGTATCGAGGGACTGCCAGACATCCTCCCTTTGCGATCGCGTCAAGGCTCTCCATGTGAACGTCGCCTTTGTCCCATCCACCGTGACCAGGATATACCCGTGGTGATCGCCGTTGTGATATTCCCCCTGCACCCTTTCGTCCCTATACCGTCCCGACCACTTTCGCAGGACCCCTCCGCCCGTGCCTGCAATGATCTGATATATTGAATGACCCGCATCGTCCCGAATGAGGGCGCGGTTATAGAAGTGGTCATGACCGCAAAAGTATACCCTCCCACCGGCTCGGCCTATGGCATTCCAGAAGGCATCCCGTTCTTTTGGGTAGAAGCTGAGATTATCTCTGTGATTGGTCTCAAACGCCGGTTCATGGCCGTAAACAAAAACGTGGGGACTCTGATTCCCGGCAAGCTGTCCCTCAATCCAGTCCTGGTTTACCCTGTGCTGACCATCGGTATATTGATCAAGCCCCACAAAAAAGGCATTCTTATGGGTAAAGCTGTAGGTAAGACCCTCCTCCCCGAGGGGTCCGTTTTTCGGAATATACGTTTCCGTAAAATGTTTTCTGAAAGTCTCTTTCAACCGAACGACCGTATCGGGGGGCGGCTCAAGGTGAGCGGGCAGAGGCGGCAAGGCCAGACGCTCCGGTCCGCTGTCATGGTTGCCGCGAATGGGATAGACCCGTATGCCGGTACGATAAACGGGTATCATGACGTTTTTCCAGTTTGCATATTGCCTATCGTAATCGGTTCCCCCATTGCGGAACCATCCGTTGACGAGATCTCCCGCAACGAGCACAAGATCAGGCTTTTCCCTGACAAGATCATCGGCAATGGCGCGTACGACTGCATCGTTAATACAGGTTTTATACTCTTGTTTACGGTTGTCTCCCTGGGTGTCGCTGATTACGGCAAACTTCCAGGGGGCGCAATATTCCCCAGAGCGCGCCGCCTTGCATATGCACGAAGCGGCAAACAGTAAAAAGATTACCAGCGCAAGGACACAGATCTTTTTTATGCGTGGGTGTATCGCCATCATTATGTGTCCTCCCCATGGATCACGGTCGCTGTATCGCGTGAATGGAGATCCTGGCCGAGGCATTCCCCATAGTATCTATTCCTGTTGGAATATAAACGGTGAACCTTCGTCCCGCACGCTGCCCTCTCACAGGATCATTCATAACGGCTGTCCTGCATAGGGTATCTCCCGGAGTCAATCGGTCGATTTCCGTTCATAACCGATAAGCCTTTCCGCCTCATCGCCTGTCAGGTCGACACCGAGGAAAAGTCTGAAAAACTGTTGAGTTTCCCCCACCATATCAATGCGGAAACGGTTCGGATACAGGAGACTTGCAACCCATTTAACGCCCAGCAACCGCATGAAAGAAGGGGGGCGGTCAAACCAGTTAAAGGGCTGATTGGGGATTTGATATACCCGTTTATTCTTCACGGCCCTGAGCCCCTGCCAGCGGGGGTCATTGAATACGGTGTGGTAAAAAGCGTCTTCAAAGACAAGAATTACGTCAGGATCATACAGCATCACCTGTTCAAGAGAAATCTTCTCCATGCCGAACATGTCCCGGTCCTTGCAGCGGTGGACATTGCGCCCTCCCGCCAGGTTGATCAGTTCGGCGTGTATGGATGCATCGCAGTCCGTGTTGAGACCTTCCACGCCTTCGGCATAATAGACGGAGACCCTTGTCGTCTCCGGCAAGCCCGCGGTATATGTTTCCATGTCGGCAATAGCCCCTTGAGCATAGGCGGTCAATTCCTTTGCCCGTGTTTCTCTTCCCAGAAGCCGACCAAGATACAGGATCGCCTCAGGATAGTCGGAAACCGTCGTGAGACTGACACTGACAACCGGTGCGGGGACAGCTTTCATTATCCTCTCGTTCGTTTTTGCGTTGAAAGCGGAGCCGAACTGCTGGATTATGATGATCTCGGGATTTGTCTTCAGGACCATCTCTATATTGGGCGTATTTCCCTGGCCATACCAGCCGCCAAGTACCGGCAGGGACAGCATCCGTTTATCCAGATATTTTTTTTCCCGCTCCCTCACCGGGACCGTGAGCCCTGCCAGCATGGTGGGATCAATGGCATAGAGGAGATTAGTCATCGGCGGCGAGGCGCTGTACACCCTTTGGGGTCGATCCGGAATGGTAAACTTCCGCCCGAACATGTCGGTGATCTCCTTGCCCTGTAATTGCCCCGTCTGCGTAAGCATCACAAGAACAAGAACAGCCACCATATACGACCATCTGTGGTGAAACTTTCGCGTTGTCATTTTCTTTCGTTCTTCTTAAGCAGTAAGCCTGCGGACAATGTCATCATAGTCCCTGATAATGGTCACAAAGCGCATACCGCCCTTTTTCTTGATCTGCATGAAAGAAGCTCCTTCGCCGACCGATTTCAGTACCACATCCGTTTCGGTGACCACGCTTCCGGCAAGCATGTCGATACCGTAATCGAAGAATACGTCGGAAAGGGGTGTGGTGGGACCGAGCAACATCTTGACGCTCCCCTTCTTGCACAGCCCGAGAATGCCGGAAAGGGTACCGTTCATGAGCGTGGTGCTGGATATGACGACAATGTCTGACCGGGGAATAAGATCACTCCCCTCTTCTTCCGGATAGTCTCCGGGTCTGGGACGTTTTTCTATGATCCAGAGATTCTTTGCTTCTCTGGCCAGCGCGTCCAGATGAGGGAAGTGACCAATGACGGAGATGTTCTTTCCTTTGCCCATGTCTTTGACAATCTGCAATCCTTCGACATTGGAATATTTATCCGGGTCTATAGTGAGAAGGGAGTTGACGGTCGCAAGCCCCAGAGATGCGTTAGCTGCAAAATCGTCGAAGCAGTAGCGCACGAGCCCGAGGGCCGTCATGTCCGTGAAAGAGCCTTCCATCCCTTCCGATTCTCCGTGATTGCATCCCCCCGATCCCATGGTCGAGGCCAGACCGCACCGTCTGCTCACCACGGCAGTCCAGTGAAGCCCCATTCTCACTGCCTCCACGGGGGCATCTTCCTTGATACCTTCCAGTATACTGTTCAACAGTTCCATACCATCTCCTTACAGAATATCTTTATTCCCGCGAGCCATCATTTTCGCCCGCTGACTCAAACACAACAGCTTCGCTTTTGATCGTCGTATCTTTCCTCCTCCGCCATGAGGGCAAGCGTCTGTCCCTGCAAAGAGCCGGTCTTCGTGCAGCCGCATATCGTCTGAGGAACGCAAACCCTGAAAGAGCCATTGAACTGTAACACATTGACCCTGGCATTATAGAGACGAAGGAGAGTCTCACTACTGATTACATCATCGCATCTGCCGTCCGCTACGATGGTCCCGTTCTTTATCATGACGGCGCGGTCCGCTATCCAGAGGGCATGCTCCGGAGAATGGGTCGATTTGATGAAGGTGTATCCCTCCCGTGAAAGCTTGATGATCTGATCGAGGAGCCGCAATTGATTGCCGTAATCGAGACCGCTGGCCGGTTCGTCCATCATGAACGTCCGCGCTCCCTGGGCAAGGGCCCGCGCAATAAGCGTGAGTTGCCGCTCTCCGCCGCTGATTTCCGTGTACGCCCTGTTTGCCAGGTGAGAGATAGAGAGCCTTTCAAGGGCATCATCGACAATGTTCCTATCATCTCCGGAGTACCGGAAAAAGAACATTTTGTGAGGTATTCTCCCCATGAGTACGACATCTCTGACCGTATAGGGGAAAGATATTTTATGTGTCTGCGGCACATAGGCAATCTTCCGGGCGAGGGATTTGGTGTCCAGCCGTGCGATATTCTCGCCTTCAAAAGAAATGCGACCACTGGCCGGGCGGAGGAGACCGAGCATGAGTTTGATGAGCGTACTCTTTCCGCACCCGTTTGGTCCGAGCAATGTAACGATCTCACCAGCCTCAACAGACAGGTTGATATAGTGCAGTACCATCTTTTCGGCATAGCCAAAAGACATCTCTTCAACTCTGATCAACGGTTTCAATTCCATCCCTTTTTCGCCTGCCGTAAAATAATGATAAAGAATGGTATGCCGATAAGTGACGTGGTGATCCCAATGGGAATTTCCACATTGAAGAGCATCCGTGAAACATCATCCACAACGATCAGATACACCGCCCCTATGAAGGCACAGGCGGGCACGAGTATCTTGTTGTCGGGACCCACCAGCATCCGCGCAATATGCGGAATGATGAGGCCTACCCAACCGATCATCCCCGCCAGAACAACCGTGAGGGCACTCATTACCGTTGCCAGAAATATGAGAAACATCCGTATTCTCTCCACGGAAATGCCGAGCGCCCGCGCCTCCTCGTCCCCCATACTGAGCGCGTTAAGATATCCGGAAAAAAGGGTAATGAGAATAATGCTTGCCACCTGGGGAATGCCAGCGATCAGCAGCGTACGATAATCCACAAGGGATAATCCTCCCATGAGCCACTGGACGATGGCGGGTAACTGGTTGTAAGGATCGGCGATGTACTTGATGACTGACAACAGGGAAGTAAAAAACGCGCCGCTGATAACACCACCCAGGACAAGGAGCAGAATGGTATTGCCTTTGTGCATCTTGGCAATTCCGACGGCGATCAGGACGGCAAAAAGGCCAAAAAGAAACGTGCATATCTGAACGGTAAACCAGCTTGTGCAGAATACCATGGACAGGGCCGCTCCGAAGGAAGCTCCCGCAAGGACGCCGAGGAGCCCCGGAGAAACGAGAGGGTTGACAAACATCGCTTGAAAGGCGGCACCCGATACGGAAAGGGACGATCCGATGAGGGCCGCCGCCAGAATACGGGGTAGGCGGATATCAAAGAAAATGCTCCCGAAAAGATTGCAGACCTCGGCGTTCATGATACCCACGTGAAAAGCCCTATAAAGAAAAAACCTGACCATATCCGCAATGCTTACCGGGTATTTGCCCAGGGTCAACGAAAAACCGGCCGTGATTACGAAAATTGCGAACAAGATCGGGAACAGGCTCTTTTTCAGTTTCATTCTACTTTTTCTCCCACCAGATAACGGCCCACCGGATTACGGTGTCATGGGGGAGCCTCCATGAGCCGTCACGAAAAACAAAGTGTTTCTGGAAAAAGGCGGCAAGCTTTGCCTCCTCCCGGTCATTTAATTCATCAAACATCCAGCGCATCGATGCAATGGCATCGTCCGCATCACGGTACGTCCTGACGCGTTTTTCTTCAATGAACGCCACATTCGCATAAATCCCCATCTGGTAGAGCATATTGTAGTTATAGATGTAATCGGGATTGGGAACAAAAGGCCGGCCGACGGCATCAAAGATCCGGCGGTTATGAGGTCCATCTCCGGCAACCGTGACGATGTAAACACGTTTACGCGCAATTTCATTGCACTTCAGAATACAGGTACGCAAATCATCGATCATCAGAGAGCGGGAGGCTACGGCCACATCACATGTTTCGATGCCGAGCTCCTCCCAATCGTCTTCCCATCGGCCGAGAACGGTTGTTATGTTGCGGATCTTTTCATCCGCACATTGCCTATGAACCTGGTTCAGCATCGCATCGGAAAAATCGACCGCCGTGACGTGAGAGACCCGTTTCGCCATAGGAATGGCCAGGGCGCCGCTCCCGCACCCCATATCCAGCACATGCCAGTGGGTTTCTGGTTTCATGATGGCAAGAAACTGGTCGGCAAAAGCCTTTTCCGTGGAGGATTTCGCAAAGGAGGACGCCCGTCCGTTCCAGAATCGCGCATCCCGTCTGGTTGAACTGGATCTTGCAAGTCGACTCCGCCAGACATGGTCCCAGTCAATCTCCTTCACATCAAGGATATCGTCCCGTAAACAGCGCTCTCGTTCCTGTTGATTTTCCCGTATGTCGTCTCCAGAATTCATGGCCTCTCTTCCCCGATATTGGAATAATAGTTTCTTCCTGCCGCACAGGGACGGCAAAGGATCCTTCCATCAACTTGCTCATGTCGCATATCCATCACTTGTTCGCCGCAGATTTCGCAGGTGACGATGCGGAGCGGCTTCCCCGGCAGATCTTCAGGCTTGAGATCGACACGGACTTCTCTGGTCTCGAAAAGGTCTTCCAGAGGCAGCATGGCATATTCCTCCGTATGGGGCGACTTCTCGATCTCTTCCCTCGTCAGCACCCGGTTGCCGTCCCTGTTTTTTGCACAGACGCGGACAGCCTTGCCCGTCTTCAGGTTGACGAAGGTCGCCGCCATCTTGCCGAGATCGAGGATTTTCATGGTCCGTTTGCCCGGATGACAACCGGTTACGGCCAGGATCGCGTCACTCGGACACCTGTCCATTTCCACATAGACGACGATGTTTTTCCTGTCGGCACCCCTTGGATCGTCGATGCCGATCTCCTTCAGACCCAGAATGGCCATCCGTGTGCCGATGATGGTTCCGGCACAGCGACTCCCATGAAACTCCTTTGCCACCTCGATGCATGTTTCAAAATCTAATTCGTCATTCATTGTCTTCTTTCATACCTTTCTCACATATGGTTTCCACGAATGGAATTTATGGTGCTCATACCCTATATTCCGCATGACTCTGTCCGTTTCAAACAGCCGGTCACTTCAGTTGATAACTGACAGGAATCACCAGCCGGGCTTCACAGGGCGGTCTGGGAAAGGGCGCCGTGTCATGGACGGCCTCGACGGCATTCCTGTCCAGCATGGCAAAGCCAGAGCTTTGCACAACCTCCAACGCTCGTACGGACCCATCGGCCATGATGATAAAGGAAAGAATCACCCTTCCCTGCCACCCCATCCTTCTTGCCGCATCGGGATAGGTAACATTTCTAAGGATCTTATTCCGGATATAGGCAAAGTGGTCGTTGACATACCTTCGATCAGCGGCTTCCCTACCCCCAATCGCACCGCCTGCCATGTCCGTTCTCTTTTCCGCTTCTCCGGTTTTGTACACGTCGATGCCCTTTTCTGCTATGTTCTTTGAAATATTTGCGACTCCGACAGGGTCTTCTGTGATCGTCTGTACATGATCGGGCATCGCCGGCTCAACCGCTGGGCTATCCGGTTTCTGCACATCGGGGAGATCGGCCGCGGGAGGGACGACGGACACAGGCGCAAGGGCAGGGTCAGGTACTATCCGGGGTTTTTCTTGCGGCAGCAGAAGCGGTTCCTGCTTCATGACGGGCTGTGATGCCTTGGGTTCGATAAGCTTTTTCTTCATTACCGGCATCGGCTTTTTGACCTGAGCAACATCAGAAGTGGGAACTATCTGAGATACTGCTTCCGGCGGTCGTGACGGTTCTTTTTTTTCGGCCAGAGACCTATTTTCAGGTTCGAGAAGCTGATTTTCAGTCATCGGAACCGGAGCCGACAGATTGACGCCCTTCACATCAGGTGCCGGTCGGACCAGGTCGAAATCGACAACAAACGTCCTTTTATAGGGAACCGTGAAGGTGCTGAACATGACGGCAAGGGCAACAACCAAGCCATGCAGCAAGAAGGATATCTGGAAGGCCTTGATCTGGGAATTCATTGTTCCTCCTCGGTCTGGAGATTGATGCGGGTAAATTTCAGACCCTTCACAACATCAAGGACACTGACGAAATCTTGCAGGACTGTATGCCGATCGGCCCTGATCAAAACAGGGACCTGCCTGTTCACAACCTCCAGATGGGTCCTTAATCCTTCCACCGTTACCGGTTCGGCATTCACATATATACGCCCGGAACGATCGATCTCAATCGTCTGTGTCTTGAGGACCTCACCCGTTCCGGCTTTGGCCTTGGGCAAATTCAGGGGGATCATTCCGCCGGCGATAAAGGAAGAGGTCGTCAGGACAATCGCCAGCAGTACCAGCATAACATCAATCATGGGGATGACATTGACGTAATCAAATTCTTTTTCTTCCATCCTCGATCTCCCAACTCATGAGCAGAACCTTAACCTTCCTCAACAGAAAATTGTATAAAGACACGGAAGGAATGGCCACCAGAAGGCCTATGGCCGTTGCCTTTAAGGCCAGGGCCAGTCCTATCATGATCTTGCCCGTGTCCATAAAACCTTCCTGTCCGATCATATAAAACGTAAGCATGATGCCGAGAACCGTTCCCAGAAGGCCGATATACGGAGCGTTACTGCCGATAGTGGCTATAATGTGGATTTTTTTCGTTAGTTCCCTCTCCAGACTCTTCAAATCCGGAAAGGCATCCAGTTGTATATGACTGAAAAAATAAAATCGTTCGATGGCGATCCCAATGGCGATTACACTCAAAAAGATCAAAAATCCGATAATCCCATAATCGACGACAATTCTAGGCCATTCCATTCTTTCTCTCAATCACGTCAGGAGTCAGAACCGAACAACGGGTTCTGACTCCTGTTGCCAGCTAAAATGTTCGTACCCTTTAAAACGTTGCCGAAATCCCCACCCAGAAGCTCCGTCCGGGGGCAGGATACCCGACTTCCGGTTCGTAGTTTTTATCAAAAATATTTTTTGCCGCAACATAAGCCTCAAAATATTTCAGGAACGGCTGAGAGACCTTGGCGTCAAATATCGTGTATTCGCTCGCGATTAATTCGGGATCTGTCGGATATTGCGGCGTTGGTAGCTCCGAGTATGTTTCTCCGACACACGTCATGTTGAGATTAAGTCGCGTCCTGACCACAGGAACCTGATACTGGGCCCCAAGATCCACTTTATGTTTGGGGACATTGGTCACATGGTCGGTCACCCTTCCTTCACTCCGATTACGGGCTTCTTCATAGGTGTAATCGGCCCGAAGAGTCAACCCGTCCAGCGGGTAGAATTCGGCATTCGCCTCCACACCGTACAGAAGAACATTAGTCACGTTGTAATTGGTGCCAAGCCAGCCGGGAGCATCCTTCGAAATCATATCGTCAACGTCATAATAGAAAAAGGACAGCCCGGCCTTCGCCAGAGTGAAAATGGGGCGTGAAACTCCCACCGTGTAATTCCAGCTTTTTTCCGATTCCAGGTTCGGATTCGATCCTTTGCCGTACAACTCGTTGAGGGTCGGGAAGCGGCTCTTGTGAGCCACGGAGGCAAAAACTTTCGTTTCATCGGAAAAAACATAGGTCAGACCGATCATCGGATTGAAATCCTCGGTGCTGGTTGTGTCGTTTTCGCCCATTTCGATGAAGTCTCCGGTACTCTTGCTGGTGCTGACCTGTTCGGCTTTGGACACATCAAACCAGTCATAGCTGATACCAGCCACAACCGACAAGTTTTTTATCAGATTGAACTCGTTTTCCACCGACACGGAACCGGTGTAGGACGTCGATTCCTCAAAAGGAAGATATTCATCATCACGCTGTTTGTGGTTATTCTTTTTGAAATGCACAGCGAACCTCAGAGTGTCTTCCTCGATCGGTTTATAGTCGGCGAAGAAAGAACCGCCGAGTATGTAATCCTTATAGGTACTGTGGGCAAGCTGCGTTGTATAGGTCTGGTTGGTGTAAGAATCAAGATCATCGTTGTGATTGTGATAGAACAGCTTGGCCTTCAACGTCACTTTATCATGCACCTTTTGCTTGGCATCCAGATCAAATCCCCAATCCCTGTAATTAGGGATACGGGCAAATTGCGTGAAATAGGGTCTACTGTTAAAGTAGTTCAGGCTTTCTATTGAAGGGGACCACGCCTTGTCTCTGTCCAGATAATGAAAATTTACGTAGTACTCAGAATCCTCAGTCGGTTCTATCCCGAATTTGGCCCAGATATTATTGCTCTCGTAATCGGAATTAAGCCGCTCGCCCTTCTCCTGCAAGATTTCGGTTGATTTACCGCCCGGTTTTTTGGTTATCGTGGTCGCTCTCGGTTCAAAATCGTCCGACAGATCATAACCGTCCGATGTCGCATAAGTGTAATTCAACCAGTAATTGAATATCCCTTTCTTCATGCCGTGGGTGGCTGAGTATCGCTGGGTATTATTTTCACCAAATTCCATTGAGGCGCTGGTATAAGGTTTGTCCGAAGGTTTTTTGGTAATGATATTGATGACCCCGCCCAGAGCATTGGCACCGTAGAGGACGGAGGCCGCACCTTTGCTTATTTCTATCTTGGCGATATTTTCCGTCGGGATCTGGTTAAGATCCAATGAGCCGTACTTGGTCTCATAATACGGCACTCCGTCGATCAAGACCAGAAGCCTGTGCTGTGCGAAACCGTGAATCGAAACATTGGGCGTGTTCTTCGATCCGGTGGTCACACGAACGCCGGGAGCGCTGAACAAGGCCTCGGCCACGGTTTTACTGTTGGTGGCTTTGATATCCTCGGCAGTGATTTCATTGACGATCGCCACCTCCTTGACTTTGACTTTTTCCCCTGAAACGACGACTTCGCCGAGGTTATAGACCTCAAACTCTTTGGCTTTCACGGCGGCTTGTTCTTCCGAGGACAATGATGCCGGATCGGCAGCCCAGCAGATGGTAGAAATAAATAGAATAACCACACTCAACATTAGATAAGATAACCTCTTCACGTCTTTTCTCCTTTATTGCTTTATTTGATTTAGCCCAAATGAAATTACATGGAACTCGCGCAACGCCGGCGAGAAACATTTCAAGAAGTTTTGAGATGATGCATACAATCGAACAACCAAAGGAAATAAGGCTGCCATAGGCTGTCGGGTGGAAAAACCGCTCGGGTCAAGGAGATAAAAGCCGATAACAATGAGAGAGATGGGCAGGAATAGTACCGTAATCACGCGCGTTGTCTTAACTGAAATTTATCGACAGGAAAAATCAGCTAACAGCCTCCTTGGATAGATATACGTGCCACAGCTAATATTAAATATAGCATATGTTTAATTAGACATATGCTACCCAAAGCATATTAGTCAAGGAAAATTTGTGCCCCGTGAAAAGATATTTTACCGGGCGGTTTGTTTTTCAGATGACTTACGATGAAAGAACCCTTTGAAACCGTTCCCGGATACAGTGGAATCTATTATTGGTCACAAGATCGGTCTGTCGACTCGATTCGTCGGGGAGATGAATTGATGCGGAATTCATTCAGGTGAGCATATAATGCTACATGGATTTTTGCTCGTACCACAACTCTGTTGGCTTTTTTAGAAAACATTCTTCTTGTACTGTTGCTTATCTGATTCGATCTTTCAATACATTATTTCAAACAGTATTCATTCTTAGCTGTTGCCATTTTACCCATGTTTTACAAACCTTGGTTTTTGATCTCTATTACCACTAAATACCGAATCGAAAACATCTATTGGTCTTGATTTTACATTAGATTTTTCTGTTTTCATTTTTCATAAAATAAAGTAGGGTTACACGAAAGTTCGGGGAATATCTACATAATTATATTAATTGTTAAAAATAGGAGGAATAATGGTAACAACACAAAAGATTCCTGATAACATCAAGCGCATAATCCACGTTTCCACTATCAACATAGGATTATGCGAATTTTTTCAAGAGGGCTGCGAACAAAATCTTCATACTTTTGACTTCGCCGTTAACCATTACATTGAAAAACATGGTTATAAATTGCTTCATATAGGATCAGAAACACACCAAAGAGAGACAGGAGATGTTTTCAATTGTACTGTGGCAGTCCTTGGAAAATAGCATGCCTTGTTAAAAGGGAATTATCTTAATTTGTTATATAGATGTTAACTATGTTCTTTAATTTAGCGGACTCGCTACGCTCACCACTAATTTATACGTTACAGCAAAAGGAATAAGGATGACATACGCACTTATTGATAATGCTTCCCTGACCTCGGTTCAAAGAGTTATGGGCGATATTGTTGTTAAAACTCCAGACACAGTTAATGGTGATTTAGTGGCTCTTGAAAATATCGTGCAAGCTATTTTGTTTTATGACAATTTGGTGTGCATTGATAATTACAAGGATGAGCATAAATCGTCACGGATAAAAGAATTCGGATTTATCAGATTTTTATCACCAACCGAATTAGAACTAGACCAATTCGAAACCTCGGCAAAAGCAGAAGCAAGTTCTATAAGACCAGAAATTAGGGGTGGAGAGTTCGCAGATCCAGATTTTAAAGAACTGCTTGAGTTGCTAAAGATTAACATGATTTGCACATGGGATTTACGCTCAAGTGTCTATTATCTTATAATGAAAATGCTTGGGCAGCCTAATACTCCAGAATATGAAAAATACAGCAAACTAAGTGCGGCTATATTTAACGAATTATCAGACGCGAGTGATACTATTGGTCACTGGTCCACGGAAGTTCAACTTATCGGTTCAGACGGAACTTTATATACAAAGGAAGAAATGGCGGCCGAGGCTGAGGCAGGGAAACGCGGCCTTGGTGGCACAACTCGAGCACTAGACATGTTCATTGCCTCTTTAAACTGGCTTGCTTATAAATCAATTTATTATAGCCTTGCTGCCAACTATTTAAAAGCAGACACATTTTTACATCCAATAAGGCATGCTTACCAAATCCATTGGTTTAAGAAAACAGGTGCATTCGGGCACGATTTTACATCTAAACTTATTGGGGCGCTCTCTAAGCAATTATCAACAGATATAACGGACATCATTGACAATGGTCGTACTTCAGCGACATCATTAGAAATTCCTATTTTTTCTGCATGGCTGGCGAATAAATTAGGCGATGTTAGAGGTGTTTTACAAGGAGCCCTCGAACTAAAAAAGGAACAAAGTATCCAGGATGTTCGTGGCTATTTAAAAGAAATAAGAGTGGCTTTTGATGAACAAGGTATAACTGATGCGAACAAATCGATACAGAAATGGGATAAATTACTTAAAAGGGCAGGTAAAGATCTTCGATCAAAGTATGGTCTGAAGACTGATCAAGGAATTCAAGGAAGTTTTTTAATCAAAGTATTTAACTCGATTGCTGCACTAAAAGGCGTTCCACAATTTCCTGAATTCGATTTCAAAATCCCATTACCCAACTTCATATCTGGAAACAAATCCACAAATTTCTCTGCTCTTTTTAAAGATATAGCAGGCGAACTTGTTTCTACCGAAAGACTCGGTGGTGTAAGAGATTTACTGGCATCTAAATTCGCGATTGATAAAAATAGATATGCGTCTCCGAAGACAGAAGCACCTGAATTCCAGAGATATAGATCAGATTGGAAAATACCAATGTAGCTATAACTTCGGGCCTAACAAGGATACCCAGAAAAACGCCGAACACCTTTTAGCCAGAGCGTTATACTACACTTCCAGCGGTAATCCTCAATATTCCTCTTTGATCGAAAATATTTGTTAGTAGGTGAAGACAAGTACCCCACCAACTGGATATTTTTTAAGATGAACTGCCTCTGGTACGTGCTGTTTCGGTGCCGCCTTTCATGTTTAGCTGCCAGTAGCCCACATCAATCCATTTGTTAAACTTCCAACCAACTTCTTTGAACCGAGCAATTTTCTCAAAACCCAGTTTTTCGTGTAGCTTAATACTCGGAATATTCGGCAATGCTATTCCACCAATAACGCTGTGAATATTCATCTCGTTCAATGTGAAAAGTAATTGTTCATAAAGTTGAGTCCCGATTTTGCGGTTCGTAAATAACGGTGAGATGTAAACTGTACTTTCAACAGAGTATCGGTACGCACCTCTACTCTTCCAACTTGTTGCATATGAATAACCGAGTATCTGTTCATTTTCTTCAAAAACTATCCACGGAAACCTCTCCGATATCTCTGATATTCGGGATTCCATGTCCCGAAGAACAACGGGCTCTTCTTCAAAGGTAATTGTCGTCTTGGTTACATAGTGGTTGTAGATATTACATATGTCCCTGGCATCTGCCACTTTTACTGTTCGTATCATATTCCCTCGTCGAGCTATTATTAGTTTTTATCATGTTTGGAGGCTATCTGATAAACTTTAAAGCTTTATTACCGGCTGTTTTAAGAAAGCAATACCTGTGTCTTTTATTTGAAAAACAGGGTTTTCGTAATTGTACTATCGTCTCCTCGGTTACTGCTGTCAAAAAGGAAAAAATGACAAAAAATTCATAATTTTTATGTTGATAACTCCCTCATAATGTATTGTCAATAAATTTGAAAATCGGCCTTGCAGACGATATCCCATATTCTTATCGTAAGATAATGGTGAGGATTTGCCTACCGGGGAAACAAAGGTGGAGGTCGACCCATCTTATCCTAACATAGCATGGATAGTCGTTTGTTTTCGATGTAACTGAGTCCCTCTATACACCCAATCGTCAAAAATATTTCTTCATCAAACCTCCAAAGATTAAGGCGGGACGTGACCATCGGAAAATATTTCAGGATGAATTTCTGCCATTTTTACCATTGACTTTGGTCCCAGTAAGTGCCAAAAACCCCCATGCAAGACACGCAATCTAAAACCTACTGGAAAATTATTGTCGCCCTGAGTCTGGTGCACTTTACCGGGGATTTCTACAGTTCTTTCATCAATCCGTTGTTCCCCGTGTTTGTGGACAAGATAGGGTTGAGCCTGACCCAGGTGGGCCTTCTGGCGGGGATTTCCCGATTTTTAATGTTTATTGTACAGCCCATGTCCGGCTACTGGTCTGACCGGTATCCAACCCGCGCCATTCTCCTGATCGGGTTGCTTATGCCTATCATCTTGATTCCACTGACGGGAATGACGACCAGTTTTTACGGATTGCTTTTGTGTATTGCCATCGGGTCCACGGGATCTTCCCTGTTTCATCCTCCGGTCACCGGGATGGTTCCCCTCTATGCAGGACCAAAACTTGGGCTGGCCATGTCCATTTACAATACGGCCGGCACCCTGGCCTTCGCGGTGGGGCCCATCTTCATCACGTTGTACGTCGCGCGATTCGGCCTCGGTTCCATGCCGGTGATCATGGTCCTGGGCCTTCTGGCCTGGATATATTTCTATCGGGTCATCCCCAAACCGGAGGGAAGCGACATGATCCAGTATGGTTTCTGGGAGACCCTCAGGCATACCCTGGGTAACGTCTGGAAGCCGATCCTGTTGATCTGGATCGTTATGGTTATGCGAGCCTTAGTGGGTCAGTCATTGCTAACCTTTATGCCGGTGATCTGGGTTCAGAAGGGGCATACCATCGTCTCAGCCGGCATTCTCTTTTCCATTTATACCCTTTCAGGGACGGTGGCCGGTGTTATCTGCGGTCATCTCTCGGACCGCATGGGCTACAAACGCCTGCTATGGATCACCCATGGTTTCATGGCCCCGTTTCTGCTCCTCTTTCTACTGGTTCCGGGAAACTGGATTTATCCGGTGACGATATTCGCGGGCGGATTCAACATGGCCTCCCTCCCCCTCGGGGTGGTAATGGCCCAGAAAATCGCCCCCAGGGCCCGGTCCATGGTAGCCAGTCTGATGATGGGACTGGCCTTTGGGGTCGGCGGCGTTTTTTCCCCTATTGTCGGTAAGTTGGGTGATCTTTTTTCCATTCAGAGCGTACTCCTGGTTATCGTCTGCATCCCCTTTCTTTCCCTGATTCCGATCTATTTTATTCCTGAAGTCGGGAATACTACGGATCAACACCCCTGACAGGGTCGCGCGAAAGCAGCGTTTCAATATATGTGATAGTTTGTGATGACTCGCGTATGTATTGAAATGCTCAATCATTTTTATCACATCAGAAGCTATACCTTCGGAAACCGGTAATCTCATCGCGATATTAGGTCTTCCTTTCTTCCCGTTTTTCAGGACGGCACATTTCAGGTTTTTCCGCCCTTAAAATCAGGTATCCCCCGATGGCGAAGATTGACCGGATCGTTTAGTAGGTATCATCAGGATGTAGAAGAAAACTTAGCGGAGGGAGGTCGCTACAGATGACAAACAATACGCAATTAAAAAAGGCCGAAAAACTGAATGCTATCCTGCCGCCCATAGATAAGAACTGGTCGAACGGCAACGGAACGCTTTACAGCAATTTCTTTCCCACTGTGAAATCGGGGCTCCAATGGTTGACCGAACAATACGAGGAGCAGAGCGGGATCAGAATGGAGTTTAAAAACGGAAAAGGTCCCGTGGACGTGGATAGAGACACCAATTTCCTCATCTTTCACGCCACGTACGAATTACTTAACGCTATCTACGAACACGGGACCGCAAAAAATGTTTTGGTGTCGATCGAATCAACGGGCCAAAACATCAAGCTGAGCGTCGAAGACGATGGAGAAGGATTCGACGTATCGGACACCGATTCCCTTCTGTCCTACTCAAATGAACATGCCCTCACGAAGCTCAACGGAGAGTTGAAATATCATGGCGGACGCATGAATCTGGAGTCCGAAGCCGGTGAGGGAACACGGATAACGATATTTGTTCCGCCCTATGTCAATGAAAACTGCGGAACGACTATGATCATGTAATAAAGTACCGTGGGGAACGGTATTACAAAACTTTGACAAGGCGCCATGGGGGTCATCGGCAACGTCGAAGACAGTCCTGAAAGACCTGATGGTTATCTGACAAGCTGATTGTTACCCTGATTGACCTTACCATTGCTGATGTTTGAGTATATGGGAAGGTATGGTGATGGTGACGCGTGTCCCCTGGTCTCTCTTTGATTCCACGGAGAGATTTCCCCCTACATGACTAATCCTCTCATGGATTCTCAAAAAGCCGGGGCTCACATGGCGCATTAAAGATCCGAGATTCGAATCGGTCATTCCGGACCCATCGTCTTCAATTGTCACCGAAACATCTTTGCCCTTTTGATTGAGCGATACAGAGGCCTTTCTGGCTCCTGCATGGGTGGGGATGTTCATCAAGATCTCCTGGACACTCTGAATGAGAACCGAACGGATGGGTTTATCCACATGTATCAGCTTTCCGTTCCTGTGCAGATCGGCCTTGATGCCCGACTGTTTTTCCAACCGCCCCGTAAGCCATCCCAGCGAGGCCTCAAGGCTCATAAACATATAATTCAGGATGTCTGTCGGATCATCGTGGTACTTTTCGTACAGCTCGTTATCGAATATCTCGATTTTTTCCAGATCCTTATCGATCAGCATTTTCTCGTACCCCTTCCCGGTGCAATCGTTCCCGCAGAACGTCACTCCTGGGACATCAGGCGATATGTTCCTATTGAGGAATTCATGATTCCTGGTGTCGAAAATCCTGATAATTCCACATGGTATTGATGAAAGATATATGGAACATTCTGGTTTTTTATGCTACCGCAAGGGTCATGATCTCGGGAAGTTCCTCTTCAGCGAGCACACCGGCAAACCGCTCGCTGATGCTGAGCTCTCTGCCCAAGCCATTGTTGGGAATCCCCTCCTGCGTCGCATCCAGCATACCTTCGAGGCCCGCCACCAGTTCTGATGCTCCGATGGTTGCCATCTCAGGGGTCTCCATCACGGTGAGATCATCTTCATCGAAAAAACCGGCAAGTACCATGGCGCTGCTGAAGGCATTACCGCTGATATTGTTGAAAATCCATTGTGTCGGATTCAGCATTCCTTCAAGTCCTGTAACCTGATTGTATAACATTCTTGTTACCTCCGTTGTGTTTCGAAAAACCCCTCCTTTTCACTGATCCCTATGCGTAGATAGATCAACAGAGTAATGATTACTATCGGGCGGATTCTTGTTTCATACAGGGAAAACCCTGAATCGACATAGGGGAAAATCCTATATCATGTACGAACAATAAGCCGATTTCCGGGTTACCGGGTGATCGTCTGAGGCACGATCGTTGTCACCCTGGTTCCCCTGTCCTTCTGCGACATAACGTAGAGCCTTCCCTTCACGTACTGTACCCACTCACGGATTCGGGTTACCTTCTCGTTTTTCGCATACTCCATGAGGGCTTTCGTGTCATTGGTATTGAATCCGACTCCGTCGTCTTCAATACTGATGAGAACATCCTCCCCTCTATTTTCCAGGGTGATCGTCAGGGTGGTTACCCCCGGACGCATTTCCGCATTCGTCAGAAGCAGCTTCGTGCACCGGAACAGGAGATACCCGATTTTTCTGTCAATAACCTTTTGCTCCCCTATACTGTTGAATTTCGTTTTGATGTCGTATTCCTCAGCGAATATTTTCGTCAGATCCTCCAGTGCCGCTTCGAGACCACGATACACCTGCGATGCGCAGGAGAGTTTCTTCAGAAATGTCTCTCGTTTTGCGGGGTCCACAACAGCAGGATCCGTTATGTTTTTCATGTGTGCCTCTCCGGTCGCTATCACCTCGAGAGGTTCGACCGCGGGCAGATCCTCTTCCTTGAGAAGGTCCACGAGTTCCCGGGCGATATCGAGGACATTGCCTCTTCCGTTTTGAAGAATGGTTCCGGGTACATTGAGCATACCTTCAAGATGTTTCACCTTTGCTAATGCTTCGTTTCTCAACATTGTCTTTACCTCCGATTTTTGGGAATCATACTGTTCCCTGATTTCGGTATATAGATAACGTACTAATTAAATTGTTACTATCGGGAGATTTCTTACTTGAGATACAGAAATGCCTGAATTAAATTAAGGGAAAACCGAAAAATCAATACATGGAAATGATGACCCGGGTATGGGGAATCAGTTCTCCAGGGAGGTCAGACCTTCCCTGATGGCATACTTCACCAGTTCCGATATGGTATGGATGTCAAGTTTGCTCATGATATTGGCCCGGTGGGTCTCCACCGTCTTGATGCTCAGGTTGAGATGCCCGGCAATCTCTTTTGTACTGACCCCCTCGGCAAGAAGCTGGAGGACTTCCCGTTCACGCTTTGTGAGTTCCGTAAAGGCGGAGCGCTCGGTACTTGCTGACTTGCTTACGAAGCGCCGTACGACGATATCGGCGATCTTGGGGCTCAGGTATATCTGGTTGGCAACAACGGCACGTATCGCCGTGGCGAGTTCTTCAAAGGCGCTGTCTTTCAAAAGATAGGCAGACGCCCCTGCCTCGAGCATACCCGAAACGAATCTCCGGTCAGAGTGCATGGAAAGGGCGATTACCTTGACTCCGGAGGTCTCCTCGAAGATCGCCCTGGTGGCGTCAATACCGTTCAGATCCGGCATGGTAATGTCCATTATTACGATGTGGGGCAGCAGTTTTTTGGCCATTTTGACGGCGGACCTGCCATCCTCCGCCTCGGCAACAACCTCCATGCCGGTTTCCTTTTCGATCAGTGTTCGTAATCCGTCGCGCACTATTTTATGGTCATCTGCCAGAATAATTTTTATATTCACGAAATATGCCCCTTATCTTTTTTCCCCGCACGTGTCGGGGGTACGATCATGGTGATACGGGTTCCCACCCCTTTTTGTGATTCAATATAACACTGTCCGCCCAGATAATCCACCCGTTCGCGGATGCTGAAAAGACCGAATCCTTTGGACCAATCATCGGGCAATTCAAGGTCCGATTTATCAAAGCCGACCCCTTCATCTTCAACACTCAACAGGATATCATCGCCTACCTTTTTGAGAGACACCAGCGCCTCTTTCGTACGTGCATGTTTGACCACGTTCATCAGAAGCTCCTGGGTGCTTCGAAAGAGGAAGAATGATATGTCTTTGTTGAGATTCACCGATATTTTTTCCATATCGAGTACCACACCCAGCGCATATTTTTCCTGGAACTGTTCGGCAAGCCATTCCAGTGCCGCTTCTATTCCCAGTATATAGAGAACCGGGGGACTTAAATCCAGGGTCAGCGACCTGGTATCGTAGATAAGTTGATTCATAAGAGCGATGATCTCTTTCAAGGGACCGGACAGTTTGGTGGTTTCGGCCTCCTGCTGCAGGGATTCCATCTTGATCTTTGCCACCGCCATGGTCTGACTGATTCCGTCGTGAAGGGCGGTAGCGATAAACTGTCGCTCCCGTTCCTCCGTCATGGAGAGCTCCGATGCCAGGGAGCGAAGTTTTTCGTGGTATTCGTGGAGCTTTTCACGCGCCCTTTTCCGCTCCGTTATGTTTTCATACATCACGACTACTTTGCGGTCCTTGATATTCTTCCCGATGACCGAGGCGCTCATCATGGTGGTAATTTCCGAACCGTCTTTTTTTACACAGGGATATTCCCTGGTTTGTGTCCTCTGTTCTTCACGGAGGTTGTAGAAGACGGCACCGATCTCCTCGTATTCCTCATCGTTCCGGTAAAGAATCCTGCTCAATCTTCCTATCAGTTCTTCCGGCTTCCATCCGAAGACATCCTCGACGGCATTATTGGCAAAGATGATGTGCCGTTTTTCAAACCCGATGACTGCGTGAGGAATGGCATCGAGAATCGATGCTTCCAGCTCTTCGAGTTCTTCCAGTCGCTGCCTGGCTTCCTTGATTTCAGTCACATCCATGACATTGCCGAGAACCATCTTCTCTCCGCCGAAGTAGATGGGAGAAACCGTTTCGATGAGCCACCTCATGGAGCCGTCTTTCGTGATAATCCGGTACGTATAGGGACGCGACCGCTTGTCTTTCAGGGCCCTCCTCAGATTTTTCTCGATTATCTTCCTGTCGTCAAAGTGGACGCAGAAGCGTGTGTCCCTGCCAACCAGTTCCTGCGGTGAATATCCGGTATATCCTGCGGCATTATCGTTGACATAGATGAACTTTCCGTTCTGCACCACATAGACACCCGCCTGGGATTCTTCGGCCATGGTCTTGTAGAGTTCCTCGGCCTGCTTGCGGACTTTGATGTCCCTGAGGTATATAACGCTCTGCTTTTGTCCGAGAAAGGTGAAGTTTTTCCCCTGTATCTCCACGGGAAGAGAGGTTCCGTCTTTTCGGAGACAAACCGCCTCGTAGGGATTATCAAATATGTTGTCCATATTGTATCGTACAAAGTCCCTGCACGCAGGTGTGAAGAGATACAAGATATCCATCCCGATGAGCTCCTGAGCATCGTATCCCGTTATCGTCGATAAGGCCCTGTTCGCATCAATGATAAGATTCTCTTCACAAACGCTCATTCCCTCAAAGGATACATCCTGAAAGCGGTAGGAGCTTCCCTCGGCTTCTATACGAATATCTCTGATAATCTCCTCATAGGACCGGATCTTTTTTTCAAGCAGCCGCACTCTTTCTTCGAGTTCGTTATACGTAGGTTTTTTACTCATGAGAACTCCTTCTGTCACCGGAACAGACCGATAGATACTTCGTGATTACAGGCAGAAAAATAAGCAACTATAGTGCCAGATGTACACGAAATGGTCACAGGATATTCTTGAAACGGTAAGATCACATTCCCTTTTTTACCGACCATGTACCTTTTTTCACGTTCCAGCTTTAGCTCATTCGCGACATATTCTCCACAAATAAATGGCAAAATGGTATTCATGATGTATAATAACTATACACCATGTCCATAGAGCGGACACACCCCGGTCATTTCCACAAGATTTTCCCATTATCAAAAGGAGATCACCATGTCTGAAAAAAAGGTTACTATGTATACACTCAGCACCTGCAGTCACTGTAAGTCAGCCAAGAAACTCATGCATGACTGCAACGTGAAATATGATTTTACCGATGTCGATCTCCTCGAAGGAGAAGAACGAAGGGCGATCATCGAGGATTTAAGAAAGTACAATCCCGATTGCTCATTCCCCACCATCATCATCGGCGACAGGGTTATCGTCGGGTTTAAGGAGGACGAGATACGGGAGGCCCTGGGATTATGATGAAAGCAGAGCAACTCTATGAGATGCTGAAAAAGGTTCAGGAACCGAAAGGGTACTACCTGAACAAAGACAGGGAGAGGGTATTCGATCTCCTCGAGGGTCTGCTGACCAACAAAAAGAGGTACGGATACATGGGCTGCCCCTGTCGGCTCGCTGCCGGCAACCGGGAGCAGGACAGCGATATCATCTGTCCCTGTATCTACAGGACTCCCGATGTTGCCGAGTACGGTAGTTGTTACTGTAACCTCTATGTCTCAAGGGAGTGGAACGAGGGGGCTATCCGGCACCAATACGTTCCGGAGCGCCGTCCGCCTGGGAAAATAGTCTTTTAGAAAGGCTACTCGACAGGCAGATATCTCTATGATTCTTCAGTGCTTACCGTTTTCCGAATGAAGGAAATGTGTAGTTCATTGTGTTCCGGGATCTATGGAATCCGGTCATCCAAATTTATCTGTGAGATCTGATCGTTCAGCGTCCAAAAGTCATACAGATATCCCAGTCCGAAGAGGCCCACCGTCAACAGATACAGAACACCCGTGAACCACTTTCCCATGTATATCCGATGCGCTCCGAAAAGCCCCAGGAATGTCAGGAGAATCCATGCGATCGAATAATCAATCCACCCTTCGGCAAATCGCAGATTCGCCTGTCTCTGCAGTGAAGGGATCAAAAACAGGTCGACGAGCCATCCGATACCAAGGAGACCTAAGGTGAAAAAATAGATCGTCCCCGAAACCGGCTTGCCGTAATAAAACCGGTGGGAACCGGTAAATCCGAAGAGCCATAGAACATAGCCTATCGTTTTCAGGTGGGTGTCACTTTCACGATTCATACAGTATCTCTCTTCCGTGAATCTCTTCATCGGACTATCATTGCATAATCGTACAACGGCAACGTCGAGTTGCCGTATCTCTCGTATCTTGATGCCTCCGGTTTTCCGGGAATCGGGGTACGGTCATCCCATCACATATTGCTCATAAGAGCGCACAGAGGGATACTGAACGATAGATGGCCGAACGGTTATGGGTTTCGAGTGGGCTTGAGGCCGGCTGTGGATATATCGTCAAAAAGCTATGCCGATACTGATTCCGAACATATCGGCCTCCGATTCCGGCTGATAGATCCCGTACGTATCGCCACCGGATTCAATAAATTCAAGGTCGGATTTGGAAAATCTCATACCTTCATAAAAGATACTGGTCTTCAGGTTTTTCCACGTAATACCCGCCTCGGCAAAAAGGGATACCTCCTTGCCAGGCTCGATGGTTACGGACAGTCCATTTAAATCCACCACATTCTCGTTATATACGGGGAGATTGAATCCGGCCTCGGCAAACAGCTTCAGCTGTTTCGAGAAGACATGATCGCCCCGCATTCCCAGCCGAGCATAGACAATCGACCATGTCTCCTCATAACCAACTGCATAACCGGCTGCGGTCTCCGTGCTTTGCAAGTCTCTCAACCATGACTTCCAACCAAACCCCACAAACGGTTCAAGAGATGATCTGTCCGATATCATAAAGATTTTCCCCACATCCGTTTCTATCCTGAAACCGGAATAATCTGTGTCTGTTTCGACAGGAGTTCCTCCCCATGTCTGTCCGTCATAGTCAATATTTCCGAAAAACAGCTCACCCCTTCCCTTGCATGTAAGTGAGTTGGCAAAATTCACCTTTGTTGAGGCACCGAGCGTATAGATTGGCCCCGATTCTTTCATGAGTTGTGATCCGCCGGTGCTGTATTCCTTCCATTCAAAGCTTTCAATTTTTACGTAAAGATCAACATCGGTAGTAACCGCAAAAACCGGTCCGCAAAAAAGAACAAGACCAAAAACAAAGAATAGTGCGGCAGTACCAGATCGTATGACTCTGTCTTGTAATCTCATACATTCCCCCTCTCGGTTATCGGCATTCATAAGCATCAACGACTCGTTTATTATCAAGGATATGTCAAATCACTAACCTCATTATGATATCTTGTCAAGGAATATTATCCAAAGATTTTAAGAGGTAATAATCAATTTCCGGTATACATCATCGTGAGGTTGCGGTAGGGAAACATGATCACCCCATTATTACACCGAATCAGGGCGATTGCCTGCAGTGCACGACTCACACCGTAGTCGCAGGTGCCGAATCTGCAAGGATTCCATTTCCGATATGGTTTGCTTTTGTTCCAACATTTGTATATTGTCCGTGGTCAAGAGGGTAACATACCGAATGGATGGTGTTCATCGATGGGCTTGCTCAATCTTTTATTGAAAGATCCGCTGACCTTTATTCTGATAGCCGTACCGCTGTTGTATTCGGTAATCCTCCATGAACTGGCTCACGGGTGGGTCGCTTACCGAATGGGGGATCCCACCGCCAAGATGATGGGAAGGTTGAGCCTCAATCCTCTCAAGCATCTCGATCCGGTAGGGACGCTCATGCTGTTTTTATTCGGCTTCGGATGGGCCAGGCCGGTTCCCGTCAATTTTGCCAATCTGCGGAAAAGCCGGAAGGGACTGCTGCTGGTTTCCTCGGCAGGTATTATCGTCAACATGATTCTCGCCTTTCTTGCTATCTTCGTGATGCAACTGCTGTCGCCACCATCACATGGCATCGCCGCTACGATGCTTTATTATCTGGCTCATATCAATATCATACTGGCGGCGTTCAATCTGATTCCGATCCCGCCCCTCGACGGATCTAAAATTCTCATGGGATTCTTACCCCATCGTCTTCAATACACGCTTTCACGAATCGAGCCTTACGGCTTTTTTATCATAATCGGATTGCTCTACTTCGGTGTTCTGAATCCCCTGATCGATTTCTTCCGCTGGATCATACTGTCAATCATCGGCCTTTTGCTCTTGTAAACAACGTAACTGTCGATGGACTTGTACGTTCGCAATCGACATCGGACAACAGGCGCTAGCCCCGCTGCTTGCAGAGGAGGTAAGGAGTGAACAATCTATCACCATGGTCCATACCAATCGGAGATTCCCCGCGATGTTCCGTGGAGAGTTTTACTGACTGGCATTGACAAAACTTTTTCATCTGTGGCAGCCTGTGCCTCGGGAGGGTGCAATGAGTACGACGCTTTTCTATTATACAGGAACCGGAAATTCATTCTGGGTAGCTCGCAAGATTGCTGAAAAACTGGGTGACGTCGAGCTGTGTTCGATCTCACGATGCAGGGGTGAAAGGACAACCTTCAGTTCAGAAACCATGGGGCTGATCTTTCCCGTCCATATCTGGGGAGTAACGGGCCCGGTTGTTCGATTTGTCGATACCCTGAAAGGCTCGAAACCGGCATACGCTTTCGCGATTGCGGTGAACGCCGGACAGGTCTCAAATACACTGGTTCAGTTAAAGAAGATCATGGCTGTTAACGGTTTGGATCTTTCGGCGGGATTTGAAATACCGATGCCATCAAATTATATTCCGTGGGGAGGCCCGGGTCCGAAGGAAAAACAACTCAAACGCTTCGAACTCGCGCAGGAAAAGATTTCCCGCATCGCACCGTTGATACAGGCAAGAGAGAATAAGCCGGTTGAAAAGGGGCCTTTCTGGCAGAGAATAGTGTTTACAGCCATTTATAAGATGAGTTTTTCGCATGTCCCCACGATGGATACAAAGTTCTGGTTTGATGACAAATGCAATGCATGCGAAATCTGCCACAAGATATGTCCGGTTGGAAACATCGCCATGGATGCGGGAAAGCCTATCTGGAACCACCGATGTACCCAGTGTTTCGCCTGCCTGCAGTGGTGCCCGCAAGAGGCGATACAATACGGCAAAAAAACACCCCGCTATGAGAGGTACCACCATCCGGAGATTCTTTTGAAGGACATGCTCCAATCGAAGTAAGTATCGAAAACGGATTTCCCTGTGAAACGGTTCGGTATTGCAGGGTCGTCTTATAGCACGAGGCGTACGGAAGATACGCCCTTCAGTTCAACTTTTTTTGTCTCAACGAATAGGAGGGGTCGCCGGGCTCTGGAAGAGGCTTGGCTTTGAAGTAATTGGAATATTGCACAAGGCGTTTGATCATCCTGCTTCAGGCTGTGTCGATGCTTTTGCCATATACAGGTGTTAGAACCATTATAAGGGGGGAGCTTAACGGAAAGATCTCTGTGCCCACGTTACAAAATAAAAAAAGAGGGGGGCTATTCACCATGACCGGAAGAAACTTCGAGGCAGTTCTCTATGAAAAGGACGATGACACAAAGATTGTAACGGTTACCATCAACAGACCTGAGATCAAAAACGCACTGACCTTACGAGTCCTGGCGGAATTGAATTGGGCGGCCGACGCAGTGGATAAGGACGATACGGCCCTCGCCCTGATCATCACCGGTGCCAGGGTCGAAGGAAATACCGATCCGACGAAGGAGGCCTTCTGCAGTGGCGGATATTTCAATCCTGCCGATCTTGAATCGATGGACGAAGAAACGAAGGCCGAAATCGATCTGACCGATATCGCACAAAAGAAACTGTGTTTGAAATTATGGTCACTCTACAAACCGGTTATCGTTGCGATGAACGGCCTCGCCATAGGCGGCGGGCTTACGATCCCCCTGGCATGCGCCGATCTGATTTTCGCCTCGGAGTATGCATGGGGCAGACTTCCCTTTGTGAGCTTGGGGATCGTGCCCGAACTCGCTTCCAGTTACCTGCTGCCGCGACTCCTCGGATTACAGAAGGCAAAAGAAATCATGTTTTTCGGTGAAAAGATGACCGCCCAGGAGATGTACAACCTGGGCATTGTCAATAAAGTGCTTCCCCACGGGGATCTGATCCCGTACGCGAGGGAGACGGCGCTACGGCTCATTCCACCCAGGGGGGCATGGAAGGCAGTACGCATGGCAAAGGAAATACTGCACAAACCCCTTGTCGAAGCAGTAACAGGTGCCCTCGACCGGGAGAACAGTGCTCTCAATACATTATTTGCGTCAAAAGATTTCGTCGAAGCTGTCACCGCGAGAATCGAAAAGAGAGAGCCCGTATTTTTGGGTGCATAACAGCTTCAGGCGCCTGGGGCAGCTCCAAGGTATCAGGAAACAACCATATCGTTCATCACTGCATCAATGGTGTACATTTCATCATTGTGTAGCTGCATTCTTCCTGATCTGAGCCCATTCGTGAACATAATATCTCCGGATGGGCACTACCTGCCTGCAAACATAACTCCCTTTCCGAGCATACCCACCATTTATATGGATTGATCACAGCGATCTACATGCGCTCCATAGGTACCTCTCAAAGCCATATACGTTTCCGGGGAGTAGTGGTAATTCCCAACGCAGCATAGTTTCGGTGTCAGGCGACAGCAATAACGAAGATGAATCTTTCAGCATGAAAATTCTTTGACAAACAGGCTCCTTTATAATAGTTATTATAAGTTATTATAAGTTGGTATTTTCAGAGAGACGACCATGAAGGGAAAGAGTACAGATCTTCTGACCGCGCAGGATGCCGCTCAACTTCTTAATATCAATGAAAAGAAGGTGTATGCCCTTGCTCAGGAGGGAAAAATTCCCGGAACAAAGGTGACGGGAAAGTGGATCTTCCCCCGGGTAGAACTGGAAAATTACCTACGATCAAAGTCCCAGCAGACCATTCGCAGGTCATTCTTTGAATCGGTTATCAACAAAAAAGTGATCCTCGTCTGCGGTTCCGATGATCCCGTTCTCTGTATGGCTCAGGGTTGTTTCCACAAAGAATATCCGGACTATACGCTCTTTTCATCGAGTGTGGGGAGCGGAGAGGGTTTGCGGCTCCTCAGTGAGGGATTTTGCCATGTTGCCGTCTGTCACCTGTACGATCCCGATACCGAAGACTTTAATTTCCCCTTTCTGCATAGCTATTTTGAATACCCCGATGCCCTAACCATCGTCAATCTGTTTTACCGGTGCATCGGTTTCGTCGCGAAGGATCACGAGGTTACATCCTTTGCCGATTTCGTCGGCCGCAACTTGCAATTTATTAATCGTCAGAAAGAGTCTGGGATACGGGCCCTTGTCGATCACCTCATCGATACGGAGGGGGTACAGGCTTCAGATATAAAAGGATTTGAAGATGAGGCTTTTACGCACCTCGATGTCATCAACCGGATCAGCAGCGGCCGGGCTGACGTGGGAATCGTGACCGAGTTAGTCGCCCGTAGTTCAAACCTCCCCTTTCACAAGATTCTGGAAGAGCGCTTCGACATGGTCGTCCGCAAGGAGATTTTTTTTGACCGGAGCATTCAGGCCTTTGTCGAATTTCTCAAGTCGAGGTACTACAGGGACCTGCTGAAAGAAATGGAAGGATATGATTACCGGGATGCCGGAAAGATCATATATGCAAAAAAAATAAATGGGTAGAGAAGGGAGACTGGTAGTGAGAATGACATGGAAGAAAATATGTGTGGCAGCGTGTGTGCTGGTGTGTCTCATTGGATTTTCGGGCAATGCCGCCGTTGCGGATGATGTGCTGAAGATGGCGACGACAACCAGCACCGATAATACGGGACTTCTTGATTATCTGGCACCTGCGTTCAAGGCCGATACGGGCATTGAGCTGCAATGGGTTTCCGTGGGAACGGGTAAGGCCCTTGCGCTGGGGAAAAACTGCGACGTGGATGTCCTTCTCGTGCATGCCCCCGCATCCGAAATAAAATTTGTCCAGGAAGGCAGCGGTGTCGACCGAACGGAACTGATGTATAACGATTTTATCATTATCGGTCCCCCATCGGATCCGGCAGGGATTAAAGGGACATCGGTGAAGGACGCCCTGGGAGTAATAGCCGCCAAGAAAGCCTCCTTTGCGAGCAGGGGGGATAATTCCGGTACGCATAAAAAGGAACTGGAGCTCTGGAAACACGCGCAGCTCGTCGTTCCCGATAAGGAGACCTGGTATATCCAGACCGGCCAAGGGATGCTGAATACCATCAATATCGCGGCGGAACGCGACGCCTATACGATGACCGACCGGGGAACCTTCATTAAATACGAATCCAACTGGAAGGGGAATCCGCCGCTGGTGATCCTTGTGGAAGGCGATGCATCTCTGCGGAACCAGTACAGCGCCCTTGCAATCAATCCTAAAAAATGTTCGAACGTGAAGTACGATCTGGCGAAGCAATTTATCGCATGGATGGCATCGGCGAAGGCCCAGAAATTCATCGGCGATTTCAAACTGATGGATAAGCAGCTCTTCACCCCGAACGCCAAGTAAAAGAAGGACAGAGTCCGTTTTCCATGGATTATATCGCGCAGGGTCTTATTCGATCGATTGAACTCCTTCTTGCCGGTGATCCCGAGACCTATTCGGCAATATTCACCACTCTGAGGATATCCACCCTTTCGATCATTATCAGCCTGGCAATCGGAATACCCCTTGGCTTTCTCTTGGGGTATTTCGAATTTCCAGGTAAACGACAGGTTCGTGCCTTTGTCGATACGCTGCTCGCCCTCCCGACCGTGGTGGTCGGCCTGTTTGTCTATGCCTTTATCTCTCGCAGGGGACCGCTCGGCGAGTTGGGGCTTCTCTTCACAATCCCCGGTATCGCCGTCGCACAGACCATTCTGATCACGCCGATCGTGATTTCTCTAACGGCCACAGCCATCGAAAGCCTCGACAGACGCCTGCAGGCTACCCTTGTCACCCTGGGCGCACGGGGCAGACAGATCCTGATCACGAGCCTCATGGAGGCACGGTACGCAGTGCTTGTGGCGGCCGTTACCGCATACGGGCGGGCAATCTCGGAGGTGGGGATCTCTATGATGATCGGCGGGAACATCAAGTGGCATACCCGAACCATCACCACAGCGATCGCGCTTGAAACGGGGAAGGGCGATTTCGCCGTCGGGATGGCTTTGGGGATCGTCCTGCTGACATTGGCTCTCGCCGTAAACAGCTCGCTCACACTGTTGAAAAAGAGGTCATGATGGCGATGTCCTCTCTTTATCAGATCACAAACCTTAAATACCGGTACGGGCAACATTTCGAACTTGATGTACCTGAGCTTACCATCGAGGAAGGAACTTCCGTCGGATTCGCGGGATCGAACGGGAGTGGGAAGAGCACCCTGTTGCGGCTCCTCGCCTTTATAGAACTGCCCGAGAAGGGAACTATCCGGTTCGACGGGGCGGAGGTATCCCAGAACAACGGCGGACCCAAGCGGGACGTTACCATGCTCCTTCAGGAACCGTATCTGCTCAAACGCTCCATCTTTGAGAACGTGGCCTTCGGGCTGAAGATCCGTAACGACCGGAAGGACATCAAAGAGAGGGTCTACGCCGCGATGGAACTGGTGGGCATGTCCTCTCGGGAATTTGCCCGACGAAGATGGCACGAACTTTCGGGGGGCGAGGCCCAGCGTATCGCCCTCGCATCCCGTCTCGTCCTGCGGCCAAAGGTGCTGATCCTCGACGAACCGACCGCCAGCGTGGACCAGCAGAGTGCACTGCTTATCAAAGAGGCGATCGTCGAATGCCGCAGGCAGTTCGGAATGTCGCTCATCATCGCCAGTCACGACCGGGTGTGGCTCAACAGCGCCACGGATACAATCAAACGCATGCATGAGGGCCGGATTGTGGGAACGGGTGCGGAGAACATCCTTTCGGGACCCTGGAACAATCAGGAGAACGGCCTCTATGGGAAAGACCTTCCCAACGGACAGACCCTTTTTGTAACAAAGCCTCCTCACACGACGGCCGCCGGTGTAGTCAATCCCTCGGATATCGTCTTATCCCTGCTTGAGCCCGAAGGGATATCCACCCGTAACATCCTCCGTGGGATCGTCACCAACATGACGATGGAAGGCGATTCGGGAGATGTCCTGATCGAGGTGGATACGGGGGGTCTGTCACTCCTGTCCCGTCTGACCCCATCTGCAGCGGAGAGCCTTCAGCTGATCCCCGGGAAAAAGGTATGGACCCTTTTTAAGGCCTCGGCTGTGGACTGGTATTGAAAGCGGGATTCGGCGTTATCCCGGCGAAAAACCACGTACCATACCTGAACATCTTGTCTGAATGCGCTTCGATGGAATCCCGTAACGGAGGTATCGGAGTCTCCAAGCCACAAAGGTGTCCATCCTGTTTCATTCACCTGTGCGTGACACGGCCGGTACTTGACTTTAACAGGGCTCTGGGATACAGTTTGACTGCCTGTTATACCGCCAGGGCGGAATATACAACAGGGAAAGGATACTATATGGAAGCTACTGATCACGAACAGCCCCCAGGTTATGGGTAATGGGGGGCCCATGTGAATATTCTCCTTTCCCCCCCGTATCAAGTCCATGGGTTACCCGACCCTTAAACCTTACCAATCACATATAGATTATTAACCATACACCGGAAGGAACAACCGGACGTGGATCGTTTTGCCCGTTATCTCGGAGGCAAGACAGTCGTAGCCTGGTTTGCACGGGTCCTTGAGCCGGTTAGTGGTTTCAGCGGGCTGGTATCGGGAGCGTTCCTGCGGGAGGTAATGCATATGATTCTGAAGATTGTCTTGATTTTCGCGGCGGGTTTCATCGTAGATCTATTGGTAACACGGTATACACGAGCGATCGCCGAAAGGAAAAGAACCAGGGCAACGGTCCTGAGCGGCATGATCACCATCGCCAATTTTGTCTTGCTGACTATAATCCTCAAGGACAATGCGACGAGCGGCATCTTTAACATCATCGCATTTGCAGGCGGCAACAGCCTGGGAACATTCTGTGCCATGAAGCGGGCATGAAAATGTCAAATCCAGTCAAGCCTCGGAAAATCTGATGCAATAGGGAAACGTTCCGGCCTATGAGCGGTACCGGTCATGCCGTAACATATTAATTATTGAATAAGATTGCTTTTCCTTGACATTACCGCATCTGAAACTACATTAAAGTCAAGAGACACCGAAAGCTGCTTTTCACATTGTCCCCCCCCCTCACCCATTTGTGCTTTCATTCCTCCCCGTGAGTGACTTTGAAAAAGGTTTTTGTGTACAGGCGTCCATGTATGAGGAAAATAGGTATGAAAGATACGACAAGAATACACGAAAAACGCTTCAGAAAAATGGTTGAGCACAGCACGGACACCATTTCGCTCTTTTCTGCTGAAGGTACCGTTCTCTACGTCTCCGAGGCTGTTGAGCGTGTGCTCGGCTATTCCCCTGAGGATCTCATCGGACAGCCATGGGAGCCGTTCATCCATCCCGATGATCTTGAGATGATGACAACCAAGTGGCTTCAAGTACTGGCGAGACCGGGCAATACCGTGACAGCGGAAGTGAGAGGCCGACATCGGGGCGGCTCCTGGCGATGGATGGAGGTTGTCGGAAGTAACCAGATGAATGAACCGGAGATCAGAGCAGTCATCGTCAATTTCAGGGATATTAGCGAACGCAAGAAGGCCGAAAAAGTGATCACGGAAAGTGAACACCGGTTCACTGAGCTGTTCGAGAACATGAGCAGTTGCATGGCTGTTTATGAAGCCGTGGAAGATGGCAAAGACTTTGTATTCAAAAATTTCAACAAGTCGGCAGAAAAGACGGAGTGCATAGATCGGAAAGGTCTCATCGGAAGACCGGTTCTTGAGGTCTTCCCGGGCATCAGGGAGATGGGATTATTTGAGGTGTTACAACGAGTATGGCGAACCGGAAGGCCGGAGCACTACCCTGCAACATATTACCAGGACAATCGTATCGAAGGCTGGAAGGAAAATTATGTCTATAAACTGCCGTCCGGAGAAATTGTTTCCATCTACGATGATGTTTCCGTACAGAAACGGGCAGAGCTGTCGGCGAAGGAGAGCGAAGAACGGTTCCAATCCCTCTTTGACCGTTCACTCGAATGCGTTTATATCCATGATTTTGAAGGCAATTTTATTGATACTAATCAGGCGGCACTGGACCTGCTCGGGTATGATCGAGAGGACATGCTCTCAATGAACATCGCATCCGTACTGGCTCAGGGACAACTTCCCAAAGTCTTCAAACAAATCGAAATGCTTCGAAAGACCGGATTCCAAGAAAAGGCGGGAGAATTTACGGTACTACGAAAAGACGGCGCATTGCTGGATATAGAAACCAAATCGTCCCTCCTCTATCGCGACGGCAAGCCCTATGCCGTTATGGGAATCGCCCGCGATATCACCAAGCGGAAACGGAGCGTCGACCTACTGAGGAAGGCCGTCGGGGCCACCGTCCAGGCCATGGCTGCGGTTGTCGAAACAAGAGACCCTTACACGGCCGGGCATCAACGCAGGGTGGCCGATCTCGCCCGTTCCATCGCCACGGAAATGGGATTAAAGGATCGGATAGAAGGCATACGGACAGCAGCCGCCATACACGACATCGGGAAAATATCCGTTCCTTCAGAAATTCTCAGCAAGCCAGTTCGATTGACCGATATGGAGTTTTCTCTCATAAAGCTCCACCCCCAATCCGGATATGACATCTTGAAGGATATCGAATTCCCTTGGCCAGTTGCCCGGATGGTTTTGGAACATCATGAACGGGTGGATGGGAGCGGATATCCGAACGGTTTAAAGGGTGAAGAAATCTTACTTGAATCAAGGATCATCGCTCTAGCTGATGTGGTCGAAGCAATCGCATCGCATCGTCCCTATCGTCCTGCTCTCGGTATCGATCTGGCTCTATCAGAGATTATCAACCACAGGGGAACCCAATTTGATCCCGAGGCAGTTGATGCCTGTCTGCGTATCTTCAATAAGAAAGAGTATCACTTTCTTGGTTCATAGGCGAGGATACCGGCCACGGCAAGGGACTTGGCATGATTACTTACACATTCGGTTCTTTATGGGTCGCTTTCGAGAAAAGATGGGCTATGGGTTTTTTTGTTGGACCCACGGTGAAAAATCGTCGGGGAGGGTTTTAACATACACATCCTGCTGCGGGTAGGGAATCTCGATATTGTTTTCGTGAAATAGAGTCCAGATCGCGACAAGGATATCGCTTTTTACGTTTATCAAACCCTGATCCGGATCCGAGATCCAAACCCGTAGTTCCAGATCCACACTGCTCTCCCCGAATCCGATAAGACAGGTATTCGGCTCTGGGTTGGGCAGCACTCGCGAGATTCCCTCGGCCGCCTTCTCCATCAAGCGCATGGCAAGCATCACATCGCTCTTGTACGACACTCCCACCGGTATGCCCAGCCGAAAGCGGGGAGCGCTGTACGTCAGGTTAACCACATTATTGACAATCAAACTTTCGTTTGGAATCAAGTGTTCTCTCCCATCCCGACTCTGAACCGACACAAATCTGGCGTTCATCGAGGTAACGGTACCATAGAGTTCCCCCACCTGGAGAGTGTCACCCAACTTTATCGATTTATCAAACAATAGAATAATTCCCGATACGAGGTTGGAAAATATCTTTTGCAGTCCAAAACCGATGCCGACGGACACGGCAGACACCAGGAGGGTCACCTTTCCAAGGTCCAATCCAAGACCAAAGAGGGTAATAAGGGCAATGGCCAGGATCAGGACATACTTCGACAACATATTGAAGGCATGCCACGTCCCCTTTTCCCGGCTGAGCCTCTGATAGAGCCGTTTTTGGGCAAGGAGGTAAGCGGCAATGATAACCGCTATTACTATCAGCAGTCCGAGCATACCGCCAAGGGTTACCTTTTTGTTTTCTACAATGTACAATTCAAAGGTATAGATCTTTTTTACAAGATTGCCGATCCCGCCAAAACCACCCTTGATTTTCGCCAGGAATTGACCCTTGCCGGTAAGTTCGGCAGAAGCGGCCAGGAATTGACGATGAAGGTTTTCCGCGTTTTCAACCTTTGCAACGGATTGAAAGAGCGATTTTGAGGTCTTGTTAAAGTCCTTGATCGTAATTTTCTCTGCCTTCAAAGCGGATATATTATTGACCATAGCCGCCGCATAGGTACGAAGATCCGTTACCTCTTGTACATCGGCCGTAATGGGTTTATTACGCAGCACTATGAAGAGCATATTGAAATCCCGCGTGAGAGAATCGAGACTCATTTTTGCATAATCAATATTCTTCCGTAGAAATTTATAATCCAGAATCAGAGTGATCGCAGTCGGTGATTTCAGATCCCCCTCTTCAAAGATTTTACGCCGCACCTGCTGAGCTTCCGATTCATATTCAGGGATATTCTTTGATAGATCATCTTCAAGGACATAATATTTTGTAACAGAATTCCAGAACTCGTCAAAATTGTTAAAATCCACATTGAGGTGTAACAGGTCTGTTTCTTTGGCCAGGTTATAGAGTTTATCGACCAGAAAGGGATATTTCTGTTTTACAAAATCGGTAAATCCGGGTTCGTTGAGCTGAATATCATTAGAAGTAATGGTGACCACATCATCAGCCCAAGCGGAACCGAAAAGCACAACCCCTACGAAGAGCAGTAACATCAGAATTTTTTTCATGCGATTTTCCTATTTTGAAATCCGGTACTTTTTCATTCTACTGTTTATCTCTTCAGATTGGGCGACTTCATCATCCCTATTGATAATGATTACCTTAAACGGCTTGAATTCTTCATGATCTTTTTTGTCAGGTGGGTAAAAAGCGATTTCAAGTTCAAAGTGTTCGTTGAGCTCCACCCCGAGGCCCTTGTCTTCCCTTAAGAAGAAGATGGAGTCGTTCTTGGGATCATTCACGTAATTTATTATGATTCCGAGTGAATATCTGAGACCGTCTATCGATATATATTTAAAGGCACTGTTGTTCCATTCAGGGCTGAGATAAGCCTGGTAAAATGAATTCCTCGGACTTTTACATTAGGTATAGCCGGGGCTCATGATT
>Ga0116164_10000087_pt1 | contig 89957 bp, 82 predicted proteins | sample AD_UKC109_MetaG_FD_89888 | JGI IMG/M metagenome (GOLD analysis project Ga0116164, IMG submission 89888) | Active sludge microbial communities of municipal wastewater-treating anaerobic digesters from Hong Kong - AD_UKC109_MetaG | ecosystem: Engineered > Bioreactor > Anaerobic > Digestate... | reverse complement strand
TTTCCTGCACGCGGTGCAGTACCACCCGACCGGCGCGGTGTTTCCCGAGCAGGCCGAGGGTTTGCTGATCACCGAGAAGGTGCGCGGTTTCGGCGCGAACGTGGTGAACATCGACGGCGAGCAGTTCGTGTTCGAGCGCGAACCGCGCGACGTGGAGGCCGCGAGCATCATCCGCGAGTGCCTGGACGTGGGCAAGGGCGTGCCGACGCCGACGGGCAAGGTGGGCGTGTGGCTGGACAGCCCGATGATCGACGCGCTGCACGGCCCCGGTTTCGTCGAACGGGAATTTCCCGGCAAGTTTATTTTGTTCAAGCGCTACGGCATCGACATCAGCAAACAGCCGATGCTGATTTACCCCACGCTGCATTATCAAAACGGCGGGCTGGTCTACAACAGCAACTGCGAGACGACGATCCCCGGTTTGTTCGGCGCGGGCGAGGTGGCCGGCGGCGTGCACGGCGAAAACCGCCTGATGGGCAACTCGCTGCTGGACGTGACCGTCTTCGGGCGCATCGCCGGACGCGAGGCGGCGCAGTACGCGAAATGGAAATTCGAGGAAGGGCGGCCGCACCTGGATCACGTGCGCGAATACGAGAAGCAGCGGCGCGAGGCGAAGGTGGGCGAGGATCGCGTCAGCCCGATCCTGCTGCCCGACTACGTCAGCCGGCAGGTAAAGGACAAGCGCCTGGAGGTCGTCTGGTAATCAGCGATTGCCGATGGCGAACAGCGCTTCCTTGAACTGATCCTTGCCTTCGATGCGCGTTTTCTCGCGATTTTCGAAGAGGAAGAAAATCTCCTCGCCGGCGGACAACTGCGCGGCTTCGGTGCTGACGGCCAGCAACTGTTTTTCCAACTCTTCGCTTTGGGCGAGCTGCTTGATCTTCTGCGGATCCAGTCCCACCGGCTTGATGTAATCCTCCCACCAACTGCTGGTCAGGTGGTCGTAACGTCCGACCAGATAGGGCCAGATTTTCCCGGCATCGAGTTGGATGATCGCCATCTGGCGCAGCATTTCCTCGACTTCGGTGGTCGCGATGCGCGAGTACATGGCGCCTTCCTCGACCAGCGCGTAGGGATGCAGCTTGATGGTCACGTTCATCGCCTGGACGTCGGGGCGGCTGGCCAGATCGTTGATGTCCAGCAACACGCGCACCGCCTTGTCCGAGAAAGGCATGTAGAAAATGTCGACCTGCTTGGGCATCGGCGGGCGGTCCAGAAAGATGCTGCTGCCGAATTTCGGATCGAGCACGTACATGTCCTTCACTTTGGTGAGGTAATTTTTCATCTGCTCGAAGTTGCCGAAGGTCTCGATTTTCTCGGGGAACAAGAACGCCGGCAGCGTTTTGATTTCGTAGCGGGAGAGCAGTTTGCGTCCCTCGTCGCCGTCGAATTTGATGCGCTGGACGTTCACCATCGGATAGACTTTTTTGGTCTGGTCGATGACCTCTTCCATACGGGCGATATCCAGGGTTTGCGGGTCGTAAATCACCGGGTGGGTGAACGGTTCGCGCGCGACGTATTCCTCGGGAAGCGGCTCTTCCTCGGCGGCGGCTTTTTCGGTGGCGCAGGATCCGGAGCCTGTCGGGTTGGTCCGCGACAGGAACTCGGGCGGCGCATCGCACACGGCCGGACGATCGACTTTGCCGAAGGTCGCGCACACCGCGTCGAACAGGTCGCGGCTGTTCCGGCCGCCGGAATATTTCTGATCGTTGATCATAATCGTCGGGCTGGAGTTGACGTTCAGCTCGACCGTTTCGTCCAGATCCTTGAGCAGCAGATTGATGCCGGTGCCGTCCTGCAGGCACGCTTCGACCGCCGCGGCGTCGATCTGCAAACCGGCGGCGATGTCGGCCCAGGGCTGCTTGGCGCGCTGGTTCATCTCGACGACGAAGGTGAACTGCTTTTCCGGCGCGACCAGACCCACGCAGGCCTGGATCATGTCCTTTTCCACCTCGGTCGGTCCGTGCAGGCTGGTCAATCCGCCGCCTTCCTCGCGCTCGACGATGAAGGCCAGGCGGGGAGTCATCTTTTCGCCCAGCGCCTGTTTGACGTCGAAGACCACCTTTTCGGCCGGGACGCCGTAAGGGCATTCGCTCATGGCGTACAGGGTCACGCGGGCCGGTTGTCCGGCGGGCGTTTCCACTGTCGGCGTATCATCGCCAGCGAGCGGCTTGGGTTTGACCGTCTCGCTATTGGGCATCACCGAGTCCTTGTCGCAGGCGGCGATGGTCAACAAAAACAGAACCAGAATCAGTGGCAGCACCAATCGTTTCATCCGAGGCTCCCTTGCACGGTTCGATTGCTCCTACGTAGGAGATCACCCCCCCATTTGTCAAGGCGCGTACTTTGATCTATTTTAGGCCGCGCCAAACGGGGGGCCGTTTCGCAACCCGTTGAGATTAGACTTCCTTTGTTCGGGAATGTTCCGGAAATGCGTTCGCGGCGCTGGCGTTGCCGGCGATGAGACTTATATTTCCGGCAGATTGTCGAAGGGGAAACAGCCATTTTCGTCGACGAAACCCAATTGCCGGTCGCCACGGCCGGCGCAAGGACATAGCGATGGGCATCTTGGAAATCAAAGACCTGAGCCTGGCGTTCAACGGCAGCCGGATTCTCGACGGCCTGAGCATCGATTTCTGGGGCGGGCACGTGCACGCGATCATCGGCCCGAACGGCGCGGGGAAATCCACGCTGGCCAGCACGATCATGGGCCTTTCCGGCTACCGCGATCACGGCGGGGATATTCTTTTCGAGGGCAAGTCGATCAAGGCGCTGGGCGTCGACGAGCGCGCGCGCCTGGGCATCACGCTGGGCTGGCAGGAGCCGGCGCGCTTCGAGGGCCTGACCTGCGAAAAGTTCATCCGCTCGGCGGCCAAAGATAAATCGATGGATCGCGCGCGCGAGGTGATGTGGCAGGTCGGACTGGATCCGGACAGCTACCTCAAGCGCGCGGTGGACCGCACCCTGAGCGGCGGCGAGCGCAAGCGCGTCGAGCTGGCGTCGATCCTGGCGCTCGAGCCCAAGCTGGTGCTGCTGGACGAGCCCGACTCGGGCATCGACGTCGAGGCGCTGGAGCGCATCTTCGCGGCGATCAAACTGCTGAAGGACAAAGGCTCGACCATCCTGCTGATCACCCACAGCATGGCGGTGCTGCGCCAGGCCGAACATGCGTTTCTCATCTGCCGCGGCCGCCTGATCGACAAGGGCGAAGCGGATAAAATCGGCATGCACTTCGATCGGCAATGTCTGCCCTGCGATCATCCGAACTTCCCGCTGGAGAGTGAATAATGTCGGTCGACGACACCATCAAAGAGATTTTCGAATCGATCAACATGAGCCATCACCTGCCGGAAGGCACCGCCTCGGTGGTGATCGATCATAATAAAGTGCTGGGCACGCATCTGGTTCCGGGACTGGACGTACAGGCCAAGGAACTGCCCGACGGCATCGAGGCGACCTTCATCGTCGAGGAAGGCGCGAAGATCGAAAAGCCGGTGCACCTGTGCTTCGGCATGCTGCCGGAAGAGGGCGTGCAGCGCATCATTCTTCATATCGACATCCGCGACCATGCGCAGGTGGAGGTCATCGCCCATTGCACCTTCCCCAACGCGGTCCAGGTGCAGCACCTGATGGACGCGGACATTCGCGTCGGCAAGCACGCGCGATACTCGTATTTCGAGCGCCACGTGCACGGCCCTGACGGCGGCGTGACCGTCGTGCCCAAGGCCAAGGTGATCGTCGAAGAGCACGGCCGGTTCAAAACCGAGTTCGAGCTGATCAAAGGGCGCGTCGGCGAGATGGACATCGAGTACGACGTCACCGGCAAGCAGCACAGCACGATCGAAATGACCGCGCGCATCAGCGGCGCGAAAACCGACAAGATCCGCATCAACGAAATCGGCCACCTGGTCGGCGAATACGCGCGCGGCGTGCTCAACAGCTACATCGCCGTGCGCCACCAGGCGCAGGCCGAAATTCACAACACGCTGACCGCCAGCGCGCCGTTCGCCCGCGGCCACGTGGACTGCAAGGAGATCGTGCAGGACGAGGCGATCGCCCAGGCGGTGCCGGTGGTCAAGGTGGAAGATCCGCGCGCGCACATCACCCACGAAGCGGCGATCGGCAGCGTCGACTCAAAGCAATTGGAAACGCTGATGGCCCACGGCTTGAGCGAGGATCAGGCGGTCGATCTGATCATCGAAGGGCTGCTCAGCTAGGCATTGCCTTTACCGCTTCATGATCGGCAGTTCGAGGCGCGTGGCGAAACGTTCGCTGCGCCGCACCCGCCAGGTCGGCGCGTCGCCGGGCAAGACCTGGAAATGATCCGCGTCCGCGCCGGCCAGCGCCAGGCGAATGCGGTGACCCTTCTTGAACAAATACGACACCGGCAGCAGATCGAAGACCAGCTCGGCCGTTTCGCCGGGCGTCAGCGGCTGCGCGTCTTTCTTTAAATAGGTGTGGTAGGGCGTGGGCGAAACGTAGGGCGGCGTTTCCGCGCTCAGGCGACGATGCAGCGCGCGCAGCATGCCCTCGGTGACGTAATTGACGCGCCCCTGTTCGTCGACATCCTCCAGGTAGGCGAAAAACTGACCGTCGGTCGCGGTCGAGTCGACGTACAGCGTCACCAACGGATGCCCGGTGACCTCGGTATCCTCGTCCAGCGGCGGCGAATCGTAGACCAGCAACTTGCGGTCGGCTTTCGCCCGATCCGGATAGTACACCGCCAGGTCCAGCGCCAGGCTGTTCCAGCGCGCCCGGTCGCCGGTGCCGGCGGTCGGATCGACGCGGTATTCGTCGGCCCCGGTTGCGTCGGCGGGTACGGAGCGCGCCAGCGCATGATTTTCCGCCGCGTAGAACGTCGCGTATTTCGCCTCGGCCGGCGGCCAGGTCTGCGCCTGATGCCACTGGTCGGCGACCATCGTGTAATAGGCGACCGGCGGCTCGCGATCGATGCCCGTATCGACGCCTTTGAGGTAACGGTCGAAGAACCGTTTCGCCTCGGCCAGATGATCGAAGCGCGCTTTGATCGGCTTGGCGAACGGGCGCATGTGATCGTTGCCGCCGTGGTCCCACGGACCGAGAATCAGCTTCGCGCCGCGCGTGCGCAATGTGCGGAAGCGCTTGATCGCCGCGTGCGGATACCCGCCGTCGAACCAACCGCTGTAGCTGTAGATGGGGATGTCCGCCGCGCGCAGATCGTCGATGAACGTGTGCGGGCTGAAGCTGTCCAGGTGCACGCCGCCCGGGCTGACGTCGTCGCGGAAGGTGATCGTCTTCGCCTCGTTGTGCACCTGGTAGTTGGCGGCATGTCCGGCGACGGCCCGGCGCAGCAGGTCGCGGTTACGGTCGAACATCACCGACGCGACGCCCCGCGTGGCCAGCGGCGCCCACCAGATCGCCTCCTGCGGGCGGTTGTTGTCCAGCGCGTGATTGCCTTGTTGCCAGATTTCGGTGAACCAACTCAGGTGGATGCCGCCGGGGAAGGCGATGTCGGTGTAGGCGTCGAACAGCGAGTACATCGGCATGATCGCCTTGAGCGCCGGATGGCGGTTGGTGGCCAGAAATTCCGCCGCCGTGCCCTCGTAGGAGCCGCCGGCCGCCCCGACGACGCCGTCGGACCAGGGTTGGGCGATGATCCAATCGATAATCTGCGCACCGTCGCGGATCTCGTCGGCCGACCAGGGGCAGGGGCGCGTGCCGAAGGAAGCGCCGGAGCCGCGCGCGTCGACCCGCACGAAGGCGTAACCGCTTTCGATGATCGGCACGATTTCCTCGTAGAGCGTCAACAGGCTCGAGAGCGGCCAGCGCAGGTCGATGTTGCGCCAGTAGCGCGTCTGGTCGAGGATCGTCGGCAGCTTTTCGCCCGGCGCGAGGTTTTGAGGCAGGTAGTAGTCCAGGGCGATTTGCACCCCGTCGCGCATGGTGACATAGGTCGACAGTTGCACCACGCCCTTATACCGGGCCGTCGGTTGGGTCGTTTGATACCAGGGACCGTCCAGGGACGATTCGACGGCCGTGCGGGTCGTGGCGCAGCCGATAATCAACAGAACACAGATCAGAATAACCGCGATTTTGTGCCCGGGACGGACGCGGGCGACGAGTGGCGTGTGCATGGGTCGGCCGATCCTTTGGTGGTGACGAAAACGAGGCGTCAGCTTAACGGGATTTTACAGATATGCCAAGTATTTCTTTTTTGTGGAAAGGAATATTTATATAAAACAATAGGATACGACGAATAGTTAAAGTAAAGACAAAGCGCTTTACATCCTTGACGCATTGTGTCAATATACGCCCGCACGATAGGTTCCGTGCTCATGTTGAAGCGAATGTGACGGATTCAACATCTGAGAATTGACACGAGGTGAACGATCATGACGGAGCTCGAAGCGGATATACGCGTATTGAACGCGGTCAATATTTCCAATGTCTACCTGTTGCGCGACAAGTGCGGCCGTAATTTTCTCATCGACACCGGCGATATGGGCGAACGCGTGTTGCTGCGCTGGAATCTGTGGCGTTGGGGCATTCGTCGTCCGGGCGACCTGACGGCCGTGTTGCTGACCCACCATCATCGCGATCACGCGGGCAACGCCGCCTGGGTGCGCAAGACGTTCGGCTGTCCGGTCGTTTGCCATGCCGCCGACGCGCCGTTTCTGGACGGCACCGCGCCGCCGCCGCCGTTGTCCGGCCGGCCGATGGGACTGTTTTACCGGGTCGCCTGCGGCCTGCAGGATCTGCAGCCGGCGATCTGTCCGATCGACGAGACGTTCCAGCGCGGCCCGTGGAAGTACGGTTTCCACATCTATCCCGCGCCGGGGCACACCGACGGGCAATCGATGATCTACCACCGGCCGACGCAGACGCTGTTTTCCGGCGATGCGATCCTGGTCGGGTACCCGCCGCTGCGCATCGGGCAAAAATTGCGCCTGGCGATGGCCGAATACAGCCCCAACGTGAGCATGTGTCATGAGGCGACGTTGCGCTTTATCCGTCGCATGCCCGAGGTGCGGCGGCTGTGTCCGGGGCACGGCCCGACGCTGACCGAGCAGGCGACGTTGAAGATGCGCGCGCTGCTCGAGCCGCCGCGGCCGCCGCGCCGGGAAAAGGTCAAATTGCTGCCGGAATGGCTGGAACGCGGCGTGCAGATTCTGCCGGAGCACATCGGCCCGATTTCGTTGCGTCCCGCCTGAACGCTCAGGTGACCGTGACGCTCTTGGCCAGGTTGCGCGGCTGATCGGGATCGTGCCCGCGCTCCAGGGCCATGTAATAGGCGAACAACTGCAGCGGCGCCGCGTGCAGGATCGGCGAGAGAATCGCTTCCCCGGCCGACGGCAGATAGACGACGTGAGCGGAGAACTCCTCCAACTCGCGGTCGCCCTCGGTGCCGATAATGATGATGTGCGATTTCCCGTGGCCCGCGTGTTCGTCGAAGCGGGCTTTCATCTCCGAAATATTGTTGGCCACGTAGCGGCGCGCTTCCGGATCCTCGTCGGTGGCGACGAAGACGACGAAAAAGTTCTCGTCGATCAGCGCGATCGGCCCGTGCTTGGATTCGCCGGCGGGATAGCCTTCCGCGTGCACGTAGGATACTTCCTTCAGCTTGAGCGCGCCCTCCAACGCCGAGGGCAGGCCGAAGCCGCGTCCGAGGAAAAACGCGCCGGGGTACTTGCTGAAGGTTTTCGCCAGCTCTTTGATCTGCGCCTCGGTGGAATCGAGCGCCCGTTGAATTTTTTCGGGCAGTTCCTCCATCGCGCGGATGATCTCCTTGCCGCGTTTGAGCGACAGTTCTTTTTTGCGCGCCAGCAGCAACGTGAGCAGCGTGAGCACGGCCAGTTGGCCGGTGTAGGTTTTGGTCGCGGCCACGCCGACCTCGCGTCCGGAGCGCGTGTACACGCCGCCGCCGCTTTCGTGCGTCAGGTTGGCCACCGTCGAGCCGACGACGTTGACGATGCCCAGGCAGGTCGCCTCGCGGAAAATCGCCTCCTGGATGAATTTGATCACGTCGGCCGTCGCGCCCGACTGGCTCAGGCAAAAGAAGTTGTCCTCGGGCAGGATGACCGGATTGATGCTGATCAGTTCCGAGGCCAACTGCGTGCGCGAGCGGATGCGCGCGACGTTTTCCAGCGCCAGCGCGCCGACCATCGCGGCGTTGTACGAGGTGCCGCAGCCGACGAAATTGACCTCGCTGCCGCTTTGCACCAGCCGCTTGAGCGAAGTGTCCTTGATGCCGCCCAGCTTGGCCGTAGCCATCTGGTAGTCGAACCGGCCCTTGTAGCAGCGGGCGACCGTCAGCGGCTGCTCGTGAATCTCCTTGAGCATGAAGTGCTCGTAGCCGCGTTTGTCGATCGCCTCGAGTTCCTTGTCGATCTCCTTGGGCTCGCGCGCCACCAGTTCGTTGGCGCTGTCCAGGACGGTCACCTCGCCGGGTTTGATGCGCGCGATGTCGCCGTCTTTCAGGTAGATGTAATAGGGCGAAAAAATCGCGCCGACCGCCGGGTCCGAGCAGACGATGACTTCGCCGTCACGCTGATGGATGACCAGGTCGCTGCCGTTTTTGGCGACGATCATCTGCGTGGGATCGTCCAGGTGCGCCACGCATAGGGCGTACGCGCCCTCGACGCGGGAGAGGGCGTCGTTGACGGCCGTCAGCGGATCGCCGCGGTAGAAGTAGTCGATGAGCGCGGCGACGACTTCGGTGTCGGTCTCCGATTGAAACGCGATGCCCTTTTGCTCCAGCCACTTTTTGAGCACGAGGTAGTTTTCGATCGTGCCGTTGTGCACGACGACCACCTTGCCCGACACCTGCGGGTGGGCGTTTTGCTCGCTGGGTTTGCCGTGGGTCGCCCAGCGCGTGTGGGCCAGGATGACCGGGCTGGCCAGGGAGGCCGGTTCGCCCAGGCGTTTGCGCAGGGCGGCCACGACGCTGCCGGTGCGCGGTTTGAGCTTTTTGATGATCTTCAATCCGTCTTTGCCGATGCCGGCAATCCCCGCCGAATCGTAGCCGCGGTATTCCACCGCCGCCAGCATACGCAGCACCAGGTCCACCGCTTCGGCGTCCTGTTTACGGCCGATATACCCGATTATCCCACACATGAGCCCCTCACGATTGCCGGTTGGTTTTGGTCGCGTCTGGATGATTGGGATAGTACCATACGGCATCCATTCGATCTTGACTACTTGCATTTTTTTTCGAAATAACGTTATAAAAGTATCACTTCGTAAAAGAAATTTTAACCTTTACTTGTTACATTTTATCCGTGTGATTATGGTTGACTTACGTTTCGGTACTTGATAGTGAAGCGTATTCAATAATGAGTAGTCCTTCTAAGGATTGGTAATAATGAAGAAAATATTGCTCATTATCGCCTCGCCCGACGATCGGGAGCTGATCGCTTCCTTTTTGCAGGCCGAAGGGCACGAGTGGATGGCATGCAATAACCTCTCGTGCGCCGCGACGATTGCGAAGGAGCAACGGCCGGACCTGGTGATATGCGAGTCCGATCTTTCGCCGCTGACCGGCGATGAAATCGGGCGCCTGTTCAAGAATTATCCTTCATTGGCCGGCATTCCCTTCATTTTGTTGACCAAGGAAAAGCCGCCGCTGGCGGAAATGGAACACGCCGGTTTCCGCATTTTCTCCGACGATTATCTGCCTGCGCCGCTCAATGAGTTAAAGCTGGCCGCGGTGGTCGGCAAGTGGCTCGACGACAATGCGCGGCCACAGAATATTTTCGAACAGTTGATGGGGCCGTTCATCGCCGGGGCCGAACAGAAAATTCTGATGCCCTGGTTCAAGAGCAAGATCAATTACCCGTCGTTGGGTCGGTTGTTCGCCAACCTGATGCGCAATCGCGACACCGGCGTGCTGGCGTTCAAGAGTCAGCGCCGGGCGATCAAGATTTTCATTCGCGAGGGCGTGGCGGTCGATATCGAAAGCAACTTCTCGCGCATCGACAGTTTCGGGCGTTATCTGCTGCGGCGCGAGCGCATCAGCCAGCAGGCGCATTTGAAAAGCGCGCAGCAGGCGAAACGGCGCAACGTCGAGCAGGGGCACATCCTGTTGGAAATGAAAGAACTGACGCCGCCCGAGTACGCGCAACTGACCAACGAGTTTCAGTTCGAGGAACTGTTGCAGGTGTTCGGCCCGACCTGGCACGGCTCCAGCTTCGAGTTTTCGACCAGCGAGGAAGGGTTGCGGACCGAACCGACCATGCACGTGCCGGTGGCCGAGATCGTTGCGCAGGGTTTTATGGAGATTGCCGATCCGACCGAGTTGCGCAAAGACTTCGCGGCCAACGATCGCCTCGATACACCGATCCGGCTGGCCTTCGACGTGGAGTACATCGTGACGCAACTGGCGTTGGACGCGGTGTATCAATCCTATCTGCAGGACATCGACGGTCATTCCATAACCGAACTGGAAGCGCGGTACGCCGAACGGTTCGAAATGCTGCTGCGCCTGACCTATCTGCTGCTGACCACGCGTCTGGCCGAATTCGTCGGCGAGGGCGACGAGGCGGGCAAGGCGGCCGAGACGACGGAGATCGACGAAACGTCCCCGGCGAATTGGAACGCCCAGGCCTATCGCGACAATCTGGCCAAGGGACAATCGTTCTTCAATCAGTACCATTATGAAAACGCTCGCTCGTATTTGATTCAGGCGTTGAAGGTCAATCCGCGCAGCTCGCAGGCGCTGGCGCTGCTGGCTTTTTCCAATTACGAATTGATGGGCAAAACCGACATCATGGTCGCGCACGAGGCCAAGGAAATGCTCAAGCGGGCGATCAGCCTGGACGACACCAACGAAGTGGCCTATCTCCTGTTGGGCAAGATCTTCCGCCAGGAGGGCAAGTTCGGTCTGGCGGAAACCTACATCTTCAAGGCCTACGAGTTGAATCCGACCAACGAGGAAGCGCAGTACGAAATCAAACTGACCAAGAACCAAAAGCGGAAAATACGGCGCTTGCAACGCGTCCCTTAACACGTAATATGTGGCCGGTAGACAGGGGAGAAAGATGACCGAACTGACCGTCATGATCATCGACGATGATGAAGTCTCCGCCGAGATTTTACTTAAAATGATCAAAACGAACGAGAATGTCGGCCGGATCGAATGGTACTGGAACGGCTATGAAGCGCTGGTGCAGATTCCCACGTTGAAACCCGACCTGATTTTCCTCGATTACATGATGCCCAAAGTCGACGGCAAGGAGATGCTCAGCGTGCTCAACCAGAGCCGGGGCGAAATCGACATTTACATCGCCGTCGTCACCGCCTACATGGACCGCGTCAACGAGGCCGAGTTCATCAAACTGGGCGCGAACGAGGTGCTGGCCAAGCCGGTGCACTTCGAACAGATTGACGAGGCGATCGAAAAAGCCAGCAAATGGAAAGAAACCCGCTAACGCCTAATCGATAAAGACCATCTTTTTTGCTTCCACCCCGTGCATGGCGTTGAGCTTGTCCATCATCACGTCGGTTTCGGTTTCCTCGCCGGTCATTTCCAACAGCACCACGCCCGACGGAGCACAATACTCCGGGCCGGTTTCGTGCAGGCCCAGGCGGGTTTTGATGTTGCAGCCGTATTCGGTAAAGATTTTCTGAATGTTCACCGCCTGATCGACGCGCCCGGTGATGTGAACGCCGAGGATGACGTGCTTCTTCATTTTTTCTTCCCTTCATCAATTTTATTGAAACGGTTCTTCCCAATGCGAATCGTAGTCGGATAGCCGGCGCGAATCAAGTTGCGTCCGGGGAAGTTGCTCGCGCTTTTTCGTTGCGGAGAAAAAATTGAAATGGGAACTTTTCCCTGGTTCGGTTTTCGTGTAAAGTCCGGCCCCATGTTGAAGCTCGACGGCGCGAACGCCGTCACGTGAATGCGCGTAAAGGCGGACCTGTTGCCGTCTTTCGACCAAGCGAAGACAACCCGGAATCAGCATCTGAGAGCAGCTGGACGATACTTTTCTATCGACTGCGGCATGTATTTTGTCGCCCGGACGACCTCAGGAGAAAAAGTTCGATGAATGAAACGACGTATCCCAAATGGTTTCGCGATTGCATGACCACCCAGGCTGAAGCGATGAAGGCCGCGATCAAATCCGGCACGACCATCGCCTCGGGTTTCGCCACCTCGGAACCGCATAATTTTTATTCGATCTTATGGGATTTCATCCGGCAGGAAGACCTGACCGACATCACCACGCTGCAGGCGTTGTTCATGGCGCCGCACAAGCTCAACATCGGCGATGCGCTCAGCGCCAGCGGCATGCTCAACGGGGTGGCCGACAAGGTGAAGGGCATTTCGCTGCTCAACAACCTGGCCCGTCGCGCCAATTCGATCACGGCGAAGATCGACGGTCTGTCCAAGCTCATTGAGCACTACCGCGAACTGCGCGAACGCCGCATTCGCTTTATTTCGGCCTTCGTCGGTCCGACGCAGAACATGGTCATTCCGTCCAATCCGCTGGTCAAGTTGATGTTCCCCGAGTTCGTCGGGCGCAACAGCACGCGCATGGGCATCACCGACATGCACATGACCCACTTCCCCGACGCGGTCGGCTCGATGACCTACGACGACGAGGGCAAGACCATCGTCGACGCCTTCGTACTGGTGATGACCCCGCCCAACGAGAAGGGCGAGATGAGCCACGGCCCGGCCAACGGCGCCACCGCCGAGTTCCTCGATATGGCTCTGAAAGAAGACAAGGTGCGCATCATCCTGTACGTCAACAAGAGCTATCCGTTCACCTGGGGCGCGCACGATTCGCGCAACACCGTGCACATCGACGAGTTCGCCGGTCCGGCCAAGCAGGGACGGTTGTGGGTCGTCGAGGACGACGGCAAAATCCCCGCGCTGCCGCCGCACAGCTTCGACAATCCGGTGCCCACCGAGTTGAGCATCGCGCAGAACGTCGTCAATCACATGGAGCTGCACAAAGAGCTGACCTTCGGGCGCGCGATCCAGGTCGGCATCGGCGGCACGGGCGTGCTGGCGATCAAGGCCCTGCGCGAATCGTCGTGGACCGGCCGCAGCTACACCGAAATGCTCGAGCCGTTTACGCTCGACCTGTTCGAGGCCGGCAAAATCGCCGGTTCGCACTACATCGAAAAGAACGGCCTGCGCACGCAACTGGACGGCAAGATCGTGTGCACCTTCACCCTGGCCGAGGAAAACAGCGACTTCTATCAGCGGCTCGACAAGAACCCCGCGATCGTGCTGGCCTCGGCCGCGCGCGTGGTGGTGCAGGAGGGCTTCTATAACGGTCTGGGCATCAACAACATTCTGGGCATCGACTTCCAGGGGCACGTCAATTCCGGCGGGCGCGAGATGAACCATTATTCGGGCATCGGCGGCGCGGCGACGATCGTGCGCGGGCTCGGCCGCGGCGGCGTGAGCTACCTGTGCCTCAAATCGACGCACAGCACGCCCGAGGGCAAGCGGCGCTCGTCGATCTTCCCGACGATGCCGGCGGGCACGCCGCTGTCGATGATCGGTCCGGACCTGATGGCCACGCGCGAGGGCGGGAAGGTTTTCCTGGTGACCGAGCACGGCGTGGCGCAGATTTCCGGCAAAACGCAGAGCAACTTCATCAAGGAGATCATCAAGGTCGCGCACCCCGACTACCGCGACTGGCTGGTCGCCGAGGCGCACCGGCACTTCCGCGTCGAAATCTGAACCGCTCAACGAAGCGAAACACGAAAGCGGCCTTGGGAATGAAGGTCGCTTTTTTCTTTTAACAATGTTATATAATAACCGCTCGGAGCGGATTGGTCGCACCATGGCATGGGGGCGATGGAGGCGGACATTGAAACGTTTGCTTTTCCTTTGGATGTCTCTTTTTTCTTTTGTTTTTCTCAGCAATGTTCTGGCCAACGACGACGACACCGGGCCGCCGCCGGATGTCTATCAGACCGTCTGGCATTACGACACGGACGGCGGGTTGCTCGACGAGTTCAACCTGACGTCGTTTACCGGCCCCAACGCTTTCGCCCTGGTCGATGACAATCATGTGTACGCTCTCAATAAAAATACTTATTTGCGGTACATCACCGAATCCACCCGGCAGATCGAATGGGAAGTGCGCACGGCAAGCTCCATGCGGGACTGGACGCTGGACGGCAACGGCAATTTCATTTTCGCCGGATATACTTCCTACAAATGCGCGGTCTTGAAGTATGACCGAACCGGCGCGCGTTCCTGGGCCTGGGAAGACGAACCGCCGCTCAACGGCCGGTGCGAATTGCAGGCCGTCGCGGTCGACGGTCAAAACAACGTGGTGGCCGTCGGGGAAATCGACCGGGCGGTCGGTCCGCTGCAAATATTGCTGGTCAAGCTCAACGCCTCGGGCAACGAATTGTGGCGAAAGGTTATTGCCGTCAACCATCAGGTCGACGATGCCGGGCGCCTGGCGGTCGACGGGCAGGGGCGGATCACCTTTTCAGGGTATACGGGACTGAATCAATTCCAAATGCCTTGTCTGCACGTCTTTCGTTTCGCCGCCGACGGACAGGAATTGTGGCACACGCCCTATGCCGAAACCGACTACCTGAATTATGCCGAACAGTTGTTGGTGGACGAACAGGGCAATACCATTTTATTTACCGGCCGATCCTATTTGGGCCAAACGAAGTATCCCCCCTATGGATTTCTGGGCATCGTCAAACTGGATGCGCAAGGGCAGGTGTTGTGGACCGGTAAACACAATCAGTTCAAAGACTGTCGCTACCTTTTTATGGCGCAGGATGCCCAGCAAAACATCATCGCCGCCGGTCTGTCTTTCTCGCACATTACCAGCAGGCGTATCTTCGCCATCAAGTACACGACCGACGGCAAGCTGCAATGGATGACCGAACGCGGCAATCACCTCAAGACGAACGATGACCTTTTGCATCCGTTTGCGCTGGACGCGCAAGGGAACCTTTACGCCGCGTTCGGCAAGGGCGATCACGTGGTGACCGTGAAGTTCAATCAACAGGGGGAGTTGGTCTGGGATCGCTCCTACACCGCGTTGGGCAACGGTTCCTGCGAAAATTACCCGCATTCGATAATCGCCGATTCCGCGGGGCATCTCCAGTTGTTCAGCCGCTCGGTGTGTTACGAAATCAATCCGGACGACGACGATTATTGGGACGACGATTACTATGTCGACGACGACACCGGCGACGATGACGATACCGATGACGACAACAACGACAGCGATGAAGACGACAATGACAGCGATGACGACGACGATGACGATGGCGATGACGACGGCGACGATACCGATGACGATAACGACGCCTCAGATGATGACGATAACGCCGCCCATGACGACGACAATGATGATGACGATAATGACGGTTGCGGCGGTTGCGTGATTTCCTCGGCCGATCCGACGTTCCCGGTGGCGGGATTGATGATGTTGCTGGGCTTGGTTGCGTTGTGGTTGCGGCGCCGGACTAATGTTGGTCGAGCGACAATCCGTGTTCGATGATCGAGACGATCTTGCCGATCATTTCTTCCAATTCGTTGTCTTTCAAACCGGAGATGCCGGTGAGGTCGAGCGCCGGTTTGAACACCAATTCCTGAACGCGCGTGTTGATCACCGCCAGGAGCATGGCGATCATGGTGGGCGGAACGTCGCCGCGCAATTTTCGGTTGGCGATGTCCTCTCGGATCGCCTGTTCGTATATCTCGTCGATCCAGTTGGCTTCCTGGTTCATCCATTCGGCGAGGGGGAAATCCGGTTCGTTGGACAGTTGCACGTAAGCGCCGAACAGATCGTGATTCTCGCGTACGAAATGCACCATTTGTACAATCGACAGCTTATACAAGGCAAAAAGATCGTTGGGGCGCTGCCTGGTTACGTTGTCCTGATAATCCTCTTTCCATTTGGCCAGGCCGATCTCGATCACCCACCGTGTTAAGTCTTCTTTACCATTAAAATAATAGTACAAGTAACCGTCCGCAACATGCAGACGTTTGTTGATCATCTTCAAACTTGTATTGGCGTAGCCGTGTTGAGAGAACAATTCCAGGCATGTTTTGTAAATGGCTCGTTTTTTTCGGTTGGACAATTGTTCAAAAGGCGGCTTCGGCATGGTCTCCCCAATCATCATAATGCGCACATCAGTTTTAATTGTTCAATTTTTCAACTACAACGTAATTATAACATAACCGGTGGGCGATCACAAAGGGGCGTTGGTTGCGGAACGAATTATTTCGTTGGCCGGAAGCTCGCGTCCTTCGCCCGGCGCCAGGAGGAAAAACGATTGCGGATCGATGTGGGCTTGCGCCAACGCGGCCGCCAATTGTTCGCGCGGTTCGTCCTGCGCGTCGTCGGCCAGGCGGAAGGTTCCGTAGTGAGTGCCCATGCCGAACACGGCCGCCAACTCGCGGTAGGCCCGCACCGCTTCCGCCGGCGAGGTGTGCACCGGCGACATGAACCATTGCGGACGATACGCGCCGATCGGCAGCATCGCCAGACGAATGTTGCCGATGCGCTCGCGGATTTCCGCAAAGTACGGGCAGTAGCCGGTGTCGCCGGCGAAATACACGTTGCCGTGCGCACTGTGCAGCACGAAGCCGCCCCATAACGTACGGTTGCGATCGAGCATGCTGCGGCCGGAAAAATGCTGCGCGGGCACGAAGGTGATTTGCATCCGTTCGTTCACCGTCGTCGTCTGCCACCAATCCAGATCCCGCGCCGGCGCGATCGACTTTTTCCGCAGGTACTCGGCGTTGCCCAGACCGGTGACGAACACCGGCCGATGCTCGCGGGCGAGCCGTTGCAGGGTCGCCAGATCCATGTGGTCGTAATGGTTGTGGCTCAGCAGCACCGCGTCGATCGGCGGCAGGTCCTCGAAGCGAATGCCCGGCGCGTGCACGCGCTTGGGGCCGGCCCAGGAAACCGGACTGGCGCGCAGCGACCACACCGGGTCGGTGAGGACGTTCAGCCCGTCCAGTTGCAGCAGTACGGTCGAATGATTGACGAAGGTGACGCGCAATTCGCCGTCGTTCACGCGGCGCGGCGGGGGCGGGCCGGGCTCGATTTCATCCCACTCGCGCCAGGGGCCGGCTTCACGGTTGAACGTCCATTTGAAAAAGTCGCCGAAATGGTGCTCGGTGCGCCAATGCGGATTGAAAAACTTTTCGCCGTCGAAGTGATCGGAGCTCTCGCCCTGATACGGGGGAGCGGAAAAGGCGTAACCGACCAGCAGGATCGTCGTCGCAAGAAAAACAACCAACGATATTCCGATCAGCAACACCATCCTCGCTCCTTTGTTTTTCATGTCGTCATGCCATTCCCGGTTGAGCGCATTGTCCTTGTTCGTTCACTTACGACTTCCTCAGAACTTAAGCCATGATCCGCAAATGTAAACCAAGGTTAAATGACCGTCGGATTTAATCGGACGGCCTTCGGCGGGGTCATAGGCAGATTGACGAGTTCAAATGAAGATTGATAGGATGCCCGCTCGTTCGCGTGCCTACCAAAGGAGCAAGAATGAAGTTGCGTAATGTCACTGGTCTGATACTGGTTTTTATCCTTTTGGCTTCCTTTTTCAGCGCCTGCCAATCCACGCCGCCGGCCGGAGCCGATTTTTACAACATCCGCCGCATCTCCTTGCGGGACATGGACAAAACGTACCTGCTGCAAATGACCCGTGCCGAATTGACCGACGGCGCGTTCAAGCACGACGAGGACACCTATCCGCTGATGTACGCCCGCGAGCCGCGCGGCGTGTTCATCACCCTGGTGCGTCCGCACGAAGCGGCGCTGACCTCCTTCGCCATGGGCGACACCATCGCCAAGGCCGTCAAGCAGGCGGCGGTGGAAATGAAACGCCTGGCCGCGCGCGAGGACGTCAACGCTCTCAAGCTGCGCCTGGACGTGATCGACGAATCCACCGACGAGAAATCGCGCGAGCTGGGCAAGCGGTGGTCGATCGACATTTCGCGCATCGGCCTGATTTTCCAGACCGATCCGGTGGTCGCATTTCTGCCGCAGGAATTGCGCGATTGGTCGGTGATCGACAAGAAGCATCGCTACTCGGCGAAAATGATGAAGCGGCTGATCAAGCATCGCGCGCTGGGGCGCGTGCTCAACGACCAATTCAAAAGCGACAAGACCGTCAGCTTCGCGCAGTTCACCTCGATTTCCTTCATGGAAGGCAAGGACAACGCGCTGCTGCCCTTGTACCGGCAGAACCGCCTCGACGGCTTCGACGCCACGCCCGAACGTCTGCTCGCGGCGATCAACGGCGCGGGCAACTACCTGAAGCAGGCCGTATTGCCCGACGGCAAGTTCGAGTATCTGTACTTCCCGCAGACCAGCAAGGTGTCGCGCAGCTACAACGAACTGCGCCACGCCGGCACCGTCTTCGCCATGATGCAGATCTACGAGGTCAACAAGGATCCGGAACTGCTCGAAGCGGTCAAGCGCGCGCTGGGCTATCTGCAGCGCATGTCGCAGGGACCGGATGAAAACGACGGCAAGAAATACGATTGGCTGGCCATCACGCACCCGGAAGGCAAGTACGCCAAGCTGGGCGGCAGCGGACTGGCCCTGCTGGCGTTCGCCAAGTACACCGAGGTGACCGGCGACCGGCAGTACATGGATCTGATGCGCGCCTACGGGCGGTTCGTCGATTACATGGTGCAACCCAACGGCGACGTGCAGATGCGCTACTACCACCGCCCGCAGGATAAGGACAAAGTGACCAAACCGGTGCTGTATTATCCGGGCGAAGCCTTCTTCGGTCTGGCCGAGTTGTACAAGCTTGACAACAACAATCCGCGTTGGCAGAGGGTGGCCGAGCGGGGCATCGACTTCATCGCCGATGTGCGCGACAAGGACCGCACGCCGGCCAACGTCGAGCACGACCACTGGATGATGTACGCGATCAACGAATGGTATCGCGTCAAACCCAAAGAGAATCACCTGATGCAGATGCGCAAGGTGACCGACGCGATGATGTCCAAGTTCATCTTCCGTTCGGAATACCCCGACTACGTCGGCGGCTACATGAAAACTCCGCGCACCACGCAGTCCGCCTGCCGCCTGGAAGGCACCGCCGCCGTGTACAAACTCGCCGAGTACAACGGCGACACGGCGCAGATGGATCGCCTGTACAAGGCGCTGGTGCCCGGCGCGACGTTCCTCATGCGCAACCAGTACAACGAAATCAACACGATGTTCTTCAACAATCCGGAGAAGGTGATCGGCGGCTATCAGGCCGATTACTGGAACCCGGAAATTCAGATCGACTACGTGCAGCATTCAACCAGCGCGCTGATCGCCATCCGCGACATCATCATGCGCCGGCAGGCGGAGCAAAAGGCGCAGTAGTAAACTCGCTTATTTGCCGTGTGGCACACTGAAAAATCGTCATTCTCCGTATGCCGCATTTTTGGCGAAGCCAAGGGTGTGTATGAAGCGCTGAACATAAACAGGTGTAACCGTTACGTGGACAAAGAAAAGGCCGCCGGTGCAAAAATCGGCGGCCTTTTTTTTCGTTCGTTTTAGAAGTAGTAGCGAATGCCCAACATGCCGAACCCGCCGCTGTAGGTGCCGAACTGGCGGTATTCGTCATAGTCGAGGTACTGCAGGCCCAACTCCATGTCGAAAGCCAGGTTGGGCAGGCCGGGCAGGAAAAATTCCGTTCCGGCGAACGCCATCACCAGGAAGCCGACGTTGGAATCCTTGTCCTCGCCGTCGTCGGTGGTCACCGGCAACAACGCCAGCCCGCCGCCGGTGTAAACGTTCATCTGCTGTTCCATGATCACGTTGTAGTGGAACTTCCCGCCGAGCGTCATGCCCCAGCCGCCGACGTCCTCATACTCGGCGCTCATGAAGCCCAGGATGCCCTCGATGCCGATCTCGCGCGTCGCCCAGTATTTGCATGAAAAACTCTGGTTGGCCAAAAAAGCGCTGCTGATGGCGTCGTCGCCGCCGACGATGCCGTAGGAAAGTTGGTGGTTGTAGCCCATGCTGATGCGGTTGGTCAGATCGACCGCCAGGGCGGGAGTTGCCAGCACGGCCATTAAAAATAGACTGATAACAGCGATTTTCCACGCCTTCATAGCCTGTCTCCTTCAGGTTATTTGTCACCAGATATTGTAGTTTTCCACAAATTGCATCTCAAGATATAGTAAAAATGCCAATAATGTCAAGGTTTCGGTTGTTTGCATCCGCCGGGCGAGTCTGCTAGATTACCGGTCCATGAAAATCGCGACGTTGGACATCGGCAGCAATACCGTCCGCCTCTTGTTGGGCACGGTGGAGAAGGGTGCGCTCAAACGCGTTTCGGTCGAGCGCAGGATCACCCGGCTGGCCGGGAAATTCGCCGACGGCCGCGCCCATCCCGAATCGCTGCAACGGACCGTCGAAGCGGTCGCCGAATTCGCCCGCAAGGCCCGGGCTTACGGCGCGGTGGAAATTCGCGCGGTGTGCACCGGCGTCGCGCGGCGGCTGGACGATCCGTTTACGTTGCTGGACGCCCTGGCCGACCAGGCCCGGCTGGACGCGCAAATCATCGATGGTCGCCTCGAAGCCGCCGTCAGCGCCCTGGGCGGCGCCTACGAAATGGGCCTGCGCGACCGCACGTTTTTGCTGATGGACGTCGGCGGTTTTTCGACCGAATTGGCGTTGGTGGAAAACGCGCAGCCGGCGCGGGCGGTCAGCCTCGAATTCGGCGCGGTGAGTCTGACCGAGGGCTACCTGCTGGACGATCCGCCGACCGTCGCCCAACTGCAAACCTGCGGGCAGGCGGTGGCGGATTTGCTGAAAGGCAACGACGAACTGGCGCAGCTTCCCGCCGTGGAGACGCTGGTCGGCACGGCCGGCACGGTCACGACGCTCGCCGCGCTGGATTTGAAAATGGAGCGCTACGATCCCGATCAGATCAACGGGCGCATTTTGTCCGCCGCGACGATCGAACGTCTGCTGGAAAAACTCGTTTCCATGCCCGCGGCCGAGCGGTTGTATCTGCCGGGTTTGGAAAAGGGACGCGAGGATCTGATTCCGGCCGGCGCGATCATCTGCCAGCGCGTGATGGAGCATTTGCGATGCGAGCGACTGGCGGTCACCGAGGGCGGCGTGTTGGAAGGGGTGGCGTTGTGGCCGCAGTGGCCTTTGGATTGAGTTTGTATTGACCTGATACCATGCGGGGTTTATGATAACGGCCATTGGTGAATCGGAAAAATAGTCCATTCGCCGGCGGCATTAACGAAGATAATTAACCATAACCAATTGAATTACCTTTTTCAGGGGAGGGAAAGGTGAAAGTTTATTCTACATACCGGCAACGGGGAGGGTTCAACTGGGTCAGCGCTTTGCTGCTGCTCGTTTTCGTGGCGGCCATCGTGGCCGGCATCGCTTTGGGCCCGAAGTATTACGCCAACTTCAACCTGCGCCAGAAGGCGTGGTCGTTGATGGTCCGGGCCAGCGAATTGAACGATACGCAGATTCGCGAACAGATTCTGGCCGAGGTCAAAGAGCGCAATATCCCGTTGAGCGCCGACCAACTGCACGTGTATCGCGAAGGCAAAGACAAGATCATTGTGACTTACGAATACGAATGGCCGGTGGGACTTCCCGGCCTGGACGACGTCAATCTCCCGTTCAAGGAAACCCTGGAACGAGAGGTGACCGAGATCAAAAAGCTATAACCGTTCACGATTCGTCGCGGCCGATCGCATCAGGGAGTGTATATGCTGAACGATAATTTGCTCCAGGGACTCACCTTTGACGATGTGTTGCTCCTGCCCGCCAAAAGCGACGTTATGCCCAAGGACGTCGATCTGACCACGCGCATCACGCGCAACATCGCGGTCAAGATGCCGCTGGTGTCCGCGGCGATGGACACGGTCACCGAGGCCAACACGGCCATTGCCATGGCGCAGGAAGGCGGGGTGGGCATCATTCACAAGAACATGTCCATTCAACAGCAGTGCGCACAGATCGAAAAGGTGAAGAAGGCCGTTTCGGTGATGATCGAAAATCCGATCACCATGTCGCCGCACGCGACGATCCACGACGCCATCCAGTTGATGCATCGCCACACCATTTCCGGCGTGCCGGTCATCGAGGGCTCGACGCTCGTGGGCATTCTCACCAACCGCGACCTGCGTTTCGTCGGCCGTCACGATCAGCCCATCAGCTCGGTGATGACCAAGGAAAATTTGGTCACCGTGCCCGAAGGCACCGACATGAAAACGTGCAAGCGCATCCTGCACGAAAACCGGATCGAGAAACTGCTGGTCGTCGACGACAAGAAAAACCTGCGCGGCCTGATCACGATCAAGGACATCGAGAAGGCCGAACGCTATCCCAATAGCTGCAAGGATCCGCGCGGCCGCTTGCTGGTCGGCGCGGCGGTCAGCACCGGCGACAAGGAAAAGGAACGGCTGCAGGCGCTGGTCGAGCAGGGCGCCGACGTGATCTGCATCGACACGGCGCACGGACACAGCATCGGTGTGGTCGAGATGGTCAGGTGGGCCAAGGGCCGCTTCCCCAATTGCGAAATCATCGCCGGCAACGTGGCCACCGCCGAGGCGACGATCGACCTGATCAAGGCCGGCGCCGATTGCGTGAAAGTCGGCATGGGCCCGGGCAGCATCTGCACGACCCGCGTGGTCTCCGGCTGCGGCGTGCCGCAAATCACCGCGATCGACGTGTGCGCCCGCGCCGCCGCCGAATTCGACATTCCCGTCATCGCCGACGGCGGCATCAAATATTCGGGCGACATCACCAAGGCGCTGGCCGCCGGCGCCGAAATGGTGATGATCGGTTCGTTGTTCGCCGGCACCGAGGAAGCGCCCGGGGAAACGATTCTCTACCAGGGCCGCACCTACAAAATTTATCGCGGCATGGGCAGCCTCGGCGCGATGATGAAAGGCAGCAAGGACCGCTATTTCCAGGGCGAAGTCGAAACGCCGCAGAAACTCGTGCCCGAAGGCATCGAGGGCCGCGTGCCCTATCGCGGGCCGCTCAGCGGCGTGATCTATCAGATGCTCGGCGGCGTGCGTTCGGGCATGGGCTACACCGGCTGCGTGAACATCGCCGAGCTGCGCACCAAGGCGCGGTTCATTCAATTGACCAACGCCGGGCTGCGCGAAAGCCACGTGCACGACGTGATCATTACCAAGGAAGCGCCCAACTATCAGATCAGTTAAGGCAAAGCACACCCATGACTACCGATGCCATTCACGCGGAGAAGATTTTAATTCTCGATTTCGGCTCGCAGGTGACCATGCTCATCGCCCGCCGCATTCGCGAATTGAAAGTGTACTGTGAAATTCATCCCTGCACGATGAGCGCCGACGACATCCGCGCCTTCGCCCCGCAGGGCATCGTGCTGTCCGGCGGCCCGTCGAGCGTTTACGACGACGATGCGCCGGTGTGCGATCCGCTGGTCTACGAGCTGGGCGTGCCCGTGCTGGGCATCTGCTACGGCATGCAGTTGCTCGTGCACCACGGCGGCGGCAAGGTCGCCGGCGCGACCGAGCGCGAGTACGGGCGCACGGTGCTGTCGATCCGCGACGACGACGACCTGTTCGCCGGGCTGAAAACCGAAACCGAGATGATCGTCTGGATGAGCCACGGCGACCGCGTCGAAGCGCTGCCCGCCGGCTATGTGCCCATCGCCGTTTCCCACAACGCGCCCTTTGCCGCCATCGCCGACCGCGCGAAGCGTTTTTACGGCGTGCAGTTCCACCCTGAGGTGCACCACACCCCGCGCGGACGCGAAATGCTGGCCAATTTCGTTTACGACATCTGCCGTTGCCGGCCGACCTGGACGATGGCCAACTTCATCGAAAATTCCGTGCACGCGTTGCGCGAACGCATCGGCGACCGGCGGGTGATTCTCGGCCTGTCGGGCGGCGTGGATTCCTCGGTCGTCGCGCTGCTGCTCCATCGTGCGGTGGGCGATCGTCTGACCTGCATTTTCGTCGACAACGGCGTGTTGCGGCAGGGCGAGGCCAAGTCGGTGCAGCACGTGTTCGCCAAGCACTTCGGCATCAACCTGGTCTTCGTCGACGCCGGCGCGCGTTTCCTCGGCAAGCTCAAGGGCGTCGAGGAGCCGGAAGTCAAACGCAAGATCATCGGCAACGAGTTCATCTTCGTCTTCGAAGAGGAGGCGGCGAAAATCAAGGACGCGCGCTTTCTGGCGCAGGGTACGCTGTACCCCGACGTGATCGAGTCGGTGAGCTTCAAGGGCCCGTCGGCGACGATCAAGAGCCACCACAACGTCGGCGGCCTGCCGGAAAAATTCAACCTCGAACTGATCGAACCGCTGCGCGAATTGTTCAAGGACGAGGTCCGCGAGGTCGGGCGCGAACTGGGTTTGTCGCCGGAAATCGTCGGCCGTCATCCGTTCCCGGGGCCGGGGCTGGCCGTGCGCATCATCGGCGAAGTGAACGCCGAGCGCGTGCGCATTCTGCAGCAGGCCGACGCGATCTTCATTCAGGAGATCCGCAGCGCCGGTCTGTACGACCACATCTGGCAGGCGCTGGCCGTGCTGCTGCCGATCAAGAGCGTGGGCGTGATGGGCGACGAACGCACCTACGAAAACGTCTGCGCCCTGCGCGCCGTGCACAGCGTCGACGGCATGACCGCCGACTGGGTCAATCTGCCCTACGAGGTGCTCGGCCGCGCGAGCAACCGCATCATCAACGAAGTCAAGGGAATCAACCGCGTCGTCTACGACGTGTCGTCCAAGCCGCCCAGCACGATCGAGTGGGAATAAAATGTCCGCTATCGATTTCGTTCATCTGCACGTTCACACGCAATTCTCGCTGCTGGACGGCGCGATCAAATTGCCCGACCTGTTCGCCAAGGCGCAGGACGACGGCATGTCCGCCGTGGCCATCACCGATCACGGCAACATGCACGGCGTCGTGCAGTTCTCGCAGCAGGCCAAGGCGGCGGGCGTCAAGCCGATCATCGGGTGCGAGGTGTACGTCGCGCACCAGGATCGTTTCGACAAATCCAACAACCAGCCGCGCCCGTATCACCTCGTGCTGCTGTGCGAGAACGAAGAGGGCTACCGCAATCTGGTCAAGATCGTCAGCGCCGCGCACGTCGAGGGCAAGACGCCGGGCATCTTCGGCCGGCCGCGTTGCGACAAGTCGATTCTCGAACGGTATCACTCCGGCCTGATCGCGCTGTCGGCCTGTTTGCAGGGCGAAGTGCCGCGTGCGTTTCGCGAGCAGGGGCTCGACCACGCGGTGGAGGTCGCCGACTGGTACCGCCAACTGTTCAAGGACCGTTACTATCTCGAAATTCAGCGCAACGGCCTGGAGGAACAGGAGCAGGTCAACGCCGGCATTTTGCAGGTGGCGAAAAAACTCGCGCTGCCCGTCGTCGCGACCAACGACTGCCATTACCTGAACGCCGCTCACGCGCGCAGCCACGAGTTGCTGCTGTGCATTCAGACCGGCAAGACGATCAAGGACGAGAATCGGTTCAAGTTCAACACCGACCAGATTTACTTCCGCACCAAGCAGGAAATGGCCGACGTTTTCGCCGACATGCCCGAGACGCTCACGCGCACGCTCGAGGTCGCCGAGCGCTGCAACTTCAAGATGACCTTCGGCGAGTTGATCTACCCGCGTTACGAGGCGCCGACGGGGCAGGACCTGGCCGAACACTTCGAGGACCTGTCGAAGAAGGGCCTGGTCAAGCGTCTCAAGGTCATCAAGGAGAACCATGATCCGCAGCGCGACGGTCCGTGGGAAGTGATCGAAAAGGAATATTTCGATCGCCTGGCCGTCGAGATCGACCTGATCCGGCAGAAAGGTTTTGTCAGTTATTTTCTGATCGTCCAGGACTTCATCAACTGGGCCAAGGATCATCAGATCCCCGTCGGGCCGGGGCGCGGCAGCGCGGCGGGCAGTCTGGTCAGCTACTCGTTGCGCATCACCAACATCGACCCGATCAAATACGGTCTGTTGTTTGAGCGCTTCCTCAATCCCGAACGGCTGGACAATCCCGACATCGACATCGACTTCTGCGCCGAGCGGCGCGAGGAAGTGTTGCATTACGTCGCCGACAAGTACGGCAAGGACAGCGTGTCGCAGATCGCCGCCTTCGGTTCGATGAAGGCCAAGGCGGTGGTCAAGGACGTGGGGCGCGCGCTGGGCTACAGCTACAGCGAGGTCGATCAGATCGCCAAGCTCATTCCCGACGATCTGAACATGACGCTGGAGAAGGCCGAGAAAGACGCCGACATCGCCAAGCTGCTCAAGGACAGCGATTGGGTCAAGGAACTGTGGTTTCACGCCAAGGCGCTCGAAGGGCTTGCGCGGCATTGCAGCACCCACGCGGCGGGCGTGATCATCGCCGACCGTCCGCTGGTCGATCTCGTGCCGCTGATGCTCGATAAGGACGAGAAGCTGGTTACGCAGTTCGACAAGAACGACGTCGAGCGCGTCGGCCTGATCAAGTTCGATTTTCTCGGTCTGAAAACGTTGACGGTCATCGACAAGGCGCTGGCGATCATCCGCGAGGTGTACGGCGAAACCATCGACATCGACCAGATTCCGCTGCGCGATCCGGAGGTCTTCGACCTGCTGGGCCGCGGTCTTTCCACCGGCGTGTTCCAGTTCGAATCGTTGGGCATGAAAGACCTGCTCGTGCGCATCCACCCCGACAGCATCGAGGACCTGACCGCGATCAACGCGCTGTATCGTCCGGGGCCGATCGGCTCGGGGATGATCGACGATTTCATCGCGCGCAAGAAAGGCACGCAGGAGGTCAAATACGACCTGCCCGAACTCGAGCCGCTGCTCCAATCGACCTACGGTCTGATGGCCTACCAGGAGCAGGTGCAGCAGGTCGCCCACGAGATCGGCGGCTTCTCGCTCGGCGAAGCCGACCTCATGCGTCGCGCCATGGCCAAGAAAAAAGTCGACCAGATGGCGTCCTTCCAGGAAAAATTCACCGCCGGCTCGAAAACGAAAAACATCCCCGGCGAGATCGCGCTGCACATCTGGAACCTGATGGAAAAGTTCGCCGAGTACGGCTTCAACAAAAGCCATTCGGCCGCCTACGCGATGGTCGCCTACCAGACCGCGTGGCTCAAGGCGAAGTATCCCGCGCCGTTCATGGCCGCGCTGATGACCATGGACAAAGGCGACTCGGACAAGATCATGACCAAGATCGCCGAGTGCCGCGACCTGAACATCGAGGTGCTGCCGCCGGACGTCAACGAATCGGCGATGGATTTTTCGGTCAACAAAAAGGGGCAGATCCGCTTCGGTATGGCGGCGGTGAAAAACGTCGGCGAGGGCGCGGTGCGCAGCATCATCGACGCGCGCGTGGAGAAGGGGCCGTTCAAGGGCCTGTACGATTTCACGCGGCGGGTCGACATGAAGCGCGTCAACAAGCGCGTGCTGGAAAGCCTGATCAAATGCGGCGCTTTCGACGGTATCCATCCCAATCGCGCCGCGCTGCTCAACGCGTTGGAAGGCGCGGTCGAACAGTCCGCGCGCGAACAGGCCGATCGCGACGCCGGCCAGACCAGCATGTTCGGCCTGCTCGGCGGCCAACAGGAAATGAGCGAGCCGGCGCTGCCGGACGTCGAGTCCTGGAGCAAGCAGGAAAACCTGCGCGCGGAAAAAGAGGTTCTCGGCTTTTTCATCACCGGCCATCCGCTCGATCACTTCCGCAATCTGTGCGAGCGCTTCGCCAGCGTCGATTCGGAACGCTTGCGCGAAATGACCGAACCGCAGGACGTGCGCATCGCCGCGGTGATCACCAACCTCGACAAGAAAACGACCAAGGCCGGCAAGCCCATGGCGGTCGGTCTGGCCGAGGATCAGAAGTCGCCGTTCAAGATTACGCTGTTCTCCGAAGGACTGGAAAAATCGCGCGAGGTGCTGGAAAATCTCGATCAGCCGTTTCTGCTTTTCGGCAAGGCCGACATCCGCGAAGGCGGCAACGGATTGTTGATCGATCGCATAATCCCACTTGTGAAAGCCGCTGAAGTATGCAGTAATGAAGTGCATTTCCGGATCGAAACGACCGGGTTGCGCAAGGAGCAATTGGAACGGCTCAAAGCATGCATTGATCGGCACTTGGGATCATGTCGGACGTTCATCCATGTGGTAATTCCCAATCGGAGCGAGGCGGTTTACATGTTGCCGCCGCGGCAGGGTTTGCGTCCGTCGGATGAATTGGTTGAAGAGGTCCGCGCTATTTTCGGACCGGGGGTAATAACGTTTCAATGATGGCGGGGAATTTTTCCACCCGCGAATGTATGAGGAAGGCAGTGGGGGAGATGATGAACAAAAAGGTGCGCATCAACGTGCAGGATCAGTTTATCAACTCGATGCGCAAAGACCGGGTGTCCGTTCAGGTCGAGCTGATCACCGGCAAGAACCTGGAAGGCTACATCAAAAGTTTCGACAACTACTGCATAGTGTTAGAGTCGGATCGACTCTACCTGATTTACAAGCACGCGATTGCCGACATTCACATCGATAAATCGGTCAAAGTCAGCTTCATGGCGGGCTGATCCGGCCGATCACACGACTTCCGGCGAATCCAGGGAAGATGTGTGCGCGATTCTCGTGGGCTGTCGTCTGCGGGGGGAAACCCGCGACGAAGTCGACGAATCGCTCGACGAACTTGCGCAATTACTCGAAACCGCCGGCGGCATCGAGGTCGCGCGCGTCCTCGTCGAAGTGCAGCGCCCCGTGCCGGCCACCTTCATCGGCAAGGGCAGCGTCGAGCGCCTGGCCGAACTCATCGCCGCGCAGGATATCCCATTAAGGACCGTCATCTTCGACGTCGATCTCACGCCCGGCCAGCAGCGCAATCTCGAAGAGGCCTTCAACGTGATGGTTATGGACCGCACCGGGTTGATTCTCGACATTTTCGCCAAGCGCGCGCAGACCGCCGAAGGCAAGCTGCAGGTGGAGCTGGCGCAGTTGAATTATCTGCTGCCGCGACTGCGCGGCATGTGGACGCACTTGTCGCGACAGGGCGCGGGCATCGGCACGCGCGGCCCCGGCGAAACCGATCTGGAAATCGACCGTCGCCGCATCCATCAGCAGATCGCCGTGCTCAAGCGCCGCCTCGAAAAAGTGCGCACCAATCGCGCCGCGCAACGCAAGCAACGCGTCAAGCTCGGCATTCCCACCGTCGCGCTGGTCGGCTACACCAACGCGGGCAAATCGACGCTCCTGCGCGCGCTGACCGACGCGGACGTGTTCATCGAAAATCAGTTGTTCGCCACGCTGGACACCACCGCGCGCGAGCTGCGCCTGCCGGGCAACGTGCGGGCGATCGTCATCGACACGGTCGGCTTCATCCGCAAACTGCCGCACCACCTGGTGGAAAGTTTCAAGGCCACCTTCGAGGAGGTGACGCTGGCCGACGTGCTCGTGCACGTGATCGACGCGTCGCACCCGCAGATGGACGAGCAGATCGGTTCGGTGCACCAGGTGCTCGACGAAATGGGCGTGCAAAAACGGCAGGTGCTCACCGTGTTCAACAAAATCGATCGCCTGGAGGATCGCGCGTGGCTCAACCGCGCCCTGGCCGCGCATCGGCCCGGCGTGGCGGTCAGCGCGATGACCGGCGATAACCTCGCGGGGCTGCTGAGCCAACTGAGCGTGCAGCTCAGCGAACGCCGCCGGCTGGTCACTTGCGCCATCCCCCTTTACCGCGTCGATTTAATCCATAAAATAAGATCCGAGACGCAAATCGTGCACGAGCGCGTTGAAGAGGAGCGTCTCGTTTTTCAGGCGCGCATGGAAACGGCGCTGGCCGAGTACCTCAAAGATTTTCAGACCGAGGAGGAATTGAAGTGAAGCGCATCTGGATCGTCGTCGTCTTGCTGTTGGGCGTCGCCTGGGCGGCGGCCGGCGAACTGGCGATCTTCAGCGGCGAAGCCACCGTCTCGCTGGCCGAGCTCAACGTGGACGCCGCCAAAGCGAAAGCCACGCAGATGGCCCTGGCCGAAGCGTTGCAGCAGGCGTTGCGCCACGTCGCGCCGCCCGAGGAACTGGAACTCAAGGAAAAGGAAATCGACAAGCGCATTCTCAAATCGCCCAAACGCTTCGTGGCCAGCTTCACCATTTTGCAGGCCGACGAGGAGCAGACCAACTATCACCTCGTGCTTGAAGCGCGTATCCGCGTCGACGCCCTGCGCGAAGAGGTGCGCTCGATCGTCGTGGTCGACACGCGTGAGCAGGAAAAGCCGCAGTTGCTGCTGCTGACCTACCACCGTCGCCCCGGCGGGTACGCCTTCGACGGCGAGTTGCAGGCGGCGCTGGCCGAGCGGTTCGATCTGGCCAACCAGAAGCCGCTGCCGCCGCGCGAATCCGAGGCGCTGCTTGCTTCGCCGTCTTTCGCCGGCGCGGCCGATAAGAACAACTACCAGGATCTGAGCCGCGCGGTGGCGGTGCAGGGCATCCGTCTGCTGGTGTTGGCCGAGGTCGAGGACCGGCAACAGGAACCGGCCAAAAAACCGGACAAGCCGGCCGAGCCGCCGTCGTGCGATCGCCTGGTGCGCGTCAAGTTGATCGACGCGGGCGAGGGCGTGCTCGTGCAATCCTTCAGCTATCAATACCCGGCCGACAAAGAATGCGCCAAGCATACCGAAGAAGTGGCGCGGGGCATGTTCGGCCGGATCATGGACGCCTTCACCGGCCACGGACTGATCGGCGAAAGCGGCGATTCGGTGGTCCGACTGGAAATCCTGGGCGTCGGCGACTACAGCTACTACCAGGAATTGCAGGCGCTGATCCGCAATCGTCCCTACGTGCAAAAGGCGCAGTTGGCCGGCTTCGAAAGCGGCGGCCGCGTGACCTTCGAAGTCGTCTACGGCGGCCCGATTCAACAATTGCAGGCCGACCTGGAAAACGCGCGCGCCGCGAGCTTTCACCTGACCTTCACCGGCCGGCGCGGCAACCATCTACAATATCAACTGGAGCTATAATGAAACGACTGGGAATACTCCTGTGTTTGCTGATTCTGCTCGCCGGGTGCGCCGTGCCCCTGGCGCGCATCAACGGCGATCGTCCGACCGTCAGTGTGCCGTTGGACGTGACGCCGGGCGACGCGAAGGTTTTTCTTGACGGCAATTACATCGGGCATGCCGAGCGCTTCACCGCCGAGCGCGGCGGGCTGGCGCTGACCTACGGCGTCCATGAGTTGCGGCTGGAAGCCGAAGGGTACCTGCCCGAGTTGTTCGAGGTAATCAGCGCGGCTTCGATGAAGCCGGTGACCGTGCGCATGTTGAAGAAACCGGAGAAACCGGAGAAACCGGAGGAAGAATGAGTTTTCTGCGGGAAATCTGGGCGAACAAATGGGTCAAGTTCGCCGTCCTGGTGGCGGCGTTGCTGTTGTTCTTCTGGTTGATTCACCGCTTGAGTTCCATTTTGACCGCCCTGGCCGTCGCCTGGGTGCTGGCCTACATTTGCGATCCGCTGGTCGATCGGATGGAAGCGCGTCGCATTCCGCGCACCGCCGGCGTGGCGTTGTTCGCGATTCTCTTGGTGTTGGTGATCGTGCTCGCCGAGTTGATTCTCGTGCCCGCGATCGGCAACGAGGTCGAACGCCTCGGCAAGGACATGCCCAATTACGCCGAGACGATTACGCAACGCGTGGTGCCCTGGGCGGAGAGCACGTTCCGCGTGCAACTGCCGCACAGCAGCGAGGAAGTGTTCGACCTGCTCAAAACCAATCAGGATACGGTCAAGCACTTCACCGACAAAGTTTACGCGCCGCTGACCGCGATGGTGAAAAATTCGGTGTCCAGCCTGTTGGGCATGATCACCTTCATTCTGACGATGGTCGTGGTGCCGGTGGCCTGGTTCTTTTTGCTGCGCGACATCGACAAGATCAACGCGCGCGTCGTCGAGTTGGTGCCGCCGCGTTGGCGCGAAGGCTTTCTCTCCTTCATGCACCAGGTCGACGAGATCGTCAGCAACTTCCTGCACGGGCAGATCATCGTCGCGCTGATTCTGGCCGTGTTGTATTCGATCGGCCTGTGGCTGATTCTGGATATCCCGCTGGGCTTGATCATCGGTCTGTTTGCGGGCTTCGCCGCGATCGTGCCGTACCTGGGCGTGGTGGTCGGCGTGCTGCCCGCGCTGGTGATGGCCTTCCTGCAGTACCAGGACTGGCAGCATCCGCTGGGCGTGCTGATCGTCTTCGGCGTCGCGCAGGCGCTGGAGGGCAACGTCATTACGCCCAAGATCGTCGGCGATAAACTCGGCCTGCACCCGGTGGTGGTCATCTTCGCGATTCTGATTTTCGCCGAGCTGGCCGGGCTGTTCGGCATGCTCATCGCCGTGCCCGCCGCCGCGATCATCCAGGTGCTGATGCGCCGCCTGGTCGTCGCCTACAAAACCAGCGAGCTGTACCAAGGCGGGGCCGACGAGTGAAACGCGCCGCGCGCTATGGGGTGCTGATCGTTTTGCTCCTCGTGGCCGCCGCGGCCGCCATGCTCGTCTACCTGCCGCTGCCCAACGAATTGCCCGACCGGGTGATGAGCTACCTGGAAGAACGAAAAAACGAGACGCGGCCGCTGGTGCTCAAACGCGCCGGCGCCTGGAGGTCCCTGCAGCCGGGGCTGGAGTTGCGCCGCGCCAAGTTCAACCGCAAGGATCGTCTGCTGTCGAGCTTCAATCTGATCGCCCTGCGCGTCGATCCGGAAAAATGGCGCCTGCGGATGATCCACGCGCCGGCGAAGGATCTGCCGCAAACCGATATCGAAACGCTGGCGCAAAGCACCGGGGCGGCCGCGCTGATCAATGCCAGCTACTTCGAGCCGGACTTCAAGGTCATGGGCTTGCTTGTGTGCGACGGCGAGCGGCTTTCACCGATGCGCAAAGAGGGCAACATTCATCACGGCGTTTTTTACCTGCACGACAACCGCGCCTTTCTGGTGCACCGCAGCAACTTCAACGCCCAGCCGGTGGAGCAGGCGTTTCAAGCCGGTCCCTGGTTGGTGTCCGACGGCGAGGCGCAAAGCCGTTTTCGCAACGCCAACGTCGTCACCCGGCGCACGGCGGTGGGCGTCGATAAGAAAGGGCGGGTGATCCTCGCGGCGACCGACGCGCTGCTGGGCGGGATTTCGCTGCCGGAGCTGGCCGATTATCTCGCCCGTCCCGAAGGCGAGGGCGGTTTCGAACTGTGGCGGGCGATCAACTGCGACGGCGGCACCAGCACGCAAATGCTTTTACGCCATCCGCGCGAATCGCTGACCATCCGCTCGACCGTGCGCGTGCCGGCGTACCTGGGCGTCTTCGCGCCGTGATCGCGCGTGTTATTAGGTCGCTTGCCGCGTCGTGGGCGACGGTGATAAAAAGTGCGAAATCAGAAGAAATTAGTGCTTGACAGGCACAAGCATTCAATTGTAAATCTCTACTCCCTTGATGGAGGCACGTAGCTCAGGGGCTAGAGCACTACCTTGACGCGGTAGGGGCCGTGGGTTCGATTCCCACCGTGCCTATGTTAGAATCCCCACGAACATGCGTGGGTGAAGGTGGACAAGGGTTTGCCGCATGACGGCAGGGCCGCATGGCTCAAGCCGGTTCGCTTGGAACCGCACCCCGATCCCGGAAGATAGAAGATTTGTGTTTTCTCGCCGGGAGAAGGGCGTCGTCGGGCCGTGGTAAGCCGTGACGCTCTTTTTAGTTTAATACTGTTTCCCAATATCGTCGCGGCCGGTTTGACCGATCATGCGGGCAGGGGCGCAGGGTGCGTCCGCAACGGAGCTGCCGGCGGTATTGTGGCCAAGGAGGTATGAGCCATAGCGAGATACAACAAACGGTTCGGGCCCCCCACCGCGCCGACTCATCGGATCAACGACAAGATCCGCGCGCCCAAGGTGCTGGTCATCGACGATGAGGGCAATTCGTTAGGGGAACTCGATCCTCGACGCGGAGTGGAAATCGCCGCCGAAAAGGGTTTGGATCTGGTCGAAGTATCGCCCAATTCAAATCCCCCGGTGTGCAAGATCATGGACTTCGGGCGCTTCAAGTATCAGCAGGAGAAAAAGGCGCACGAATCCAAGAAGCATCAGGCGGTTGTCCAAATCAAGGAGATCAAAATGCGCCCCAAAACGGGCGAGCATGATTTCCAAACCAAATTGAAACGCATCCGCGAGTTTCTTGAAAAGGGGATGAAGGTCAAAGCGACCATCATGTTCCGCGGCCGCGAAGTGGTCCATTCCGAACTGGGCAAGGCGATTCTCGATCGGATCGCCACTGACATCCAGGACATCGGTCTGGTCGAGCGCGAAGCCAAGATGGAAGGCCGGAACATGTTCCTCTTCCTTGGCCCGAAGAAGTAGAGCCGAAGAAAAGAACCTCGCTCCATAGGCGGCCGATTTGTCCGCGGGACATCAGGCCGGAGTGCGGTTTTAAGTGTGAAAGGAGATTGTTGTTATGCCGAAAGTGAAATCCAATCGCGGAGCCGCCAAGCGCTTCAAGCTGACCGGCTCGGGGCGAATCAAACGGTCCAGCAGTATGAAGAGTCATATTCTGACCAAAAAAACGACGAAACGGAAACGCCAGTTGCGCAAAGGCAAGCTGATCAGTGCGGCCGACGAGCGCCGCGTGCGTAAGATGCTGGGCGTGTAACACCGGACCACGAGAAAAAGGAGAAAGACAATGCCACGCGCAAAAGGTGGATTTAAGACTTCCCGTCGTCACAAGAAAGTACTTTCCAGCGCCCGCGGTTATCGCGGCGGTCGCAGCAAGCTGTTCCGCAACGCGAAAGAGACCGTCAACCGGGCGATGGTGTATCAGTATCGCGATCGTCGCAACAAGAAGCGCGATTTCCGTAAACTGTGGATCATCCGCATCAACGCCGCGGCGCATGCCCACGGCTTCAGCTACTCACGCCTGATTCACGGCATGAAGAAAATCGGCATCGAGATCGATCGCAAAGTTCTTTCCGATATGGCCATCCACGATCCGGAAGGCTTCGGCAAGATTGTGGATATGGCTAAGAATGCGTAGCCATGCGGGAAAAGATTGAGCAAATTCGACAAGAGGCAATTGCCGCGCTGGCCCAGGCTGCCGATCTACCGGCGCTCGACGCGATTCGCGTCGGCGTGCTGGGCAAGAAAGGCAGCCTGACCGCCGCGTTGCGCGGCATGAAGGATGTATCGCCGGAAGAGCGGCCGCTGATCGGTCAGTTGGTCAACGAGGCCAAGGACGCCGTCGAGCAGGCCGTCGACCTGAACAAGACCCGCATCGTGCGCCAGCAACGCGAACGCGAAGCGGCGACCGAGCGGGTCGACATTTCTCTGCCGGGGCGCAAAATCGCGCGCGGCAGCCTGCATCCGCTGACCGAAACCCTCGATGAAATCTCCGCCATCTTCGAGAAGATGGGCTTCGTCTGGGAAGACGGGCCGGAGGTGGAAACCGACTGGCACAACTTCGGCGCGCTCAACTTTCCGCCCGACCATCCGGCCCGCGACGAGCAGGACACGCTCTTTCTGGAAAACGGCCTGCTCTTGCGCACCCACACCAGCCCCGTGCAGGTGCGGGTGATGCAGCGTCACAAGCCGCCGGTGCGGATGATCGCGCCCGGCTGGACCTATCGCAAAGACGCCATCGACGCGACCCACTATCCGATGTTCAGTCAGGTCGAGGGATTGCTGGTCGATAAGAACGTCACCTTGGGCGACCTCAAAGGCGTGCTCAAGTTCTTCGTACGTGAATTTTACGGCCCGGATACCGAAATCCGGTTGCGGCCGAGTTTCTTCCCCTTCACCGAACCCTCGGCCGAGTTGGACATCAGTTGCTTTGCCTGCCACGGTTCGGGCGAGCGCGACGGCAAGGTGTGTCCCGTGTGCAAAGGCACCGGGTGGAAGGAACTGCTCGGCGCCGGGATGGTCGACCCGGCGGTGTTCGAAGCGGTCGGTTACGACCCGGAAGAGGTCACCGGCTTCGCCTTCGGCATGGGCATCGAGCGGATCGCCATGTTCCGTTACGCGGTGGACGACATCCGCCTGTTCTTCGACGGCGATCTGCGTTTTCTGCGACAGTTTTAGAGGATACCATGCGTGTTACCTATCGCTGGCTGAAAGAGTATGTCGATTTCTCCGAATCGCCGCAGGAACTGGCGGCCAAAATAACCATGCTCGGCCACGAGGTCGAGGGGGTGGAGAAAATCGGCGGCGAATTTACCGGCGTCGTCACGGCGCGGATCGAATCGGTGCAGCCGCATCCCGAAGCGGATAAACTCACCATCTGCCAGGTGTTCGACGGCGAACAGACGCTGCAGGTGATCTGCGGCGCGCCCAACACCCAGGCCGGCAAGGTCGGCGCTTTCGCCACCATCGGCGCGCAGTTGCCCGAGGGCAAGGTCAAGAAAGTCAAAATGCGCGGCGTGGAAAGCTACGGCATGCTGTGCAGCAAGGCCGAACTGGGCATCAGCACCGATCACAGCGGTCTGTGGTATCTGCCCGACGACGCGCCGCTGGGCCGTCCCGTGCAGGAGGTCGTCGAACTCGACGACTGGGCGTATGAAATCGCCATCACGCCCAACCGCCCCGATTGCCTCAGCGCGATCGGTCTGGCCCGCGAAATCGCCGCGCGCACCGGCAAGCCGCTCACGTTGCCGGAGGTCGCTTTCGAACCGGTCGGCGGCGAAATCGACCAGTACATGCAGGTGATCATCGAGGATCCGGTGAAGTGCCCGCGATACACCGGCATTCTGGTCAAGGGCATCACCATCGCGCCGTCGCCGGATTGGATGGCCAACCGCCTGGAAGCCGCCGGGGTGCGCGCGATCAACAACATCGTGGACATCACCAACTATGTGCTGCTGGAGTGCAACCAGCCGCTGCACGCGTTCGATTATCACTTCCTGGCCGACAAGAAAATCGTCGTGCGCCGCGCGGGCGAGGGCGAAACCATCACCACGCTCGACGAGCAGGAGCGCAAGCTGATCGACGACGACCTGCTGATCTGCGACGGTCAAAAGCCCGTCGCGCTGGCCGGCATCATGGGCGGCCTCAACAGCCTGGTCACCGACGAAACGGTCGACGTGTTCATCGAATCGGCGTTTTTCGAGCCGACCGGCATCCGCCGCAGCAGCAAACGCATCGGGCTGTCCAGCGAATCCAGCTATCGCTTCGAACGGGAAATCGACCGCCAGGCCGTCAGCTACGGGCTGCATCGCGCCGCGCGCCTGATGGAACAACTCGGCGGCGGCCAGGTCGTGCCCGGGTACATCGACGAATACCCCACGCCTTGGGAAGCCAAAGTCGTGCGCGTGCGGCCGCATAAAATCACCGGCCTGGTCGGCGTGCAACTGCCGCGCGAGGAAATCGCCCGCCTGCTGAGTTCGCTGGAATTCGGCGTGAAAAGCGACGGCGACGACCTGCTGGTAAGCGTGCCGCCGTTCCGCGTCGACGTGTCGCGCGAGGCCGACATCGCCGAGGAAGTGGCGCGCCTGTACAACTACGACCTCATTCCCGAGACGCTGCACAAGGGCGCCGATGCGGAAAATCGTCCGTGGAAGCTGCGCAGCTTCCTACGCGACCTGCGCCGCCTGCTGGTGGGCATGGGGCTGATCGAACTCAATTCCATCAGTTTCCTCGAACAAAAGCAGCTCGACGCCGTTTACGCGCCCAAGGGCATCCGCGTGGCCAACCCGCTCAGCGAAGACCTGTCGGTGCTGCGCACGAGCCTGCTGCCCAGCCTGCTGCGCGTTTTCGCTTACAACAAGGCGCGGCTGGTGCCCGACGTGAAGATCTTCGAGGCGCGCCGCGTGTTTCTGCCGAAGGACGATCCGCAAGCGCAGCCCAACGAGCCGCATCGGCTCGGTTTGCTGCTCGCCGGACGCCGTCATGAAGTCGCTTGGAATCTTCCCGCCGATGAAGTAGACTTCTTTGATCTCAAGGGAGTGGTGGAGGCGTTGCTCAAAGCGTTGGGCATCGGGCCGGTAACATGGGAACGGCCCGCCGACGCCGGTCCCTATTTGCCCGGCGTTTGCGCTGTTGTGAAATTTGAAGATCGGGTGTTGGGCACGTTCGGCAAAATCAACGCCGAGGTGCTCGAAGCCTTCGATACCGCGGGCAAGGTGTTTGCCGGCGAATTGGAAATCGACCGGCTGGCCGAATTGGCCCGGATTGTGCCGGCCATCGAACCGATCAGCAAATTCCCGCCGATATTCAGGGATATAGCTGTTTTGGTCGATGCCGACGCCCCGGTGGATCAAATGATCGCGGCGATAAAACAGGTCAATCCGAAGCAAATCGCCGAGGTAAAAGTCTTTGATCTGTACACCGGAAAGGGTGTTCCGGACGGAAAGAAAAGCGTCGCCTTTTCAATGCGTTACCAGGACATCCTTAAGAGCCTTTCTGATGCGGACGGGGATCGTTTGACGGGTAAAATCCTGAATACGCTTCAACACCGTTTTGACGCATCCTTGAGAGAGTAGTTGAACGAATAAAGCCAAGCAATTGATTAGGAAAGAAAAAGGCTTGATTCGCAACTGATTATTTGGTACAAGTAACAGGCGTTTTTTTCGAAGGAGGGGCCGGTCACATGACTAAGGCGGATTTGATCAATTCAATATATGAGCGAGTGGGGTTTTCGAAGAAAGAATCTGCGCGAATCGTCGAACTGGTTTTTGACATCATCAAGGATACCCTGGAACAGGGTGAGAAGATCAAAATTTCCGGTTTCGGCAATTTCATCGTTCGTGAGAAGCGGTCGCGCATCGGCCGCAATCCGCAAACCGGTGAAGAGATCGAGATTTCCGCGCGCCGTGTATTGACGTTTAAACCGAGCCAGGTGCTTCGGAACGCTCTGAAAGAGCCGAAGTAAGTTTGTATTGAATTTTTTTGGAGGATGGTGGTTTGGCGAGGCCGATTGCGGACTCCAGCCAGATCCCGAATAAGCTCTACTTCAAGATCGGCGAAGTGAGCGAGTTGACCGGTGTGAAGCCGTACGTCCTGCGTTACTGGGAGACGGAATTCAACATCGTCAAACCCTCAAAGACCCGATCCAATCAACGTTTGTATAAACGCAAGGAAGTCGAGCTGATCTTCGAGATCAAGAAACTCCTCTACGACGATAAGTTCACTATCGCCGGCGCGAAGAAAATACTCGCCGAGCGCAGCCGCAAGAAAACCGGCAAGAGTCAGCAACTCGCGATGACCTTCTCCGAGCAGGAATACCTCGAGATCATGAAGAAGATCAAAAAAGACTTGCTCGAACTCAAAAAGCTGGTTGAAAACGAATACTGATTTCGCTATTAAGAGAGACCCTTCGTCGCGGACCGGCGGAGGGTCGTTGTTTGTTCCGGGGCGTAGCGCAGTCTGGTAGCGCACCTGAATGGGGTTCAGGGGGTCGAAGGTTCAAATCCTTTCGCCCCGAACAGGGACCAAGGAAACTTGGTCCCTTTCGTTTTAATCATCCGTAAATTCGCAGACGGGATGCATCGCGTAGACGCCGTATTCCGCCACGGGCTTGCCGGCGACCTTCAAACGCGTCAGGCGCTTGTCCAGGCAACGCGCGGTCGGCTCGTCCGACGTCCACGCCGACACCTGCAGGAAATAATCGCGGGCGATCAGCCGCAGCCGCTCGACGGTGAAGGTCAGCGCGTACCGCCCCGGCGTCAGTTCGCCCAAGGAAACGCCGGCGCGCCGGTTGTTGTAGCCGGTCAGCAGTAGCCAGTTGGTTTGATCGCGAAGCTGGCAACGCAGCGTCAGCGCGGGCGTCGTCTCGCTCAACGAAAACGTGACGCGCACGGCGAGGGGATCGTCCGTCTCCGGCCATTGTCGGTCGGGACGATCCGGCACGCTCAATTCGACGGCCTCGATGCGCAGGGAAGTCGCGTCGCTCTCGCCGATACGCTCCGGTTCACTAAGGCGGTAGTCGTGACGAATCAAGCCGGCGAAGTTCGGCTCGTCGCCGCGCAGCTTCACCGGGAAGCGGCGGTGCGCATTGGGCAGCAGGCGATCGTGATGATAGAAGTTGATCTCCAGCATGTAGTCGTCGGGCGGCAGCATCACGGCGGGGAAGGACAGCGCCAGGCGCGACGGGCGACGCAGTTGCGCCATGTCCAACGTCAGAAAACGCGTGTACACGCAATAGCCGCCCCAGTCGGTCAGCATGAATTTGCCGCTGAGCGCCTCGATGTCCTCCAGCGCCTGCACCGGCAGCCGGACGTGCAGATCCTCGCCGTGCCGGCCGACGATCTCCTTGGGGATTGAATGCTTGCCTACCAGCAACAACGGCCGGGGCCTTTTTACGATAGGTGCGGATGACGCTTCGCGCGACGCGACGAACACGGTTCGCTCGCCGGCATCGCCGCGATAGGCGTAGCGCGCGAGCACTTGAAAATCGAGTTTTTGCAGCGTCTCTTCCACCGCCTCGTGGCCCGCCAACCAGCAGTTCGCCGTCAACTGCCGCACCGCGCGCGCGTCGCGCAACTCGGGCGCGGCGGCGCATTCCACAATCAACAAGTCGGCGGCGCGATCGGTCAAGCGACGCAGTACCGTCGCCGGAAATCCCGCCTCGTTGAACGCATCCCAACACAGCAGGGCGTCGGTCAGGGCGCGTGTGCCGGTCGGCGTCGTCGTGGAAAACCTTTCGGAAAATTCCGGCAGACGCTCGCCGATCTTTTGCGCGACGGTCGGCCAATCGTCGAGGGGCTCTCGCTTCGCCGAACCGTTTTCCGTCAGCCGCGCCGGGGTGTCGGTCGGATCGTCGTCGATGAAAAACCGCGCCGGATCGGAAAACGTCAGCGGCAGATACTCGCGCGTGATTTCGTTGTCGTCCGCGGCGGCGGTTTTGGCGTAGGCGACGTATTCGCCCGGCGGCAGCAGCGCGGCGTCGAGTTGCAGCGTGATTTCGCCCACGCCGCGCGGCGGCCGGATTTCCCGGCGGAAGCTGTAGAGCGCGTCGATTTCATCGGCTCGCCGCAGGATGAACGTGGCGATCACCGCGTTCGCATCGACAAAATTCAGGCGCGTGCGCAGGCGCAACGTGCGGTAAAAAGAAAATCGTTCGGCGCGTCGCCTCTGGTCATCGACCGGCCACAATTCGCCGATGCTTGCCGGCGAGTCGTCCGCCACGCCGCTCACATCCCATGAAACATGCTGCGCGAAAGGACCGGCGATGTCGTCGTCGGCGGGCGTCGCGCCGCGAAACTTCGGCAGAATCACCCGGTCGTTTTCCCATTGCAGCACGAGGCGATACTTACGGTCCGCCCACGCGATCGCCGCCGGCGCGCGCCAGATATGACGCCCCGCCGTCAATTCGCCGGACCACAGCGGCAGACATGTGTTCGGGTTCGCCAGCGGATGCAGCGTCAATTGCGCCCGGCCCGGTTGCGGCGCGGCGATCGTCGCTTCGATCCGCAATTCGCGCTCGTCATGGGCGAAGGACCATTCGCGCAACGGCGGATGAAACTCCGGCGGTGCGATCGTCTTTTCCGTGTGCTGCCGTTGGGCCGCGAAGAACCACCGTTCGCCCTTGGGGAGCATTTCCTCGGACAACCCGGTCGCGTAATCGGCCGCGCCGAAGCGCTCGCGGTCGATGCGCCGCGCCTCCACGCAGGTCAGGCCGCATTGCGCCAGCGTCTGCTCGATCGCCGCGACGCCGGGCAGCCAATGGCTCGAATCGTCGTCGCGATAGCGGCCGGTCACCGCCAGCGAATCGCGCGGATCCTGCCCGCGGGCGACCTCGGCTTCGATCAACAGCCAATCGTCCGTTTTCGCCGCCAGCCTGCTTAAGCCGCCGAAGGGATCGTGCAGGTGATAGAGCAATCCCAGCGCCAGCACGACGGAAAACGCGCCGGCGGGCAGCGCTTCGGTTTCCATGTCCAGCGCCACGAACTCGACGTCCTCTTGCAACAACTCGCGCATCGCCCGCGCCTGACGCAGAAAATGATCGTCGAACTCCACGCCCACCACGCGCGCCGCGCCATGCCGACGACACAGGAACGAAAACAGGCCCGCGTTGCAACCCACGTCCAGCGCCGACCACGCGCCGGCCTGCGGCAGGTAAGGACGCACGAGATCGAGAATCACCGCCGAATCCAGCGGCTGATCGACGAACGAGGTCACCTCCAGCCCGAGCAGGGAAAGGTCCTGCGCGTAGGGCCCGAGCGCCTGGATGCGTTTGCGCAGACTGTTTTCGTCGGGTTTGGTCATCGGCGATCTTTGCTGGTGATTATCGGCAAATACTAGCGAAGTTCGGCAGGTTGAACAAGTTTGATTCGTCGGACAACGACCGCCAAATGTGGGAAGAAATTCGCATCGGCCGCCTACATTTTGATTTTTCGACTTGTGAGATACGGGGCTTTTCGGTACCATCGCCCGCAGGCCGTGAACGCGGCGAAACGGGAGATCTATGCGCATTCTGGTCACCAATGACGACGGCTTCAATTCGACGGGCATCACCGTCCTGGCCGAGGCGATGAGCGCCCTGGGCGAGGTGATCGTCGTCGCGCCCGACGGCAACCGCAGCGCGGCGGCGCACAGCCTCACCCTCGATCGTCCGTTGCGCCTTAAAAAGGTGCGGCCCAATTGGTACTCCTGTGACGGCACGCCCTCCGATTGCGTGCACCTGGCGCTCAACGGCCTGCTGCGCGACGAACGCCCGGCGCTGGTCGCGTCGGGCATCAACCACGGCGCGAACATGGCGCAGGACATCACCTACAGCGGCACGGTCATGGCCGCGCTCGAAGCGATGATGATCGGCGTGCCGTCCTTCGCCATCAGCCTGGACGCCTTCCACGATTTCGAGTTTTCCGGCGCCGTGGAGATCGCCCCGAAGGTTGCGCGCGTCGTATTGGAAAATCATCTGCCGCCCGACACGCTGCTCAACGTCAACGTGCCCAATTTGCCCGCCGACCGAATCAAAGGGGTGCGCGCCACGCGACTGGGCAACCGGTTGTACGGCGACGAGATCGAAGAGAAGGTCGATCCGCGCGGCAAGAAATATTATTGGATCGCCGGGCTCGAGCGCGGCTTCGTGGACATCGAGGGCAGCGACATGGTCGCGGTGCGCGACGGCTACATCTCGGTGACGCCGATCCATTTCAAACTGACCAACTGCGACTACCTTGAACATTTGAAGAAGGTGCAATGGTGAATCTGGCGACTCCCGAACGGCTGGCGCTCAAGCGGGCGAACATGATCGAGCATCAGTTGCGCCGGCGCGGCATTACCGATCGACGCGTGCTCGACGTTATGGCCGCCGTGCCGCGGGAGCGGTTCATTCCCGAAGACATGTGGTCGGACGCCTACGCCGATCGTCCGTTGCCCATCGGCAAGGGGCAGACGATCAGCCAGCCGTACATGGTGGCGATCATGAGCCAGGCGCTGGAACTGCAGGGGAACGAAAAGGTGCTGGAGATCGGCACCGGCAGCGGCTACCAGACGGCGATTCTCGCCGAGCTGGCCGACAAGGTCTTTACCGTCGAGCGCGTGCGCGAACTGGGGCGCGCGGCGGAAAAGCGCCTGGCCGATCTGAACTACTACAACGTGCTGGTGCGCATCAGCGACGGCACGCACGGCTGGACCGAGGAAGCGCCCTTCGACGCCATTGTGGTCACCGCCGGCGCGCCCGAAGCGCCCAAGACGTACCTGGAACAATTGAAAATCGGCGGACGCCTGGTGATCCCCATCGGCACGCGCCAGAGTCAGACGCTGTACTGCTACATTCGCGAGCGCAACCGGATCGTCAAAGAGGATTACGGTCGCTGTGTTTTCGTGCCGCTGGTCGGCCATTACGGATGGGAGGATTGATGGCGGAAGCGTCCGTCGCCAAGAAACGCGGGTTGATGAAGCGACTGCTCGACTGGGTGTTGCACTGGGCCGAAACGCCCTATGCGGTGCCGGCGCTGTTCATTCTGGCGCTGGCCGAATCGAGCTTCTTTCCCATTCCGCCCGATGCGCTGTTGATCGTGTTGTGCCTGGGCCTGGCGAAAAAGAGCTTCCGCTATGCGGCGTGGTGCTCGGTCGGCTCGGTGATCGGCGGCGTGGTCGGCTACACCATCGGCTACCTGGCGTGGAATTCGATCGGCGTGCCGATCATCAACGCCTACGGCTATTGGGGCGCGGTGCTCAATCTGGCCGGCAAGTACAGCGAATACGGCGTCTGGTTCCTGGGCGCGGCGGGCTTCACGCCGATTCCCTACAAGGTGTTTACCATCACCACCGGCGCCTTCGACGCGATTGCCAACAACAAAGAGATGATCGGCGGCTTCCTCGACGCGGCGCTGCAATCGGGCTCGATCGCGCAGGACGCGATCGACGCGGCGCGCGGCTACCTGGCGTCGATGGAAAAAATGGGCTTGCCCATTTTCGTGCTCGTGTCGGCCATTTCGCGCAGCGCGCGCTTCTTCCTGGTGGCCGGATTGATTTACCTGTTCGGCGAGCCGATCCGCAATTTCATTGAGAAGTACTTTAATTTGCTGACGATAATCTTTATGATTTTGCTCGTGGTGGGCTTTGTGCTCATCAAGTTCGTCTTTTAGCGGGGAGAGCGCTTGGCCATTCAGCTTGCCGTGATCGGTGCGGGCGACTGCGATGCGCAAATCGCCGCGCGCGCCGAAGCGGTCGGGCGGGCGATCGCCCGGCACGGCGCGGTGTTGCTGACCGGCGGTCTGGGCGGCGTGATGGCGGCGGCCAGTCGCGGCGCGCACGAAGCGGGCGGCCTGGTCGTCGGCGTCGTGCCCGGTCCGCGGCGGCGCACGGCGAACGAGCACGTCGCCGTGGAGATCGTCACCAACATGGGCCACGCGCGCAATGTGATTCTGGCGCACAGCGCCGATGCGCTGATCGCGGTCAGCGGCGGCTACGGCACGCTGTCGGAAATCGCGGTCGGCTTGAAAATGGGCAAACCGGTGATCGGCCTGGGCTCGTGGGAGATCGAAGGCGTCTTCCCGGCCGACTCGCCGGAGCGGGCTGTGGAATTGGCCGTCAGCAAGTGCGGAGGTTGACCTTGCGATATGCGATTTTACCGGCGCTGCTCTTGATGCTCCTGGCGCTGTCCGGCTGCGCCTATTATCACGTTATCGAATCCGGCGACACGATGTACGACCTGAGCAAGGAGTACGGCGTGTCGGTCCAGGAAATTCAGGAAGCCAATCCCGGCGTCGATCCGTACAACCTGCAGATCGGCGAAAAGCTGAAAATCCCCCGCTTCCCGGAAGAGCGCGTCAGCGACGCCACCGGGCGTTATCGCACGCCCGAACCGACGAAGACGCCCAAGCCCGTCGAGCGTACGCCCAAGCCGACGCCCCCCCCCAGACCCGATGAACGGCCCGAGCCCACGCCGGAGATGAATGCGCGCCCCGAGCCGACGCCGGAACCGACGCCCGCGACCGCGCCCGTCGAAGAAAACGGCGAGAACAAGTTCATCTGGCCGGTGCAGGGCGGCAAGGTCGTGCGCAAGTTCGGCGACCGTCGAGCGGGCGTGGTCGACCACGGATTGGAAATCGAAGCCCCGGCCGGCACGCCGGTGTACGCCGTCGAAGCGGGCACGGTCATCATGGCTTCCAGCCGCTTCAAGGGCTACGGCAACATGGTGATCGTCAAGCACAACAACGGGTTCGTTTCCATCTACGCCTTCAACCAGCGGTTGTGGGTGAAAAAGGACCAGCGCGTCAAACGCGGACAGAAAATCGCCGAGGTCGGACAATCGGGCCGCGCGGAAAAGCCGATGCTGCACTTCGAGTTGCGCATCGGCTCCCAGGCGGTCGATCCGCTGAAATATTTGCCTGCTCGTTGATGAATTTCGAAAGGAGAGGGTTGGATGGATATTAATCAACTGGCCGCAACGATTCGCGACGTGCCGGACTTTCCCAAACCGGGCATTTTGTTCAAGGACATCACCACGCTGATTGCCGATCCCAAGGCGTTCAAGACGGTGATCGACATGCTGGTCGCGCGCTACCGCGACATGAAAATCGACAAGGTCCTGGCTATCGAATCGCGCGGTTTCATTTTCGGCGGCGCGCTGGCCTATCTGCTGGGTTGCGGCTTCCAGATCGTGCGCAAGCCCGGCAAACTGCCGTGGAAAACGCGCAGCGCCTCCTATGAGCTTGAGTACGGCTCCGACACCCTCGAAATTCACGAAGACGCCGTCGCCCGTGGCGAACGCGTACTGCTGTTTGACGACCTGCTCGCCACCGGCGGGACCATGGACGCCGTGGCCGACATGGTCGAGGACATGGGCGGCGAAGTGGTCGAATGCGCGTTCGTCGTCGAACTGGATTTCCTGAACGGACGGGAGAAACTTGGGAAACGCGACATCTTCAGCCTCATTCACTTCTAAGCTGCTGATTTGCGAGACCTTCGCCGGCATTTGCGGCGAGTCGACGCGACAGGGGCTGCCCGCGTTCTTTATCCGCCTGACCGGCTGCAACCTGCGTTGCGCCTGGTGCGACACCGCCTACGCGTGGGACGGCGGCGAGGGACGCACGATCGCTCAACTGCTCGCTGAAACGCGTGCGGCGGGTTTGCCGCTGGTGGTGGTCACCGGCGGCGAACCGCTGACGCAACCGGATATCCATCTCCTGCTGCAAGCGTTGGTCGACGACGGCCAGACCGTCCTGCTGGAAACCAACGGCACGCTGTCGATCGAAAAGGTCGATGCACGCGTGCGGCGGATCGTCGACGTCAAACCGCCCTCGGCCCATGCGGAAACGCCGTTTTTAGCGGAAAATCTACGCTTTTTGCAGCCGACCGACGAGTTGAAGTTTGTCGTGGCCGATCGCGCCGACTTCGATTTCGCCGTGGACTTCATCGAAAAAAACAGCCTGGCGGACCGTTGCCCGCTGCTGCTTTCACCGGTGGCCGGCCGGTTGGACCCGGCTGAGGCGGCCGATTGGATCCTCGCGGCCGGTTTGCCGCTGCGCCTTCAGCTCCAATTGCACAAGATTTTGTGGGGCACCGACGTAAAAGGGCGATAGATTGTTGATAATCCAAATTTTTCGTGCTACCATCCACTCGCTTTAGACCAATTATTTCAACGATGAGGGTGCGATGCGTATCGTAATCGGCTGCGATCACGGCGGATTCGACCTGAAAGAGGCGATCAAAACGTGGCTCGGCGAGTGGGGGCACGAGGTGATCGACGTGGGAACGCACAGCCGCGAAAGCTGTGATTATCCCGATTACGCGGAAAAAGCCGCCAAGATGATCGTCGCCGGCGAAGCCGACCGCGGCGTGTTGGTATGCGGCACCGGCATCGGCATCGGCATCGCGGCCAACAAGGTGCGGGGCATTCGCTGCGCGACGTGCACCGACACCTACATGGCCGCCATGTCCCGCGCGCACAACGACGCGAACATGCTCGCCTTGGGCGCGCGCGTCATCGGCCCCGGCCTGGCCGAGGTCATTGTGAAAACCTGGTTGGAAACACCCTTCGAGGGCGGCCGGCATCAGCGGCGCCTCGACAAAATCCACGCGCTGGAGTAGGCGAATGGGCCGTCCCTCCTGGGATCAGTACTTCATGGAATTCGCGCGGTTGGCGCGCACGCGCAGCACCTGTTTGCGGCGCGGCGTCGGCGCGGTGCTGGTCAAGGAGAAGAACGTGCTGGCGACCGGTTACAACGGACCGCCGCGCGGCGTGCCCCATTGCGACGAAACCGGCTGCCTGCGCGAAACGATGCAGGTGCCCTCGGGCCAGCGCCACGAGTTGTGCCGCGGCCTGCACGCCGAGCAGAACGCGATCATCCAGGCGGCGTACCACGGCACCTCGATTCGCGGGGCGGATCTTTACTCGACCACGTTTCCCTGCGTGATTTGCACCAAGATGCTGATCAACGCGGGGATTAAACGCATCGTTTACACCGAAGGTTACCCGGACGATCTGGCGCGGCAAATGCTGGATCAGGCCGGTGTCGAACTGATTGAGTTAACCGAGTAAAGGAGCTTTCCATGCGCTGTCCGTATTGCCATTCCGACCAAAACAAAGTCGTGGATTCGCGGTACCGTGAAGTGGGCAACGTGATTCGGCGCCGGCGTCTGTGCCTGGAGTGCGACCGTCGCTTCACGACCTACGAACGCATCGAGGAGATGCTGCCGCAGGTCATCAAGAAGGACGGGCGGCGCGAAGCCTTCGACCGCGATAAGATCAAGCGCGGCATCGAAAAGGCCTGCCAGAAACTGGAAATCTCCGCCATCCAGAAAGAGGCGATGGTCGACGACATCGAGCGTCACTTCGCGGATCTGGGCGAAAAGGAGATCAAGGCCGAGCTGATCGGCGAAGCCGTGATGAACAAGCTGCGCGAAACCAACAAGGTCGCGTACGTCCGCTTCGCCTCGGTGTATCGCTCTTTCAAAGACACGAAGGACTTCTATTCCGAACTGGAAAAAGTCAACAATGAAGAAGACACCTCCGGATGAGAATCTGATTCGCCGGACGATGCAACGAGCCCTGCGCCTGGCCCGTCGCGGTGAAGGATGGACGAGCCCCAACCCCATGGTTGGGGCCGTTTTGATAAAGAACGGTCAGGTGATCGGCGAGGGCTGGCACCACGCCGCCGGACGCCCGCACGCCGAAGTCGAGGCGATCGCCGATTGCCGCAAGCGCGGCCACGATCCGCGCGGCGCCGCGATGGTCGTCACCCTCGAGCCCTGCTGCCACTTTGGCCGCACGCCCCCGTGCACCGAAGCCATTTCCGCCGCCGGCATTCGCGAAGTCCATGTCGCGCACCAGGACGTCAATCCGCTCGTGTGCGGCAACGGCGTGGCCTGCCTGCTCGACGACCGCATCGAAGTGCGGGTGGGCGTCATGGCCCGCGAGGCGATGATCCTCAACGAAGTGTTCGCCAAATGGGCGCAAACCGGACAGCCGTTCGTTGTGCTCAAAGCGGCCTCGACGCTCGACGGGAAAATCGCCACCGCGTCGGGCGACAGCCAGTGGGTCAGCGGCGCGCAGTCGTTGCGCTACGCCCATCAACTGCGCCATCGCTACGACGCGATCATGGTCGGCGTGGGCACCGTGCTGGCCGACGATCCGCAATTGACCTGCCGTCTGCCGGGTCGCAAGAAGGTCAAACATCCGCTGCGGATCATCGTCGACTCGCAATTGCGGACGCCAACGAGCGCGAAGGTGGTTTCCGGCGATCTGCCGGGCCGGACGATCCTGGCGGTGACGGATCGGGCGAAACCGAGTAAAATCAAAAAGATGGAACAACTTGGCGTCGAGGTGCTCGTCCTGCCCGCCGACCGGCAGGGGTGGGTCGATTTACCCGCCTTGACGAAGACCCTGGGAAAGAGAGATATAACGAGCCTGTTGGTCGAGGGGGGCGGCACGGTTCTGGCCGCTTGCCTGGCCGCCGAAGTGGGCGACAAACTGTCGCTGGTGCTCGCGCCCAAGATCGTCGGCGGCGCCCGGGCGATCTCGTCGTTCCAGGGCGAACTGGCCGCGACGATGGATCAGGCCCGGCGGCTGCACGATATGTCGGTGCGGCATCTGGGCAAGGACTTTTTGCTCGAGGGGTACTTTCAACCGCGATGTTTACCGGACTGATCGAAAGCATCGGCACCCTCAAGGCCGTCGAGCGGCGCGGCGCGAACAAGTTGTTTCGCGTGCTGGCGCAGCCGGCGCTGACCGAGGTGCGCCTGGGCGATTCGATTGCGCTGGACGGCTACTGCCAGACGGTGGTGGAGATCAAGGGCGACGCGTTCGCCGTCGAGGTCAGCCCGGAAACCCTCGCCGTGACCACCGCCGCCGAGCGTCAGGTGGGCGACCGGCTCAACCTTGAACGCGCGCTGGCGCTGGGCGATCGCCTGGGCGGTCATCTGGTGGCCGGGCACGTGGACGGCGTGGGGACGATCCGCCGCATCGAGCCGGTGGAGGGCTTCGTCAAATTGACGGTCGATGTGCCCGAGCCGGTGCTGCGTTACTGCGTGGCCAAGGGATCGATCGCGCTGGACGGCGTGAGTCTGACGATCAACGTGGTCGACGAGCGCGGCATCGAGTTGGGGATCATTCCGACCACCTGGACACACACGACCCTGGCCGGTAAAAAGGTCGGCGACCGGGTGAACCTCGAGGCCGATCTGATCGGCAAATACGTGGAACGTTTTCTCGCGGCCCGCCTGGGCGGCGAACAATCAACCGCAAGCCGGCTGGACGAGGATTTCCTCGCCAAACACGGCTTCGTGAAATAGTGGGAAAAAGAATGCCGTTTAGCACAGTTCCCGAGGCCCTGGAGGCGATTCGCCAGGGCAAGATGATCATCCTGGTCGACGACGAGGACCGGGAGAACGAAGGCGACCTGACCATGGCCGCCGAGATGGTGACGCCCGAGGCGATCAACTTCATGGCCACCCACGGTCGCGGCTTGATCTGTCTGCCGATGACCGAGGAGCGCGCCGATTTTCTCGAGCTCACGCCGATGGTCTCGAACAACAACAGCCGTTTCGGCACCGCCTTCACCGTGAGCATCGAAGCGCGCCACGGCGTGACCACGGGCATCAGCGCCCACGATCGCGCCCGGACGATCACGGCTGCCGTCGCCGATGAAGCGCAGCCTCATGATCTGGTGTCCCCCGGTCACATCTTCCCGCTGCGCGCCCGCAACGGCGGCGTGCTCAAGCGCACCGGCCAGACCGAAGGCTCGGTCGATCTCGCGCGGCTGGCGGGGCTCAAGCCGATGGCGGTCATCTGCGAGGTAATGAAGGACGACGGCACCATGGCCCGCCTGCCGGACCTGGAGAAATTCGCCGCCCAACACGATCTGCTGATCGCCTCGGTCGCCGACATCATCGAATACCGCATGAAGCACGAGATCCACGTGAAGTGCGTGGCCTCGGCCAACCTGCCGACCGAGCACGGCGGTCCGTTCATCGCCAAGGTGTTCACCTCGGACGTCGACGGCATGGAACACGTGGCGCTGGTCAAGGGCGACGTGGACACCGACGAGCCCGTGTTGTGCCGCATTCACTCCAGTTGCCTGACCGGCGACGTGTTCGCCTCCAAGCGCTGCGACTGCGGCAGTCAGCTTCATCATGCGATGGAGATGATCGACCAGGCGGGCAAGGGCGTGGTGCTCTACATGAATCAGGAAGGGCGCGGCATCGGCCTGACCAATAAAATCAAGGCCTACGCGCTGCAGGAGCAGGGGCTGGACACCGTCGAGGCCAACATCGAATTGGGCTTCGCGCCGGACCTGCGTGATTACGGCGTCGGCGCGCAAATTCTGGTATCCTTGGGGATCAAGAACCTGCGCTTGCTGACCAACAATCCGAAGAAAGTGGTCGGTCTGTCCGGCTACGGTCTGAACATCGTCGAGCGAGTGCAGATCGAAGTTCCGTTGACGGAAGAGACCAAACGCTATATGGAAACGAAAGCGACCAAAATGGGCCATCTGCTTGCCCAGGTGAACAACGGGGCAAAGGGGGAAGAATGAAGGTCCTCGAAGGCGAACTTTCCGCCAAAGGATACCGCTTCGGTATCGTGGTGGGCCGGTTCAACAATTTCATCACCGGCAAGCTGCTGGACGGCGCGATCGACGCGATCGTCCGCCACGGCGGCGACAAGGAAAATATCACCGTCGTTTGGGTGCCCGGCGCATGGGAGATCCCCATGGCGGCCCAGCGCCTGAGCGCGAGCGGCAACTGCGACGCGGTGGTCGCGTTGGGGACGGTGATTCGCGGCGGCACGCCGCATTTCGAATACGTGGCGGCCGAAGTGAGCAAAGGGCTGGCGAACGTCGGCATCCAGGCGAAGGTTCCGGTGGCCTTCGGCGTGTTGACCTGCGATTCGATCGAACAGGCGATCGAGCGGGCGGGCACGAAGTCCGGCAACAAGGGCGCCGAAGCGGCTTTGGCCGCGATGGAAATGATCAGCATCTACGAGAAACTCTGAAAGAACTATGGGCAATCGACATAAAGCGCGCGAGTTCACGCTGCAGATTCTTTTTCAACACGATTTCACGGGTGCTCCGATCCGGGAGATCCAGTCGTTGTTCTGGCACGACATCAGCACGCCCGGCGAAGTGCGGGATTTCTCCGACCGCCTGGTCAAAGGGGTGATCGATCACTTTGCCGAGATCGACCAGCTTCTGTCGCGCTACAGCGAAAACTGGACGCTCGAACGCATGACCGGCGTCGACCGCAACATTCTGCGGATGGCCGTTTACGAGATTCTCTATTGCGATGAGATTCCCAAGAACGTGACCATCAACGAAGCGGTGGAAATCGGCAAGCGGTTCGGGTCGGAAGATTCGGGCGCCTTCATCAACGGCATTATCGACAAGATCGCTCGCGACTTCAAAAAGGACGGGGGCGAGGAAGCGGAATGAAACTGAAAGCCACCAGCCAGGAAATCGATCTGATCGAAACCGACACGGTGGTCCTGAGCTTTTTTGAAAACGAACGCCCGCTCAAGGGCGCGGTCGGTCTCACCGATTGGCGCATGTGCGGCCGGCTGTCGCGCCTGATCATGCACAAGTGGATCGACGGCGAATACGGCGAGCCGCTGCTGATGCCCGCCAACCATCGTATGAACAGCGAGAAGGTGCTTGTGGTCGGCCTGGGATTGTTCGACCAGTACGACATGAACCGCTATAAGCAGGTGATCGAAAAAGTCTGCGAGACCCTGATGAAGATCCAGGTCAATCGTTTCGCGTTGCCGATGCCCGGCGTCGAGCTGGCCCAGTTGGATCCGGCCGAGGCGGCGGAAATTCTGGGCAAATCGCTGCAGCGCGTGTATGGACCGAAGGCGGATCTGCTCCGGGGATTGGAAGTCGTGGTCGTCGCTCCCGGACCGGATCTCAAACGCATTAATCCGGTGTTGGCGCGCCTCGAGCGCAGCAACCGGGCATAAGAGATCATCATGAAAGTCGTTATTCTCGGCGCCGGTGAAGTCGGCATTCATCTCGCTTCGCGTCTGGTCCAGGAAGGACAGGACGTGGTCATCATCGACCAGGATCAGGAGCGGGTCGACTTCGCGCGCAACCACCTGGACATTCAGGCGCTGCAGGGCGAGGGCTCGTCGCCGCGCGTGCTGCGCGAGGCGGGCATCGCCACCGCCGACATGGTCATCGCGGTGACCACCTCCGACGAAGTCAACATGATCGCCTGCCTGATCGCCTCGACGCAGTCGTCCACCTCGATGAAAATCGCCCGCATCCGCAACATGGAGTACCTGGCCGATTCGCCGATTCTCGGCAAGGGCGTGCTGGGCATCGACCTGCACATCAACCCCGAGATGGAGGCGGCCGAGACGATTCTCAAGATGATCGAAATTCCCAAGGCCACCGAGGTCGTCGATCTCGCCGACGGCAAGGTGCGCCTGGTGGGCATCAAGATCAACGAACAATGTCCGGTGATCGGGCAACAGCTCAAATACCTGCCGGAGTTTCACGCCGATAAAAAGGTGCTCATCGCCGCGCTCGAACGCGACGGCAAGGTGATCATCCCCGGCGGCAACGATTCGATGGAGGCCGGCGACAACATCTGGGTGATCAGCCCGCCGGAAAACGTCGACCACGTGCTGGCCGGTCTGGGCATTTCCTGCGAGCCGATCAAACGCGCGATGATTTTCGGCGGCACGATCATCACCCGCATGGTGGCCGACAAGCTGCTCAAAATGGGCCTGTCGCTCAAGATCGTCGACAGCGACTACAACCGCTGCATGCGCATGGCCGAGGAGTTCCCCAAGGCCGTCGTGCTGCACAGCCCGCACGTCGACCAGGAATTGTTCGAGGAAGAGAACATCTCCGCCACCGACGCTTTTGTCAGTTCCAGTCTCGACGACGAGGAAAACGTGCTCTCGGCCCTGTTGGCCAAACGCATGGGCACGCGCAAGGTCATCACCGTGCTGGAACGGCCGACGTACACGCAGATCGTTTCGACCATCGGCGTGGACAACGTCGTCTCCAAGCGCTTGGCGGCGGTGAACAAGATTCTGGCGTACCTGCGCAAGGGGCGCGTGCGCAGTGCGATCGCCCTGGGCAACGAGAGCACGGAGATCATCGAGTTCGAAGCGCTGGAAACGTCGCAGATCGTCGGCAAGCCGCTGCAGGAAATCACCTTCCCGCGCGGGCTGCTGGTCGTGGCGATCATCCACGAGGGCGAAGTGCGCATCCCCGGCGGCAAGGACGTCATTCAGCCGGGCGATCACGTGTTGATCCTCACCGTCAGCGGCAACATCAAAGCCATCGAGCGCCTGGTGTCGGTCAGTTTGTCGTATTTCTAACCGCCGTTGGGAATGACGATGCGCGTACGCAACATGATCCGGGTTCTCGGTTCGTTGACCTGTTTTTACGGGTTGACCATGTTGGCGCCGCTCTTCGTCTCGCTCATTTATCGCGAAAGCGATTGGAGCGCCTTTCTTTCGTCGTTTCTCATCACCCTGTTTTTCGGCCTGTCGCTGTATTTCATCGCCTTTCGCGCCACGCGGGAAATCACCAACCGCGAAGGCTTTCTGATCGTCACGCTCGCCTGGGCGCTGGCCGGCGTCTTCGGCGCGCTGCCGTACATTTTCACGCACACCTTTGCGACGGTCACCGACGCGCTGTTTGAAACCATCAGCGGCCTGACCACCACCGGCGCCTCGGTGATGACGACGATCGAAGACAAACCGCACGGCATTCTTTTCTGGCGCGCACTGACCCACTGGATCGGCGGGATGGGCATCATCCTGCTGGGTCTGGCCATTCTGCCGCTGATCGGCGTGGGCGGCATGCAACTGTTTCGCGCCGAGGTGCCGGGCCCGAGCACCGATAAAATCAAACCGCGCATCGCCGACACGGCCAAGGTGCTCTGGAAGGTCTACTTGTTGCTGACTCTGGCGGAGGTCGTGGCCCTGCTGTTCGGCGGGATGAACCTGTTCGACGCCGTCTGCCACTCCTTCGCCACGATCGCCACCGGCGGTTTTTCCACGCGCAACCTGAGCCTCGAGTCGTACAACAGCACGGCGATCGAGATGATCGTTTCGTTCTTCATGATCCTTGCCGGCATCAACTTCGCGCTGCACTTCCGCTTTCTCACGCGCCAGAAAAAAGCCTACGCGGACAACGGCGAGCTGCGGCTGTATCTCGGTCTGATCGTTGGGGCGACCGCCGTGGCCACCGTCGTGCTCAAGACGCACCAACTCTACGGCGATTGGTTTAACAGTTTTCGCTACGCGTTGTTTCAGGTCAGTTCGATCATCACCTGCACCGGATTTTCCAGCGCCGACTTCGACCGCTGGCCCGATCTGCTGCGGCTGATTCTCGTGTTGCTGATGTTCGTCGGCGCGATGGTCGGCTCCACCGGCGGCGGGCTGAAGGTCATGCGCGTGCTGGTCATGTTCAAGAACATCTATCTCGAACTGTACCGCCTGATTCATCCCAAGGCGGTTATCGTCACGCGCGTCAACAAGCAGGCGATCGACCACACGCTGATCCATTCGGTGTTGGTGTACATCACCGCGTATGTGGCCGTGTTCGTCGTCGCCACGCTGATCCTGACGGCGCTGAACGTCGATTTGATTTCCGCGGCGACCGGCGCGGCGGCGACTTTGGGCGGTGTCGGCCCCGGCTTGGCCCAGGTGGGCGCACATGGTAACTATGCTGAAATTCCCTTGCTCGGCAAATGGGTGCTGTGTTTTTGCATGTACGCCGGGCGTTTGGAAATCTATACGATCATCATTCTGTTGGTGCCCGCGTTTTGGCGCAAATAAGATGATGGAAAAACGGAGCGTATTCAGATCGTGAGTGTTCGGTTCATTTTAAAAATTCTCGGCGCCATGATTTTTTTCTTCGGGCTGTCGATGCTCGCCCCGATGATCGTCGCGTTGTTGTACGGCGACGGCGATTTTTCGGCGATCGCCTTGTCGGCCATCGTCACGGTCGGCTTCGGCGGCGCGCTGGTCTTGATCTTTAAAAAGGAACGCAAGGAAATCGGCATCCGCGAGGGTTTTTTCATCGTCGCCGCCGGGTGGTTCCTGGCCGGCCTGTTCGGCGGCCTGCCGTACTACTTTGCCGAAATTTTCCCGTCCTTCACCGATTGCGCTTTCGAGTCGATCAGCGGTCTGACGACCACCGGCGCGACCGTGCTCACCTCCATCGAGGACAAACCGCACGGCCTGTTGTTCTGGCGCGCGCTGACGCACTGGCTGGGCGGCATGGGCATCATCTTGCTGGGCATCGCCATCCTGCCGTTGTTGGGCGTCGGCGGCATGCAGTTGTTCAAGGCCGAGGTGCCCGGGCCGACCGCCGACAAGATCAAACCGCGCGTGGCCGAAACGGCGAAAACGCTCTGGGCGGTGTACGTGCTGATCACCGCCGCCGAGGTCGTCATGCTGATGCTGGGCGGCATGGGCTGGTTCGACGCCGTCTGTCACTCGTTCGCCACGCTGGCCACGGGCGGCTTTTCCACGCGCAATTTGTCGATCGAATCGTACAACAGCGTGTACTTCGATTTCGTGATCGCGATATTCATGATGCTCGCCGGCGTGAATTTCGCGCTGCATTACCGCATGCTCAAGGGCGATCTCAAAGCCTGGTGGCGCGACGCCGAATTTCGTTTTTACCTCTGGCTGATGCTCGCCTGCATCGTCGCGGTCACCGCCTCGCTGTATTTCACGCGCGTCTATCCGAACCTGTTCGAAAGTTTTCGCCGCGCGTTTTTCCAGGTGCCCACCATCATCACGACCACCGGCTTCACGACCGCCGACTTCGACAAGTGGCCGTCGTTTTTGCGCGTGCTGTTGTTCGTGTTGATGTTTGTCGGCGGCATGAGCGGCTCGACCGGCGGCTCGGTGAAAATCGTGCGCATCCAGTTGTTGATCAAGCAGGTGCTCAACGAACTGTACCGCCTGGTGCATCCGCGCGTGGTCATGCCGCTGCGCCTGGGCCGGGTGCTGGTGCCCGACAACGTGATGCGCTCGATCTGGAATTTCTTCATTCTGTACTTACTATTGTTTGTGGCGTGCTCGTTGATTATGAGCGCGCTGGGCCTGGAATTCATCACGGCGATTACCAGCGTGGCCGCGACCATCGGCAACGTCGGCCCGGGTTTGGCCGGCGTCGGCGCGCATGAAAATTACGCGTTCATTCCGTTGTTCGGCAAATGGATTCTGATTTTCTGCATGATCGTCGGGCGTCTGGAAATCTACACGGTGATCGTGTTGCTGCTGCCGGGCTACTGGAGGAAATGATTCGTGAACGTTTACCTGTTCGACATCGACGGCACGCTGATGCTGTCCGGTGGCGCCGGTCTGCGCAGCATGAACCGCGTGTTTTTCGAGCGCTACGGTCTGGTCGACGCCTTCGAGGGCTTTCACTTCCAGGGCAAGGTCGATCCGGCGATCTTCCGTGAAGCGCTGTTGCTGCACGGCGTCGAGGTTGCCGATCCCGACGCGGAAATCGCCGCGATGGTCCGCGAGTACGAAGCCTACATCGCCGCCGAAATGCCGCACAGCCATACGGCGACGATCTACCCCGGCGTGCGCGAACTGCTCGAACGCCTCGGCGGCCGCGACGATCTGTCCATTGGCCTGTTGACCGGCAACGTGCTTGGCGGGGCGATCGCCAAATTGTCCTACTTCGACCTGTGGAAATTTTTCCCCTACGGAGCCTTCGGGTCGGATCACGAAGTGCGCGAAGAGCTCGTGCCCATCGCCTTGGAGCGCGCCTCGCAACACCTGGGGCGGAAAATCGACCCCGGTCCGCATGTGTACGTCATCGGCGACACCGACCGCGACGTGGCCTGCGCGTTGGCCAACGACTGCACGGCCGTGGGCGTGGGCACGCTGAATTTTTCCGCCGCGCAACTCAAGTCCCTGGGCGCGCACCTGGTCTTCGAGGACTTCGGCGATACCGAAAACGTGTTGAAGCAATTGGGTGTCAATCATCGCTGATTGTGCCGGGCGGCCGGACTTTCTCCACGACATGGGCGAGATCACCGAGACGAACTACCGCAACGCCAAGACGTGACTGAAGCGGAGTGCCGCGAGTGCGTGTTCGACCGCGCTGTTGATCGAATCCTTCTACCGGTGCCGGCGCGGCCAAAGAAAAGGCGACGGTCGATGAAACCGTCGCCCTGTTGGAAGCCGAAATCAAACGGATCGAGCGCGAAATAATCGCCTAGTTGTGCGCCTTGATCCCGACCGGCTGGAAGCCGATGCGGCTGCCGCCTTCTTCGGTGTTGAAAATCCACCCGGCGATTTCGCCGATGTTCAGGCGGCCGTCTTCGCCCAGGTAGTTCTTGCGATTGAAGCGGCTCGACGTGTTCGCGCCGCTTTTCTTCCAGTCGATCGCGTCCATCACCGCGGCCAGGTTCTGCATGCGTTTGCGCCAGCATTCCATGTTCGCGGGGCGCAGGTCGATCCAGCCCTCGTAGCAGTACTCATCCAGCAGCTTCGCGTTGACCGGCACCGTGTTGTCGCCGCGGAACGGCGGGGCGACGATCTTCGTGCCGCGCAGCAGTTTCTTGCCGTCGGCGGTGACGATGGGAATGCCGATCGAAATGATGCGCGCGCGCAACTCGTCGTCCTTGTTGATCAACGTTTGCAGCTTTTTGGCCATCGCCTCGGGCTTGGCGGCGATGATCTTTTTCGGCGTGCCGTAGGTCTGCTTGAGCAAGTAGGCTTCGTACAGCAGCTTGCTCAGGCGCGGCGGGCCGAGAATCTCGAAGGCGACCGCTTCGCCGTGTTTGCCTTCCATGCCCTGCAGCTTGTCGATGGCGAAGTCGCGCATGAAGCCGGCGCGGTACGTGCTGCTCATCACCGAGTTCTTAATCGCCGTGACGATGTCGTAGCCGGTGTTCGCGCCGTGCAGTTCGGCGCGCACGTTCCGCGCGATTTCCTCGGGCGTCACGTATTCCATCTGACCGGTCGTCGTGATCGCGGTGAACTCGCCGCAACTGAACAGGCCGTTTTCGCCGGTGTTGATGTACACCGCTTTCATCGGCTTGCCCGTGTCCACGATGCGCCCGTCGCAGTCGTTGCAGGCGACTTCCAGGTCGACCGATTTGTCCAGCGGGAAGGCCTTGGCCGGCGGGTTGTCGTACAGCCGGATCGGCTGTTTGCCGCGCGGCACGACGCCGTGATCGATCGACTTCCAGGCGATCGCCGCGGCCGGTTTGATCTCCATGGTGAAGGCGGTGTCGGGCGTGTTGGCCATCAGGAACAGCAGCAGGCTGTGCGCGCCGCCGACCGCGCTTTTGGACAACAGCTTCTGGCTCGGCTTTTCCTCCGAGTGCGTGTAGGGGATGTTCAGGCCCATGCCGCCGGTGCCGGTCGTGCCGATCTTGACGAAGAACTGCGTCTTCGCCTGCTTCATCGCCAGATACAAAATCTGAATGTGGCGGATCAGCCGCGGCAGGTAGATCGCGGTCAGATGCTCGTAGACGCTGTTTTTCATGTTGGTCAGCGCCTGGGCCATATCGCCGCCCTGCGCGTAGGTTTTTTCCAGCGCGGTCATCTTCATGCGCAGGTCGAGCACCGAGGCGTACACGTCTTTGTACGCGACGATGGTCGCCGTGTTGATCGCGTCGACCACGACGTACGGCTTGTACTTGTCGATCAGCTTGAACAGGAACATGTCGCTCAGGTCGATCTTCTTCAGGTCGTTGAACGTGTCGTCGACGATCTTGGTCAGGTCCTCGATTTTCTTGATGGCGCGGGCGGGGGTGTCCTTGAATTCCACCCGGGCGAAAATGTCGCCCCATTCGGCAATGAACTTCGTTTTGATTTTCGCCTGGTGCAGTTCGTTCATTTGGATGCGTTCTTGCTCGAGGTCGCGGACCGCCTCCTCCGCCTCCTCGCGGCTCAGACTGCACACGATGATTTTCGCCGGATTGTCCTGCAGCAGCTCGTGACAAACGGCGCGGCCGACCAGCCCCCATCCGCCCAGAACAAGAATCGTTTCGCCATTGACCATGACTATCTCCTACCTTGGTGTGAGCGATCCGGGGATCGCCCGGTGCTTATTGGTTCTGAAGATACGGCTGCATCTTAGGATCGGCCCGGTGGGGTGTCAATCAGGAGCCGCGCTGTTTTTTCCATTTGTTTATCCCCAGTTGGCCGCTGTGCGCGCATCCTTGACGGGCCGCGCCGGCCTGCCTAGACTGGCGCAAACGCAATGAGGTTGCTCATCGATGAATCCGTTGCTCTCTCCCGAACCGACCGTGCGTCTGCTGCTGGGAAACGAAGCGATCGTGCGCGGCGCGTTGGAAGCCGGTCTGGGCTTCTTTTCGACCTACCCGGGCACGCCCAGTAGCGAGATCGGCGATACGTTCTTCCGTATCCACCAGGAAGCCGGCGTTTCGTTCGAATACTCCGTCAACGAGAAAGTCGCGCTGGAAGTCGCCGGGGCCGCGGCCGCCGCGGGCGTGCGCACGATGGTCGCGATGAAACACGTGGGCGTCAACGTCGCGGCCGACCCGCTGATGACCCTGGCGTACATCGGCGTGCGCGCCGGCCTGGTGCTGGTCAGCGCCGACGATCCCGGCTGCCACAGCTCGCAGAACGAGCAGGACAACCGTCACTACGCGCGCCTGGGCAAGCTGCCGATGTTCGAGCCGGCCACGCCGCAGGAAGCGTACGAGACGGTCAAGGCCGCCTTCGAGCTTTCCGAAAAACTGGAGATGCCCGTCATCCTGCGCACGACCACCCGCGTTTCGCACACGCGTAGCGCGGTGCGCTTCGGCGCGTTGGGCGAGCGCAAGACCAAGGGCGAATTCGCGCCCGACCGGCGCCGCTTCACGCCCGTGCCGGCGGTGGCCCGTCTGCGCCATCCGGTCGTCGAACAAAACATGATCGCGGCCGAGGAGCAATTCAACGACTCGCCGCTCAATCGTCTGTACGGCTCGGGAACCTTCGGCGTGCTCACCAGCGGCGTGGCGGCCTGTTACGTCGAGGACGCCGTGGTGCGGTTCGCGCTCGACGACAAAGTGCGCGTGCTGCAATTGGCGACGACCTGGCCGCTGCCGCGCAAGGTGTTGGCCGAGTTCGTTTCGCAGGTCGACGCCGCGCTGGTCGTCGAGGAACTCGATCCCCTGTTGGAAAACGAACTGCGCGCGACTTGCTCGCGCACGGGCAAACTGATTGCCGTGTACGGCAAAGACAGCGGGCACTTCTCGTTGCTGGGCGAACTGGGCCCCGATCAGGTGACGCACGCGCTGGCCGATCTGCTGGGCTTTGACGCCGAGGAAGGCGCGGGCGCCGCGTTGCCCGCGTTGCCGGGGCGTCCGCCGATTCTGTGCCCGGGGTGTCCGCACCGCGCCACCTACTACGCGGTCAAGCTGGTCGCCGGCGACGAGCCGCTGTATCTGTCGGACATCGGCTGCTACACGCTGGGCTTTTTACCGCCGATCGGCGTGGGCGATTACTTCATCTGCATGGGTTCATCGGCATCCAGCGCCGGCGGTTTCGCCGCGACGGGCGACAAGCCGGTGATTTCGTTCATCGGCGACTCGACCTTCTTCCATTCGGGCATGACCGGCCTGGTCAACTCGGTGCACAACCAACGCGACATGACGTTGGTCGTGCTCGACAACCGCACGACCGGCATGACCGGCCATCAGCCCAATCCCGGTTCGGGCGTGCGCGGCGAGACGATCGATATCGAGCGCATCGCCCGCGCGGCCGGCGTCGAGCACATCGCCGCGATCGATCCGCTCAACTTCAAAGAAAGCACGATGGTCATCCGCAACCTGCTGGCGCAGAGCGGACCGAAGGTGCTGATCTCGCGCAGCCCGTGCCCCTTGTTCGCGCGCAAGCAACTGGGGCAAAAGCGCGAAGCGGTGTACTACCGCGTCGATCACAACCTGTGCCGGGTGTGCGGGCGGGGCGAGGACGGTCAGTGCGGCCTGGAGACGAGCAAGGACTACGGCCTGGCGCGTAGCCGGGCGCGCATCGCGGCGCTGCCGGAAAACGGCGAGGGTAGTGCGCCGCACAAGATGGAACATCCGCCCTGCGAAACGGCCTGCCCGTTGGGCCTGTGCGTGCAGGGGTACGTCGAGCACGTCGCGGCGGGCAACATTGACGTCGCGCGGGCGCTCATCCGCCAACGCCTGGCGCTGCCGCACGTCATCTGCCGCGTGTGTACGCATCCGTGCGAAGCGGCCTGCGTGCGCGGCGACATCGACGAACCGCTGGCGATCAACAAAATCAAACGCTTTGTGATGGACGCGGAAACCGACGACGAGCGGCAAACGTACGTCGCGTGGCAGCGCAATCTCATCCGGGAAAACGGCAAGCGCGTAGCGGTGATCGGCGGCGGCCCGGCCGGTCTGGGTTGCGCCTTCGACCTGCGCCTGCGCGGGTACGCCGTGACGATTTTCGAGGCCGAGGACGCGGCGGGCGGCATGTGCGGTTACGGCATTCCGCGCCATCGTCTACCGCGCGCGGCGCTGGCCAAGGACCTGGCGGTGATCGAAGGCCTGGGCGTGACGATCGAAACCGGCCAACGCTTCGGGGCCGATTTCACGCTTGACAAACTGCGCGAGCGCGGCTTCGCGGCGGCCTTCGTGTCGGTCGGCATGACGCGCGGCCTGCGCCTGGGCATCGCGGGCGAAACCCTGCCGCGCGTGCAGGACGCCATGCATTTCCTGCGACAGGTGAACCTTGGCGGGCTCGACGAACTCGCCGGGCACGTGGTGGTGGTCGGCGGCGGCAACGCGGCGATCGACGCGGCCCGTTGCGCGTTGCGCCTGGGCGCGAACGCGGTGACCATCCTCTACCGGCGCACGCATATCGAGATGCCCGCCATCGACGAGGAGGTCGAGGCCGCGCTGGCCGAGGGCGTCAAGCTGGTCGAGTTGAGCACGCCTGAATCCATCGTGGAAAAAAGCGATCGCCTGACGTTGACCTGTCGCCGCATGAAGTTGGGCGAGCCGGACGAGGACGGCCGGCGCAAACCGCTGCCCACCGAGCAGACGTTCACCGTGCTGGCCGATCACGTCGTCGTCGCCATCGGCCAACAACCGGCGCTGGCGCCCGAGGCGCTGCCGCTGGTCGAGAGCGACCGCTGGGGCCGCCTGCGCGTCGAACGCGACACCGGCGCGACCGACAACCCGTTCCTGTTCGCCGGCGGCGACGCGGTGACCGGACCGGCGAGCGTGGCCGAGGCGTTGCAGAGCGGCAAGGTCGCGGCCTACGGCATCGACCGGCAACTGGCGGCGCATCCGGAATCGGTCGCCGTCGAGGCCTGGCGCGACACCGAGGCCCTGGCGGCGGAAAAGCGTTATGAGCCGCAGGCGGTAGAGGTGCAACTGCGCCGTGCCGCGCCGGCGCTCGATCCCGCCGAGGCCGTTCGCTCCTGGGACGAGGTGGAAAGCGGCTATACGCGAACGGACGCGATCGCCGAAGCCAGGCGCTGCCTTGCCTGCGGCCTGTGCGCCTGCTGCGACAACTGCCTGAGCAACTTTGGTTGTCCGGCCTTCTACCAACAAGACGGGCAGGTCCACATCGACCCGATCCTCTGCGACGGATGCGGCACTTGCGTGCAGGTCTGTCCCAACGGCGCGATCGTGCCGGTGCGCGATTTGAGCGGAGGTGTTTCATGAAAGCCGATGGCGCGACCCGGATTTACCTGTGCGGCGTCGGCGGGCAGGGCAGCCTGACCGCGAGCCGGCTGCTGGGCGAAGCGGCGATTCTCGACGACATGCCGGTGACCGTTTCCGAAGTGCACGGCATGAGCCAGCGCGGCGGCATCGTGGAAAGCACCGTGCTGCTGGGTGGGCCGAAAAGTCCGTTGATCGGCAAGAACGACGCCGACGTGCTGCTGGCCTTCGAGCCGCTGGAAGCCCTGCGCGCTTTGCCCTATTGCGCCGCGAAGACCGTGGCCGTGGTCAACACGCATCCCATCGTGCCGTTTACGGTGACCATGGGCCAGGCCGAGTATCCCGACGTCGAGTCCATGCTGGAAAAAGTGCGCGGGTCGGTCGGTCGTCTCTTTGCGCTGGACGCCACGCGGCTGGCCGAGGAGGCGGGCAACGCTCAGGCGGTCAACGCGGTGATGCTCGGCGCGCTGGCCGGGGCGAACGTGCTGCCGCTCGACGGCGAAACGGTGCGGCGCATCGTCACCGAAACGGTGCCGGCCAAATTCCGCGCCACCAACGAAAAGGCCTTCTCGCTGGGGCTGACGGAAATCCAACGACAGCTCGCAGCCGGATAAGCGACCTCTCTTGCAGCCCCGTTGACGTTAGCCGCCGCAATGAGTCATGGTAGGCTTGCACCAACCGGATGATTCCGCGCCGATCATGGGGAAAGGATTGCGATATGCGCAAATTGATATGGGTATTGTTCATCATCGTTGCATTGGCCGGGTGCTCGGACAAGGCGACGCCCAAGGCCGATCCGAACGCCAAACCGCTCGATGAGAAGGCCGCGCCGGCCGGCGATGTTGAGCAAATCGCCAAGCAATTGCAGTTGACCGAACCGACGCCGCTGCAGCCGCTCGACCAGAGTTCGCCGCAAGTCGCGATGGAAAATTTCTTCGTTGCGGTCAACATCGCGCTGGATCCCATGTTCCAGTTGGCCTCCAAAAACGAGGGCACCGACCCGCACCGCGCGGCCGCCTACGATGACGCCCTGAGCAAGCTGCGCAAATTGTTCGTCAACTCGCAGGCGCGCCTGGCGGTCGTCGCCTATCTCGATTTGATCAAGATCCAGCAGGCCGAGGTCACGGGCAAGCCGAAAATCAAGGACGACACGGCGACGCTGACCCTGCGCATCGTCAAGGGCGACAACCTGGAGTTCGATCCCAAGTCGTTCGGCGAGGGCGACAAAAAGGAAGTGGAAGTCGAAGTCAGCATGGTCAAAAAGGACGACGGCTGGAAGATCGAAGATTTCGGCGGCCTGGTGGCCAAAGACAAAACCGCCTTACCCTGATGGACGCGGCAAGTCATGATTGAAGTCGATCTTCATCTGCATACAACCCTGTCCAATTGCGCGGAAATGGACATCGAGCGCATCGCCGAAATTTTCCGCGACGCGCGCCGGCCGATCGTCACCGCGACCGACCACGGCTCGACCGACGCCTGTCGACGCCTGCGCGAATTGCTGCCCGACGCGCTGGTGATCTTCGGCAATGAAATCACCGCCGCCGAGGGCGATTTTTTGGTGTTTTCCGTCGATGAAAATTACGTGACCGGCTTGCCCAAGAACGTCGAGACGGTGGCCGATCTGCGCCGCGACGAGCAAACCGCCGTCATTTGGGCGCATCCGCGCGTCAGTCAGCGCGCGCGCAGTTGGGAGGCGCCGAAGCTGCCCGACGTGCTCAAGGTCGTTCCGCACATCGACGGGCTGGAGACGATCAACGGCACGATGCTCTCGCTCAACAAAGAGGGCGTGCTGCGCCGCGATTATTTCGCCAACCTCGTGCGCATCGGCATCGAGTATTCGCTGGCCATGACCGGCGGTTCGGACGCGCACGACCTGGATATGCTGCTGCGTTGCGGAACGCGTTTTCCCAACAACGTGAACGACGTGGCGTCCTTTATCGAAGCGATCAAACTGTGCCGGGTCAGCCCGGTTTTCGACCGAAACTATTTCGGCGACGACGTGTCGCTGAGCGGGTGAGGCGATGGCCGAAGTGCTTAAACGCCTGCTGCCGATTTTCCTGTTCGTCGTTTGCTGCCTGCCCGCATGGGCGGCGGCCGACGAGCCGGGCGAGGAGAGCGTCGCGGCGACGCCCCCGGCGGCGGAAGATCCCGCGCGGCACGTCGTGTTGACCGTCGCACCGTCCTACGCCTGGTTGCTGGACGGCGATACGGCCGATCTGCTGGGTCCGATCTACGGCGGCACGGTCGCCTTGCGCTATTGTCCGTGGAAGCATCTGTCGGCCGAAATCGGCGTGGGCTATCTGATCGGCTACGAGAAACTCGATCACGAATTCGCTTACGTGCGCTATACGCGGCTGACCAACAGCACGTTCACGCCTTTTTACGCGGCGGTCAATTTCGAGATGCGCCCGCAGGCGACGGTCAATCCGTACGTCGGGCTGGCCGCCGGCGGATTGTATCTGACGTTCCATCAGGCGCCCGAGGACGTCGACAGCGACATTCCGCTGGACAAGGACGAGTTGTCCATCACCGAGCAACACACCTTGCCGCTGCTGGCGGGCAAAGCGGGGCTGGACGTGCGCCTGACGGAGAACGTCGGCTTTTTCGCGGAAGCGACGTATCGTTACACCGGCGCGATTACGTACGATTTGCGCATTCCGCGCGCCAAGGACGAAACTGAGCTGGTCGCCGATCATCTGGCGGGCGCGCTGGGCATCGCCGTGTATTATTAGGGATATCCGACGGCGGTAAAAAGGGACGGAAAAAGTGGAATTCGGTTGACAGGGTGCCGGTTTCCTTGTACATAAAACGCGATCTAAAGCATATCGACCCGGGGGATAAAACATGCGGAAACACTTGGCCTTCGCGCTTGTTGCCATCATGGTTATTACTGTTGCCATAACCGTGTATGCGGAAACGCGCGAACATGAGTACATCGAAGTGAACTTCGGCGGTGACCATCACAAGTCCATCGGCGTGCACCTCAATCATTTGCGCGCCACGTGGGACGAAAACGGTCTGAACTTCATCAGCTATTTCATGACTCCGTGGAAAGGCAAGATCGTTTACAAAGACATGTTGGTCATCAGCGGCGACAAGTTGGTATACCAGCTCTCCAAACACCGTCAGCTCAACGTGGAATTGCACTACCAGTTGACGGCGAAAAAGACCTACACGGACAAGGTGTACCTGACCACGCCGGCCAAACCGTTCGACTATGAAAACGGCCAGATCTGGTGGATCATCGGCTACGAGGAAGGCGGCGAGGCCCAGCAGGTCGCCGTCGTCTGGAAGATGAAGGACAACAGCATTACCTGGAGCCCCTATAAGGACTCCGAGTAATCTGCATGATGCCGACCGAGCGCGGGAACCGCTTTGATGGCGGTTCCCGTGTTTTTTTAATCGCGCTGGTTTGTGTCGTGTTGGTGGCCGGTTGCGGGTATCATCTGGCGCAGCGGGGCGATAAATTGCCGGAAGGCATCAAGACCATCGCCGTGCCGGTCATGCGCAACGACACGACCGAAGCGGGGCTGGAGGCGATCGTCAGCGACGAACTGCGGCGTCGTTTCGCCGAAAGCGAATGGGCCGAATTGGCTCCGGTGGAAGAGGCCGACGCGACGCTGGTCGGGGTGATCACCAAGTTCAAGGCCAGCCCGATCTCCTTCTCCACCAGCGATTACGCGGTGGAATATCGCATTTCGATGCGCATGAGCGTGCGCCTGGTTACGCGCGACGGCATCACCCTGTGGGAGGATCGCAACCTGGTGAAAATGCGCGAATACCGGCAGGTGACCGATATCTTCGATAGCGAGGCGAACAAGCAAGAGGCGATTCGCTGGCTGGCGCGGGAAGTTTCCGCCGACATTCACGACCGGATTTTCGACGGGTTTTATTGATGCCGCTCAAAACTTTGGAAAGCGATCTGCAGCAGCAAGTCAAACCGGTCTACCTGGTGACCGGCCCCGAGCCGTTCCAGTTGGAAATGGCCTTGCAGCGCATTTTGCGTTGCGCCGCGCCCGAGGCGATGAGCGATCTGAACAGCGACATTTTCCGCGTCGGCCGCGACGACATCTCCGACCTGGTGCGCATCGCCAACAGCCTGCCGATGCTCGCCAAATCGCGTGTGATTGTTCTGCACGACATCCACAAGCTGAAAAAAAATGAACAGGAACGCATCCTCGGTTACCTGGAATCGCCCGCGCCGTTCACCACGCTGATCATGCTCGGCGAGAAGGTCGACAAGCGCGGCAAAATGGTCAAGCTGATCAAGCAGCACGGCCTGATGATCAATTTCGACAAGCTCTACGAATCGCGCATGCGCCCCTGGGTGATGGCCATCGCCCGCGACCAGAAGCTGGAGCTGGACGCCGAGGCGATCGATTTTCTCGTGCGGCACGTCGGCGCCGATCTCGCCGCGGTGGCCAAGGAGTTGGAAAAGGCCGCGCTGCACGCCGGCTCGGCGCGCGTGCGCATCGAGAATCTTTCCGCCGTGCTCTCCACGGTCAAGGAACAACCGATCTTCCAGTTGATGGACGCGATGGCGCGCAAGGACTCGGCCGAGTCGCTGTTCGTGCTCAAGCAGATGATCGACCAGGGCGAATCGCCCATCGGCATTCTGGCCTTCGTGGCCAAGCAGTTACGGCTGATGATTCTGGCGCGGGAGATCATGAAGCAGAAAGTCAACGAAGGGGAGGCGGCCATCGCCCTGGGCGCGAGCCCGTATCAGGCGAAAATAATAATGGAGCAGGCCCGCCGCTTTACGAGTGAATCGTTGCGCAACGGCCTGCTCTCGTTATCGCGTACCGATTTGGAACTCAAGGACGGTCGCAGCAACGACCGCGCCATCCTCGAAAAGCTGACCTTATCCCTTTGCCGGCGGTGACACTTTCGCGTGAGCCTGCTTCGCCAGGCGCGAAATGCGCCGGCTGGCGGTCTGCTTGGTCAACACGCCTTTGCTGGCGGCCTTCTGGATCGTCGTGGTGGTTTCCTTCAGCTGGGCCTGGATTTTCTCCGCGTCGCCCGCGCTGATCTCTTCGCGCATCTTTTTGGTTTCGGTGCGAACCGTGCTCCGCACGGCGCGATTGCGCTCGCGGCGGACCAGGCTCTGGCGATGACGTTTAATCGCGCTCTTATGATTAGCCAAGGTATATGCCTCCTGATTCCGTCGAAACGGTTATATGTACCATCAAGGGTGCCAATCTATATCGGTAAGTACACGCCGTGTCAAGACCTTTTTCAATTTTTCGGCCGTTTTCAACCCCGGTTATCCGCCGTTGGCGGCCAAGCGGTTTTCCGGTTATAGTACGCCAAAACGACGCCCTTCACGGAGAAATGATGAGACGCCGCGTTTTCCTGTTCCTCCTGACTCTCTGCCTGCTTGCCCTTCTCGCCGCCTGCGACGGCCAACCCAATGAAACGCAAGCGGAATCCTGGATCGACCCGGCGACGATCGACGGCCCGTGGACCTGGGAATTGGGCGACGACGGCGTGCTGCGCTTTTGGCGCGGCGAACGGCTGATGCAAAGTTGGACGGCGGTAACCGCCCTGCGTTTCGAGCCGCGTGTTTGGATGCTTTTCGGCTTCTTTCACATCAAGCGAGCCACGCCCGAGGAAATCGACCTGACCTTCGCGGCCGACGGTGGGCTGATCAAGTTGCTGGACGGTGCGCGGCAGGTGGGCGTCGTGCGCATCGCCGTCAACGAGCACGACGACCTGACCGTGGCTTTGCGGGTCGGCGACGCCAACGGGTACGACGGCCTGCGGTTGTCCTTCGTAAAAAACGACGGCGACCGCTTTTGGGGCTTCGGCGAACAATACAACTACCTCGACCTGATCGGCCAACGCGTGCCGGTGTGGGCTTCCGAACAGGGTGTCGGGCGCAGCCCGCATCCGGCGATGCCCACCACGGGCGACCTGACCGACACCTATTTCCCGATGCCGTATTTTCTCGATCCCGCGCAGGGCAAAGGTTTTCTGCTCGACAACAGCGAGTACTCGCTGTTCGACCTGGGCCGCAGCGTATCGGACCTGTGGAGCGTCGAGGTGTGGAACGGCCGCGACGTGTCGTTTCGGATGCTGCCCGGGCCGCGCCCCGCCGCGATCGTCCGCCAGTTGACGCGTGAGGTCGGTCGCGCCAAATCCGTTCCGCCGGATTGGGCGTTCGACGGCGTGATCCTTGCCGCGCAGGGCGGGACCGACGCGGTGCTGGCGCGCCTGGAGACCGCGTTGGCCGCCGGCGTTCCGGTCACCGCCGTCTGGGTGCAGGATTGGGTGGGCATCCGCCACTTCGGCTTGGGCAACTACGGCGTGAAGTATCGCTGGATTCACGACGAGGAATTGTATCCCGATCTGGCGAAAACCATCGCCGACCTGCGCGCGAAAGGCGTTCGTTTCCTCGGCTATTTCAATCCCTTCGTCTGCCCCGATTACGAGTTGTTCGAGCCGGGCGCGCAAAACGGCTATCTGATCGAGGGGGGCGACGGGCGTCCGTACGTCTTCATCATCAGCGTGTTCACCGGCTCGCTGCTGGACGTGACCAATTCCGCGGCGGCCGATTGGTTTCAGGATTACGCGCGCGAGGCGATCGACCTGGGCATGTCCGGCTGGATGGCCGATTTCGGCGAATGGTTGCCCTTTGGCGCGCGCCTGGCCGACGGCGACGCGGATGCGGTGCACAACCTGTATCCGACGCAGTGGCATCGCCTGAACCGCGAAGTGCTGACCGAGGCTTATCCCGACGGCGATTTTTTCCTGCTCACGCGTAGCGGCTTCACCGGCGAGCAGAAGGTTGCGCAGGTCGTCTGGGCGGGCGATCAGGAGGCGTCCTGGGACGAGATGGACGGTCTGCCCACCGTTATCAAGGCCGGTCTGACGCTCGGACTGGCGGGCATCCCTTATTTCACGCACGATATCGCCGGCTTTTCCGGCGGTCCCAGCACCAAGGAGCTTTTCTTGCGCTGGACCGAACTGGGCGCGTTCACGCCGATCATGCGCACCCACGACGGCCTGCAAAAAACGGAAAATCATCGCTTCGACAGCGATGCACAAACCCTGGCGCACTTCACGCGGTTCTCGTTGATTCACAATGCATTGGCGCCGTATTTCCGCGAGTTGGCGGTGCAGGCGCGGGAAACCGGCTTGCCGATCATCCGCCATACGGTGTTGGTCGATCCGCTGTGGTCCGAATCTTTGCGCGCGCACGATCAATGGATGATCGGCCAGGACATGCTCTTTGCGCCGGTCGTGACCGAGGGGGCGACGACGGTGCAGGTGCGTTTTCCGGCCGGGGAATGGGAGCATTTGTTCACCGGGCAGGTGGTGGCGGGACGCTGCACGCGCGAGGTCGATGCGCCGTTGGGCACACCGGCCGTGTTCGTACGGCGGGGAGCGCTGGCGGACCTGGTCGGGCAAATACGGCAAATCGAGCCGTGATCTTGTTGAAAAAGCTGAATTTCTCGATTTGTTAAAGATTTGCTAATCATTTGCTAATAGTTTTAGTTTAGATGTATGCCAATATTTTGTGTCGCGGACAAAGGATAAGGCATGAGCAAAACACATATCCTGGTCGTCGATGATGAGGAAGACATCCTCGAACTGGTGCGCTACAACCTGGCCAAAGAAGGCTATCAGGTCGACTGCGTCGCCTCGGGCGAAGAAGCGCTGAAGTTCGCCAAGAACAAGCATCCGGACCTGATCGTCCTGGACCTGATGCTGCCCGGCGTGGACGGCTTCGATGTGTGCAAGCAGTTGAAGCGCGATATCGAAACCGCGTCGATTCCCGTCATCATGCTCACGGCCAAGGGCGAGGACGCCGACATCGTCGCCGGGCTCGAACTGGGCGCGGACGATTACATCACCAAGCCGTTCAGCCCGCGTGTGCTGACCGCGCGCATCCGGGCGGCGCTGCGGCGCGGCGTGGGCGAGGAGGAAAGCGACACCGTGCTGCGCCTGCGCAACATCATCATCAATCCGACGCGGCACGAGGTGACCGTCAACGGGCAGGCGGTCGACTTGACCGTCACCGAGTTCGGCATTCTGCATTTTCTGGCCCGGCGGCCCGGTTGGGTGTACAGCCGCAATCAGATCATCTCCGGCGTCAAAGGCTCCGACTATGCGGTGACCGAGCGTTCGGTCGACGTGCAGATCACCGGTTTGCGTAAAAAACTGGGCGAGGCCGGGCAATACCTGGAAACGGTTCGGGGCGTCGGCTATCGCTTTAAAGATTGAGGAAGCATGTCCAAGCGCAGAAAGCTGATCTGGCAGCTTTATCCGTCCTACCTGCTGATCACCGTGCTGGCGTTGTTCGCCGTGTCGACGTTCTTCGCCTCGGCGCTGCGCCAGTTTTATCTGAGTCATTTGGAAGAGGTGCTCTCCGCTCGCGCCGGTTTGGTTGGATATCTGCTGACGAACAACGATCTCGCCGACGCGACGCGGGTCGATGCGACCGTCGATGCGGCGGCCAAAGCCTCGCGCACGCGCATCACCGTTATTCTGCGCGACGGCCGGGTGACCGGCGATTCCGAAAACGATCCGACAACCATGGACAACCATGCCGATCGACCGGAAGTGCAAGCGGCGCTCGGCGGGAAGACGGGCGTGGCCAACCGATATTCCTACACGTTGCGGCAGGAGATGATGTACATGGCCGTGCCGGTGCGGCGCGAAGCGGCGATCGTCGGCGTCGTGCGCACCGCGATGCCGATTCCGCGCATCATGGCCACGTTGCAGGCCAAGTATGTCGACATTGCGCTGGGCGCGATCGTGGCCGCCATTTTCGCGGCGATCGTCAGTTACATCATTTCGCGTCGCATCAACCGCGTGTTGCAGGAAATCCAACAGGGCGCCCGCCGTTTCGCCGAGGGCGACTTCAGTTACCGTCTGACCGTATCGCAATCCGAGGAAATGGGAGCCGTCGTGGAATCGCTGAATGAAATGGGCAATCAGCTCAACGAACGCATGCAGACGATCACCGCGCAACGCAACGAACTTGAAGCGATTCTGACCAACATGGTCGAGGGCGTGCTGGTGCTCGACGCCGAATTTCGCATCGTGCGCTGCAACAAGGCGATTTCCGCGTTGTTCGGCCTGCACGAGGCGGACGTGATCGGCGGCAACATTTACGAAACGATCCGCAACGCCGATCTGCTGCAGTTCATCAAAAAATTGTACGCCGCCAAACAGCCGATCGAAGCCGAGATCGTGCTGCACGGCGAGCAGGATCGTTTCCTGCAAACGCACGGCACGTTCATTCACGACGCGGCCACCAAGAAAATCAACTACGCGATCGTCGTGTTCAACGACATTTCGCGTCTGAAAAAGCTGGAAAACGTGCGCCGCGATTTCGTTGCCAACGTCTCGCACGAATTGAAAACGCCGATCACCTCGATTCGCGGTTTCGTCGAAACGCTGGTCGACGGCGCGATCGAGGACCGCGAAAAGGCGCGCGAGTTTCTGAGCATCATCTACAAGCAATCCAACCGCCTCAACGCAATCATCGAAGATCTGCTGAGCCTTTCGCGCATCGAGCAGGACGGCGAACGCGGTTCGATCGCCAAGGAGAATGTCGCGCTCAAGCCGGTGCTCAAAAGCGCGATGCTCATCTGCAATAACAAGGCGGCGGCCAAGGAAATCGACCTGCGTCTGGTGTGCGACGAGGACATCCTCGTGTCGATCAACTCGCCGATGCTCGAACAGGCGATCGTCAATCTGATCGACAACGCCGTCAAATACAGCGACGAGGGCGCGCCGGTCGACGTGGGCGCGATGCAGGACGAGCGCGAAACGCGCGTCGTCGTCAAGGACACCGGTTGCGGTATTCCGGCCGAGCACCTGCCGCGCATCTTCGAACGCTTCTACCGCGTCGACAAAGCGCGCAGCCGCAAACTGGGCGGCACCGGCCTGGGGCTGGCGATCGTCAAGCACATCGTGCAGGCGCACGGCGGCTGGGTCACCGTCGAGAGCAAAGTCGAAGCGGGCAGCGAATTCGTCATCCACTTGCCGCGCTAATTAACATTCTTTTCCGATTCTCCTAACGCGTTGCTAATTTTTTTGCGGCATGTTTGTCGCGGATGGCACGAGTCTATCTCAACAATGAAGACCAACCTGTTTCATGTGTACTTTGAGAAACACAGGAGGAGGATCCATGAAAAAGTTTCCGTTTGGTTTGCTGACCGTATTTTTGGTGTTGGCGATGACCGCCGCGGCCTGGGCCGTCGAGGTCAAGCCGGAAGGCCGCATTTTCGCGGGTTTCAGCTACAACGTTTCGGGGTATCCGGATTGGGACAGCCGCTACGGCGATAACGATTACAACGAATTTGAAATCGGCCGGGCGTACCTGGGCTTCAAGGTCAATTTCAACGATTACTGGTCGGGCCGCATCACCGGCGATGTGACCCGCACGAAAAACTACAAGCTCGGCGAAGACGAAGAGGGCAACACGACGCTGGAAAGCAGCGAAGGTCTCTACGGCTACTACCTGAAATACGCCTACGGCGACTTCACGCCTTACAAGTATTTCAACGTGCGCTTCGGCCTGTTGCAGACCGCGTACATCGAACTGTACGACAACGCCTTCGGCTATCGGTACGTCGTCAAGTCGCCGGCCGACCTGTGGAAGTTCGACACCTCCGCCGACAACGGGCTGGCCGCCTACGGCGCGTTCGGTCCCTACGCCGCCTACTACGTCGTGCTGCGCAACGGCGAGGGCTACAAGTCGCCGGAAGAAAACAAGGGCAAGGGCATTCAGGCGTCGTTGAAATTGACGCCCTTCCAAATGGTCGGCGCGCTCAAAGACCTGCAGTTGGTCGGCGCGGCGATGATGAACAACGACAATCCCAGCGATCCCGACGAGGACGTGACGGTGATCAACGTGCTGCTGGCCTACAAGTACATGTTCAACGAAAACTGGGGCATCAACATCGGCGGCGGTTACGACATGCGCCAGTGGAGCTCCGATGACGAAGCGCTCAAAGACGCCGACGCCGATCAGATCACCAGCACGGTCGTGCACGGCTACGGCGTGCTGTACATGCCCTACAACTTCGGCCTGTTCGCGCGCTACGACATGTACGATCCGGACACTGAAAACGACGAGGACACCCACGGCTATCAGGATGAGCAGTCGATGCTGTTGGCCGGCGTCAGCTACGATCCGCTCAAGAACCTGGCCTTTTCGCTGAACTACAAGACCATCATGTACACCGCCGAAGTGACCGACGACGAGGGCGAGGAAGTGACCAAATCCTCCGACTCTTTCGTCGGCGTCAACGCGATGGTCAAGTTCTGAACGAATGCATAAGTAGCGGAAAGATAATCGTGCGCTAACGGTTTGCTAACACAAAAAGCTAACTATTAGGACGCACCCACACTGGCAGTATGCCAAGGAGTCTGGTCATGAAACGGATGAAGTTGAGCGCGCTGATCGCCTTGGCGGCCGTGATCGCGATCGTGGCCGCGGCCGGCGTGGCCGTGGCGGCGAAAGTGACCGTCAACGGCGCCGGCGCGAGTTTCCCCTATCCGGTCTACGCCCAATGGGCTTACAAGTATGAAAAACTCACCGAGACGCGGTTGAACTATCAGTCGATCGGCTCGGGCGGCGGCATTGCCCAGATCAAAGCGAAGACCGTCGACTTCGGCGCCTCCGACGCGCCCTTGAGCAAAAAGGAACTCGACGAAGCCGGCCTGATTCAGTTCCCGATGATCGTCGGCGGCGTCGTGGCCGTGATCAACGTCCCCGGCATCCAAGCCGGCAGCCTGAAGATCTCTTCCGCAGTGCTCGGCGACATCTTCCTGGGCAAGATCACCAAGTGGAACGACGCGGCGATCGCGGCGATCAACCCCGGCGTGAAGCTGCCCGACATGGCCGTCACGGTCGTGCATCGCGCCGACGGTTCCGGCACTACCTGGATCTTCACCAACTACCTCGATAAAATCAGCAACACCTGGCGGCAGCGTGTGGGCTCGGGCAAGGTCGTTTCCTGGCCGACCGGTATCGGCGGCAAGGGCAACGAGGGCGTGGCCGCGTACGTGCAGCGCACCAAGGGCGCGATCGGCTATGTCGAGTTCGCCTATGCCCTGCAGAACAAACTCAATTACGTGCAGCTTGAAAACAAAGCCGGCAAATACGTTTCCCCGACCATTGAAACCTTCCAGGCGGCCACGGCCAACGCCGATTGGGCCAACGCTCCCGGTTTCTACATGGTGCTGACCGATCAGCCGGGCGACGATAGCTGGCCGATCACCGGCGCCTCGTTCATCCTGGTGCACAAAGCGCAGAAGGACGGCGTGAAGGCGCTGGAGATGCTCAAATTCTTCGACTGGTCCTTCAACCACGGCCAGGACATCGCCAAGTCGCTGCATTACGTGCCGCTGCCCGCGACCGTCATCAGCATGGTGCAAGACCTTTGGCGGCAGGAAATTCGCTTCAACGGCGAACGGATTTGGAAATAACGACAAAGCGGATGGGGCGGGAGGGGCGAATCCTTCCGCCCTCGCTGTTTTCCCCGTGACGACACAATGAGTGAAAAAGCGCAAAACAATCATAGTCAGCCCTGGTCGGATCGGGTCTTTCGCGTCCTGGTGGCCGGCAGCGCGTTTCTAATTCTCGTTGTCGTTCTCGGCCTGGTGCTGGAATTGATTCGCAACTCGCAATTGTCGCTGGCCAGGTTCGGCTGGCGCTTTCTGCTTTCCGCCGATTGGAATCCGGTTGCCGAATCCTACGGCGCGCTGTCGAGCGTCTACGGCACGTTGGTGTCCACGGTCATCGCGATGATCCTCGCGGTGCCGCTGAGCGTGGTCATCGCGCTGTTTCTGGTCGAGCTGGCACCGCCGCTGCTCAGCAAGATCGTCGGCAACGCCATCGAGTTGCTCGCCGCCGTACCCTCGATCATCTTCGGCATGTGGGGCCTGTTCGTGTTCGCCCCGTTCATGGCCGATCACGTGCAGCCGCTGCTGGCCGACACCCTCGGCTTTTTGCCGCTGTTCCAAGGTCCGCCGATGGGCATCGGCATGCTCACCGCCGGCATCATCCTCGCGCTGATGATTCTCCCCTTTGTCAGCGCGGTGATGCGCGACGTGTTTAGCATGGTGCCCGAGGTGGTCAAGGAAGCCGGCTACGGCGTCGGCGGCACGACCTGGGAAGTGACGCGCAAGATCACCGTGCGCTACGGTCTGTCGGGCCTGCTGGGCGCGGTGTTCCTCGGCCTGGGGCGGGCGATCGGCGAGACGATGGCGGTCACCTTTGTCATCGGCAACAACCATGAAATTTCCGCCTCGCTGTTTTCCGCCGGCAACAGCATCGCCTCGACGCTGGCCAACGAATTCACCGAGGCGTCCGAGCCGCTGTACATGAGCGCGCTGGTCGAACTGGGCCTGGTGCTGTTCGCGGTGACCTTCATTATTCAAGTGATCGCGCATCTGTGGCTCAAGCGCGTGCGCAAGCAGAGCGGAGGCGGCCTATGATCGAACGCAACGCCGCGCCGCGCAAAATCGTCGATCTGCTGGTGAAGGTTCTGTCCAGCTTCGCCGCGGTGATCGGCATTTTCTTCCTCGGCTGGATTTTGCTGGTCGTCGTGCAGAAGGGCAGTGCGGCGATCAACTGGGAATTTTTCACCGCGCTGCCCGCGCCCCCGGGTATCGAGGGCGGCGGCGTGGCCAATGCGATTTTCGGTACGCTGATCATCACGATCATCGCGACCGTGCTGGGCGTGCCCATCGGCGCGCTGGCCGGCGTCTACCTCAGCGAATTCGGCCGCTCGACGCGTTTCGGCGCGCTGGTGCGCTTCAACATCAACGTGCTCATGGGCGTGCCCTCGATCATCGTCGGCCTGTTCGTGTACACCATGTTGGTCAAACCGGTGCAGCATTTTTCGGGCTATGCCGGCGCGGTGTCGCTGGCGATCATCATGCTCCCGGTCGTGGCGCGCACCACCGAGGACATGCTGACCCTCGTGCCCAACGCGCTGCGCGAATCGGCTCTGGCCCTGGGCGCGCCGCGCTGGAAGGTCACGCTCAACGTCGTGTTCCGCGCCGCGAAAAGCGGCATGATCACCGGGACGCTCCTGGCGGTGGCGCGCATCAGCGGCGAAACCGCGCCGTTGCTGTTCACCGCGCTCAACAGTCCCTTCTGGCCCGAATCGCTGGCCCAGCCGATGGCTAACCTGACCGTCACGATCTTCAACTACGCGATGTCGCCCTTCGCCGGCTGGCAGCAGATCGCCTGGGGCGCTTCGTTGATCATCATGGCCGCGGTTCTCGCCTTGAATCTTCTGGCCCGCGTCGGCATGAGCGGGGGACGCAAATGAGTGAAATGATGACGGAGACCAACCACGTGAACGACCATTCGCTCGCTCGGTCCGCGCCGGACGATCAGGTGCGCTTTATCACCAAGGTGCCCGATCGTCCGCGCGACATGGAACCGCAGACGATCGTCGAACCGAAAATCTCGGTGCGCAACCTCGATTTTTTCTACGGCTCCTTTCGCGCGCTCAAGGGCAACGATCTGGACATCGCCGCCAACAAGGTGACCGCGATCATCGGGCCGTCGGGTTGCGGTAAGTCGACGCACATCCGCGTCTACAACCGCATCTACGAGCTCTACCGCGAGCAACGCGCGTCCGGCGAAGTCATTCTGGACGGCGAGAACATCCTTGCGCCGCGCTACGACCTGATCAAGCTGCGCAAAAAAGTGGGCATGATTTTCCAGAAGCCCACGCCGTTTCCGATGACCGTCTTCGACAACGTGGCCTACGGGCTCAAGCTGCACTACAAAATGTCGCGCGGCGAGTTGAACGCGCGGGTCGAGAAGGCGCTGCGGGACGCGGCGTTATGGACGGAAGTCAAAGACAAACTCAACGAGCCGGGCACCGCGTTGTCCGGCGGCCAGCAACAGCGGCTGGTCATCGCCCGCGCCATCGCCGTGCAGCCCGAAGTGCTGTTGATGGACGAGCCGACTTCGGCGATCGATCCGGTGGCGACGGCGAAAATCGAGGAGCTGGTCGAGCAGCTCAAAGAGCGATACACGATCGTCATCGTGACGCACAACATGCAGCAGGCGGCGCGCATTTCCGATTACACCGCGTTTTTCTACGAGGGCGAAATCGTCGAGTTCGGACCGACCAGGAAAATCTTTACCAAGCCGACCAAAAAGCAGACCGAAGATTACATCACCGGTCGCTTCGGTTGAGCCGGCGGAGAAAACCATGGGCTTTCGTTTGCAACGGCAGATCGACAAATTGAAGGAAGACATTCTCACCCTCGGCGCGGCCGTGGAGGAGCAATTGCTGCAGGCGGTGCGCGCCATCGAAAATCGCGATGCCGATCTGGCGCAGCAAGTGATCGACGCCGATATGAAAATCGACCAGATGGAAGTCGATTTCGAAGAGGAATGCCTGAAGATCCTCGCCCTCTACCAGCCCGTGGCGATCGACCTGCGCTACATCATCGCCGTGCTGAAAATCAACAACGACCTCGAGCGCATCGGCGACCTGGCCACCAACCTCGCGCGGCGCGCCCGTTTCTTCAGCAAGCTGCACGACGTGGAAATGCCGGACATGTTCAAGGAAATGGCGCTCAAATCCAGCGCCATGCTCTGCAAGAGTCTCGACGCGCTGGTCAAGCTGAACGTCGAGTTGGCCAACGAGGTGTGCATGGCCGACGACGAGGTCGATGCGCTGCACAAAAACAATTACCTGCTGGTGCACAAGGGCATCGAGCGCGAGCCGCAGCGCCTCGATTTTTACCTGAACCTTTTTCTGACCTCCAGCCACCTGGAGCGCATCGCCGATCAGACGACCAACATCGCCGAGGACGTCATCTACCTCATTCGCGGGGAGATCGTCCGCCACAGCCACGAAAAGAAATCGAGCGCGAAAACGCAGTAAACGGCCCGCCTGTTGATCTTTCCGGGAACTAGGTTAAGGTATTGGCGCGTCCCTCTGCCGGGGAGGCGCTTCGTGGTTTCGTCTCGGTCGGAGATCAACATGAAAAAAGCAATCGTATTCGCGTTGGCGTTGTCGCTGTTGGCCGTTACGGCGCAGGCGTATGGTCCGTCCATCCACATGCGGGAAGCCGATTATTATGTCGCCATGTGCGAACTCAATCCGCAGCCGTACCCGCAGCACAACGCCGATCTGTTGCGGCGTGAGATCATGATGCTGCGCCTGGGCGCGATCTGGCCCGACATCGCGCGCGTGCTGGTGGATCTGGACGAAACGCCGGGCAAGGTCGACGAAAATATGGTCGATCCGCACAACCGTCATTTCAATTCCTCTCTGCTCGACGACGCGCTGGCGCTGTATCCGCAGCAGCAGTGGAAGCTCGCTTTCGCCCTGGGCAACCTGATGCACAACGCCGGCGATATCGTCGCACAGGACATGCTGGTGCAGCACCTGGCCGTGCGCGGGCGCATCGGCGAGCTGGACGTCGTCGTCGGCTATTTTGATGATTATCCGGCCGGCGAGGTCGAAACGTTCATCGAAGGCGGGCTGGAATTCATGGAGCCGGCCCTCGACATCTACCGGGAGATGGTCGACCACTTTTTGCTGACCGAGGACGGCCGCCGGCGGCTGCTGGAGGTCACCAATTTCTACCTGGCCATGTACGAGGACTACTTCGGCGTCCGCGTGAAAATGTCGCCGCGGCGCGCGGCCGAATGGGTGGCGTATTTTCTGGCCGATCCGCGACGCATTCCGGCGGCGCATCGCGGCGGGGAGGCGGTTTATCGCTTCGCCCTTTCCGGCATGACCGATCCCACGCCCTTCGCCGACCTGACGATCGATTGGGACGAACTGCTGCGCCTGTTCACCGGCCCCGCCATCACTCCGGCCTTCTGGGATAATTACTACGATGAAGGATATTATCTGTTGCCGCCGACGATTTTGCTCACCTTCGCGCCGGGGCAGGGCTACTACGACGTCTTTCCCAATTGGTCGGCGAAGATGATGAAGTCCGGCGTCATCCAGTCGCTGGCCAACTATCTGCCCGAACAAATGACCGTGGAGGACGGGCGCTTTCTGGCGGACCTGAACTGGTACCCCAACGACGCCCTCGTGTCGATCACCTCCATCGAAGCGATCAGCCCGCCGGCGACGGTCACCTTGCAGGTTGTCTTGTACGACGTGCCCGGGCGCTCGTCGACGGAAAACACGGTCACCCTGCGCGTACGCGAGGACTCGCCGGACGCCACGCTCGTCGCGTCGGCCTCCGCCGATGTGCACGTCGATCCGTGGACCTACGATGTGAACGCACCGACGACGCTCAGCGTCGAGTTTTCGCCCGCCGCGTCCATCGCCAACGATGCGACCGGCTTCATCGCCGAACTGGCCCTCGGCGACGATCCGCAGGCGCTGCCGTACTTCACCACCGACTGGTCGCTTTACAATCAAATCGACGAGATCGACATGACCAAGCAGGCCTATGCGTTGCAGTACTCGACCTACGGACGGTGGCCGTATTCGCTGTTCATCGAGTACCCGCCGGACACCACGTTACGTGCGACGGTGCGCAAAGGAGGCGGACGATGAAGGCGTGCGTATGGTTGACGCTGGCGGCGATGTTGCTGTGCGCGCCCGCGCTGGCGCAATGGACGACGCTGCCGGAGATGTCCGCGCCGCGCGTCGATCCGCTGACGGCGGTCGACGACCTAGGGCGAGTTTTCGTCTTCGGCGGCGACGATCTGGTGTACGTCCGGCAATCCGCCGAAATGTATGACGGCGCACAGTGGCTGGCTTTGGCGCAACTGCCCGCGCCGCTGACCAAGGGCGCGGCGGCCTTTGCCGATGGCGTGATTTTCCTGACCGGCGGCTTCAACGGCGGGGAACTGGTCGACGATCTGTTGCTCTACGATGTGGCGACCGACGCCTGGACGAACGGCGCGACCGTTCCGGCGGTGCGCTACGGCCATTCGCTCGACGCCCTCGACGGCGCGTTGTACTTGGTCGGCGGCGGTGACGAAACCGACGTCAGTTCGGCGCGGACGTGGCGCTACGATCCGGCCGACGATGCCTGGACGCAGGCGGCCGACCTCAACGAAGCCCGCCGCTATCACGGCAGCGCGGTGCTGGACGGCCTGCTTTACGTTTACGGCGGCATCGATGCGAGTGATCCCACGCCGCAACATCTGGCCTCCGGCGAGGTGTACGATCCGACGACCGACGAGTGGACGACGATCGCCGCGCTGCCCGTCACCTGGTGGGGCGGCGCCGCCGGCGCGCTGGACGGCGAATTGCTCGCCTGCCACGGCGTGCAGGATCAATCCGTTTCCGCCGCTTGCTGGGTCTACGATCCGGACGAAAACACCTGGACGGCCGGTCCCACAGCCGCCGAGCCGCGTTACCGCGTCGGTTCGGCCGCCGTGCCGTTGTTCGCCGTCGGCGGCATGTGCCTGGGCGATTTTCCCGAACCACTGGCTGTCGTCGAACAGTACGGCGAGTTGCCGACCGACGACGATACGGTCGACGACGATGCGATCGACGACGATGACGACGACGATACGGTCGATGACGACGCGGCCGACGACGACAGCGATGACGATGTGATCGATGACGATGACGACGCCGCGGATGATGATGACGACGACGAATCGGATTGTGGCTGTTAAATGATGCCCGCGTGCAACAGATCGTGCAGGTGCAGCATGCCGACGATCTTGTCGGTTTCCTGATCGCGCACCAACACCACGCTGATCGAGTTTTTATCCATCACGTGCGCCGCGCGCGAGGCGAGGGCGTCGGGGTGAATCGTCTTGGGCGCCGAGGTCATCAACTCGACGGCGGTGCGCGACGAGAGGTCGCTGAATTTTTGCAGCGCCCGGCGCAGGTCGCCGTCGGTGATCACGCCCAGTAGCGCGCCGTGCTCGTCTTCCACCGCGGTGATGCCCAGACGCTTGGCCGACATTTCCATCAGCACTTGCATCACCGGCGTGTCGGGTTGCACGCGCGGCAGGTCGTCGCCGGAGTGCATCAGGTCGGACACGCGCATCAGCAAGCGTTTGCCCAGCCGGCCGGCCGGATGAAACCGCGCGAAGTCCTTTTGCGAAAACCCGTGCTCTTCGAGCAACGCCACGGCCAGCGCGTCGCCCATGGCCAGTTGCGCGGTGGTCGAAGCCGTCGGCGCCAGGCCCAGCGGACAAGCCTCCTCGGCGACGGAGGTGTCCAGCACGGCGTCGGCGGTACGCGCCAGGTTCGAGCCCACGCCGCCGGTCAGCGCGATGATCGGCAGTCCCTGGCGGCGCAACGCGGGCAGCAGTGCGAGCACTTCCTCGGTTTCGCCGCTGTTGGAAACGATGATCGCCACGTCGGTTTTGTGCACCATGCCCAGGTCGCCGTGCAGCGCCTCGGCGGCGTGCATGAAAAACGCGGGCGTGCCCGTGCTGGCCATTGTCGCGGCGATCTTGTTGCCGACCAGGCCGGACTTGCCCATGCCGATGACCACCACCTTGCCTTCGCAGGCGAGAAGAATATTGACCGCCTTTTCGAAATTCGCGTCCAACCGTTCGGCCATCGCCATGATGGCGTCGGCTTCGATCTTCAATACGCGGCGGGCTCGCTCCATCGGCAGGTCCCTTTCCTTGCGCGGCGGCGTTATTCGTGCAAGCCGGATTCCATGATTTCCTTGACGCGCGCCAGGTCGTTGGGCGTATCCACGCTGATTGTGCTGTGTTCGGTCAGCGGGCATTTGATGCGCACGCCGTGTTCCATCGCGCGCAGTTGTTCGAGCTTTTCCACTTTCTCCAGCACGGTGCCGGGCCATTTGGCGTAGGCGAGCAGGAAGTCGCGCCGGTAAACGTAAAGCCCGAGGTGCTTGAAGTAGGTCGGGCGCTCGGTCGGCAGACCGCTGAGGCTCGGGCGGCCGCCGTGCAGCGACATCAGGCCGCGGGCGAAGGGGATCGGCGCGCGCGAAAAGTACAAGGCGAAATCCTGCAGATCGACGATCACCTTGACCGTGTTCGGATTGAACACGTCGTCGATTTCGGTGATCTTCGCCCGTAAGGTGCCGAACAATAGCGTGTCGTCGGTTGCGAAGGGCGCGACGGCGTCGTCGAGCAGCGCGCAATTGAACAGCGGTTCGTCGCCTTGCACGTTGATGATCAGGTCGCTGTCCAGTTCGCGGGCGACTTCCGCCACGCGGTCGGTGCCGCTTTCGTGGTCGGCCCGGGTCATCGCCACCGTGCCGCCGACGTTGCGGATGACGCTCGCGATGCGATCATCGTCGGTGGCCACGATCACGTCGTCCAGGCATTGGCTCAGTTTGACCCGTTCGTATACGTGTACGATCATCGGTTGGCCGGCGATTTCCAACAACGGTTTGCCGGGCAGGCGCTCACTGGCATAACGTGCGGGGATGATCGCGGATACCTTCATCTATCGTCCTTCCTCGTGGCGGAAGACAAAATCGTTTGCCTTGTTTTTCCGCGGAATGTCCTTTTGCCCTTCGCTGCTGCTGGCGAATGGTAGCACTACCGAAGGTCGTGTCAAGCTGCGGAAACGGGCCGGGTGTCGAGATTCGACCGGAATGCGGTTGGGTCTTGCCCGCGTGACGATTACACCATACATTAGGGCGTTTCGTTGGGGCGGAATGTGGTAAGGACAAAAAGGAGAACCGCAGTGAAGGGCAGAATATTAACGCTGGCGATATTGGTGTTGCTGTTGGCGACGTCGGCCATGGCCGAGGATGTCGCCTATGTCCGGATCGACACGCAGGACGTTTTCGAGCGCACGGAAATCGCCGAACGCGGTTACGTGATCGATTACGTCAATCTGGAAGAAGGCTGGGTGTGGGCCGAAGTGCCGCTGGTCGAGCTGGACGAAGTGGGCAAACTCGGCTATCGCGTCGAAGTCCTCGACGTGCAGGAAAAGTTTCCGCCCGCCTACGACGACTATCACAACTACGGCGAAGCGACCGCCTTGTTGCAGGAATGGGCGAACACCTATTCGGACATCGCCGTGCTGTTTACGTTGGGCCAGAGCATCGAAGGACGCGAGCTGTGGGGCCTGAAAATCAGCGACAATCCGACGGTCGACGAAACCGACGAGGGCGCCTTCTTCCTGTGCGGTCAGCATCACGCCCGCGAGATTCTCACCGTCGAATCGGTGCTGTATACGACGCAGCAGATTCTGGAGAATTACGGCGTCGACGACTACATCACCTTCCTGGTCGACAACCGCGAACTGTTCATCGTGCCCACCGTCAATCCCGACGGCGCGGAGTGGGACCAGTCGGGCGCGTCGTTCAAGATGTGGCGCAAGAATCGCCGCGTCAACGAAGGCTCGACGGCCATGGGCGTCGACCTGAACCGCAACTACGGTTACATGTGGGGCGGCGCCGGATCGTCCAATTTCCCGGGCTCGGAAACCTATCGCGGCACCGCGGCGTTCTCCGAGCCGGAAACGGCGGCCGTGCGCGATTTCGTCACCGCCCACACCAACATCAACGTGCTGATTTCGATGCACACCTACAGCAAATTGCTGCTGTACCCCTGGGGCTACACCTACGAGCGCATCGAGGATCAGATCGATTTTCTGACGCACAAATACCTTGCGCAGGAAATGGCGAAGTTCAACGGTTATCGGGCGCAATCGGCGTCGGCGCTGTACCTGACCACCGGCGACACCGATGACTGGGCGTACGGCGATCAGGGCATCATCACGTTCACCTTTGAGATGGATCCCAACGAATTCAATCCGCTGGGCTTTTATCCGCAACCCTCGACCATCCAGGCGTCGGTGGAGAAAAATTATCCGGCGCACCTGTTGGCTTACGGTTTGAGCCGCGATCCTTCGCTGGTGCTCTCCAGCGATCTGTGGCAGTTGGATGCGTACCAGAGCGGCGCGAACATCGCGATCGAATGGGCGCCGATCATCGAAACCGAAGCCTCCGGCTGGAACGTGCTGCGTTCGACGGGCGGCAAAGCCTACACGCCGATCAACGACACGCTCATCGTCCCCGGGCAGACGTCCTACTCCTTCACCGATACGAACGTGACGATGGGACAGGCGTACAGCTACAAGATCCAGTTCGTCTCCAACTACGACAACAACCAGGAGTTCGGCCCGGTGTCGGTCGACCTGAGCGGCGACGATGACGATGACGACGACGATACTGCCGACGACGACGCAACCGACGACGATACGATCGACGACGACGACCAATCCGACAACGACGACGATGACGATGACGGCTGCGGCTGCTGAGTAAAAAATTCACCATCAGGCGAAAGGCGGTTGCCCGGCAGCCGCCTTTTTTGTTTGGCTGTGTCACAATATTTTTTGTGAATAATTCAATCTTGAATGGTTCATGACTTTTGTGTTAAAGTCCCACTGCTTTCGTTATTGGTTGTTTTAAGCCTGAACACGTTACAGTTAGGCAGCAGAGATTGGGCGCATCGTTGTTGTCTGTTGTTTCTACAAAATCCCGCATTCGACATGGCCGACTTGGCGTCGCGCTGATCGTCGCGTTTCTGTTGACGATGATCGGCACGGCGCACGCCGATATCCTCTATACCTTCGGATTCTCGCCGCGCGGCATGGGCATGGGCAACGCGATGACCGCCATCGCCGACGACTGGGCCGCGCCGTTTTACAATCCCGCCGGCACCGCGTTCCAGACGCAGCCCTCGGTCGGTTTCGGATATTTCATCGGCGACTCGTCGATCAACGCGATCGGCATCGATGAAATATCCCTCGGCGCGACGCGGGGCATGCTCTACGGCGCGAATTTGCCGCTGCCGTTCCGCGACGGCATCTTCAAAGATCGGCTGGCCTTCGGCTTCGCCGGCTTCATGCCCGAGGGCATGCTGATTCGCATGGGCGTGGATGCGCCGACCGACCCGACGCTGATTCTGCTGGGCAACGCCAACCGCAGCTCGGTGATGATTCCCACCCTGGGCGTCAAGATCACCGAGGGCCTGGCCATCGGCGGCGGCGTGCAGTCGTTCGTGGACACCAAAGGCGAAATCTACGCCTACATCGATCCCAGCGGCGCGGTGCAGACCAAGGTCGGGGAAGAACTGGTGATGGTCTACTTCCCGATCGCCAGTGTGCTGTTTCGCCCCGGCAAGCATTGGGATTCGATGCGTGGGTGGGGCTTCGGCTTCGTCTACCGCGATCAGCAATACACCGACTACCTCATTCCGATCAGCGCGGCGCTCGGCGATATTCCCTTTATCGTCAGCTTTGCCGCCAAAAGCCTGTTCTTGCCGCGTCAGTACATCGGCGCGGTGTCCTACGACGGCGGCCGCTGGCGCGTCGAAGCCGACGTGGCGTTCAACGAGTGGTCGGAATTTCCGGACCCGCACCTGATCATCAAAAACGACGTGTCCATTCCGATCATCCCCATCGAGTTCACCGATTCGGTGGCGCATCCGCCGAAGTTCCACGATACCGTCACCGGCAAGGCCGGCGCGGAGTTCGACATTTATCGGCACGCCGACGTCGACATGTTCCTGCGCGGCGGCTATCAGATCGATCCGTCGCCGGTGCCGCCGCAGACCGGTTACACGAACCAACTCGACAGCGACCGGCACGTCGGCGCGCTGTCTTACGGCCTGACCTGGAAAGGCGTGGGCGATTTCCGTTTCAACGCGCCCATCAAAATCGACACGGTCGGGCAGGTGCAATATTTGACCCGGCGCGTGTCATACAAAAACGACGACGTCGATCCGTCCAATCCCGGCTATCCGAAAATCGGTATGGAGGGATGGTTGTATTCGTTCGGTCTGTCGTTGAGCACGCAATTTGATTACGAGTAAACCGATGCGTAGGTTGTTGCCCATTTTGCTGGTTTTGCTGCTCGCCGGTCAGGCGTGGGCGGGATCCTTCGACATCTTCGGCACCGGCGCGCGGGCCATCGCGTTGGGCGGCGCGTACACGGCGCTGGGCAACGACGCCGCCGGCGTGTATTACAACATCGGCGCGATCACCCAGGTGCATCGCCTGCAGGCCGAGATCATGTACAGCTACGCGCAGCCGGAGCTGTTGATCAACGGCGTTTCGCAGGACATCGACCAGCATCGCGGCTCCAACGCCGGGGCGATCATCGCCACCAAGATTTTCGACCATCAGGTCGCGTTGGGCCTGAACTTGTTCATCCCGGACGATCATGCGATGCGCTTCCTCGTGCTGCCGATCGAGCAACCGCACAATCCGTTCACGCACAACGCCAACCACGTGTTCACCGTCATGGGCGGCGTGGGCGTCGAGGTGTTCGACTGGCTGTCGGTGGGCGGCGGCGTGAACGTGCTGGCCACCGAATACGGCAGCGTCGAATTCACCATCAAGGAAAAAGAACCCAGCGAAGGCGGCGAAGTCAGCAAGCTCAAACCCAACTACGCCGCGCTGGTCGGCGTGTGGACCAAGCCGCTGCCCTGGTTGCAGGCCGGCTTCATGTTCCGCGACAAAGTCGAAATGACCCTCTCGCTGCCCAACATCCTCACCGTGCCGCCGATCGAGGTGTTCGACGGCAGCGAGGTCGACCTGATCCGCAAGACGCAGATGGACATCATCGCCGAAACCAACTGCCACTTCTCGCCGCGCGCTTACGAATTTGGCGTGGCGTTCCTGCCCACCGAGCAGTGGGTGATCAGCATGAATCTCACCTACGCCGAATGGTCGGAAATGAGCAGCGACGCGCCCTACGGCGTCGTGTACGTCAGCGGCGGTCTGGCCGACGTGTTCCCGACGCAGCCGGCGCCGCCGCCCGCCGATCCGGGCTTCGACGACACCTGGACGCCCTCGATCGGTATCGAGTACCTGCCGATCAAAAACGATGCATGGGAAGCGGCGGTGCGCGGCGGTTATCGGTTCCGTCCGACGCCGGTGCCCGAGCAGAAGTACATCAACAACTACCTGGACGCCGACACGCACGTCATGTCCGCCGGCCTGGGCGGCAAGGCCTTCCGCCTCTGGAAACACTTGCCCGACAAGCTGGCGGTCGACGGCTTTTTCCAATATCATTACAGCCAACCGCGCACGTATCACAAAGAGTACGCCACCAGCACGATCGGCGACATTGAATTTGAGCAAAGCTGGTACAATATCGGCGCCTCTTTGACGTTGGGGTTCTGATGATGAGCATTCGCCGCTTCGCCATCGCCGCCGCGTTCGTGCTGCTGGTCTGCGGATGCGGCCAGAACGTCGACCTGTTCGGCTCGCTGACCGGCGTACCCGTCGCCGGCGTGGCCACCTGGTACAAGATCGACATGGACCCCGACACCGAACTCGTGCAGCCCTACGTGCTGTTCGGCGACGATTTGCACCGGCTCGTCGAGCCCAGCTACCTGCTCGTCGGCGACCTGCATTACCTGTTTTACGAAGTGATCGAGTACAAATTCGTCGACGGCGAAAAACAAATCGTCGGCAGCACGATTCACGCGGCCGTCAGCGACGACGGTTTTTCCTGGGAAATCCTCAACGACGACCTACCGGTGCTCGAGCCCTCGCAGGCGTGGGAAGGCAACGCGGTGGGCGCGCCCAGCGTTGTCTATCGCGGCGGGCGCTTCCAGATGTGGTACACCGGCGGTTACGGCGCGGGCATCGGCTACGCGGGCAGCGAAGACGGCCTCACCTGGGTCAAGCACGACGGCAATCCGATTCTTCAACCGGATCAGGATTGGGAAGAAGGCCTGGTCGCCGCGCCGGCGATCCTGGTGAAGGGCGGGCAATATAAAATGTTCTATTCCGGCGGCGACGCCGGCGGGCCGGAACTGGCGCAGCACGCGGGCCGGGCGATCGGTTACGCGCGCAGCGACGACGGTCTGGTCTGGATCAAGCAAGACAATCAGGGCCGCAACGGCGTCGACGATTCGCCCGCCGTGCGCCCGATGCTCACCGCCTCGCAGCCGTGGGAAGGCTACGACCCCGACAACGAAGTGTACGGTTGGGTCGCCAGTCCGTTCATCCGCGTCGATCATCCGGTCGATCGCGACGTCTACCGCCTCTACTACACCGGCAACCGCCCGGGCGATCCGGTGTTCTCCGACGTGAGCATCGGCTACGCGGGCAGCTTCGACGGCATGGATTGGGAGAAGGCCGACGATTCCATCAACCCGATCCTCGGCGAGAAATTCCCGCTGTCTTTGCCCGGGCTGACCGACTACATGATCTACAGCGAGTACGCGCCCAGCGTGGTGCGGCTCGATGCGCAAAACTACCGCATGATCTTTGCGCAGTCCGATCCGCTCGACACCCTGCACGGATTGGCCGTTGCCGTGCAGCCCAAACCGGAATGATTTTTTCCCGTTAGAACATGAACCGGAGCGGATCGATGATGTTGTCCGGCAGCGGGCTGAGTTTCCTGACTTCCGAATTGGGACACCCGGAGCCGATAAGCCCCGGAGGGGCGGATGGTCAGTAGCGAAGGGCGATAGCCCTGGAAATTGCGGGCGGCCCAAAGGCGATAAGCCCCGGAGGGGCGGAGGAATCTTCGCTAATTCGCATCAACGAGCTTACCTGCACCCCCTTCAGGGGTTTGCTTGAATTTGCTCCAGCTGATACCAGGGCTGACGCCCTTCGCTACTAACCTGCGCCCTG